>ERZ773003.2100-NODE-2100-length-10310-cov-26.777084_pt1 | contig 10310 bp, 8 predicted proteins | sample MGYA00580668_ERZ773003 | MGnify/ENA primary metagenome ERZ773003 (study PRJEB29015, sample SAMEA2738002) | human oral metagenome | biome: human oral; feature: human-associated habitat; material: dental | place: China | collected 2126 ... | reverse complement strand
ATATGACCATTTTCTTTGTTACAGATTAGGTCTCACATCATTGACTAATGCACAAGTAAATAATTCCCCCACGTCAAATTTATAATGCTGTTTAGCAGGAATTGCCAAAATTTTGTTTATGACATCTTGTTTACATGAGTTTTCAATTTTATTTACAATATACTGCCCTAAAATGCTCTCTACATAGGTTAATACAACATTCAAGCACAACAAAACCATGTAGACTGCTATCATTCTCATAAACAAAGGGCGACTTGATAGTGTTATTGCATCTACTATTTTACCGAGAAAGTATGGGGAAATTCCAGAAATTATAGCAGATACAATAATATCCATTATAATAAAAATAAATAAGGCTTTTTGAGCCATAAAGTGTTTTTTACAATTCATAATTCTGCCATATTTGATAAAACAGTTTGATAGAATTCATCTCGATTGCCTGAATTCACTAGGTTCTTTAATATTAGTCCATCCTTAAGTAATACTACACGACTACAGTAACTTGCCATTAGCGGGTCATGAGTAACCATAATTATTGTTTTATTCATTACTTTGTTGATCTCACTCAATGTATTTATTACGATGTTGCCTGACTTAGAATCTAAATTCCCTGTCGGTTCATCTGCAAGAATAATATCTGGATCATTAATGAGTGCTCTACATATGGCAACTCTTTGTCTTTCTCCACCCGACAATTCGCTTGTATGCCTGCTTAAAAGAGATTCTATCTGGAACTTTTTTGTATATACATCCACAAGCGATTTCATTTTACATGGGTCTTCGTCTTTTAGAATAAGAGGTATCATAATATTCTCTCTCACCGTAAGACTATCCATGAGATAAAAATCTTGAAATATAAACCCTATTTTATCTCTCCTTGCGTCTGCCAATTCGTCTTCTGTCATTTTAGAGATGCTCTGCCCAGTTAGAATAATTGATCCATCTGATGGTCTATCAATCAATCCGAGTGTTTTCAAAAGTGTTGTTTTGCCACATCCGGAGCGTCCCATAATACCTAAAAAATCACCTTCCTCAACATCAAATGATATTGATTTAAGAACACGCAAGTCAGTATCCTGGGAAACCTTCCAGTTCTTATTATATGCTCTTACTAAATCTCTGACTTCCATTACTTTCATTCTTATCATACCATCCTTTCCATGCTCTTAACTGCATAGTATGAATATATTCTCTGCAGTATTATGACAACAACTATATAGATAGACGCTATAATTATTATATAAGTCCAGAATTTGCCCTCCACAGTGATACCCCAGCTATCTCCTCCATTTTCACATAGTTTTTTCAAAGCAGCTGCATGAATTAATGCTAAAACTGCACTAATACTTAAAGCAATACGTGGGAGATTTTCAACTTCCGTAATCATAGTACGACGAATTTTTCTTTTCCTCATACCCATATCATTTAGAAACCTATATTCCCTATTTAAATACACACGTTCATTTTCCAGCTTGATTATTAAAACTAGTACAGCACTAAGCAACAAAGCAATAAGTATAATGCTCTTTGTCATAAGATTTACTGCCTGATGCATCTTAAGCTGTTTAGTATATGCATGTGTCAAATATAATTCTTCAGCTCCACCATCTACATTAACACTTGTTACGCCTCTTTGTTTCACTTCTCTTTTCAATTCACCGCAGGCCTGAGATTTATTTTTTTCAGGAAATTTATATAGCATTAACTCCGTCGGTTCACTCCAAGATTGAACCATTTGATCATATAATTTCCTAAAATCTGAATTTGACAGCACAATTAGATTACCACTCCAATGAGAATCTGAATATTGTCCAATTATAGTATTCTTGTAAATACGTTTAATCTTATATTCATAACGCTTGTCGTATTTCATTGAAAGTATATAATCGGCTTTTTCAGCATTATACTTACCTGCGTATAGTGTTTTTAGGCAGAAAGTAATCTCCTTGTCATTAAATGTTACTGCTTTTTTTGTGCCCCTTTCTTCTACAACAACTACTATTTCCCTATTATTAAGATTAATTTTATGTCCCGTTAATTTCTTAAAAGCATCTGCTGAAATTGCCGTTTGTCTACTGTCGTTATAAGACGTCATTCTAATCGCCTTGCAATGTTGGAAATAGCCATTATATTTTTCAGATATCATTTTGCCTTCTTCAATATTATTTTTGTTAGAATGCCAAATTACATCATAAGGATAATCCGAAGACTTAAATTTTTGAATTGGCATAGTCGATGCTAACGCAGAAGCAACATATGATAATGCAAAAAAATGAACTCCAAAAACTATTAGAACAAGCAACGAACTCTTCATATAACGTGTATATACGGAATTTAGCTTTAATATATTTTTAAAATAAAATTTGTCATTTTTGCTTAATAATTGAAAGAATACTGGAACAGAAAATATTAACAGAATAGTTCCTGAAAAAAACCATAACACAAATGCTCCTGCGTGTTGCGTTTCGTGACTTTGAAACATAGAATATCCAAAATATGATATTACTGCTGCTACTGCAATCATATAAACCCCTAATTTAACACTTCTTTTTTTGTCACTAGAATAACTTTTCTTTGCCATATTACTCAGGTCACGATCATCAAGCCAAAGCATTAGTAGTAAGAATGTTGCAAGCATGATAATAACACTTAATTTCACCACTGAAAAATATGCATTCCAACTTACTTTTGTAATATCAATTAATCCCGGATACAATGATTTAACTAAATGTTGTCCACCCCTAACAGCAGCAGCGCCCAATATTATACCTACGGAAAATGAACCTAGCCAGCCGATAAGATATTCAAATATAATCATCTTATATGCACGTTTCCTTCTCATTCCAAGGATTATGAAATTTGTATAATCATTTGCACGTAATTCTAAATACAATGACATCGCATATGCCATCATCATTGCAGTAATAATTATTATAATTTTTTCTGCAAGTTTAAAATCAACATACATTGAGAACATTATACTTGAGTCTTTGATAGCTTTTTTTACTATACTTTTAAATCCAAGAAATGCTGTTATTTCAATGGTTGCAAATACATTGCATAGAAAAAACAAAATATATTTTTTCAAATTATATTTAAAATTCTTTAAGATAATTTTTTTCATTTAAATACCTCACTAAACAAATTTCAAAGGGGCGATAACATTATCGCCCCTCTAAAACTACTTGCTTTCCTATTTTATAGACACTGGGCTCATCAATTTATTTATAATACAACCATCAACATCTCATATCCCATATCCTACAAATTCTTTCTTAATTAAATTATATGATAATTTTGTAACAAGTCAATGTGAATAAATCACGTTCCTAGATTATTCTGTCATGGAAAACTTCTTTGGTCTACTTAAGACAGAGATGTCTTATAAACATGAATTCAAATCTACAGAACACCTAATTTCTGAGATTGAATCATACACTGATGATTACAAAAAAAGTCGAATTAAGTGCAAGTTAAAAAGACTGAGTCCTGTGCAATACAGGATTCAGTCATCTAGAGCAGCTTAATTAAACTATCCCTCCCAATTGGGGGGCAGTTCAGAATGCAATCCGTCCCCTTTCTTATATTTAGAGCCTATAAAACTTTCATTTATTAAAATACCGTTCTTAAAATGGTCCTCTCCTAAATGCGATTTACTCAACATCTATCGCCTTGCACTTCTCATCGAGGACCGCCTCTGTTGCTGCAATGTTCTTGAGCCTGCACAGTATCTCTAGGTCGTCACCTCCATTTAGAATGGTTGAACCATGCGGAATTATCTCCTTGCCATCTCTCATGACTGAGACAATCAGGCTACCTTCAGGAAGCCCAAGCTCCATGACCTTGTGTCCATCCATCATTGAACCGATGTGAATGCTAGAATCAATTACGACCTTGCGTTCTCTAATCGAGATACGCTTCTTGACGTACTTCTTGTCACTCTTGCTATAGACATCCGCCAAATAATCATGGTCGGGTGTGCCTGATCCGCTCTCCGCCTTCTTGCGCTGCCTCCTGTGCATAAGCTGATCGTATACTGGTTCTCCGCCTAGAAGGTCAGCCACTACATATGCAACAAGAGATGCTGATACGAGTGATAGCAGTGTCATGAAGTTTCCAGTCATCTCTGTGATGAGGATAACCCCTGTGATTGGAGCCCTTACGATAGCTGAGAAGAAACCCGCCATCGCGATTATTACAAAGCCTTTGATATAGTATTCCTCAACGCCAAATGTCGCGCTTAAAAACGTAGAATAAAGTCCACCCGTAATTGCTCCGATGACGAGTAATGGCAAGAAAATGCCACCTGGAGTTCCCGTTCCGAAGCTTCCCGTGGAGAAGAATAGCTTTGCTACAAATAGTATGGCGAGTGCTGCTAGCGTGAACTTCCCATCACTTATGACCTTCACGAGGTTGTTTCCACTGCCGAGCACTGTCGGATAGATGAACATCATCAGGAATGAAATCATGAGCATGATTCCGATACTGATGAACTTGTTACCCAATCTATCAAAGAAATCCTGCATCTTGTCTAGCAGTTTATTGTATAGAACACCGAGTATTCCAAGTATTACGCCAAGTAACACTACTGCCCAGTATAGGCGTAGTGGGATTCTGTGTTCAACATCAAAATCAAACACCGGTCTAAGTCCGATTATATTGACAGCTATGTAGTCAGCAACTGCGCTAGCTGCCATCGTGGATACAAGAACTTCTGCTGAGAAGTTCTTGTGAAGCTCTTCAAGAGCAAATAGCACTCCAGCTAGCGGAGCTCCAAACGCGGCGGCTAGGCCCGCGCCGGCGCCACAGCTCATCAGCATTCTCTCCTCAGTCAGAAGCGCATTCTTCCGGCGCGCGAAGCCCTTGCCTATCATGCCACCCAGCTGAATGCTCGGGCCCTCTCTACCGAGAGCCAAGCCGCCGCCAATAGCCAGAACGCATCCCGCAAATTTAGCAGCCAGCACCTTGCGCCAGTTCTGATCCTCAAGACCCTTCAGCTCACCTTCGATTTGCGGGATGCCAGACCCCGAGATATCCGGTTCAAATCTAATGAGCTTATCTAAAATCCAGGCGATTAAAATCAGCACCAGCAAAACTGCAAAAGCATATATCGGCTTCACTTTAACCAGATGAACTGCCATCTGACGAGCCTGATCAGCCTTCACAATCATAATTCTGAACAGGGCAATGACCAGTCCGACAATCGAACCAACTGCTATCCCCTCTAGTATGAGCGTATATTTAAATCTCTGTTTCTGCCTGATGTTACGAACAACGTAGCTCTTATCTAAACTGCGCTTTGCAGCCATATCTATTCCTTCCTGCTTCTCTTTGGACAAAAAGCAGCAGCTCTGAATAGAACTGCTGCCCAATATATCCCTCTATAAATCAATTACTTCGAGTACAGATCACTAGTCGAAAACTCTGGGTTCGAAGTCATGTCTATTCCCAGCGACTTAAGCGTCTGCTCATCTCTATCGCTTAAAATTGCTGTGCTGTGAGCTCTGCAGCCGCGCAGCTTATACAGCTCTTTGAGTGCATAATCTGCCGTTGGATTCGTCATAGTCGACATAGTCAGAGCCATGATGATCTCTTCGCAGTTGAGAGAGGATTTATCCCCGAAGAATTCCACATTCATCTTCTGCAGGTTCTCTAGTACCTGCGCTGAGATAACTGGAATGTCATCAGCAAGACCAGCTAAAGTCTTTACCGCGTTGAGAATCATAGCTGCCGAAGCTGCCATCCTGTGCGAACTTCTGCCAGTAACGATTCTACCATCGGGTAGCTCAATGGCTGCCACGATTACATTCTCATAGCGCTCATTCTCCGCACGCTTCATCTCTGCGTATTCCTCTGCAGGTGCGACAACTTTTCTATCGTAGCGAGTAGCGCTAACCTCTTCCATGAGAAGCTTTGTACGCTCTAGCACAGATTCGTCAATCTTGCCCTTCTTATACGAAACTTCAGCGAGCAGATACCTTCTGATTATCTCCTGCTTAGCTGCCTCGCGGCAGATATCATCGTCGATGATGCCGAAGCCTGCACGGTTAACCCCCATGTCAGTTGGAGACTGATATACGTTCGCATCTCCAGTGATCTTATCGAGAATCCTCTTGAGCACTGGAAATGCCTCGATATCTCTGTTGTAATTGACTGCTGTAACTCCATATGCCTCTAGATGGAACGGATCTATCATGTTCACATCCTTGAGATCGGCTGTTGCCGCTTCATAAGCGATATTAACAGGGTGCTTTAGCGGAATGCTCCAGATTGGGAAAGTCTCAAACTTAGCATATCTTGCCTTCGTCCCGCGTCTATACTCGTGATACACCTGCGATAAAGCGGTCGCCAGCTTGCCGGAACCACCACCAGGACCGGTAACCACTATCAGTGGCTTGGTAACCTCAATGTACGGGTTAGCACCGTATCCCTCGTCGCTGACGATAGTGTCAACATCAGTAGGATATCCTTTAGTATAATTGTGCTTGTAAGTGCGAATTCCTCTTCTTTCCAGCTTGTTGATAAACATATTAACCGCTGGATTGTTCTCGTATCTAGTCACGACAACCGAATTTATCTCAAGATCATAGCTACGGAAAGCATCGATGAGCCTCATTACCTCAAGATCATACGTGATCCCAAAATCTTGTCTCGTTTTACTGGAAATAATGTCTCCTGCATATATGCAGATGATTATTTCCGTCTGGTCCTTCATGCGGTTCAAAAGTTTAATCTTGGCATTCTCATCGAAGCCAGGCAGAACTCTCATCGCGTGCTTATCCTGAACGAGTTTCCCTCCGAATTCGAGGTAAAGTCTCCCGTCTCCAGCCTGAATCCTCTCCAAGATATACTTTGACTGTTCTTCGATGTACTTCTCCGCACTAAAACCGACACTTCCCATTTATTTCTGGTCCTTTCTAAATCCAATTAAGCAACAATAATTAATCCTATATAGTCGAAAGCCCCACTAGATATTATGCATTAGCAAGGCTTAACCTCAATCTCAAGCTTGTTCCTGAGATTGACGTACGGCTCCATCTTAATCTTATAATCCGCAGAAATCTTCCCAAATCCATCCTCATCAAGCGAGTTCTCAATCTTATTGGTGTAAATCTCCATTTCAAGATTCCCAGTAGGTATAATATACCTCGTGATATTGAGCACGCCCTCTTCAAGACGCATATCCATCATGCCAGCACCGTCATCCTTACCGTATCTTCTAATCTGGAGCTTATCCTCACCTTCGAGCTTCAATATGGTCTTGGTATTCTCTAGTCCACCATCTGCAACCTCATCATATGTGATGTACATGGATTTCCCTTTGTTATATAAGAATCCCTCAGTAGTCACTTCGATATTATCTTCCAGTATGAGTACACGCTTATATGCTTGTCCAGTAGGAATGAGCTTCTCAGAATACTGGTTATTTGAGATTACTAGATTTATACTTTTCTTCTCTGCCATTAATTCCCTCTTATGCCTGAGCCTGTACAGATGCTGCGATGACCTTCGCTAGCTCTGCAACAGCCTGTGCGGAATCCTCCTTCACTGAGGACTTAATTGTTACGATATCCCCTACAAATTCGATATCCTTCATGCCCTCAAAGAACTCCTTGATGAGCTTTCCGCTCACTGGATTCCACGAACCATTCTCTATGATGCTTACCTTCTTGTTGCATACTCCCATAGACTTCATCTCTCCTAGAGCTTCTTCCATCTTGACAAAGATTCCATTGTTGTATGTTGTACAAGCAATTACGATGTGGTTGTATCTAAATGTCTGTGGGAGCACATCCATTGGATCCCAGTGCGATACGTCCATCAGCTTCATACGAGTAACGCCATCTTCGGCAAGCTCGCAAGCTAGAATTTCAGCTGCGTTCTTGGTGTTACCATAAGGTGAAGCATATAGAATGAGAACGCCATTCTCCTCGGACTCGTAACGCGCCCAAGTTAGGTATGCATTTATATATTTCTCAAAATCCTTACGGATGATGAATCCGTGAAGCGGACAAATTCTCTTTATATCAAGAACGCCAACCTTACCGATTAACTTCTCTGTGAAAGTTCCGTATTTGCCAACAATTGTTGTGTAGTACTTACGTGCTGATGGCAGCCACTCTAGCTCAAAGTCGTATGCATCTGCAAAGATGTTTCCGTCATGCGCTCCGAATATTCCAAACGCATCGGCCGAGAACAGTGAACCTGTCGACTTCTCGTAAGTAACCATTACCTCTGGCCAGTGAACCATAGGTGCCATGTAGAATGTGAAGGTGTGCGACCCAGTACATAGCTCGTCGCCTTCCTTGATTTCCTCAAAATATTTGTCAACATCCCAAGTCACATATTGCTTAACCATAGCCTTAATCTTCTTGCTGCCGACTACCTTCGCCTCTGGATGTCTCATAATTAGTTCTTCTAGCGAAGCGCTGTGATCTGGCTCAACATGATTCACAATGACATAGTCAAGTGGCCTGCCGTTAAGCATGTGATCAACATTCTCATAAAAAACGCCTGAAACTGATTTATCAACTGCATCAAGCACAACTGTCTTCTCGTCATCTATAAAATATGAATTGTACGCCATACCATCGTTCATAGGAATAACTCCTTCGAAGACTGAAAGCTTACGCTCGTTACCGCCAATCCACCAAATCTTATCTGTTACCTTGTAAACGCAATGCATTTTGTACCCCCTGTAAACTAAATTAGAATGCAAATCATGCATAAATCATATCAATAGATTATACTACTTTGGTATATAGTTCAGCAACTTATATTGTCACACTTGGGGCAATTTCTCACATAAAATACATATAAATTGCTATGAAAAAATTATTTTCACTATATAATAACAACAAGACTAAACTATTATTCAAGGAGAATATCTATGAGCGATTTTGATCATACTATTCCGACGGAAAATGATAATTCCAATCAGGTTGACGAACGATCCGATGCGCAGGATGTACGCTGCACAGAGGCCGGTTCTAATACACAAGGCGTAGAAGAGATTCACGAGGATTCTAACGAATACTGGCGCGACGATGGCTCCATCTATGATGTGAAAAACGTGCAGCTTCCCGAAGACACTCCAGTCAAGAAGGAATGGGGTAGCTACGCACCAGAAAATGCTGGAGACTTCCTTCCAAGAGACGGCGAAAGGCCGAATTTCGTTTTGATTGACGAAAATAGCAACGTTCCTGCACCTAGAAGCAGATTCACTAGAAGCAAGTACGAAAGCTATGCGAAACACACTGCAGATGGCTCATTTGAAGGATCATATGGTAAGCACGCAGCTCCCGAAAACGGAATTCATAACGGCACAGGCTATACATATCAAAATGAATATGCAGGACAAAATGGAAGTCCCAGAGCACCGGGAGCACATGCTTATACTGCAGGTTTTAACGGAGAAAATCCTTCGGCGCATAAGAATCCTAAGTATGTGACAAAGAGATTTTTTATCATCACGCTTATAACTTCGATGATGCTCACGTCGATAGTTAGTTCATGGCTTGTGGTGTTCTTCTCAAATAGAACTCCTTCCTATAAAAACCTTTCGACTTCCTCTCTACAGAGTGCTACTGGCGGCAAACTCACCATAGACGAAATCGCTAGCAAAAATGCCGATGCGGTAGTTGAGATCATGACTACTTCTCGTGGAACTAGCGAAGGCGCAGGAAGTGGAGTTATAGTAAAATCGAATGGCTACATAGTCACGAATTACCACGTGATTGACGGAGCTACGACTATCGTAGTTAGACTTCATAGTGGCAAGAACTATTCTGCTAGTGTAGTAGGCTACGATGAACAGACTGATATCGCCGTCCTCAAGATAGATGCTACTAAGCTAAACGCTGTTACAATCGGTAGGAGCAGCAAACTCTCTGTAGGCGATCTTGCTGTTGTTATCGGAAACCCACTCGGAAAGCTCGGCGGAACCGTAACCGCGGGCATCATAAGCGCCAAGGATCGCAAGATTGAGCTCAAGAATAGAACTCGCACACTTATACAGACAGATGCGTCCATCAACGAGGGCAACTCTGGAGGTGCGCTATTTAATAGCAGAGGTGAACTCGTTGGAATAGTGGTTGCCAAAGGTTCTGGAACTGGCATAGAAGGTCTAGGGTTCGCAATCCCAATCGACTCAGTTGCTTCATCCATAGACGACATCATCGAACACGGCACGATAACAGGTAAACCGATGGCCGGAATTTCCATCTACGATGGTGATGTAAAGGATAAGACCACAGGCAAGAGTACCGCTGCTGTTCTCATCGCTGAGGTGAATGGCTCAAATGCTAAGG
>ERZ773003.2097-NODE-2097-length-10319-cov-3.531567_pt1 | contig 10319 bp, 9 predicted proteins | sample MGYA00580668_ERZ773003 | MGnify/ENA primary metagenome ERZ773003 (study PRJEB29015, sample SAMEA2738002) | human oral metagenome | biome: human oral; feature: human-associated habitat; material: dental | place: China | collected 2126 ... | reverse complement strand
CAGAGCAGCAAATACCCACATGAACGTGGTCAAATTGCTGAGCAAAAGCTGATCCCAGAGCAATCTGTCCCGCAAGAGATTTCTGCCAACCACGAGTCTTTTTGGCAATAACGTATTTGCCGTTTTCATCGCAGGTAAGAACAGGCTTTATATTCAACATGGAACCAATACGATAGATTGCTTCAGAAATGCGGCCACCTTTACGTAGGTACTCAAGGCTTGGAACGGAGAAGTATACGCGTGTGTTAAGAGAAGCTCGATCAAGTTTGGGGCCAATCTCTTCAAGAGAAAGACCCTGCTCAATGAGGCGTTGAGCTTCAATAACAATAAGGCCAGAAGCAATACCAATGTTTTTGGTATCAACAACATAAATAGGGAAGTCTGTAATGGATTCTGCAATCATACGAGCGGTATCGCAGGTAGCGGAAAGTCCAGAGGAGATTGCAATGTAAATGGCACCCTCGTACCCTTCTGTTTTAGCATTATCAAAAGCCGCTTTAATACCTTCCGGAGAAGGAAGTGATGTCTTTGGAACCTCTTCTTTAAAGCGAGCAACAAGCTCTGCTGGTGTGATAGTAACGCCAGACTCATAAGAAGAGCCGTCAGAATAGTTAATACGAAGCGGGGTGATACGAATATTATGCTCAGCAACAAAATCAGGTGGGACGTTAGTTCCTGAGTCTGTGATGATGGCAATTCGCTTAGTGTCCATTATCTGCTCCAAATATATGTGCTACAAGTAGTTAAACGTTGACTTTCTATTACCTATATTCTACATAGAGATATACCCCGTTTTTCTGAGATATGACAAGTTGCTCTTAACAGTAGGTAGACGGTACACTAGGTATGTATCTTGAGAAAAACTTTCATAGTTTGATACTTAATTAATACCTTTTAGACACCAAGAGAGAACGGCAGATAATGTCTAGTATTTATAGAGAGCCCGCTGTAGTTAGAAGAATTGGTCAGCGCTCTTCTCTAAGAAAGATTACCTCTAACAGTACTATTGCGGCAGCAGTCATGGTGCTTGCAGCGCTTATTGCACTTGTGGTTGCCAACTCTCCCGCTCATGAGGTGGTTCGAGAAATTCTTGAAGTCCAAATGAGTTTCTCGCTTGGAATAATCCATGCTCATATGGCGCTAGAGACTTTTGTGAATGATTTCCTTATGGCAATCTTCTTCTTGTTGGTGGGTATTGAGCTCAAGTATGAGGTAACTGTTGGCCAGCTCAGAAAGCCAAGACAGGCAATGCTTCCTATGCTTGCTGCTGTTGGTGGCGTTGCAGTTCCTGCCCTTATTTATCTGGTGCTTAATGCAAGCACTGCTCCTCATGGATGGGCAACACCAATTGCAACTGATATTGCCTTTGCGCTTGGTGTTATGTCACTTTTAGGAAACAGAATCAGTCCCCAGACCAAAGTTTTCTTCCAGACACTTGCTATTGCTGACGATATTTTGGCAATTGTGGTTATCGCGCTCTTTTATGGTCAGACACCAAATATTGCCTGGTTAGCGGCTTCTCTTGGCGTACTTGTTATTTTGTGGGGAATGAATCGTCTAAAGATTTATTCTTCCGGTCCGTACCTGCTTGTAGGTTTGGTTCTTTGGGTTTGTATGTATCACTCGGGAATTCACGCCACTCTTGCAGGTGTCCTTCTTGCTTTCTTCTTGCCATCTCACTCTGATGTTCGCTTGAGCAAGTTAGGAAGTTGGCTTTCAAGGCGCGCTCGTGAGCTTGATGATCACTACGATGATGAGCATCACGTTTTGGGCCAGCACGACTTTACACATGGCGCCAACTCAATCGAACATGTCATGCATCATGTAACTCCACCACTTCAACGCGTTGAGCACTATATTTCTGTCTTTGTTAACTTTATTGTTCTGCCTATCTTTGCGTTTGTAAACGCACAGATTACGCTGGTAGGAGCAGATTTTGGTGCTCTGTTGAGCAGCACCATTGCACACGGCGTGTTCTTTGGTGCTGTTCTTGGAAAGCCACTGGGAATTATTTTTGTAACGCTGTTGCTGGTTAAATGCAAGATTTGCAAGCTTCCTGCAAAAGTTGATTGGATTCAGATTACAGCCGTAGGTCTTATGGGCGGCCTAGGCTTTACCATGTCAATTCTTATCTCTAACCTTGCATTCCCAGATGCAGATGAGATTCTTGCAGCTAAGGTAGCTGTTCTTGCTGCATCGTTTGCTTCTGCAATCTTGGGTCTACTATTTGTGCATGTTTCAGAGTTCTATAAGCATCAAAAGAACAGCATGCGGAAAGACAGCGAGTAAAAATATAAGCCTAATGAGTCGTACGACTCTTTCTATTCTTGACTATTAAAATGCAGAACCCCACAAAATAATACGCAGAAGTTATTAAAAAACTGGCGCGTAGAATGTTCACTCCGCCTATTGAGGCATCTTGTCCTGCAGGAGAGAGACACATCGAGACAATGGTGAATAGCCATATTAAGATTAAGCCGGTTAAAGCAATTTTATTTATTAGATACGCCATTGGAAAGGACTTATCAAAAAATAAACTTTTCTTGAGTGTGCCAAGAATAAAATCTTTCCAACCTTCATACATGACGCGCCTCCGACTTATTAGAAAAAGACCGTCTTATATACGTAATTTTATCACTTTTATAATTGGTAAGCTAAGGCTACTCAACAGTGCCGTAGGTAAAGCCCCAACCGTGCGCTGTAACAATTGAGTTAATCTGATCGCAGAGGCGAGCGCGTACATATGTGCCCGATGGAATCAGCTCAATAACCTCTTGTAAATCTTCTTGAAGATCGTCTACTTCAGCTTGAATCAGCACGTCAACCTTAGTGATCGTGCCTGAAGGTTTGTGTTTATAAAGGTTGTCAACAAGGTGCTGGAGCTCGCCATATGCTTCCGAGCGCATGCCAGGCTGTGCAGAATTTGCCATGATTCTCCTTGTCGCGTCGATTTTCAAATCACCTATACTTTGTATCACGCAGAGACCAAAAAGGGGAGTGTTATGTTTGAGCTAGTTTCTCGCGAGCTGTTCCAGCCAAAGTCAACCTCTGAGCAAAACGCTTATCAGAAGATGAGCGATGCTGAGCTTAACCAGGCTCTTGAGCTTATTGGACAACAAGCTCGTGCACTTGGCGAGAAAAACCTCAAGCTTGATATGGCTCGCGGAAAGCCAAGCCCTGCACAGACTGCGCTCTCAAAACCTATGCTTGACGAGCTGAACTCTGCTTCTGATCTGACTGACAGCGGCTCTTTTGCAGATAACTACGGAGACCCTTGGGGTCTTCCTTCTGTGCGAGCCTTCGCTGCAGAGCTCACAGGGGTACCTGCTGATCAGGTCATTGTAAATGGCTCTTCTAGCCTTAACCTTATGCACGACATTATTTCTCACGCCGTAACCCACGGTCTTGCTGGTCAGCCTTCTTGGGCAGAGCAGATGGCGGCTGCAAAAGCTCAGGGCACTACACTCAAGTTCCTTTGCCCTGCTCCCGGCTATGACCGACATTTTGCTATTACACAACATTATGGATTTGAAAACGTTGCCGTACCCATGACTGAAGACGGTCCAAACATGGACGTGGTCAGAGAGCTTGTTGAGAACGACAGCTCTGTTAAGGGAATTTGGTGTGTACCTCGTTTTGCTAACCCTACTGGTATCACCTATTCAGATGAGGTTGTCCGTGCGTTTGCAAACCTCAAACCTGCAGCTCCTGACTTTAGAATCTTCTGGGATAACGCCTACGCAATTCACGCCTTTGTACCAGAATCCGAGGCTCCTCAGCTCCTCAATATCTTTGATGCACTTGCAGAGGTTGCTGCAGGCGATGCTCAAAAGAACCTGGTTATTGCTTTTGCCTCAACGGCAAAGGTAACCTTCCCAAGCTCAGGCATGGCATGGGTTGCCGCAAGTCCTGCGGACATTAAAGAAATTCAGAGCGCTTTCAAGGTTGCTCGAGTTTCTCCCGAAAAGATCTCTCAGCTGGCACATGTGCGTTTCCTCAAAGACGCCCAAGGTATTAAAGCTCATATGCAAAAGCATGCTGAACTGCTCCGACCACGTTTTGATCTGGTAGAGCGCAAGCTGCAAGAGGGTTTGGGTGATTTAGCTGTTGCAACCTGGTCCCATCCCAAGGGTGGCTATTTTGTTTCGTTTGATGGTCCTGTTGGTTCTGCGCGTGCAATTGTTTCTCGCGCACATGAGCTGGGCGTTACTATGACACCTGCAGGAGCTACCTGGCCAGGAGGTAAGGATCCTTTTGATACTAATATCAGAATTGCTCCGAGTTATCCAACGTTGGAAGAGCTTGATACTGCGCTTGACGTCTTTATTGTTGCTGTTAAACAAGTAAGTGCTCGACTGGCAAAAGTTGATCGTGGACAGAGCGTCTGGGGATAGCTTGTGTAACTTTGGTATTTACTTTGAAAGTAGACCCATTCTGCCGTATCTTGATAAGTTATGTTTAGAAAAAGCGATTGGATATTAAATGCCAACTAATACTTCAAAGCCAGAACTTACACCAGAACAGAAGGCTGAAAAAGAGCTGGTTGCCATGGCTAACCAGACAGCAAAAAAGAAGGCAAAGAATCGTAAGTCTGATGAGACTTCTAAAAAACCAGGCCCTTCTACAGGTATGAAGATTGCTATTGGAGTATTCTCGCTCTTTATTGCTATTTCTATGATGTTGCCTTCACTGGCAAACATTTTCTCTAATTCACAAAAGCGGAATCAGACTCAGCAGCGTTCTCCTGAGGCTATTAACCAGGTGTATCAGAAGCAGGCAGAAGAAAAAGAATCTGCTATTCAGTCAAATCCAGATAATCTTCCAGCACATCTTGATTTGGCTCGTACTTATTTAGGATGGGGAATGGCACTTAAGAGCTCTTCTCAGGATGACTCCGTTCAGAAGCAGTCTTTGCAACTGATTAACAAAGCAATTGCCGAGTACAATACCTATCTTGCTTCAAATGATTCTGACGAGGTTCGTGTTGATAGAGCTATTGCTCAGTTCTATGCAGGCGATCAAACAGGTGCTATCGATACACTTAAGGAAGTAACAGATCGTTCTCCAGACTATGCTAAAGGTTGGCTTAATTTGGGAATGATGTATCGTGTTACTGATCAAGTAGATCTTGCAAAAGAGGCGCTGCAGAAGGCAATTGAAAAAGATTCCGATAATAGCGCTGGTGTGAGGGATAATGCACAGAAAATTCTTGATGCATTAAACGGGAACGCTTCTACTTCTTCAAATAATACTAAGTAAGGAGGAGTTATGGCACTAGAAATAAGCTCTGAAATTACAGATGCAAAGGCCATTATTCGCATTGAGGGCGAGGTAGACGTATCAAACGCCTCTGAGCTTCGCGATGCTTTGGATACCGCGCTCGCCGATGGGGCAAAAGAAGTTGAAGCTGATTTTGCTGAGGTAGCTTATATTGATTCAACGGGCATTGGCGTTTTAGTAGGTGCTGCACATCGAGCACAAGAGAGTGGTTCTGTGCTTGTTGTTGCAAATCCTCAGAAAAACGTGGAACGTGTCTTTACGCTTCTTGGGGTTGATAAAGACCTTAACGTTCGCAAGTAGGTTTGGTAACTTGCAAGCTCTTTGATGTAACTGTTCAAAGAGCTTGTTTATGTTTGTTCCAGAAAGGTATTGCTTGTGTTTGGCATTGGAGAAACAGAGCTCGTACTAATTTTGCTCTTTGCATTTTTAGTATTTGGTCCTGATAAATTACCTGGTATGGGCCGCACGCTTGGTCGTGCTTTAAGGCAGTTCCAGAATGCTCAAGAGGGCTTTAATAAAGTTGTCCGTGCAGACTTACTTGATCCTGCAGCGGATGCACTTCACGAGAAACCCAAGCGCTCCGAGCAGTTAAAAAATGCTGCATCTGATGCTGACCGCGAGGACACTGATCACCAGGAAACCTTTGCTGAGCGTCGTGCTCGCCTAAAAGAGGAGCGTGAGGCAGCCGAGAAGGCTGCTGTTGAGACAGCTGAGCAGAACAAGCAGGCTGAGGCGGTCGAGAAGACCGAGCAACCAGAAGCCGTTTCTGTTGAGGAGACTGCTACAGCTGAATCAGAAGCTGCCTCTTCTGTTGGCTTCTCTGGTGATTCCGCGGAGGCAACTGAGCAGACAACACCTAAGACTACAGAAGAAACTCCTGCAGCCGCTCTATCTGCAAAAGACTTGTATAACCTTGGATCTGCACGTTCTTCTCGTTCTATGGCAGAAGATAAGAAAGAAAGAGTTTCTGGAGAGGAGGGAGAAAGCCAGGACGCATAAGTCCAGCTTTCGCGCATAATGCCTATTACTCCAGCTCGTATGCCACTTTTTGATCACCTGGGAGAACTTCGTCGCCGTGTGACCATTGTGGTGGTGTCTCTTTTTGTTACTGCAATCATTATTTACTTTGCAACACCTGCATTGATTGAGATTTTGATTGATCCTATTAAGGAGTTTTTAACCGACGGTAAGCTTACGGTTATCTCGGTTCTTGGTGGCTTTAGTATCAGGTTTAAGGTGGCCTTTTTCTTCTCGGTGATTATCTGTACACCTATTATCATCTGGGAAATTATGGCATTCTTTTTGCCCGCACTTAATGCTAAAGAGCGCAAGTGGGTTGTTCCTACCGTGGCTGCTATGATTACCCTGTTCTTTTTGGGTATGTTGTTCTGCTACTTTGTTATCTTAAACACTGCTATTGGTTGGATGATTGGACAGTCGCAGGAGTTTGCAGGAACCATTAATGAGGCAAGCGATTACCTCGATATTATTATGATGTTTGAGATTGGCTTTGGCCTTGCGTTCCAGCTTCCATTGGTCATCTTCTACCTGGCCATCCTTCACCTTGTTCCTTATAAGAACATGCGTGAACAGTGGCGTTACGTCTACGTTGGTCTGATGATCCTTTCTGCAGTGGTCACTCCTGACGCATCGCCTGTCACCATGATTTTGATGTTTACAGCTCTTATTTTGCTGTATGAAATTGCTCTGGCTGTTGCTCGTTATGTCATTATTGCCCGCGACGGCAAGGCTGCTCTTAAGTGGAGCCGCGAGGACTACGATCAGCATGAGCTCGATAAAATTTAGTATTTCCTCTTTTTAATTTGGAGAGTGTTGTTCTTTGATTTTAGTTGTTACCGAGAAAAACGACGCAGCGCAGCAGATTGCTCGCCTTCTGTCTGAATCAGGTAAGCCTGAGGCAGACAAGGTATACAACACTCCTGTTTATCGTTTTAGACGCGGTGGCGAGGATTATGTTGCAATTGGTCTTCGTGGTCATATTCTGCAACCTGATTTTCCTTTAGCTTTGAAGTTTGATAAGGAAGAAGGCTGGTACGGAGAAACTGCAGAAGGGGAGCACCTTCCTGCAGACGTTCCAGATGGTCTTGAGCGTCCTCCTTACAAGGTTAAGCGCAAGCCTTTTATGGCAGATGGCGTTGACCTTAAGGGCTGGAAAATTCCTAGCTTGCCGTATTTGATTTGGGCTCCTGTAGATAAACAGCCTGCAGAAAAAGAGATTATTCGAGCGCTCAAGAATCTTGCTAAGAAGGCAGAGTCTGTCATCATCGGTACAGACTTTGACCGCGAGGGTGAGCTTATTGGTTCTGATGCATTGGCACAGGTTCTCTCGGTTAATCCTAATCTGGCGGTATTTCGTGCTCGTTACTCTGCTTTTACCAAGACGGAGATTGAGACTGCCTTTAATAACCTGGTAGATCTTGATTACAACTTGGCTGCGGCAGGTGAGTCTAGACAGTATATTGATCTTATTTGGGGTGCGGTATTAACCCGCTATCTGACTACTGCACGCTTTGGTGGTCTGGGCAACACGCGCTCTGCTGGTCGTGTTCAGACTCCTACGCTGGCACTTGTTGTTGAGCGTGAGCGTGAGCGTTTGGCGTTTAAGCCAGAAGATTATTGGGTCATTTCTGGTGTTGCTTCTCCAGAAGATGACGACGAAGCAACGTTTAAGATGGTTCACCATACTGCAAGGTTCTGGGATCAGGCTGAAGCAGATACAGTTTATGACGTTGTGAAAGATCAAACGCAGGCAACGGTTGTCGAGATTGAGTCTCGTAGCAGAAAGCAGCAGCCACCAGCTCCATTTAACACTACATCGTTGCAGGCAGCTGCAGCTGCAGAGGGTATCTCGCCAGCTAGAACTATGCGTTTGGCAGAGTCTTTGTACATGGATGGCTTAATTTCGTATCCGCGTGTTGATAACACGGTGTATCCAAGTTCTCTTGACCTGAAAGATTGTGTGCGTACGTTATCTGCAGTTCCTCAGTATGCACCTACCTGTAAAAAGCTTTTGGGTCAGCCAAAGCTCCATGCAACTCGTGGCAAGCAGGAGTCTACCGACCATCCACCAATTTATCCAACGGCAGCGGCAAATCCAGATTCCTTGCAGCCTGCAGCTTGGAAGCTTTATAACCTTATTGCTCGAAGGTTCTTAGCAACCCTTATGGGTCCAGCTACTATGAGTGGTACCAAGATTACGCTTGATGTTGCTGGTCAGCCTTTTGTTGCAAACGGAACGGTACTGGCAGAGCCAGGCTTTAGAGAAATTTATCCTTTTGGTCTTAAGAAGGACGATCAGATTCCTGATGTAGGCGAGGGAGAGATTGTCTCCATTAAGTCTTTATCGCTTGATGCTAAGCAGACAGAGCCGCCTGCTCGCTATAGCCAGGGTAAGCTTATTCAAGAAATGGAAAAGCGCGGCTTGGGTACAAAGTCTACGCGTGCTTCCATCATTGATACGCTTTATCAGCGTAAATACCTCAAGAATGATCCTGTTGAGCCAAGTCAGCTTGGTATGGCAATTGTTGATGCGCTCTCGCAGTTTGCACCACACATTACCTCGCCTGATATGACGGCTGAGCTTGAATCCGATATGACAAGCGTTGCTGAGGGCAAAGATACGCGTGATGGCGTTGTTATGCACTCAAGATCCCTGCTTGCAGGCATGATTGATGTGCTCATTGACCACAAAGAGGATCTGTCTGAGGCTATTGCTGATGCAGTGACTGCTGACGCAAAGGTTGGAACCTGTCCTAAGTGTGGCAAAGATTTGGTTGCCAAGAGCTCTCTAAAGACTCGTGGAAGCTTTGTCGGCTGCATGGGCTGGCCAGACTGTGATGTTACGTATCCACTACCTCAGGGACGTGTTGAACCGCTTGAGGGAGAGGCTGGCGTCTGCCCAGAGTGCGGTGCTCCTCGTGTAAAGGTTCAACCGTTTAGACAGCGTGCGTATGAGACTTGCATCAATCCAGCTTGTCCTACAAATGCGGAGCCAGATCTTATTGTGGGCGAGTGCCCAACTTGTAAAGCAAATGGCAAGCATGGAGACCTGGTAGCTCATAAGTCAGAGCGCACGGGCAAGCGTTTTATCCGCTGTACCAACTACGAGGAGTGCGAAACAAGCTATCCTCTGCCTGCTCGTGGAAAGCTCGAGAAGACCGATGAGGTCTGCCCAGACTGCGGCGCACCTATGGTGGTTGTTACTACCCAGCGTGGTCCTTGGAAGCTGTGTCCAAACTACGACTGTCCTGGTAAAGAAAAGAAAACTGCCCCGCGCAGAGGTGCCCGTAAGAATACTAGGAGCACTAAATCCACCAAGACAGCAAAAAAGTAAACGTATGACGGTGCATCAAAGGGTGCACCGTTTTTGGAAGAACGAGCGTCCCTCTCCAACGCCCGCTCCATACGTATTTTTACCCATTTTTGAGCACTTTTCATGTGGAAATGCGCAAAACCTTTAGAATATTCATGGCGAGAAACACAATCTGTCTGTATCGTGAGATAGTTAAGAGGGAGGGAAGCATGAGTAAAAATACACGTACATCACAAGGCTTGTTTATTACGCTTGAAGGCGTTGATGGTTGTGGCAAGTCAACACAAGCTTCTCTTCTACGAGAAGACCTTAAGGCTCTTAACTTTGATGTGGTTTTTGTTCGTGAGCCCGGTGGAACTGCTATTTCTGAGCAGATCAGAGATGTTGTTCTCAATCCAAAAAACGGTGCAATGTGCGACGAGTGTGAGCTGTTACTCTACGAAGCAAGTCGTGCTCAGCTAGTGGAAGAGGTTATTCGCCCAGCTCTAGCATCTGGCAAGGTAGTTTTGTGTGATCGTTTCTATGACTCCACTTACGCCTATCAAGCAGCTGGTCGTGGCCTTGATACGGACTTAGTCCACCATGCAAATCGTTTGGGAAGCTGTGGGGTTTCTCCCGATAGAACCCTTGTCTTTATGCTTGAGCCAACGGTCGCTCATGCACGTGCTACACAAAATGATACTGATAGATTAGAAGCAGAGGGTGT
>ERZ773003.2091-NODE-2091-length-10337-cov-2.843416_pt1 | contig 10337 bp, 8 predicted proteins | sample MGYA00580668_ERZ773003 | MGnify/ENA primary metagenome ERZ773003 (study PRJEB29015, sample SAMEA2738002) | human oral metagenome | biome: human oral; feature: human-associated habitat; material: dental | place: China | collected 2126 ... | reverse complement strand
TCAAGGCTCGCACCGATGATGCAAGGTGCAAGAGAGTTGGAGAAGAGGTATGGGCGACTGCGTTGACGAAGCATCTCAATGATCTCCTTACGTCCAGTAGTGAATCCTCCCAATGCTCCACCGAATGCTTTTCCTAAGGTTCCAGTGTATATGTCCACACGACCATAGGTCTTGCACAATTCGCTAACACCATGACCAGTAGCACCAACAACGCCCGCTGAGTGTGATTCATCAACCATTACGAGGGCGTCATACTTCTCTGCAAGGTCGCAGATCTTGTCTATTGGAGCCACATTACCATCCATTGAGAACACGCCATCAGTAACAATAATGCGGAAACGTTGGGCTTGTGCCTCTTTCAAACAACGCTCTAAATCGCCCATATCTGCGTTGGCATAGCGATAACGTTTAGCCTTGCAAAGGCGCACACCATCGATGATGGAGGCATGATTTAACGCATCCGAAATGATTGCATCTTCGTCTGTGAACAATGGTTCGAACACACCTCCATTAGCGTCAAAGCATGCTGCGTAGAGGATAGTGTCTTCTGTTTTGAAGTACTCGGAGATAGCTTTCTCAAGCTCTTTATGTGCATCTTGTGTACCACAGATAAAGCGCACTGATGACATACCGAAGCCTCTCTTGTCCATCATCTTCTTGGCACCTTCAATCAGACGAGGGTGATTGGAAAGCCCCAAATAGTTGTTAGCACAGAAGTTAAGAACCTCTTTGCCTTTTACTTCAATCGCTGCACTCTGTGGGCTTTCAATGATTCTTTCCTGCTTGTAAAGCCCCGCTTCTGTTATCTCTGCAAGTGAATTGCTGAGATATTCTTTCATCTTTCCATACATAACATTAGATTCTTTAATTGTTATTAAGGGCAAAGTAAGGTATAAAAAACGAGAATAAGGATGTTTTACAATGCTTTTTTGTCATAGAATCAGTATTTTTTATAATTTTAAGATATCGATGAGCTCTATTCGACAAAAATATGTTTACTTTGCATCGAAATAGATTATCAACTTATCTATATATATGAAAAATGTTTTGGTGATAGGCTCTACTGGGCAGATAGGCTCAGAGCTTACCAGGGAATTGAGAACGTGTTATGGCAATGAGAACATCGTCGCTGGCTATATTAAAGGGGCTGAACCTACGGGCGAACTAAGGGATGCTGGTCCTTGTGCAGAGGCTGATGTTACAAACCCGCAAATGATTGCGGAGGTTGTAAAGAAGTATCATGTTGATACGATCTATAACCTTGCTGCATTGTTATCTGTCGTGGCGGAGAATAAGCCACAGTTAGCTTGGAAGATTGGTATTGATGGTCTTTGGAACATCTTGGAAGTGGCACGTGAGAATCAATGTGCGGTCTTCACACCGAGTTCTATTGGCTCTTTCGGTTTGAGTACACCTCATACGAAGACGCCACAAGACACGGTGCAGCGTCCGAGAACCATCTATGGTGTATCGAAGGTGACCACGGAGTTGTTGAGTGACTACTACTTCAATAAGTATGGAGTAGATACTCGTTCGGTGCGTTTTCCAGGCTTGATCTCTTATGTGACACCTCCCGGTGGTGGTACAACTGACTATGCCGTTGATATCTACTACTCGGCTGTTCGTGGTGAGAAGTTCGTGTGCCCAATTAAGAAAGGTACACTTATGGATATGATGTATATGCCTGATGGCTTGCGTGCAGCGATCTCTTTGATGGAAGCCGATCCATCCCGTTTGGTGCATCGTAACGGCTTCAACATTGCTTCGATGAGCTTTGATCCTGAAGAGATATTCAATGTTATTAAGCGTCATAAGCCCGACTTTGAGATGGAATATGATGTTGATCCACTCAAGCAGAGCATTGCCGACAGTTGGCCAGACAGTTTGGACGATACTTGCGCACGTGAGGAATGGGATTGGAAACCACAGTTTGATTTGGAATCCATGACGGTTGATATGCTAAAGAACTTAGAGGTAAAGTTGAAATAGTCCTTTTAAAGATAAAAGAGAGGCAGATTATCATCTTGATAACTGCCTCTCTTTCTGTTAATAAATTAATGTATAAGCATACTACTGACAATGTCAGAATATACTTTTATTATCTTCTTCTTCCTTTAGAAGCTGGTTTCTTGCCTACAGACTTCTTACCAGTAGAAGTCTTGTTTGTACCTTGCTTGTTGGTTGCCTGACTATTAGATGTAGTCTTCTCTGGTTTTATCTTCTCTGGCATCTTATTCTCTGGGCGAGCGAAACCATCCTTCATTGCGCGCTTACTCATAGTTTTGATACGCTTGTCAAGGTCAGGATGTGACGAGAACATACGCTTCCATTTACCCTCCTTTTGGATGCCTTGGTCTTCTTCTAACTTCTTTAACTTCTCGAAAGATAGTGCGATAGCCCATGGATTCTTACCATTCTTCTTCAAAAACTCGTATCCGTAAGCATCAGCCTGACTCTCTTGTTTCTGTGAATAAGTGGCATTGAGGAGCGATTCTCCTAGTTCGCCAAGTTGCGAATCAGTCAATGCTGCAGCCTTACCATTGGTAGCTGCAAGTCCATCTTTGAGTGCTGAGGTGAGTAGGGAAGTGCGGAATCTCTTCTTAGAGTCCTTGTGTGCAACGTGACCAATCTCATGTCCAATAACCCCTAAAAGTTCCTCGTCGGTCATAATGTCCATCAGAGAAGAGAATACGCGTACACTTCCATCAGGGCAGGCGAAGGCGTTAACGTCTGTGACATAATACACTTTGAAGTTCAAAGGGATTCCTTCAACATTAGTGAGACCTTGCGTTAGCTTGTTTAGACGCTTTGTGTAAGGGCTGCGAGCATCGCAAACTTTGTTATTCTTATCCAACCAGGCAACGTATTCCTTTACGTAATTTGCCATGTCAGCATCTGTTAAAGTGACGGCTTTAGCTGCTTTTACCGCTCCACTTGCTGCCTTCCCGATGTTGAACTGTGCTTTCATTGGTGTTGTTCCGGCAAGGAGTAATGTGGCAATACATACACTGTAAAATCTCTTTCTCATCATGAATTATTTTATTTGTTAAAGTTAAATTGTCACAAATATATGGATATTCTTTTGAATAGTCAAACCTTCATAGACTTTTTTTCATTAAAAAAGGACGACCTTCTAAATCGTCCTTATGATAGTTGAGTGGTCTAATCTCTGTTATTGCCAAAGAATCGGAGGAGATAGAGAAAGAGGTTGATAAAGTCGAGATAAAGGCTCAATGAACCGAGGAGTGCTATCTTTTGAGCTGATTCGCCAGCGTCAGGTGCCATGAGAAGATTGCGCTTGATTGCTTGTGCGTCCCATGCGGTTAGCCCAGTGAAAACGATTACGCCGATGATGCTAACGATATAATCCATCGTAGAACTTCGTAGGAACATGTTGACAAGGCTTGCTATAATCAAACCAATTAATGCCATGAAGAGTATTCCGCCCATCTTTGTTAAATCCTTCTTCGTAAACTTGATAGTTCCAAGGTTTAGTCGCTCTACGCATGATTCAATTGTATTTTCATTATAGTGTAGTCCTAAGAACTGCTTCATGCGACGCTGCAACAATTCCATATCCGGACTATCGATTCCGACAGCAACCTCTTCGTCTTCTTCCTTCTTGAAGAGTTTTTTCTCCGCCAGATTAATGGACACAAGATGCCAAACGCTGCTTGTTTTATCCGGATTTTCCGGCCAAATACGAATCGCACGCCCTCGCATCTGATTGCTGAGCATGAAACTTCCGACAAAGCTAGCGAGAATCAATGAGTTCACGCATGGTGCATCCCATCCTTCGCCGAGGAGAGATTTTGTTCCAATCACGACATGAATCTGCCCTTCTTGGAAGAGCTGTGTTACGGCACTGACTAAATCATGTTGCGAACCTACTAAACGGACCTTCACATAGTCCTTCTCATCTAGTTGTCCGACTGGTTGGAAGGTAATCTTATCAGCTCCGAAAACAGCTTCTAGACGCGATTTTACACCTGTCGGGATAATGACGAGACTTCCCGTTAAAACGGCCACAGGAACGTCTAATTGTTGCTCCACAAGCTCTCTACGTAGAACTTCAAAGTAAGGCAATACGCCCAGTTGGCTATATTGAACTTCTGGATTCCCTAAGTGCGCCTCAAAGTCCTTTCGAATGAAGTCTGTCAGAATCAGTTGCCTTAACTCACTGCCTAATGTTTCGTGTTCAGCTTTAAAAATATCTCTGACGGCATTTAATTTCCCAAGAGATTGGTTCAATAGCTGGTCGAGTTGTTTATTACGAAGGAGCTGTACTTGTTTGCGGTCGATTAACCCCAGAGATTTCAATTCACTCTTCAACTCTTTCAAATCTTCTTCGGATAAATCATACCAATGCGGTACATCAAACAACATTCCTTGTAAGAGGATTTCAAACCACGCCAAGTCAAACATCGGAAGGCGGCTTGCCCCTAGTAATTGTTGAAACTGTTTCGGGAACTCGATTCCTTTATGACGTAGAAAAATCAGTGTGGCCGAGAGATACTTCGGTTCGTTTAAGAGTTCATCTTCTGAAATGGTTTCATCGAGCGCGCGGCTAGTTCTTACCGCTTCACAAAACATCGAATCAGACGATAAATTTTTCAAGAAGGCTCTCTTCTGCGTAGAAAACTGATCGAGTTGTTTCTCTTCTTCCTTCGTTGGGAAAGAGAAATACACATAGTCCTGGTGCGGACACAAACTTCCCTCTTTAACGAGCTCTGGAACGGTAATTTCTTCATCAATTTCCCCACACATGGCCACATAACGCTCCCAAAGTGCAGGCTCCCCTTCGTATGGAGGTGTTGCCGTCAGCGAAATCACACTGATGTCCGCAAAGGATTTACGGAAGATTTCTAGACTCTTCCACCATTCATTTCGCAAGTGATGACACTCATCGAGGCACAATGTTCCAAGATTTGCTTCCTTAAAGAGCTTAATAATATCCACGTCTTTAAAATCAAAGTGCTCGTTCTCAATCACATCGTCCGTATCCTCAACTTCCGCGTCGCCTTCCAAACGATTAATGGCACTGTGCAACGCTTGATACGTCGCAACGGTGATCATCTTTGGCTGTTTGAGATTTTGCGAAATCATTTCATCGGCTAGACTCTTATCATCCAGAAACGCTTCACGAATACGGTCTACCCACTGCTGGCGAATAGTTACAGTCGGCACTAAAATAAGCGCCGGCTTACTATTGCGACGGATAAATTCAATTCCTAGCGTCGTTTTCCCAGAACCTGGAGCCGCCACTAAGTGAATATGACCATCCGCCATAATCGTCTCGCTTTTTTCTAAAATGCGCTTTTGATACTCTCTCCACTCGCCTTTAAAAGATAAGTGTTCTAACATGTAGCCCCTCCTTTGCTCATTTATTATACCATTAGATTTCTTCTTTTAATTCGATTTTGATAACACTGTCCACTTCATCAGGTAACGGATAGGTGTAAGCCCCAATTTCTCCATATTGTGCAAAGCAAATGTCTTGAAAAGCTAAAGTAGTCCAACTGTTAGAAATCCTTACTTCGCTACCATCATGGACAAAACTCAACCGTTCAATCTGCTCTTTATCGATTCCTGTTAACGCAATCGGACCAATAGGTTGTTCAAATACATGGGCATACAACATTTTCCCATTCTTTGTATAATAACCCCATTCCGGTTTTGGCAGATTCACTAATTCTCCTTCGTAGATAGATTCTCCATTGCTCTTCATCCACTGTCCAATTTCCTGCAAAATTTCTATGCTTTCTCTTGGGAATCTTCCTTTAGCGTCTGGTCCTACATTTAAAATCATATTTCCACCCTTGCTGACACATTCCACCAATTTGCGAATAAGAACTTTAGAGCTTTTAAAGAGTTTGTCGGACGGATTATACGCCCAGTGATTATTCATTGTAAGACACAACTCCCAAGGTAATAACTCTCCCTTATCATTCCGAATCCCTTCATGAGGTACAATTTGTTCAGGACTAACAAAATCTCCAGAATAAGAATGAATCTCCTCTGTAGCAATGCTTCCAAATCCTTCCCCGGAAGTCTCTAATCGATTATCTATCACTACATCCGGTTGATGTTTGCGAACCAGTTCTATTAATTCACTTGCCTTCCATTTTTCTCCAAACATTTCCCCATACGAAAAATCAAACCAAAGAATATCAAGTTTCCCATATTTTGTAACTAGTTCCTCGACTTGGTGATGCATCAATTCTAAATACCGATCAAAGTCGATTTGCTCATTCTGATACTGCCTATTTCCTCTCATGGGATGGTGGCGATCTTCATATTTAGGATAATCTGGATGATACCAGTCTAGTAAACTAAAGTATAATCCTACACGTAGCCCTTCTGCTCTCAGGGCTTCTACATATTCCTTTACTAAATCTCGTCCAAAAGCGGTATTGGTAATCTTATAATCCGTGTACGCTGAATCGAATAAGCAAAAACCATCATGATGTTTTGCGGTTAACACAACATATTTCATCCCAGCCTCTTTGGCAGCTTTTGCCCACTCCCTTGCATTGAATTCTGTAGGATTAAAGGCTTCAAAATAGGGTTGATAGTCCTCAATCGTCATTTTTTCATTGCTACGGATCCATTCTCCTCTTCCTGGAATGGCATACAGTCCAAAATGAATAAACATTCCAAATCGAGCCTGTCTAAACCACCTTGTTCTCTCTAAAATAACCTCTAATGAATTTTCCATCTTCATCCGCTCCTTTATTCTATTGCCCCAATACTATGCCTTCATTCTAGCACTCTTCCTCTTTTAAAAACATCCCCAATTTTTGGTGAAACACATCAAATTTCTTCTCGTTATTTAAAAATAAAAAAGGACTCATTCTATGAGCCCTTCTCTACAACCTAAAATAAACAAATTCTATTCATCCATTTGTATTTTTTGATAGCCTTTGGAGACTTTCATTAAAGTCTCATAAACTTCACGAAGTTCTTCCTTTAATCCTTCGTCCGTTAAATACGATTGCACTTTTGCAATCACCTCTTTTTCACGACTTGCATCGAAAATGGCCATCTCATTTTCCTTTTTAATTCGAGCAACATCCATAACGACTTGCATCCGTCTTTCAAAAAGAGAGACGATTTCGCGGTCGATGGCATCAATTTCTGCACGTTGTTTGTCTAACATCTAAAACCTCCTAAATTCCAAAAAAGACTCCTAATGGATAGCCGATAGCAACGGCGCTTATCGCACTAAGCAAGAATAAAACTCCCCCATAAAGAAATGCATCTTTTGCGTTCGTCCATCCAGAACCTACTGAAATGGCCACATAAGGCATTGATGGTGGTGTCATAAACGCTAGGCTCGCCATGAACCCAATCAGGCAGGCAATCGTTCCCGCTTGAACTTCAATAGATCCTGTAGCATAAACAGTCGTTAACACCGTTGTTACAACCGAAACAGTGACTAAGTTTGAAGAGACATTTGTTTGAAATCCTGCCCACAATACAAAGATAATCACAACCAATAATGGCGAAAGTGTCGCAAATAGAGGCACTAACGAGCTTTCGAGTAAGCTAATTACCCCAAATTCAGGTTTCGTAATTAAGGTTCCCATACTCAATGTTGCTCCCACCAAGAACATACTTGGCCAGTACACGCCCTTTTGTAGCCCTTCTTGAATAGAGAGGAGTGGTTTCCCTTCAAATGATAGAATCGCTAAAAGAATTACTCCAATCATCGGAGGAAATGCCATTCCAGCGCCTTTTAAGAAGGTAGCCACGTCTGGTAATAGTTCTCCAATGAGCTCTGGAAGAACCCATAGAAGGACAACACCCATAAAAATAAGGACCGTTGCTTCCTCGCGTCTACTTTTTGGCGGTAAATTTTCTAGCGAAGTCATTTGTTTCATTTCTACTTGGGATAAATCCACTCGCCAAAAGAATCGTAGAAACACTCCCATCACGATAAAGAGCACGAGTCCGGCTGGAATTCCAATCATCATATATTGCGCGTTGGAAATCGCAATTCCGGTGGCCGTCTTATAGAGCGCCATCGCCGTTACTGAAAAGACGTGATTGATTGGTGTCATCGCGGTTCCGATGGCAATTGTCGAGAATAGCACAATTAATAAAATGGAAGCTTCTCTATCTCCTTTTTTAAATCCTAACAGAGCCATCATCTCTTCATAAATTGGAAAAACAATCATAAAGAGAATCGTCGGCGAAATAAAAAGACTAATGAATAAGACACTTATATAGAATGCTCCGATAAAATGCCAAGGTGTTTTTCCTGCAAAAGAACTTCCCAAGGCCTTTGCGACAAATCTTCGAAGAGCCGGAGTTTGCTCCAAAGCATAGGTCATTAAAAATGTAAATAATAGGAAGACAAAAGTCGTATTTCCAAACGACAGATTAAAAATCTGCCCATAAGACACTCCTGGAAGTATCCCGATTCCTAATAGTACATAGCAGAGCACGCTTGGCCAATCCGTTGCCACAAATAACCAAAGCAATAAACTGCTTAAAAAAATGGATAAAATAGAAATCGTTGGTGCTGCTAATCCAAAAAGAGTCCCTTGTGTAAAGGTTAAATAGCCGCTAATAGCTATTAAAATACCACTAATTGCAATAATGAATCTCTGCGGTTTCGTCCAATTTTTTCCTTTCATTGTTTCACCTCATTCTTATCTATCCTACCTCATTTTAGATCAGATTGCTATTGAAACTAGGAATAAACTTTGGAATCCATCATCACTTTCCTTCTATATTATATAGAAAGATTTTTTCCAAAATAAAAAAAGCCAGGTGCGTCCCTGGCTCTTGTTTAATGTTCAAATTTTAATGCTTTTGCAAGACGTTTATATAGGAATAATGCAAGAATACTATTGAGCCCAAATTTAATGATATTAAATGGCAATAATGCAAACGTCATTAATGAAGCTAAGTCTGTTACATAAGGGTTTAGTGCATGAGCTGCAGCGACAATTTTTTCCATTGGAAAATTCATAGCAGTCGCATATAAAGGAAACATCACAAAATAATTTGCTGTTAATAAGACAACTGTAGCGGCAATCGTCCCAACGATTAAACTCATAATCGCCGTTTTAAAATTGCGATTTCGTTGATACAAAATGACTGCTGGTAACATAAAACTTAAACTTCCTATTAAGTTCACCGTTTCCCCAATTCCATATGTCATCGACCCATTATAGACAAAATTCAATAAGATCTTGATAATGGCGATAAAACTTCCATAAACTGGACCTAAAATATAGCCCCCCAACAATACCGGTAAGTCTGAAAAGTCCAACTTCACAAAGGTTGGAATAAACGGCACGTTAAAAGATAGAAACATTAAAACGGTACTGATGGCACCAAAAACACCTACTAGAACAATTTTTTTAGTCGCTGCTCCTGTCGACTTTTTTACATCTGTACTCATCGTACATCCTCCTTCTTAGGGCGAAGGAAATTGCACTTTTCACCTAATCCCAATAAAAAAAGCAGTATTGAAATGGACCTTCCAATACTGCTCATCAAATAGACTCGTTGAAATAGTGCCATTTTCTCACATCTAGACTATACTATCGGTTCTGGAATCACACCAGATCATGCCAAGCGGCTCGTGGACTATACCACCGGTCAGGAATTTCACCTTGCCCCGAAAATGTTATTTATGTTTGTATTGTAGCACCATGTAGCCACTTAGGCAATCTCTCTGCCTCAAAAAGGTGAATTTATGCTGTTTCTCTAATAAAAAACTTGGATTACATCCACTGCAATCCAAGTTTCTATTCGACTATTTTACTGCTGTAAGGGTTAAGAATTTTCTGTTTTAGCGAGTCTAAACACTGTTATATCAACGTTTATGAGGTTCGTCCTTCAAAAGGTATAGCGAAAGGTAAAGTAGTTAATGAGTTAATTCAGCAATCTTATCTAAATAAATGCTGACTGCTTCTAGCTTTCTTTGAGGTGCTAACTCTGCGTAAATATCCATAGTAGTTGAAATTGACTTATACCCCGTTCTGACTTGGAGTTCTTTCCATTTATGCCTGCATTAAGCAACATTGAAGCATGAGTGTGTCGAAACAAATAGAAACCATAATCTGGTAATCCTAAACTTGCTAGTCTTTTCTTCAAATTCAACTTGGCTAACTTGACCTGCATTATCTATGTCGCTTTGCTTTAAATTATACTTTGTCTTAAACATTTAATACGAGTAGGTATTTCTTATGAGTAATTTTCATCAAAAAATTTTATAGATAAGCTCCCTATATTCATGGATAAGTAGTAAAAATAGTTGTTATCCTAGTTGATTAAAAAAATCTCTGACTGCCTGATCTTTTATAAAATAATATATAATT
>ERZ773003.2088-NODE-2088-length-10346-cov-15.556409_pt1 | contig 10346 bp, 8 predicted proteins | sample MGYA00580668_ERZ773003 | MGnify/ENA primary metagenome ERZ773003 (study PRJEB29015, sample SAMEA2738002) | human oral metagenome | biome: human oral; feature: human-associated habitat; material: dental | place: China | collected 2126 ... | reverse complement strand
TGGCAACGTTTAGCAAGGTGCTTTGCGTCAATTACCATCGCTTTCCCAGCCAATCTCATTGGGGAGTCATTATCATACCCTTAAGATTCTCTTACGCCCTTTGGCGAAGCCAGTTCACTTTACTATTCGGAAAAGTGCGAAAATCCGAAATGCGTGGAAGCCCACAAGAATGGAATCCTGTTTTCTATCTTCACTTCAACCATAAAACGTACTTGACTTTACCTATCAAATATATTATAATAAAGGTGCTAAGTTAATTGTGTAGTTTGATAGTCAGTCCTCTGGTTGTCAGACGCACTTTTTATTTAATTGTCAATGATCATAATCCAGCCTTTAAAACAGGTTATTATTTTTAGGTTGGATACAACTATTGGTTGTTGATTATATTATACAACCTTTGGTTGTATTTTGTCAAGAGGTTATTTGAAAAAAGTAAAAAATATTTTAGAGGTTTTATAATGGAGTTTTCGGAACGCTTGAAAAAACATAGGAAAGATATAGGTTTAACTCAAGTTGATATTGCAAGCAGATTAGGAATTTCCCAACAAGCATATGCTTCGTGGGAACGTGGAGTCAAAAAACCAACACAAGAAAATCTCGTTAAAATCGCACAAGTTTTAAATGTGTCTGTTGATTATTTGGTCGGCAACTCAGAAGAAAAATCAAATGAATTAGACAACATTGAATTACTTTTCCGTATGAACTCAAAAGGATTGACCAAAGAAGAAAAAGAAATCTTCAAAAAAGAGTTGATTGAGTTTATGGAGGAGCGGAAGAGGACGTTTAAGGAAGATAAAAAATAAAATGAAATTGATATATATTAGAATCCAAAGAAGTCAAATTGGAATAAATGAAGAGGAATTGAATTTCTCTGATCAGTTTAAAGTTGGTTTTATTGACAATAATTTAGTAATTAAAGAGAATAAATGCGATCAAACCAGTATCTATTCTAATCATATCTCAAATTTAAGTTTGTTGGTAGGAAAAAATGGAACTGGGAAAAGCACTATTTTAGAAAGTATTGCTTTAAATGGCTATTATAAAAATAAATTTCTTAAGTCGTTTCATACTCTTGCAATTTACTTTATAGGGAAGGCAGAGTATGATGGGAAGGAATATCCATGGTTTTATATTGAATTGGATTCCTACGTTGCCAGACGTATAGAAAATATAAAAAAAACGGGTGTTTATGTTTTAGTTGATGATAGTTTTATACAAATAGATAATAGAACTAAATTTTTTAGAAGTACAAAAATTCCAGAAGACTATCATCGAAGAGATTTGGTTTCTTATATTCGTATGCAACCCAACATCGATTGGTTAGCTAGAAAGGAATATATTAATGAAACATTTGAAAGAGGCTATTTTACTACTCAAGTTTCGAGTTTTGGAAAACTTTCGGATCTGATTCAATTTATTAGTGAAAACGACGACTTAAAAATCATCCCTGAAATTGAATTTAAAATAAAAAGTCAATTACCATATCAATCACCCGCACAACTATTTTATCTTTATCATGTGACTAATTATGGACAACATGATTCATTTGATAGTTTTTATAGGGAATTCTATAAAGAAAATCAGATTAAACTTTACAATGTTGATAACAGAAATATTATTCCTGGTTTCCAAAGTGAACAATTTATTATAAATTATTTGGAGAGAAAGTTATTAAATTTAATCGAAATCGAACGACGAAAAACTGATCAGGATCTGATCAGAATTTTGGATAAAATAACGGAGGAAAGGAATGCCGACTTTTCTTGGTTTTTGAATCAGCAGGGTAAGGAGTATAGTATAACAGGAACTAGTGATGAAAATAAATCACAAAGAAATAAAATAACTGAGGAATTTTCGGCCGTAGAAGCAATAAGAAGTTCAAATGTTTTATTGGAACAAAATAGAATAAGATATTTTAAAGACTGTATAAAATATTTAATCAAAGCGATTTCTATTTTTTCAGAAGAAAAAGTCAAATTTAATGTTGAAATTTTAGAAAACTTATTAAATTTAGGAAATATAAATGCAAGTGAACCAACAAAATGGAAGACGTCAGTAGCACTAATTTCATCACAAGAACAACGAGAACATATACAGAGTCTTGTTGATTCTGAAAAGGACTTATCTGTAAAATTTTCTAAAATTAGTGATGGGGAAAGTGTTTTTTTAAATACATTTAGTACAATATTTTCAACTTTAAAAAATGATAAGTACGACAATAAAATAATATTGCTAGATGAACCAGATTTAAATTTACATCCCGAATTGGCAAGAAACTTCATTAACACTCTAAATAATATTATTGAAAAATATTTTGTTGGAAATTCCTTACAATTAATCATTAGCACTCATTCACCATACATTGTTACTGATGTGCCAAAAAAATCGGTATTTAATTTAATTGATAGGGAAGATTATTTGGGTGAGATTGATTGGTTAGGTTCGGATCAACGGATACTTATCAGAAATGCAGAGGTTTCATTTGGCGCTAATTTATTTGATTTAATGAGTGATTCATTCTTTTTGAAGGCAACAATTGGTGAATTTGCTAAAGAAAAAATAATCCAAATGTCAAAAAACAAGAGTTTGAGATACAGTTTACTAAATTATATTGATGATCCAGTCCTAAAAAGTCTGTTCACGAAAGGTAGTTAATGTTAAAGATATTTCGAGAAGATGTTGATTTAGAAAGTTTAAATAGTTTACTTTCTGAAGTAAAAAAAGATGTATTAGATAAGTTTGAAGATTCAGAGAGTTCAAAAGAATTTTTTGAAATTTGTTTTGTATGTAATGGTTCAACACTTGAAGAGGAAGTTTCTAAATTAATTGGAGAAACAATAAATTACTCTGAATTTGTTTTTAATCAGATTACTCCTATCATCGAAAAATTTGAATCTTATCATAAACTAGTACAATATCTAGATTGTTTAAAGAACTTGGCTGCGGTTGATGAAACAAAAATAATTTCTCGGAATAAATTTGACAAGGCGCAACAGTTTTTTCTTGAATTCAGGGAATTTAGTCAAGGTAATGTCATTTTTTCTCAATTAACTGAATGTGATTTTCTTGAAACGTTTGATTTTGAAATCGGAAATGATTCTCTTCTTGAAAATAAATCTAGCTTCAAACAAGAAGAAAAAATTGAGTTATTTGAAAAAATTAAATCAATTAGAAATAAATTGGATCCGTTACTAGTAGCATGTAAACAGTTAAACGAAATATTTTCATATGAAAAAAATATATCTCGGAGAAGGGGTGAATTAGCAGTAAACCTGCGATTAATAACGTGTCCTTATTGTAATATTAATAATTTAGATATAATGAATACTGATACAAGTGGCGGTGAGAAAAATATTTCTGCTATGTGTCAACTTGATCATGTGTTACCTCAAGTACAATTTCCATTGTTTGAATCTTCGTTTTGGAATTTAGTACCTGTTTGTAGCACATGCAATAATAATAAACGGGAACACGAGATTCATTTTAATTCCTGGTTTATTTCTATTTCCCATGAGATTGTCACTATAGATTTAGAGTACGATGTGAGAGATGAAGTTAAAGAAATGCTAATTCCTTCATTTAAGAAATTACAAAATGAGGAGATTACTTTTAATACACAAAATATACGAATTACAAACGATATTAGCATACTGAAACTTAAGCAATTGTACAATAATCGATATAAAAGTCAAGGTGAACTAGGAGAACTTGGTAAAGACATGAAGCGAGCTTTTCTAGGATTAAAAAATCTTAGGAAAGCAAGAGTTGAGGACTTGGCAGCTTTGCTTGATATAACTGACAGTGACAGTCTTGAGGACTTGTTTTCGCATTATTTTAAAGTTTCCTTTGCTGATTATAAAACTAACCACTATTCAAAAGTATTATACGGAAAAATAATATCTGAGTTTATACGAGGAAAAGACATTGATGAAGTGATAGAAAGTTTAAGATAAATAAAAACTCATGGTGCTAGTTAATTTCAAAATAGCGTAAGTTATGAGCTAGGATAATTTGTTCAATTCGTAATTGTAGTCCAGTTAGACCCCTATTTAATGTATTTTCTTGTTTTAGTGGACATCTGTCCACTTTTTTTATACAATAAATTCAACCAAAATGGTTTAGTTTTGTAATTTATACTTAAAGGAGGTATCATTCTTTGGATGATTTGTATACAAGAATAAGTAAGTCTACAAAACACGTGTTGTATCAGTATATGAAAGATCATGATATTTCGTTACTAAATTATAATTTCAATTACTTCTTTCAATATTGTATTCAAAAATATCAAATTCAAGTAATTAGTCACCACTTCTCAAATCACAAGATTGAAGGATTAACTGTTATTGATGAATTAGGTATTAGTTTTTCTTATGAAAAGGATAATCCAATTGTGAAGCAGAATTTTACTCTGTGTCATGAACTGGGACATTTCGTTCTTAAACATGAAGGCAATTATTTTGCAGAATCTATTGATAATCAGGAGAGCCTACTAGAGCGCGAAGCGAATATTTTCTCTGCTGTAGTATTAATGCCTGACATTGTTTTATTGTCTAAGATCTTTTATAGTTGCGACACCTTTCAACATATTCAAAATAGTCTGGATGTTTCAAAACAGGCATTGTTCTTTAGACTTTTAGATCTTCTTAGAGAATATTATCCTGGAAAAGAAAGTACCATTAAGCAGGCTATCGATGCTTATATTGATGGACAAAATGCACTACTAATTCTTTTGTTTCACGATATCAAAAAACAGATTATAAAGGAGTTTAACAGCTACCAGACTTCTCTAATCAATAAGATAGAGCAATCTGTGATTAAAAGAGGCTTTGTGACTAGTCAAGAATACCCAGAACTTCTAGATCAAGAGAATTGGAAAACAATAAAGACTTTCTGTGACAATTTAAGAATATGGCTCATTTATGATAGAGGAAAATCTATAGCTTATGTTTGGGATAAAAATAAGCTAACAGATAAAGAAGCAAAACAAAAAGCTGAATTGGAACTACTGTTAATGTGAGGTAAGTGATGTATCAACCAGAAAAACTAAAGGCTCGTAGAAAAGAGCTAAAAATGACTCAAAAAGATATTGCGGATCAATTAGGCGTTAGTTATCAAGCCTATTCCGCATGGGAACGTGGAGTAAAAAAACCATCTAAAGAAAAAGTAAAGCTTTTGGAGCAGATTCTAAATGCCCCAATAGGTTATTTTACAGAGCTTGAAATTGTCCGGCTATATAATGCTCTACCAGATGAAGGGAAGGGTCAAGCGCTTAGCTATATCAGAAACCTAGTTCAAAAAGAAACATGTAAGAACGTTGTTTCAATGTCAGCAAAATTATACGAATATCATGTTTACGAAAAAATGTCTGCTGGTATCGGTTCATCGGTTTATAATGATCAGGACTATGATACTGTTTATTTTGATGAAGAACTAGCCCATGATTTTGCCTCCTGGGTATCTGGAGACTCAATGGAACCCAAATATCAAAACGGTTCTGTTGCTCTTATTCGTGAGACAGGATTTGATTACGATGGTGCAGTTTATGCCGTAGTCTGCAATAGCCAAACCTATATTAAACGAGTTTATCGTGAGGAACATGGATTAAGATTAGTTTCAATTAACTCAAAATACAAAGATATTTTTATTTCTTATAATGAGGACCCTCGAGTTGTGGGTATTATTGTTGGAAATTTCTTTCCGCTTGAAGAATAATTGATAGTATATGTTGATTGTTAAAAAATCTTATGAACAAAATTTAATTAATAAGCTCCCTTTAAAAAATATACTTGAGAGAATGATTTGTGACACATGAAAAAGATTATCTCAAATTTTCCTACCAAAAAGTATCCAAAATTTTTTCAGAATTCCAGAGGATTTCGTGTTATTTTTTAATAAAGGAGATTTTTCAGAGTAAAATGTTCAAGAAAGTCTAAACCTAAGTAAATATGATACAATGGAAACGTTAGTAACTTATTCCTCTCAAAATTTGGAGATTGGTGGTAATTATGAAGCTCGAAAAATTTAATGAACGCCCGCATCAGAGTGAGAAAGAAGAAGTTCTTGATTATATAAGAACTTTAATGGAACAAGCTAGGAGAGATTCAAAACTAGAAGATATTCCTAAATTAGAGAAACTTCTTGAACTGGTTGATTCTAAACGTTATGGACTGGTATGGGAAGAACATGCTGAATTAGTTGAAGAAGAAATGAAAACTAAAATCCCAGTATTTATCGAAGATAATAGTAGGAAAATTGAAGGGAATCCATCAACATCGGATTATAATTTTCTTTTGGAAGGAGATAATTTACATTCCTTACATTTATTATCTAAGACACATTCTGGTATGATTGATGTTATTTATATTGATCCTCCGTATAATAGAGGAAAGACTGATTTTAAGTATAACGATTCATTCGTGGACAAGACAGATTCATATAGACATAGTAAGTGGTTGTCATTTATGTCCGTTCGACTTAGATTGGCACATATTTTGTTAAAAAAAGACGGGTTAATTTTTATATCAATTGACGACAATGAATATTCACAATTAAAATTATTATTAGATTCTATTTTTGGAGAAGAGAATTTTGTAAACACTTTTGTATGGAAGAGAAATTCTAGTGTTAAAACTGAAAAAGATAAATTTACTGTTAATACTGATTATGTACTATTATATTCAAAAACTAGGGATTTTGTTTTAAATCCTGCATATAAACCTTTATCTGATGCGACAAAAAATACATATAACAAAAATGATAACGATGGAAGAGGTAAGTATGCAAGTATAAGTTTGCAAAAGCCAAAGGATCCTGGACCTGAAACGTCGTACGATTATATTGATAATTCAGGAAAAATTTGGAAGTGTCCATCTAAGGGGTGGCGTATGACATACGATAAATTAAAAGCATTGGAAAATGATAACAGGCTTATTACTTCTGGGAATACTCTAAGAGTTAAGGACTATTGGAATGAACGTACATCTGAGGGTAAACGAATTGATACTTTATGGTCAGACTTGCCCGAAAATAAAACTGGAAGTAAAGAATTAGACAATGTGTTGGGAGTGAAAGGTATGTTTGACAATCCAAAACCAACAGATCTAATTTCAAGATGTTTACAAATTAGTTCAAAAAATTCACTAGTACTTGATTTTTTTGCAGGTTCAGGAACAACGGGTCATGCGGTTGCTAAATTGAATAACGAAGATGGTGGGAAACGAAAGTATATTCTATGCACGAATAATGAGAATAATATATGTGAAGAAGTAACATATAAAAGATTGTTAAACATACAAAAAGATTTACCACATAACCTAAAGTATTTCAAAACAAAATTTATAAATAAAGATGATGAGGAATTAGAGTATGTACTTCTCAATAATGTTAAGACTTTGATTGAACTAGAACATGCGATTGATTTAGAAGAAAGTGACAAAGCAGTTGCATTTACCTTATCAGAAATACGAGAGCTCGATCTGTCAGGAATCAATACAGTTTATGTTCGCCAGCATTCACACGCTTTAATGGAAAAAGAGGATAATCTTAGATATGAGAATATCGAGCTGATAGATGTGCCAGAATACTATTTTGCAAGTGAAATGAGAGAGGCAGGCTTATAATGAAATTATTCCGTTTTCAAGAACAAGCAGTTCAAACATTACAAGATAAATTTTTCTACTCAAAAAAGCAAACAATTGTTTTTTATGCTCCGACAGGAGCTGGGAAAACAATTATGCTTATTAATTTAATGGATAGAATCATCGAGTACAACCCTAACTCTAGGGATTATGTTTTTATTTGGTTAACTCCAGGAAATGGTGAATTAGAAGAACAATCCTGGAATAAATCTAAAGATTATGGAAAGTTTGTTCAATCTTTAACTCTTGATGAAGCTTTATCAAGTGGTTTTCAAGCTAATACTGCAACTTTTTTAAACTGGGAGCGTGTAAAGAATGATAAAGCAATCGCTCTTAGAGGAGGAGATGCTAAGTCTCTTGATGATATTATAAAAAATGCTAAGCATAGGGGATTAGAATTCGTAATCATAGTAGATGAGGAGCATAGAAATCAAACTGAAAAAGCACAGTGGATTATTGATAAGTTTGATTCATATAAAATCATAAGAGCATCAGCAACTCCAAAGTCACAATCATCTGAGTATGATAATGTTCAAGTCAATGACGAAGATGTAATTTCTCAAGGCTTGATTGTTCGTAATGTTGAACTCAATCCAGATGGAATAGATGGAGATGTTGTCGATAATATGGTTCAATATTTTCTAGATTTGGCAGATGATAAACGTCGACAAATTAAAAGAGAATATGAAAAGTTAGGATTATCTATCAATCCTTTAGTTTTAATTCAATTTCCAGATGAGAAAAAATCGAATAAGGAAGAACGTAACAGCCTTATTAAACAGGTAAGAGAATATTTATATGAGATTGGTCAGCAAGATGGAGAAGTTGCAACATGGTTAGCAAATGAAAAAATCAATATATCTGATATTGAAAAATCAGATAACCCTGTTAACTATTTGTTAATGAAGCAGGCAGTTTCTACGGGTTGGGATGCCCCTCGTGCTAAAATATTAGTAAAATTACGACTTAATACTGAACCAAGTTTTACTCTACAAACAATTGGTAGAATTCGTAGAATGCCAGAGCAAAAACACTATGATAATACTTTGTTAGACAATGCGTTTATATACTCGAACGATCAGAAGTATATATTGGAAGTATTACAAAATGGAGCAGCTTCTTATATTGCTACATATGAACTAAATGAAGAAGTTCCAGATTTTCAACTAACATCTGTTAAGCCTAATTCACGAGCTAGTTTAACTAATAGTGAAGTGATCCAAGCTCTGAGAAGTCAATTTAAAAAAGAATATGATTTAGTTGAGCAAAATGGAAATCAGAATCGTGAGAAATTAGAGAACTTTGGTTATATTTTTGGAACAACAATACATCAGAAATTAGTTAAGTCTGATAAACTAGAAAGAGATATTATTACCGAGACTCTTCGAACCTATGATGTTGAAATGCCTGTAAGTGTTAGAGATAACAGCCTAGATTTATTGAATGCTGAACAAATGATTCAGAAGTACTTGTATCGTGATAATCCGAAAGAAGTAAATAATATTCTACTGGAATTGTTCTCAAATCGTAGTGAGGAACCTAATAAGAGATTCTTAAGTTTGAAACCTTCAGAATTTATGGCTTTTGTTATTAATAACTATAAGCTGATTCGAGATACTGCTAAGAATGCAGATGCAAATGGGTTATTTAATAAGCAGTTATCCTTAGAATATGGTATTAGCCATTCAGAACTAGATCTCAAACCATTTGAGTTACCAAAATATGAAATGTATAAATCCTTGAAGAACGAATCAGGAGTTGTTTTCTCAAAAAATGTTTATAAAGGTTATGGAAGTAATAACTGGGTTCAGACTTCAAAACCTGAGAAAGCTTTTGAAGCATGGTTAGAGAAAAGTGATAAGGTTCAATGGTGGTATCGAAGCAAAGATAGAGGAGACAAGTATTTCTCGGTAGCATATGGGCAAAAGAAGGAAGGGTTCTTCCCTGATTATATTTTTCTTGGTACTGATGGTATAACTTATATTATTGAGACGAAGGGAGGCAATAAGCAGAATATTGATATTTATTCAGAAGCTAAATTTAAGGCAATTCGAGAGTGGTCTGAGAACAGCCTAACGAATCCAAATGAAGCAAAATTTGCCTTTGTACGCCCGTCAATTGATAGAGATGGTGAAATTACTGGTTTACTATTCAATAATACGTATTGGAAAGGAAACACTAATGATAGAGGATATTGGCTTCCGATAAATGATTTATTTGAAAGTAATCTTTTTGAATGATGGCACCGACCTTGCAGACTAGCTGGTAGAATTCATATTTTTGGATTAAAAAAGCAGAAGAAAGTTTGCTGAGGATTGATATTTAGTATTTTTTCAAAACGTCATTTTAGAAGATTGTAAATAATTAAAATATCTCCTCCCTATCCATAGATGGATAGGGTTTTTTATCATTTACAACTCGCTCCAAACAATCAATGCTAGTTTGTAGGTGAAACAACTCATATTCTCTATGTTCTGTATCTTGAGCATTCGATAATGCATCTAGATGCCGTCTGATATGCCAAATTGCTCTACGGATATTTTCTTCTTTTAAATTATTCATGAATCTATTGTATAATAAAATGTAATCCATTCTCTTTGATTAAGCTAATTTGCATGAAATATAAGCAAATCGGTTAAAAATAAGCTTAAAATTTTTTTGAAGTAATCTATTTAGCACAAAAAAACACCTATTCGGTAAAATAGGTGT
>ERZ773003.2082-NODE-2082-length-10377-cov-4.677388_pt1 | contig 10377 bp, 7 predicted proteins | sample MGYA00580668_ERZ773003 | MGnify/ENA primary metagenome ERZ773003 (study PRJEB29015, sample SAMEA2738002) | human oral metagenome | biome: human oral; feature: human-associated habitat; material: dental | place: China | collected 2126 ... | reverse complement strand
GCATTTCACAGGCAGCGTCTGTATCTCGTCAAAGATCAATATACTGTCCTGCAGCGCGTGCAGCCTTCTAATGGAACTGTTTCCGCCGGCAAAGAGCGTATTGAGGAACTGCACCTGCGTCGTAAATATCACGGGGACATCCCAACGCTCCGTTAGGATGCGCCGCCAATCCATGCTCTCCATATCTTCTCCGTCATCCTCCTCCGAGATGACATTGGAGTGGTGCTCTAGGATCGCCTCGTCATGTTCAAATATCTCGCGAATCTCCTTCGCATTTTGGTCGATAATACTTGTATACGGAATCACAACGATAATCCGTTTCTTATGCCAACGCTTTGCATGTGTGAGTGCAAACCGCATACTTGCAAGCGTCTTGCCGCCGCCCGTCGGAACGGTGAGCCGATAGATGCCCGGCTGCTGCTCCGCCGCGTCCAGGCAATCGTCGCTCATCTTTTGGCGCAGCTGTGCGATGCTCTTCGCCTTCTCTTCCCGTGGCATGGGAAAGCCCGCAATCTTCTTTTCAAGCTTTGCAGAGAACTCCTCCCAAAGGGCCTCCGTATCCCATGCGCATGTCAGACTATCGCCTAGCTCAAACTCCGCGCTGTCCAAGCGATCCGCATCCACGAGCATACTAAAAATAAGCTTGATGACCATCCCCCAATAGAAAAAATATGTTTCATCCGATTTCTGTTTTTGTATCTGCTCCTCCAATGCAGATAGCTCATGAACCGCCTCTGCAAATAGGTTATCCAATTCCTCTTCCGAGATAATATTTTCAAAAAAATATCCAAGGTCAACACCCGTCAGTATATCCGCTTTATCCATCCGATGCGTAAATGTATAGGCATCTTCTCTGCCGGAGGCGTTCATCAGCCCATGTTCACCAATATAATTCAAAAGTCCCGTATGATGAGAAAATATTGTAAGCGCAGCAAGCTCAATGACAAGCTGTTGGTCATCACTTTTTCCCCCGTATCGAGCCATGAGGAGCTTCCCGCCTGCCGAGGAATGGTCAACTGTGCCCTTCCTACTATAGTCGCCGGGGTGTGCATGGCTCCAAGAAAGATATTCTGCAAACGCCTCGCTGCATTTGCCTAGATCGTGCAGGATACCGATAAGATACGCTGTCGAGGAAAGTCCCGCCGCCTCGGCGGATGCCGACATCAGACCGGCAACGTGACGCAGATGCTCAGAAAGCGACTGCGCTTGGGGCGCGCCGTTTTTCCTATTCAAATCGTCTTTCTTCATATGTGCAAGATACACACGCGCCATACAAGCCTCCCTGCCGATACTTCAAATTAGTTTGGCGAAAAAACTACATCATCCGATCCATCGCCTCAAAGACGGGCAGTAAGAATGACAGTACCCCGAAGAAAATCACGAGTCCGATCACGACGATCATGATCGGCTCAGCAAGCGCCTCAATGCGCGCCGCGAGCTGTTTCGACACACGTTTACAGTAGTCCGCCGACCGTCGCAGCAGCCGCTCGAGGTCACCCGCCGTCTCCCCCGCCGCAAGCATTCCCTGCAAAAGCTGAGGGAGCTGTCCCTCCTGTGCAAGCGCATAGGCAAGCGTGCGTCCCTGCATGAGACGTTCCTCCACGCGCCCGAGCGAGCGGACGAGCACGCAGTTCCCCGCCACAGAACGTGCTAAATGCACCGCGCAGTCCAGCCGTATACCGCTGTGCATCAGGATAGCTAGAGTTCTGAGGATCATCCCCCACGCCGAAAATCGCAGAAAGCGCCCCAATACAGGCACACAAAGCAGCAACGCATCCAAATAATACCGCAGCGCAGGCACACGCACGAGCGCAATCATTCCGACGAGGAGCAAAACGGCGGCGCCGGGGACGAGGTAGGGATGAGTCGTAAATACATCCGCAGCCTGCAACAGGAGGCGCGTCGGAAGCGGCGGCTCCGCCCCGAGGTCGCGCAGGAGAGAGGCAAATACCGGCAGGATAAACATCGTCATGAGCACGATCGAAAATCCCGTCGCCACGAGCAAAAAGAGCGGATACGCAAGCGCGCTTTTCATCGACTCCCGCAGTGTATGCGCCTCCGTGAGGAACGCCGCCGTCTCCGCAAAGATATGATCCAACGTGCCGCTCTCCTCTCCCGCACGCACCATGCCGACAACACTCGGTGAGAACACCCTCGGTCGGCGCTCCATCGCCTGTGACAGCGCCGTACCGCACAGCACATCCGCATGGAGCGCGGCAACAAGCCGTCCGTAAGCAGATGCGGCATCCGCCCCCGCCGCGATCTGCCCCAGCGCCTCATGAACCGGCATCCCTGCAGCCAGCAGTGCCGCCAGTTCCTCAAAGAGTGCGATGCGCTCCTCCTCCGACGGCACATCAAGGCACCATAAGCGAATGTCCCCCACTCGCAGCAGACGACGCCGCTCCTTGAGATCGACCACCGTCAGCCCCTCTGCAGCAAGACTGCGCACTGCCTTCACAGGATGCTCCGCCGTAACCGTCCCCTTGACACGCGTTCCATCCGTCGCGCACGCACGATAGGAAAACGACTTCATCGGATGCGCCCCTCTGCCCGCAGAGTCGCCTCCGCCATCGCCGCCGTCTGCATTCCCTGCGCTGCACCGCTCATCATCACGGAGTCAAGCTGCGCATAATGTCCCTGCCGAATCATATTGCGTACGGCAGTCGTCGCGCAAAGCGCTTCGATCAGCGCAACGCGCCCGCCGGACACGCACGGCAGGAGCTGCTGTGCAAAGATGCCTGTTACCGTATCGGCAAATGCCGCACGCACGGCATCACGCACATCCGCCGGGAACATACTCTCCACGCGGAGCGCCGTCTGCGCAGCACTGCGTGTATGGAGCGTACCGAGCACGAGCACCCCCGTCGCCGCCGCCGAAAGCGCCGCCTCCATCGTCTCACGGTCGCGGATTTCGCCGATGAGCAGGATATCAGGATCCTCACGCAGCGCGCTCCGCACGCCCGCCGGAAAGGATAAAAAATCGCGCCCAAGCGCTCGCTGACTAATGAACGAGCGCTTAGGCGCAAATATGTATTCCATCGGATCCTCGAGCGTCACAATATGCGCCGCCCGCGTTTGATTGATCTCCTCGAGCAGCGCCGCAATCGTCGTCGTCTTGCCCGAGCCGGTCGCCCCGCAGACGAGTGCCAGTCCTTCACGTGCCGCAGCGAGCGCACGGAGCGAAGCGGGCATCCCGATTTCCCCAGGCGTACGAATCCGCGCCGGTAAAAGGCGAAACGCAAGCGCAGGAACATCCCGTACCCTGTATACATTTCCACGAAATCGACGTCCCTCGTACTGCCACGAAAAGTCCACATCATGCTGTGCGGCAAGTACCGCCCGCTGCCCCTCAGAGAGCATCGAGGCCGTCAGCACATGCATAAAGTCTGCGGTCGGCGTCATCTCCGCCGCACACAGCACACCGTCACAGCGCATTTGTACTCGCTGATGTGCAGAGACATGGAGATCGGACGCCTCCGCCGCGATTGCCCGCCGCAGGATTTTCTCCCATTGCATCTGCTCATCCATAGAGCGCCCTCCCGACTTCATCCAGAGTCGTTTCTCCTCTGATCACCTTGACCACGCCGTCCTGCCACAGCGTCTCCACGCCGTCCTCCGCTGCCGCCGCATAGAGCGCCGCTTTGTCCTCCTCCCGCAGGATTGCGCCGCGAATGCGTTCGGAGACGGGCAGCACCTCATGGATCGCCATGCGACCGCTATAGCCCGTGCCACGACAATGCGCGCAGCCCCGTCCGCGTGTGAGTTGCAGCCCCTCCTGATAAAACGCGCCGAGCTGTGCCGCTTCTTTTTCTCCCGGTGTATAGCGCTCACGACAGTGCGGACAGATACGACGTACCAGCCGCTGCGCAATCACCCCCGAGAGCGTCGCCGCAAGAAGATAGCGCGGCACGCTCATTTCCGCCATGCGAAAGACCGCCGACACCGCATCCTCCGTGTGCAGCGTCGAAAAGAGCGCATGTCCCGTCAGCGCGATACGCACCGCCATCTCTGCTGTCTCTCGGTCGCGGATCTCACCGAGAAGAATCTTCTGCGCATCCTGCCGGAGCGCCGCGCGCAGTCCTGCGACAAACGTCAGCCCCGCCTCCGGGTTTACCTGTATTTGGCTCACCCCATCGATGCGCCGCTCCACAGGATCCTCGAGCGTCATGATATTACAGCTCACATCGCTGAGCGCCGCAATCGCCGCATAGAGCGTCGTCGTCTTGCCCGAGTTCATCGGTCCGCAGAGGAGGAGCAGCCCCGTCGGGCGACGAATCAGGCTTTCAAAAAGTGAGAGATTCCGCGCGGAAAAGCCCAACTCCGCACAACCGAGAAACCGCGCGTCCGCATCCATAATGCGCACAACCATCCGCTCACCGTCCATAACGGGAAGCACCGCAACACGCATATCCACAACACGCCCCTCATGCGAGTGGGAGAGCTTACCATCCTGCGGGCGGTTGCGCTTTGCCGTATCGATGCCCGCCATCACCTTGAGTCGCGCAATCACAACGGGCGCGAGCTCTCTTGGCAGATGCGGCGCAATTTCCCGCAGCAGCCCGTCCACACGCAGGCGGATACGCATCCCGCCGCCCTGAGGCTCGAGGTGGATGTCCGTCGCCCCCTCGGAAAGCCCGGCTCCTAGAATCGCGTTCACGAGCGCAACAACCGGACTACCCTGTGCCCCACCCTCACGAGTGCCGGCGCGCAGATCACGCATCGCTGCCGCCACAAGTCTCTCCGGAAACACTTGCTCCATGGCGTCCGCCCCTTTCAGTCCGGCACATCCGTGCGCCCCGCATAGTCTACATGGAGCAGATAAAGCCCGCAGGCGGGCGCTGTTGGGCTTGCCAAACGCCGATCGTGCGCTGCAAAAATCTCGGTGAAACGGTCCGTAGAAATACGCCCCAGCCCCACATGAACGACCGTGCTCATGATATTGCGCACCATATGGTAGAGGAACCCGTTTCCGTGCATATAGCAGGAAAGCTGCCCGCCCTCCTCCTCATCGAGACGGATCTCATCCAGCGTGCGCACAGGCGACATCGGCGCGCCCCCAGCTGCACGAAACGAACTATAGTCGTGTGTTCCGACAAGCAACCTGAGCACCGTGCGCATCGCCGCCACATCAAGGGGACGAAAGATCTGCCACGCATAATTGCGCGTAAACGGGTTCGGAACCGTACACCGCTCGATACGGTAAAGATACGCCTTGCCCGTCGAAGAGTGACGCGCACTAAAATCCCGTCCCGCCTCCCACGCTGCCATCACCGCAATATCGGGCGGCAGGAGCCCGTTCACCGCACGCGGCAGCTGCGCAACCGGAATCCGCCCGTCCGTGAAGAAATTAACCACCTGCCCATAGGCGTGTACGCCCGTATCCGTACGCCCCGCCGCCGCAAGCTCCACCGGTTCCCCGCAGACCTCCGCAAGCACCTTTTCCAGCACATTTTGTACCGCAACAACAGGCAGTGATTGTCGCTGAAACCCATGGTAACGCGTACCGTCATAGGAAAGGCGCAGTGCGATATTACGCGCACGTGCCTTCATTATCTCCACATACTCAGGGCGCAAGATACGAGCCTCCAAGACTCACGGCACAAACACCCGCCGCCCCAGTCAAAAAGATCGCAACCGCCGCGTAGTCGAGCCGCCCTATGCGCATCTCCTTCATCCGCGTACGCCCCTCGCCACCCTGATAGCACCGTGCCTCCATCGCAAGTGCCAGCTCGTCCGCCCGGCGAAACGCCGAGAGGAATAGCGGCACGAGAATGGGCACAATCGCGCGCATTCGCCGCAGAATATTCCCCTGTTCGAAGTCCATCCCCCGCGCTTTCTGCGCCTTCATAATGCGATCCATCTCCTCAAGAAGCGTCGGCACAAAGCGCAGCGCGATCGTCATCATCATCGAAAGCTCATGCACCGGCACACCTACACGCCGCAGCGGCGACATCAGCGCCTCCAGCCCATCTGTCAGACGCAGCGGACTCGTCGTCAGCGTGAGCAGCGTGCTCAGCAAAATGAGAAGGATCAGGCGCAATCCGATATAGCCGCCGCGCGCAAGCCCCTCCCACGTCGCCGTCAACACACCAAGCCGAAACGCTTCCTCCCCCGGCGTCATAAAGAGATGAACAAAGAAGGTAAAGACAACAATCCACAGAATCGGACGAACCGAGCGCAGCTGCATCATCAGAGGCACACGAGACATCACCATCAGAACACCAACTGCGACGGAGAGGACGGCAAATCCCGCCGGATTTTCCACAAAGAAAATAAGCAACAAGAACCCGATCAGTAAGAGGATTTTTACACGCGCATCCATGCGGTGCAGGAACGAATCCCCCGGTAAATATCTGCCGATTTGAATATCGTGAAGCAAATCTTACCACACTCCGGTTCTTGTTGCCTATAATAATGTCGTTTCTATAATATCGTTTGAATCCATGCTGTTGTTAGGGCGACACGATACACTCTCGCTCTTGGTCTCAACGGATCGGCAATGTTTCAATCCACGCGATTCAACACAAGTTGCAACGTCGCCGCCTCAAAAAACAAGCGCCCTCATCTTGGATATGACGATAGTATATCATACATAACGCAAAGGTACAAGTGTTTCAATTGCTATTCCTATAAAATTTTCAAAATCAATTGAAAAGTTCTCATGAATTTTAATCTGCGTGACTGTGTCAAGTGAAGCAAGATTTTGTAGGCAAATCGTAGACAAATCTACAAGTGCCAATCCACGCACTCGTCGGCGCGCGACCGTGCGAAGCAAATAACGCCCCAACCTGCAGATAGTTTCAATCCACACGCCGCATGCACGGCGCGACGCAAAAGGTTCCATGGAAGGTTTCTTTTGCCACATATTCGTGGGTATTACTTGCCACAAATATGTTTTTTCTCACCGTTTTGTCCCACAGCCCTCCTTTGATACGGTATTCCTATTATATTTATTACGGTATTTCCTGTTCACTCCACTTTCGCACACATAAAGAGTTACTCTAATAAAACCTATAGCAGTTTTTCCCAACGCTTCATCTGCCAAACTACTAGAAAGAGATTCCCAGTATATCGGCATTCCTCCTCACCCGCCCGCAGAGGATGCTCTCTACCGGAGGGCTCGGTCGCTCGGCGCACATTATATCTGTCCTTCAGTTTAAGTACACCCTCTAGCGCATAAAGTACGTTATCATCAAATATGTAGTCCTCGAGAGACTTCGCTATATCTACGCCGTCTTTTTTATGCCCGGTGACACACCGATGCGCTTTTCCGGTCGATAAGACATCAGTTTTATTGTTGTGTTCGATCCAAATAAAGTCGACGCATCTCTATTGTCCCCTTAAGACGCGCCGATGAGTCGTCGTTTTCAAACATTGTTCGTAATACCTCTTTGAGTTTCCATACAGCTTCTAGCTTCTTCGCTAAATCCGGTCTTTTCGGCAAGTCGTGCATTGATGCTCCCCTGCACTTTTGTATCCCCCAAAATCAGCACGGTATTTCATGCCCATGGAATCCGCACTTTTTATCTCTTCCTCATTTTTCTATGATACCATCTCCTTAAGTTTACATATACGTTATCACTCCGGAACCAATTATTGCAATTATTGATATCGCCTTATAGAAATATCCCATGCCTTATCGCTCCGGTTTCAATCCACGCCTCTCGTTCGAGATGCGACACCCACCCCGCGTGCTTATGCGAAGCAGCGGCTCGTCTTTTCCACAAAAAAGACGATGCCCTACGCGTATTCTAGCATAGGTCAGAGACCAATGCAATTTATCTTTGTCCGCATGGCGCCCATCATTTGAAAGAAATCTATTTTCCTGTTATAATCACCATAACATGGGAGAATGTCGCCTTTTATAAGGGGGGACATTCTCCGATCAGAAGGAGTAATTTTCACGATGCTGTTACACCGTAAATCCGTCGAGCTGCTTGCCCCCGCCGGCACATGGGACGCCATGACCGCGGGCATCGAAGCGGGCGCGGATGCCGTCTATCTCGGCGGCAAACATTTCAATATGCGGCTCCACGAGGGCGATTTCAATTTTGACGACGAGCGGCTGAAAGCCGCGGTCGAATACGCGCACACGCACAACGTCGAGCTCTATGTCACGCTCAACAATCTCATCAGCAACGAGGAACTGCCCGCGCTGCGCGATTACCTCGCGTATCTCGACGAGATCCGCCCCGACGCGATCCTCGTGCAGGACTTTGCCGTGCTCCAGCTCGTGCATGAAATGGGCGTCAGCGTCCCGCTGCACACGTCCGTCATGATGAATACGCACAACGAGCACGCGATTGAAAAACTCAAGGAATACGGCATCACGCGCATCGTCGTCGGCCGCGAGATGACGCTCTCCGAGCTCGCGCTCTTCCGCGAACGCACGGGCATCGAGGTCGAGTACTTCATGCACGGCGACATGTGCATCTCCGAAAGCGGTCAATGCATTCACTCGGGCGTCCTCTTCGGGCAGAGCGGCAACCGCGGACGCTGCATGAAAATCTGCCGCTGGCCGTTCGCCCTCATCGACGAGGAGACGGGCGCGGTGCTCGACGAAAACAGTCCCGGCCCTTACAAGCTCGCACTCAAGGACATGTGCATGTACCGCTCCATCCCCGCGCTCATACAGGCGGGCGTCTATTCGTTCAAAATTGAGGGACGGATGCGCTCGCCCGAATTTATCGGGCGGCTTGTCTCGACCTATCGCCGCGCCATCGACGCGTATATCGCCGATCCGAACGGATACACGACGGACGAAGAGGGCTGGCGCACGCTCTACGACAACCGCGTGCGCGACTATACGACGACGTTTGCCTTTGGTCAGCCGACTGCCGTCGACATCGGCATGACGGGCGAGCGCGAGCCGCGCTTTTTCAGCAAGGCGGTCGAGGAGGCGGGATTCGACGACGACGTACTCCGCGCAGAGGAGCCCATCCGTGCGCGCCAACCGTCGGAGCATCGACTCAGCGTGCGCGTCGGCACACCCGCGGCGGCGCGTGCGGCGATCGACGCGGGCGCCGATACGGTCTACGTCGGCGGCGAAGCGCTCCGCCCGAACCGCCCGTGGAAACTCCGCGACTACGCGGAGATCGCGGACTACGCGGGAGGAAAGACACGCGTCGTCGCCCTCACGCCGCGCACGACGATGCGGCGCGAATGCGGCGAGATCGAACAGTTTTTCACCGCGCTCCGAGATATTCCCGTGGACGGCATCATGGTCGGCAACCTCGGCACGCTGAAACTCGCGCGGTCGCTCACGACGCTCCCCGTGCAGGCGGATCACTCGTTCAACATCTTCAACCATCTCGCCGTTTCCTTCCTCAAGGAAAACGGTCTCACGATGGCGACCGCCTCCTACGAACTCTCCTTCTCCCAGCTGCGTGAGATCGCGGAGAACGCCGTGCTCCCCATCGAGGCGGTCGTACACGGCTCATACGAGTCGATGATCTGCGACTACAACTTCCCCGCGATGTCCCTACCCGCTTACAGTGAGCTCTCGCAGCCCGAGGTCATGGATCGGCACTACGCCTTCCGCAACGAGGCGGGCGGCGTGCATTCCATCCGCATCGACCAGTACGGGCGCAACCACATCTACTTTGCAAACGATCTCTGCCTTTATCCCTACCTTGAGAAATTCATGGGGCTCGGCGCACTGCGCATCGAAGCGCAGGACTACAGCCCCGCGCTCACGGGCGAGATCGTCCGCATCTACCGCGCCGCGCTCGACCGCCTTGCCGCAGGTGCGGACGGATACGAGGAAGCGGATTTTCAAAGGCTCAAAGACCTCTCCCCGCGCCCGCTCGGCATCGGCACCTACCGGTTCCGGCAGAGCAGAAATTCCATCTAATCGAAAAAAGGAGCGATATGGGAACAACCTCCCGCGGCGAAACGCAATACATCGGCGCCGCCGCCATCCTCGAAAAAAAGAAGAAATACATCATGCCCTGTCTCGGGCATTTTTACAGTGAACCGCGGCAGATCGTGCGCGGCGAGATGCAGTACCTCTACGACAGCGAGGGGCGGCGATATCTCGACTGTTTCGCAGGCGTCTCCGTCGTCAACTGCGGGCACTGCAATCCCGAGATCACCGCCGCCGTCACCGCGCAGGCAGAGACCCTACAGCACGTCTGCAACATCTACCTCACGGAGAACTTCGTCAACCTCGCCGAGCAGCTCGCGCGCATCACGCCCGGCGATCTGCAAAAGAGCTTCTTCTGCTCCACCGGCACCGAGGCGAACGAGGGCGCGGCGCTCCTCGCGCAGATTTACACGGGCAGCAGCGAATTCATCGCCCTGCGCGGCGGACTGCACGGACGGACGAAGCTCACCATGAGCCTCACGGGCATCTCCATGTGGCGCACCGACCCGAAT
>ERZ773003.2078-NODE-2078-length-10388-cov-16.090874_pt1 | contig 10388 bp, 5 predicted proteins | sample MGYA00580668_ERZ773003 | MGnify/ENA primary metagenome ERZ773003 (study PRJEB29015, sample SAMEA2738002) | human oral metagenome | biome: human oral; feature: human-associated habitat; material: dental | place: China | collected 2126 ... | reverse complement strand
ATTCATTACCTTTATGAATTTCTCCTCGTTTATTGTTTGTTGATAGAATACTTGCTAGTCTTCTTCTTGTACCATCAGGAAACTCAAACAAACTATACTTAGGCAATGTAATAGTTGAAAGAATTTTTATGTATCCTTTTTCAAGAAGATAGTTTTTCTTGTTATTTTCAAAATTTATTTTATCTAGAATAGAGATACCTTGAAACTCAAGAATTGTCTTTTGTTGTTTTTTAGCTCCTTTTTCAATAATGGCTTTAACTAAGATCGCGTATGAGTTAGAAATACCAGCGTAACCACCGTATTTTCGTGGATCAAGCCCTTGTTTAATTGGAACAAGATTTTCTTTACTACCTTCTGATGGTTTAGGAGATGGATTAGAATTGAACAATCCTTTAGGCTTACCTCTATCTAAACCATGAGTCTGGATCTCTGTTTTCTTCACAATATTCACCTGCAGAAGTGAAAGTACTTTTTTGATTGTAGCAAAATCTTTTTCCTTATTCCAAGCGATTTCTCCAGTATCCTTGGAGTATTCGATATTCTCTCTTTTTACGATGGTTCCGTCTGCGTAATGCACCTCTTCTTTAAAGAAGTTCAGCAAGTTTGAGTAGAAGAAATACTTCTCAGTTGCTTTTTCAACTTCTTTAGGATCTTTGGATCTAGAAATATATCTCTTAAGATCGTACTTTCGATAGTCACCATAGACGAATTCAGGCTCTAGTTTAGGATATTTCTTAAGGATAGCCTTAGCAACTACTGCATTTAAATAGGCATCATGTGCGTGGTGGTAGTCATTAATTTCCCGCACCTTGTATAACCTAAATTCTTTACGGAAGTTGGAAACTAGATTGGATTTCAAAGTGATGATTTTGACGGAACGGTTCTTCTTATCCTTCACAGTCACTTCTGTATTGAAGCGAGCATCCAAAATCTGAGCAACATGTTTTGTGATTTGCCGTGTTTCAACTAGTTGGCGTTTGATGAAGCCAGCTTTGTCATGTTCTGTCAAACCACCACGTTCAGCCTTAGTCAAATTATTAAATTTACGTTCTGAAATCAATTTGGAATCCAATAATTGTTGCCAAAAAGCTTTTCTTTTTTGAACAATCTCTAAACTTGGAACATTATCAGATTTACCACGATTATCCTTTGAGCTAGTCAGGACACGGTTATCGAGCGAATCATCCTTTATAAATGCCTGTGGAATGATGTGGTCAATGTCATAGCTGCTCAGTTGGTTGATGTCAAGAGGTTCCCCAGTGTACATATCCTTCCCATTTTGGAGATAGTAAAGGAAGAGACGGTCGTTTTGAAGTTGAATATTATCTGTTGGATGTTCTTTTAATATATTTGAATCAAGTCCACGTGCTAAATTTTTTAGTGCATCTTCAATTCGCTTATATCTTTGTTGAGAATTCTTTTTCCCTCTGGCAGTTGTCTGATTTTCTCGTGCCATCTCAATCACAATGGACTCAGGGGCATGGCCCATAACTTTGACAAGTTCATCAACAATCTTGATACTTTGTAAAATTCCCTTTTTAATGGCAGGGCTTCCTGGGAGTTCTTGGACAACTTTCTTCACATTATCTGTCTCGCCAACCACTTGTGCTTTTTGGATAATTTCTTTGAAAGAAAGTCCGTCATCATGGATTAACTGCATAAAGTTGCGATTGATCTCACCGTCATCAATCAGATAATCAAGGATTGTTTTTTTACTTTGTTTATCATAGATGCCATTAATCAGCTTGGCAGAAAGTTTCCCCCATCCAGTATAATGTCGACGGGTTAGTGCCTTGATTACTTTTTCATCAAAGATAGAATCATACTGAGCAAGGCGTTGCTTAATCATCTCACGATCTTCGAAGATCGTGAGCGTGTGGACGATATTTTCAAGAATCTCTTCATTTTTAGGGTCATCCATAAACCCTTTATTCTTGATAATCTTGAGCAAATCATGATAAGTAGAAAGACTAGCGTTAAATTGTTTTTCAATCCCTTTTAGTTCGATTCCATCGTAGCCATCAACAGTGTGTAGATAATGGATGATGTCTTTTTCAGTTACTTTTCTTTCATCTTTGAATAATTGATTGACAATTTGCTTCTTCTGCCCACTATCAAGGAATTGATAGTCTCTCAATCCTTCCGCAATAAATTTTACTTTTGTTAATTCATTATAGACAGCAAATGTTTCATACAAGAGACTATGCTTAGGCAAAACTTTTTCTTCTGGCAAATATAAGTCATAGTTAGTCATCTTATTGATGAAGTCTTCTGCAGAGCTTGCTTTATCAACGATTTCTTCAAAATTCCAAGGTCGGATTGCTTGGTCAGAATTTCGAGTAAGCCAAGCAAAATCACGATTGCCACGAGCCAATGGGCCGACGTAGTAAGGGATACGGAAGGTTAACAGCTGTTGAATTTTTTCAGAATCTTCTTTTAAGAATGGATAATAATCACCTTGACTATGTAGAATTGCCTTCATTTCAGCTAGATGAACTTGGTATGGAATTGTGCCATTATCAAAAGTACGTTGTTTTCTTAGAAAATCCTCGCGCTTAATTTTCTCAAGGAAATAGTCTGCCCCTTTAACATTATTTAAAATGTCCTTGAGATATTTATAAAATTCTTCCTCAGTTGCTAATTTACCATTTCTTTTTCGTACTTTTGAATCAACTCCTACATATCCTGCATAACCATTTTTGCTATCGTCAGAAAAAACTTCATCATATTTTTCTGGAAGATTGGCCTTAATGAAGTGTTTTAAGGCAGCTAAGTCTTCTTCATGTTCTTTGAATCGTATGACCATTTTTGTTGATAAAGGCGCATGTGGTGATTCGTCTGAAACGATACCTGCTAATAAGATACCATCGCTTAGATTTTTCACTACAGAAAAGAGTTCGATGAAATTTTCTCCGATTAGCGCGAGGAGATTTCCAAGATCTTCTTCATAGCTCTCCGACGATATTTGTAATTTAGCATCGTTTTCTAAACTAAAATTTGTTTTAAAATTAGGTGTCAAGCCTAGAGCTAGTCCGATTAAATTCCCGAATAAGGTATTCTTCTTTTCACTTGGGTAGTTCTTAAGAAGTTGTTCCTGTTTTTCAGACTTAGGGATTTTAGCGGTTAAGATTTCTGTGACATTCAGTTTGATTTTGGAAAGGGAGGTTTCTTGAACATTATCGTATTCTTCAACGAATTTTTCAAACAGTCCTTGGATGTCATTATTTTGAACTTTAAACTTGGGATTGTCAATCAAAAAATGCCCGCGGTATTTAATCATGTGAGCAAGAGCTAGATAAATCAAACGCAAATCTGCTTTTTCATTTGACTCTGCTAGTTGCTTTCTCAAATGATAAATTGTTGGAAATTGCTTATGGTATTCTTTCTCTTCTTGTAGGGTAGCAAAAATAGGATATTTACTTCCTCTTTTATCCTCAGGAACTAAAAAGGAGTCATCTAATCGATGAAAGAAACTACTATCCACCTTGCTCATTTCCTCGGCAAAGATTTCTTGAAGATAACGAAGACGATTTTTCCGACGAGTATAGCGACGGCGTGCTGTCCGTTTTAGACGTCTATCTTCAGCAGTAGTCCCTTCATCAAATAATAAAGCTCCAATTAGATTTTTCTTGATAAAGTTTTTATCAGTATTGCCCAGAACTTTCATCTTTTTCGATGGTACCTTATAGTAATCCGTAATGACGGCCCATCCGACGCTATTAGTTCCGATATCGAGTCCGATAGAGTAATTTTTGTTTTCCATGTATAAAAACCTCCTTTGTATTAAGTTATAATTTACAAATTAAGAAATGAGAGTCTTGATTAAGTCGATGCAACCTTTCATAAACTTTATTAACTCAGTTAGAATAGCTAAATGATCTTTAGTAAAATTTGAACTTTTTCACCTTTCTCCTTAAAATACAACTATATTAAACTATAACATTTCTAATGAAAATTTCAATAAAATGAATGCTATATTTGTAGAAATCTGTTAGAATTAGTAATGAGTTGTATTTTAGTTTTAGAACTGTATTGTTTCGAATAATACTAAACTAGATTTTTTCAAAAGTTTCTAACGAGGTTTTAGAGCTGTATTGTTTATAGCTTTAAAATAGCTTTTTATCGTATTTATAAAATAATTTACATTTCACTTGATAATATTTGATAAGTATAGTACAATGAAGTTGTTGGAACTATTCGAAACAACACAGCAAGTTAAAATAAGGCTTTTGTCCGTATACAACTTGAAAAAGTGCGCACCGATTCGGTGCTTTTTATTTACTATAATAACTATATTTTACTCTTATTTCTATAAAAAGGCAACGGAATTCAAAGCGTTTTCAACAAATTCACTAAAAAAACTACGTTCATTTGAACGTAGTTTTAATATTTATGTCCCCTGCAGGAATAAAAATAGTAGTGCTAAACCCCTACGCTAAAGGCTTTTCTATTTCGTTTGGTCAAAATTTGGTCAAAAAAAATTTTATTCTTTTACGAGCATTAATTCTCTTACTAAATCATACTCTTTATCAATAACCTCTTTAAGTGCATGTCCGTAGGTTTGAATGATTTGCTGTATATCTTTATGCCCTAATAATCTGGAAACAACCCATATATCAACTCCTTTAGCTAATAAATATGAACCATAAGTATGTCTTCCAGCCGTTGCAGTCATAGTTTGGCTACCAATCCCAAGTTCAGATAAAAATACTCTCAAGCATTTATTCAACCCTGAATTTGTGGGAAGCTTATACCTTCGATCATAAAATACTAAATCATGCTTTTTTAATTCTTCACGATCAAAAAGAACCTTTTCTTGCTCATTCTTTAATGACTTCAATACAGATATTAAATCATCATCAATAGGAATTTCTCTTATAGAAGTAGTCGTCTTCGGGGGAACGAAAATTTGTCGATCCCCAGCAAATCTTCTATACGTTTTAATTGTTTTCTTGTCAAAATTTATATCAGACCAACACACAGCCATACCTTCACCAACCCTAAATCCAGTTTTAAACAAAAGATATAGTAAGAACGGTATAACTGACACTCGATAGTTCATATTCTCTTTCAAATGGTTTAATAAGATTTTATAATCTTCAATACTGTGGATATATTTATCATCCACCTCACCAGGCGATTGACCATAAATCTTCACATCTTCAGTGAAATCATTCATGTATAAACCATTACGTTTACTGAATCTTATAACCGATCTTATGTCTGCATTCACTCTTCGGAGATGATCTTTAGTAACTTTTTCTCCATATTCATTCAATCGTAACTGATATTCTTTATGAGACATTTTGACTGCCGGCATATCTGAAAACATTTTTTCGATTAAATTTCCCCTAAAAAAGTATGTTCCTTTTGTCGCAGTTGCTTTTTCTGATGGAACAATAACTAGATTATACCAATCCTTCCACAATTCATACAAGGTAGATTTACTATTAAATCTCACAGAATGATTCGACTTAAATAGCTCTCTCTCCTTTTCTTGTGCTTCATTCATTGCTTCACGTTTGGTTTTAAACCCTGAATTAGAAGCAATAAGTTTTCCATTTTTACCGAATATCCTATAATCCCAAAGTTTATTTTTACCACGCTGTCTGTAACTTGCCACACTAACTCCTTTCTGAATGGCAATCATCACCATTCTATTATAACATCAATAATATTTTTTGATGATTTTTATCAAAATATTCTCTTGTTTTCCTTGCTAAAAATCTATAAGGTGAACCCTTGCTTTTTGGATATAACACAAATCCGTCTTTATTTTTCTCAATATCTAATTCATTTTTGATTGATGGATTCAATAAAATATCATTAATTAATTTTGTCTTTCTAATAGATAATAATTCTTCAACTTTATCAATTGTCCACCACTGACTAATTTCTTCTCTTTAAATTAAATCTAAATACTCAGAACGGCTAATCAATACCATATCAGAAGGAATCGGTACTTCAATATTAAATACTTGTTTCTGCTCTTTCATTTAAAACTCCTTCAAACAAAAAAAACAAGCCATTTCTGACTTGCTTTTATAATTTCTTACCACGATGAAAAAATACTCTCAAAACTACCAAATTATTTAATCACAATTTGTTTTCAAAATTTTATCAGTTATAAAAGTACGCTCATGCTCCAACATATTTTTTTTCATATTACTGATTTGTTCGATTCTGCTAGTTTCAAACTCATAAAATGTAGGAATTAAATCCAATATAAAGCTTCTTATATATTCTAAATCAAGCTCATATTCAGTACCAGTTTTAATCGGTAATACAAGTTCTTGATCAGAAATTTCAGAAGTAAATTTTTTATTATAGTCATATATTCCTCTTATAGAGCGTCTAAAGGCAGTCACTACATATAATGCTACTATCTCATCAAAACCTTCAAACTTTGGGATAAGTTTATTAACATGACTAAAACCAATAAAATCTTTCTTTTGATAAAAGACTGTTTCTTCTGGATTTACGGTGTCACTTAATGTAATAACATTTCCTTCATTTAAAGCCTTATAATTACTATAACCAGCAACTCCATTATTTTTTGAACTATTAACTATTACTGGTACTTCACCGTCGTCCATTATTAAATCATCAGAGTTATAACCTGTATAAGCTTTAGTAGTCTGTCTATCGAAAAAATCTGACAATTTTACTTTTTTAAAAATAGTCATTTTCTTTTCTCACTTTCATTCAAGAATGCGAAATAGTCTCTAAAAACATCATAAAAATCTTCTTGTGATGGATTTATATTTCCTCTGCTAACATAATCCATATACATATATTTCCCCTTGATTAACTTCTTCAATAAAAAATTATCAAAGTATTCACTATCGTTAATTAAACTTACATCTCTACAACCACTACTGATAAATTCCTTAAGTTTGTTAAAAACTATCTCAGTTTCTTGTGATGCAATACCTTTGGAATTACCCTTAGTTTTTACACCATCTTTTTTCACTTTTATAAAATTGACATAATCTTTTTCAAAATCATGTGGTCTTTTAGCAGTAAAGACAAAAATTGCTACATCTGTGCCCTTATTTCCAGACTTTGTTTTAAATTGGCCCATAGGTAAATCAATTACAGTATTCAAAGTGTTTTCTGCAAATATTTCTTCTACATACCCACCACCTTTATTAAAAGTTGATTTAGGTATAATAATTGAAGCTAATCCACCACTCCTTAGATTACGTAAACCATTTCGAACAAATAACGGCTGATTATCATAAGGAGGATTAAAAAGTAATTTTGAAAATTCAACTTTTTCTTTGACAATCTGTATCTCATTCGACGGATTGGGACGTTCCAATATAAAAATTTCATCAAATGATTTACCAGTAGTTAAATCAATTTGAGAATCTGAATTCCCATGGAAGATATGACTTTTGCCATCACCATGAAGTAACATATTAGTAACAGCGACTGCATACATATTACTATCATAGTCTACACCCCAAAGTCGCTCTGTTCTAACAATTTCTTTTTTATCTGCTTTTTCCTTCTGAGTAAGACTACTATCTGCATCAATTTGATCATCTAATAAAGCCATAGCAGATATTAAAAATCCTGCAGTCCCTACTGTAATATCTAAAATATAATCTTCAATATTTACATTTATAATCTCGGACATAAATTTTGTTAAGTGTGGTGGCGTCAAAACAATGTCTCCACTTGCACCGCCGACATTCATATACTTAGTAAAGATATCAAAGAGATTTCCAAGTAAATCTATATGACTACTTTTTTTCATTAAGTCAATAACAGAATATCCGACTGGAGACTTTTTCATTAGTTCCTTAGCTATTATCTCTAAAGGATAACCCTCAGCCTCACCATTTTTTTTAGTTAATTCAGTCGATATCTTTTTATCATCTTTTATGAATGAATATTGCTTTAAAAGTTGATTCTTCTTTTCAATACCAAATTTATCTAAGGGCAATGAAGCTTCTATACGTTTATATAAATCAGACGGACCGTATGATTCATTAAATGAGTTTATTACTTTTTGATCATAATTTATTCCCAGTAGTAAACCAGATACTAAAAGTAGTCTCTTAAAAGGATCTAGTTTTAATTTCTTATCAATCGTATTCGATAATTTACCAGCTACAGAACGAATATGGTTAACATTTAACTCATTATCTGGTGAATCTAGATTTAATAAATAACTGTTAATGTAGTCATCAAATTTATCTTTTGCCAGCTGTTCCCAATCATTCCATTTTTCTATAAAAATATACGAAATATCATCATTATATGAATGAATTTCATGATTACTATATTTGCTAATTATCTCTGTATTCTTAAAAAGATAAATTGCAGATGCTTTTAAAGACTTTCCTGCTACCGCTAATGAAAAAATTGAATTCACTTCTTCAGTCTTACTCAAAATTTCGTTAGCATAAAAAAACACATCTGTAACTGCATATTCTCTTAATTTGCTATTATCCCCAATATGATCAATTTTTCCTAATTTTTTAATATCATCTTTATCTTCAATTATAATAAGTTTTTCAACCTTATTTCTATCTTGCCCTGAAAAAATCAAGAACTCAAATTCACATCTAGTTTTTTTCAGAGATTTTGATAAATAAGATGTATTTTCTATGGGTTTAAGCTTCCTATTTCCACTTGCATTTAACAAATATCCGTAATTATATTCTTGTGAAGTATATCCTATTCTTTCTAATTTAGAAATTACTTTGCTATCAACACTTTTTTCAGCCATTATTAGTTACCCCTATCACATTTGAAGAAATTCTTAAATTCTTTGAATATAAATAACTCTTAAAACTATAATGTATTGGATTATTCTGTGTGGCCCCAATAACGAGTACCATACTGCCCCCCTTGACTAGTATTTTTTTCTACATTACATTATAACATTTTTATCAAATTGTAACTATCCCAAATTACTTAATTATTACTGTTCTTTTTTATATCTTAAACTGATTTTCCTAAATAGAAAAAACTAGGTAGGAACTACCTCACATTCCTGTTCTTTCTAGTTAAATTTACGCTTACCAAGGACAGTTGCAAGCAGTCCTACAAACCCCCAAATAGTAGTAAAAATTGTACTAGCTGTTCCAGTATTCGGAAGGACTTTTAATTGACCTTCTTTATCTTTCAAAGTGATTGTACCATCTTTGATATACACATTGTCAGGATTGCAACCATCAAATTGTCCAAATTCCACACCGTCATAATGTTCATTTAAACGATCAACAATCTTCTCAGGTTCATCAAGCAACTTTTTTCCGAAACTGTAATGCTTACACACATCAGAAAACTTATCATAGACAACTTTAATACTCATTTTTTCTCCTTCCACAAAAAAGGAAGCCAAACTTGACTTCCTTCATCATTTCAACTAAATTGAAGCTGAACGCTCAAAACTAGAACCAATCGCAAAGGCACGAGTTGTTACCTTGTTAAGTTGCTTGTTCATATCATAGTAACTATTCAAATCACGTTTGATACACTCAATAACTTGATACGGTAGTTGCAATTCATCATCATTTTTAAGAAGTGAACTTAATTCACCAGCATTCTTTCACGCTAAATCAAATTCTTTTGATTTCAATTTTTTAGCAAGTTCATTCGACAATTCAATAATAAAAATGTATTAATAAAAATAAGAAAGATATTTAACCACAAACCATGCTTTTGTAATTGAAAATCTTCTAAAGAATGACTATCATTATTATTTTTTGAACTCATTTGATTCATTCTAAATATGGCAAATTCTATCTTATTCAGAAACTTTTTATAAGAATTTTCTGTACCATCTTTTATATTAGATAAAGCGTCCTGATTCGTATTACTCTGATATTCATTCTCTGTGGTGAACAAACCATTCTTTTTTACCTCAGAAAATTCAGCTGGACTCGGTTTTCTATCATTTTAAGATTCAAATTCCATAATCCATTCCTTGCTATTCATAAATAACCTCCATTTTTTATAGTCAGTCTAATATCTACTATTTTCTATATAATATCATTGTATCATTATTTTACATATTCGTATATAAACAAGACAATATTCCTCATAACTAATTTACATTAAAAAGAGATAAATCAGTCAAAAATTAATTATTTAGCTAACATAGCGAACATAAATAACTTATACCTATAAAGACTTACTCCTATGATCTACTTAACTTCATAATCATCAAAATCAAAATAAATATTTGGTCAAATTTTGGTCACAGTTTGGTCAAAAAAACTAAAAATGCTATCCTATTTTAAAAAACTAAATTATGATGATTGCCTATAAATAAACACTTTGAACATTCTTTATACTTCTTTGCGCTTCTTGATATGTCCCCTGCCGGAATCGAACCAGCAACTACTCCTTAGGAGGGAGTTGTTATA
>ERZ773003.2072-NODE-2072-length-10401-cov-7.895322_pt1 | contig 10401 bp, 8 predicted proteins | sample MGYA00580668_ERZ773003 | MGnify/ENA primary metagenome ERZ773003 (study PRJEB29015, sample SAMEA2738002) | human oral metagenome | biome: human oral; feature: human-associated habitat; material: dental | place: China | collected 2126 ... | reverse complement strand
AAAAGTAAATAGATTAGAGGTTCCTAATAGTCACCTAGGTGACCAATAGGAACCTTTTTTGCTTGACTTTTTAATTTATATAACTCATTATGTTACAATTAATACTATAGTAGTTGTATTATAGGAGTGTTTTATGTTGTACTTAATTATTGTCATCATCGTTATTGCACTTATTGCAAAATCTCGATCATCAGCCAATAATCAAAGTGATACTGATGCGGATATAGAGAAACAAAATCGAATATTAGACGAAATTAATCGTACATACGGAAATATTGAATCATATGAACCACAATTGGAACCATCAGATATAGAGGGAATATATTTTAATGAATTTCGTGAATATGTTAATGCTGAAGGTCGTGTGTTGACTCCCGTAGAGATTGATGAAATCCGGTATAAAGATGATTATAGAGAGGATATTGAGCAGGATTTTCCGCATCATCGTTAACTAGGAGGGCGTAGAGATGAAACGAATAATATGTGCTATCAGCCTTGGTGTATTGTTTTCGGTACCGATACTTTCACAAGCAATTGATACAACACCAATGATACGTGTTACGAATGAGCATAGTGGTCAATATGATGATTCGTTAGATACTTTTACAGAAACAAAGTTTTATGGACCATACCAGTTCCGCGTATTAAAGGATGCTATTGAAACGCAGGGTGAAACAAAGGATATTGATGGTAGGGTGTTTAGAACCTCTGATAGGGTATTTATGCATGTAAAGGCTAAATCTATTGATTCCACTTTAGAGGCTGAGGTTAATGAGATTGTTAAAGATAGAACGATTCCTGAACCTACGGTTAAGATGGTATTGCCAATTAAGCATGATGTAATAGAGGTCAATAATGATGGCGTGCGTAGTTTACTCGCTGAATTTATGTATGGCTGGCCATTACATAATAGGACGGATATGGTATTCGTTACTGATTATGAAGGAACTAGATACTATTATAAATTGCAGTTCTATAGAGATAGATTGCCAAATGGTGTTCGCATTGAACAGTTACGTGCAATGATTATAGATGGTCGCTTTAAATAGGACAACTGTATTTTAGTTAAGAGGGGATGATTTTTATTACATAATTTTAACTATTAAAGAACGTTTTTACCCATAGGGAACACAGTTTTGCCAAATACTTTGTTCACGAGCACTGCGCCGGAATAGAGAAGATTAAGAATTCTACAAAGGCGAACGCTAATTGAGTCACATCAAAGCCTTTCTGTATCTCTGGGATAAAGGACCCCATTTGGATGAGCCAGACGCTAGCCATAGCGGACCAGAACAAGCCGTATGCGCCGAATACAACGGATTCGAAGGGATTGTTCTTCTTGAAATCAAAATAGCTGGCAATCATTTGCGCAAGTGAGCCCAATAAAACGGCCCAAGGTATAATCACCGATGTGGTTGGACCGGACCAGCCAACGCGTGACGTTGACACAACAAAGCATACAACTGCTAGACCGAGTAGACCAAGACCTGTCGGGTCTGCAACATTTTCGCTCATTTAAACTTTTCTTACTTCTGTTTCCATGTGTTCCTCATTTCTCCGTGGGGGACAACTACTACAACTATACAGTCAAATTTTCTTGTGATTATGGTGTCAATCGGTGTATCTTATGAATTGACATATAACTATTGTGAAAGCACTGCCATATAAATGTAATATACGTCACAGTTTTAAAGCGATAGAATGAATCATATCAATCATGCTTAAATTGCATAGTTTAAAAAGGTAAAAAATGAAGAAAACATAAGATAAAGATTAAAAATTCCAAATAATTGATGATATGTTCATAATAAATGGGCCAATGTATATGGATTTGTCATAGATTGACTTATCATTGTGGTCGACTCCTATAAGGCCTTCTAATGCTGACTTTAGGACTCATCATGTGATATATGATATAGTTTTAACGAGAAAAAGAGCGTAAACACAGGATATCGGCATTGTTGACAATAATTTTTACTAGGTGTAATCTTAAATTAAGTAATGTTTGGTACAATAAACGATTTATCTGTGTTAGATGTGAAAGGGAGGCTTATAACATGACACATAAATTGAATTCACAGCCAAGCAGATATAAAGCTCTGTTGTCTGCTATTTTGGTGACAAGTGCGTGTGGTTGTCTATGGGGAACTCCAGTTTATGGGGAAACTCCTGTTACTGATGCAAATGGTAACAGTTATTTAGCGAGTGATAATACGAATATCACCGGTAAGGATAATACAGTAACTAGTGGTAAAAATGCTGCCATTGTGGGGGACAAGAATAGTGTTAGTAATACGTTCAAAGATGAACATGGAAGACCTGTAAATGGTAAGGGCAGTGAGGATGTTCGAATCGTAGGTTCTAATAATACTGTTGAAGGTAGCCGTAGACAACATGTTATTGGTGATAATAATATGATAATTGCTCGTGATAAGGGCACGGTTACCGATTATGGACATCCGGAAGGACGTCAACCGAATGCATCGGATTTGACAATTGGCCGAGGAAACTTTCTTCGTGGTAATGATACATATCGTAATGAATGGGACTCATTGACGGTTATCGGGAATAATAATAAGGCTGAATATAGCGTAGAATCTGCCGGTGGTCCCGCTGCAGGTATTGTCATCGGGGACAATCAAAATCTAGATACAATTAAAGACTCCGTTGTCATTGGTAGTATGTCACCTGCGGAACAGGCTGAAAAATCAGACAGGGATCCGAGCGATAAGAAATATACAGTGGGTAGAAGTAGTAATATCATCGGGTATCACTCATCTAATTCTATAGGTGGCAGTGTAGTTATTGGTAATTATTCAAAGGCGGATAGTACATTTCAAACTTTAACAGGTCATGGTTCCACCATAGAAGGCGGAAAGGATGTGAGTCGTTCAGGGGGCACATTCTCATCATCATTCGGGGCTCTGAATAGTCTGGAAAGCACAGGTACTGAAGATGAACAAGCTGATAATGTGGGTAACACTGTAACCGGTAGTTTAAACAGAACTACTGGTACAACCGGTACCATGATCGTAGGTTCCGGCAACGTAGTTACCAATTCTCAAGGCCCTGTGATACCTAATGATACATTAGGTATGACTGTTGGTGAATTTTTAGTTCAAGCTACGCAAATGGCCGGTATATCTAAGATAGATGGTAAAAATGATGTGACGGTGGAAGCCGGTCGAAAATATATGAAAGAGTATATGGCTAGCAGCGCCGGTGCCGTATCTATCTTGGGTAGTAGTAATAGTGCCGATTATACAGTTCGTTCTCAAATTTCCGGTACTAATAATATGTTGAAAGGCCAAAAGGGGCAGTTGAGTGCTTATAATAACTTGAGTGGATATGGCAATGAAGGTGAAAACATCAGTCGTTCTACTATAGTCGGTACAGGCAACAGCCTAAAAAATGGAGAAGATAATGTAGTTATTGGGGACTTCCATAAGTTTGATGGCGGTAAACATAATGTAGTCTTAGGATCTATGGCTTCAGAGGAAAAAGAAGTAACTAAGACTTTTGCGAATAGTTGGGATGGAAGCCCAGTTAACTATACCGTGAAAGAATTAGTGCCTACGAGACGTAATACGGCTAATATAGAAAATGCTGTTATGCTTGGTTATAACACGGATGTTAGAAAAAATGGCGGCGTAGCTTTGGGTAGTGAATCTGTAGCGGCCAGAGATAAAGGTGTTGCAGGCTACGATCCTTCCACGAAAGCCGCATCAATTGACGGTTCTTCAACTTGGACATCTACTGGAGCAGCCGTTTCGGTAGGTGACTCGACTGGAGATACAGTTCTTACAAGACAAATTACGAATGTTGCAGCCGGTAGTGAAGATACGGATGCCGTTAATGTGGCACAATTGAAACGAATTACGTCGGACTCATCTACTACTATTAATAATCGAATTAATCAACTGGATGGTCGCATTAACCGTGTAGGGGCAGGAGCGGCGGCATTGGCTGCATTGCATCCACTGGATTTTGACCCTCAGGACAAGTGGAACTTTGCTGCTGGTTATGGTAATTTCCATGGTGCCAATGCTATGGCCATTGGTGCTTTCTATCGCCCTAATGAAAAGGCGATGTTCTCTGTTGCGGGTAGTTTCGGCGGCGGAGCAGACATCTTAAATATGGGGGTTAGTTTGAAATTTGGTCAAAGTAGCCCTTATGCAGACTACTCCAAAGCAGGTCTCATTCAAGTCATCAACAATCAAGATGAAAAGATCAAACAACAAGATGAAAAAATTAATTCTATGCAAGAGCAAATTGATATGATGATGGCTAAATTAAATCTATAATACGATTTTCACTCGTATACACAGCCGACTATGTTACAATAATGTAGTCGGCTGTTGTTGTATAAAGAGGTAATTATGACTGAAATACAAGCGCTTTTACTGCTAAAAGCTTCTTTAGAAGCTGCGGATATTCATGGTGTAGCTTCTATATTGTCTGATGATTGTGAATATATGTCTACGGGCCGTGGTATCATTGGACGTAATCGAAATGAAAGCATTGATTTTTTATCGTCCATGACTGAGTCCATTAAGGTTGATCGTGTATCCGTATCTTGTAACGTGATGCACATTACCGATGTCTATGAAGAATCGGCCTTGTTTGTTGTGGGACGACATGGGTTAACCGTATCTTATGAAAACGGTAAAGAGTATGTGTATATGTTGTTTGTGGACTTGAATGACGAAGGTCTAATTGAGCGCATCGTATCTAGCCAAGAAAATTACACCATCGAATATGATGATCTTCGACTGTCCTTAGATGAGTCACCATATCGCTTTATGACCGTGCCCAATACTGTGAAAGACTGGATTGCGGCCCTTAGCATATGGCTTGAAACAGATAACTTTGATATCGATGATTTCTATCAATTCATTGATGAAGATACAAAGGTAGTGTTCCAAAAAGGCGATGCAGAATCCATTACACTAGAAAATGGCCTCGATGTAGAGGACTACTTTGATCAACTCATGAATCAACACTTTGCTGCCGTACCACACATCATTCGTGACGAAGACGATAATCTTATCTTGGTGTATGGGCCAATGAGTCTTATTGTAAGCCTAAACGAACATGGTCATTTAGCCGTAATTAGTATATATATTGATACACGCGATGAAGAGGACGTAAATGATGAATATGGTTACATCGAAGAAGATTTAACAGAGACTATAGAAGAAGACCTATTATAATAGCAAAAGAGGCAGGAATGAATTCCTGCCTCTTTTGTATGTTGGTATATAGCTATTTAAATATCTTCTTTTTCTTTGATTAAGCCTGTTTTTTTCTTGCGCCAGTACCAAACGTAGAGTGGAAGAATGACGATACATCCACCAAGACCCCATAGCAATTGATTTGTTTGTGCTTGCCATAGCATCCAAAGAGAGGTACCGATGGCAAGCACTGGTATCGTGTAACCGCCTGGAATTGTATAGGACCGTTCTTTATCAGCCCATTTATGACGGAAAATAATGACAGCTAAACAAGTTGGTAAATATTGTGTAAAGCGAGATACTGCACTAATAGCTGCTAGTGTAGTAAATGAACCAGACCATGCTAGTAATACGCTCGCAATAGCTGTTACGATAGCCGCCACATATGGTGCATTGTAACCGTTACGTTTTGCTAATGCACTTGGTAGCATACCATCTTCTGCCATGGAAGTAGCAATACGTGGGGCATAGTAGGCTTCAGCAAAGTTGATACCGCCCATAGAAATTAATGTACCTGCTAATACAATGTACATACCAATAGGTCCCACAATGACATTGAATGCATCTTGTACTGGAGCTTTGGTATTTGCTAGATCCAGTCCTAGAACGCCAATAGATACAGCCAATATTGCCATATATAAAACGGATACAATAAGCATGCACATAATAATGGCACGTGGTAAGTTCTTTTTAGGGTTTTTCATATCTTCTGCGGCAATCGCAATAACTTCAAATCCTGTATAGGCAAAGAACAAGAGGACGGCAGCTTGGGCAAACGATCCGTCTATATAGGTATCTTGTGGAAATACGGGTGTAAAGTTAGCACTGTTAATGAAGAATATACCTATGGCAATAAATAAGGCTAAAGGAACTAGCTTAGAAATTGTAATTAAGTTATTAACAACTTTAGAGACATTAACACCAAATATATTTACGATTGTTAAGCCTACGATTAATATAAAGGAAATGACATCTTTTGCAAAATCGCTGCTTAAGGCTGGAACGGCAGCACCTAGTGCTGTGGCAAATCCGACGGCCATAGCGGCCCAGGCAATAACGGTTACAATCCATTTAAGAACGCCAACCTCAAAGCCCCAAAAATCGCCTAGTGCGTGTTTAGCATATAGATAAGGTCCTCCATTACGTGTGAATAGACTAGCTGCCTCCGCAAAGCATAAGGCAATACAACCTGCGATGAGAGCATCAAATAGAAGAACACCTAAACTAGCGGAACCAATAATAGCATAGGCCTTGTTAGGTAATAAGAAAATACCCGTACCTACAATGCCATTGATCCCAAGGAGTACAATACTCCAAAATCCAAATTTACTTTTCTTATCCATTAGTTGGCCTCCTTAGTAGCATCTACAAAGGCTTTAAATAATGCTTTAGCATGCATATCTTTAACATGCATCATTTCTGGATGGAATTGAGTTGCTACAAACCAAGGGCGGCTTGTATCTTCTAATGCCTCTACAGTTCCGTCTTTAGCACGGCCGGTAACGACTAAGCTTTCACCAATATTACGGCACGTTTGATGATGGTGGGAGTTTGTAATCCATGTGGTTGTGCCAATAATGTTTGCTAGTTTAGAATTCGGAGCAATTTCTACCGTATGCGTAGGTAATGCAGGCGTTTGATTTTGGCTGTGCTTAATCGTGCAATTTTCATCATATGGCAAATCTTGATACAAGGACCCACCACGATAGACATTCACGATTTGACAACCGCGACAGATGGCAAATACAGGAATATTTCGCGCCTCTGCTGCAGCTAGTAATGCGAAATCAAATTGATCACGCTCAGGGAATACATCACCGATACCTCGCAATGGTTCCTCGCCATAATTGAGCGGGTATACATCATGACCTCCTGTAAGGAGTAGACCATCAACAATATCGATAGTTTGCTTTGCTTGCTCTAAATTTTCCGTAAAAGGAATAATAATAGGAATGCCGCCTGCCTCCTCGATGGAGCGGACGTAATCTTGATTGACATAAGAACGGATTAAATCGACATAAGCACCGCTATTATCGCGTAGCGTATTGCCGGAAATTCCGATTAATGGTTTTCTCATACTATCACCTCGATGTGTAAAATACTGTACATTGTGTACAGTATAATTATAATTCATTTTCCTAGAATATACTATAACATATTACACAAGTAGGAATTGCAATTATGTAAATAACGTATTAAATTAATAATCTAAAATAAATTTATAGAAAATTGATAAAAAATCAATATTTAGGTATAATGTGTCTTAGATTGTATAGTATAAATTGAGGAGAGAATTTATGAACTGGAAACATGTAATAGCATTAGGTTTATTGGGACTTACTGTTGGTATGGGCCAATCTTATGCGATAGATGTAAATATCCCTGGCGCCGATGCGTCCATATCTGCTGATGAATATCAGAATTATCGTAGGAATACGGTATATTCAAGGGAAATGGACCAAAAAATTATAGAGAAGGTTAAAAAAGAGGATGCGGCTATTCCTAATTATGATATGTCGAGACTACCGATGGATATATATCATACAACGGAATTAAACCATGGTGTTAAATATTCTAGTACGGTGTTTATCTTAAAAGAAAATGGAGCGAATATAAAGTTCACTATTCCTCAATCAAGCATTGTGGCTCAAGCGAAGGGCAGTATAGGTAAGCATAAAGAATTAATCAGTGAAGGTGGTGTAATAACCTATAATGGGGAGTGGTATTATGAGTTAAGACCACAGCCTAAGAGTGATAACTGGGAAGATACGAACATACCATATAGTAAGTTAAATTCTGATGCTATAAAAGAAGTATTTTATAAAAAATATAATCCAATAGCAGGTAATAAAAAAATTAGTGAAAAGGTGTTAGGTGCTAATACTTTTACATACCCAACCATTGAAAAGGCTACATGGGATTCAATCGTATATAAGAATGATTTGGTAGAGGGAACAATTAATTTTACTATGCCAAAACAGCCGACGATTTCCTATCATATTGGGTATGTGCTTCCAAAAGGAGTAGTTCAAAAGATAAGTTCTAAAGGTGATGATGCACTAGTCAAAGCAACTATGAATCGTTTGGCGAACATCGTATTGCCATCGGTAAAACCAGCTAGTGATATACTAGAATATACCTCTGAAGTACATAGAGGACCTTTTACATTTAGGATTTTGAAAAATAGTAAATCTTTAGGTACAAAAGTCACTAAAAATGGTAGCCAAGTCGAGTATTTTAAGTCTGGTAAAATTAAAGAGTCTATTTCTGTTAGACCTCTTTTTAAACGAGATGATCCAAAGAAGCAGAATATAATGTACCATTCTTTAATTGGATTTATTGGTACAGATCAATTAAATGAAGGTAAGCCCATTCAATTTGCTACTGTATGGAATGATGCTCTACCAGGTGCTTATTATGAAGTTAAGGGTGAAAAGGATACTTTGTTTGTGATGACTGTATTTGATGATACACATCTTTATACTCATTATATGGTCAAACCACATGATGTACATGTAAGTAACTTTATATTACGTGATATCGTTCAATATGTAGATTATAAGCATAATAAAGAGGATTATGGTAGATTTAAATTGGGTTTTGGCATGCCAAAGTTCTTAATTGAACGAAATATATCGGAACAATTGAACAAGAAAAAATAAATTATTATAGATTGTGATTCTATATGATTACATCAATCGATGCATATATATCGCTTAGTAAAAAGAGGACCGGCTCAAACGAGTCGGTCCTCTTACTATTCGTATATGTAATTATCTAAAGAATCTACCAATGAGTGGCATGCTAGCGCCATCATTTTTATTGAGTCCCTTTAAGAGAACCATGATAATGACATAGAGTACTAGACCTTCTACACCGGTAAGCAGGAAGTTTGCCCACATTGGTAATAGTACAGATAGATAATGGTAGCTCATGTAGATGAGTACCCCCATGACACCGGCGCTGACCACGTTTTTCCAGAGAAGGGAAATGTCGAGGAAGTAGCCTGTGTATTTTTTGATATAAATCAAGTTTAGTAAGGCTGCAAAGCCGATATCGGCTACAGTTGCCCAAGCGGCACCGCCAATACCAAGCCAAGGGATTGCAGTTAATGTCCAGTTAAGGATAACCTTAATGACAAGGGAAATACCCATGTTGATAACAGGAATGCGCGGCTTGTTAAGGCCTTGTAAGATACCCGTTGTTACTTGGTGCACGCCGAGGAAGAAGATAGAGAACGCTGTGATTTGCGTTGCTAGTTCCGCCTTAGGCGCATTATAAATCAAGGTTACTGTAGGTGCAGCGAGTACATATAATAGCACCGTAAATGGTACAGTTGCCATAAATGTTAAGCGCATAGAACCTGCGGTACGTTCGTAAATACCTTGGTGATCTTGTTTAGCAAAGGCATGAGAGATAGCTGGGACAATGCTTGTTGCAAGAGCCGCCGTAATGATGGTTGCCAAGTTGATGAGCGGAACCGCCATACCTGTAAGGTAACCGAATAGTTCTGTTACTTCGTTCATCGGGAAACCAGCGTCTAATAGACGACGTGGTACGATGAGCAAATCAAGATTTGCCGTTAACGGTAACATAATACTAGCTAAGGAAATTGGAATGGATAACGATAACAATCGTGACAAAATTTCTTTAGCCGATTCGCGCGGACCATTGTAGCTTTCACCAGTACTACTAGCCTTAGGCAATTTGTAGTAATAGTACAAGAGTACGAGGAAGGCACCAAAGGCTCCGACGCCAGCACCTAGGCTAGCACCGCCAGCTGCAGCCGGTAAGCCATATGGCAATAAGATGGCCGCTGCACCGAGCATGACGATAACGCGTAATAGTTGTTCTACGATTTGGCTGACCGCCGTTGGGGTCATCATTTCATAACCTTGGATGTAGCCTCGGAAACAGGAAATCCATGTTACAAAGAATACTGCCGGAGCAAGTGCGATGATTGAGTAGTAGGCACGGCTTTCAGCAATGAGACCGCTAGAGATAAGCCAATCTGCGCCAAAGTACATGGCCAAGCTGGCGATAAAGCCCGTAATGGTCAGCATTGTGAAAGAAATATTGAATACTCGCTTAGCGCCACCAAAGTCGTGTAATGCTAATCGTTCTGCCGTCAAAATAGAGATGGCAATCGGCACACCTGCGCTCGAAA
>ERZ773003.2066-NODE-2066-length-10428-cov-21.062566_pt1 | contig 10428 bp, 10 predicted proteins | sample MGYA00580668_ERZ773003 | MGnify/ENA primary metagenome ERZ773003 (study PRJEB29015, sample SAMEA2738002) | human oral metagenome | biome: human oral; feature: human-associated habitat; material: dental | place: China | collected 2126 ... | reverse complement strand
GCTTGGCGTCGTCCATGTCGAACAGGGGGTCCACGAGGTGGAGCATGGAGCCGGTGTTGGCGCTCAGGCGGATCGCCGCCCCGGTGTTGCCCGGGATGCGCGGCTCAAAGAAGATGACGTGCAGCACGGGGACAATGAGACCACATGCTGAGGGAGACCTCCTCCTCAGACTCAGATGGTGTCGGTGCGTTGGCCGTGGCGAAGTCGAGCGACGGCCCGGCGGGTGACGGCCAGTTCGATCCCGGCCCAAGCGATGGCGACCGCGAGGTCTCGTCCCAGCAGGGCCGGAACGGCGGCTGCCGGTGCGTCTAGGACCGTCACGGTGCCGCTGAGCGGAACCAGGTGGGCCAGAGCCTGCAACCAGGTAGGGCACTGCTCGAGCGGTACGATGACGCCGGTCAGCAGCGGCAGGAACGTGGCGATGATCGTGGCACCCAGATAGGGATCGGGCAGGTTGACTCCGACACCGGCGGCCATGATCCCCATGAGCAGCCCGCACACGATGGTCGGCGCTGCCAGTGTGATGACACGCCCCAGCGCTCCAACGTCGTGCAGCGGTGAGAGCGCGAAGACGACGCCGATCGCGACGATGGCGGTCGAGGCGGCCAGGAGCGCCGGCACGACGGCGACGGACAGCCAGTAGGCGACGTCGAGGCGCCTGCGGGTATGGACCTCCTGGAAGACGCCCAGCATCCGGTCCGTGGCCACGGTACCCACCACTCCGGAGACCACCGAGGCGGCCAGTGCCACCAGGGCCGCTGCGTATCCGGTGCGCACCAGGTCAGGCGCGGAGAGGTCCGAGCCCATGAGGACATCGAAGAGCATGTCCAGCAGCGGCAGCACCAGCAGCGTGACCACGGCCGTACCCAAAGTCGCGAAGGCCGTCGACGAGGCCCACGAGACACGCACCCCTGAGGAGAACCGGTAGGCGAAGGCCAGAGCCCGGGCGCGCATCAGACCACCTCCAAGGTGCCGGTCCGTGTCGCCAGACGCAGCGCCCGCCGGCCGAGGAAGGCAGCAAGCCCCAGCCACGCGGCCGTGCACACCAGCCAAGCGCACAGCGCCACTGCCGACGTCGCCCGGCCCAGCAGCAGCTCGAAGGGTAACGACAACGGCAGGAACCGACTCACCACAGCCAGCCAGGCAGGCGGCGTCGTCGAGGTGAACACGATGCCTGAGACCACGAGCACCGGCACCAGCAGCAGCCCCTCGTACTGGATCGCGTTGGGGGTGAGCACGAACAGCGCCGCGATGACCAGACTCAGGGCAAGGCAGCCGACCAGCAGCATGAGGGCCCCTGCGGTCAGGCGCGCCCAGACCTCCCACCCCGGCCCCGTGAAGGAGACTGACGTCGACAGCAGCGCCCACGTGCACCACGCCACCGGGAAGGCGACCAGACCGAAGGACGCCGCCGCGCACACCACGGCCGCCAACGACCTGAGCGCCCCCACCGGAGCCATGACCAGATGGACCAGCGTGCCCTTGTACCGCTCGAATCCAATGATCCCCGCCGCGCAGGTCGTCGTCGTCCACATTCCCACGACGCCCCCGCGCACCCAGCCCTGCGTCGGGGTGATCCCACCCCATGCCGAGGCCGCCAGGAACTGCACCAGCGTGGTGGATGTCGCGGTCATGACCATGAGCTGGATGAAGTAGGGAACCGACACGAACTGACGGACGTGAAAGACCGTCATCCTCACCTGACGCCTCATCGGGCGAGCCTGTCGGCCAGGGCCAGGTAGGCCTCCTCCAGGGAAACCGGCCGCGTCAGCAGGTCAGACGGCGCTCCCACGCCGGCTTCGGCCAGGACCTGGCGGACCCGCTCGTCGGCGTCGGTAGTGCCGGTCGCCTCGATAGCCCAGTAGATGGTCACGGCCCACCGGGCCGAGGAGGCGCGCTGCTTCACCGTCGCCGGCGATCCCAGACCGCTGCGAAGCGCCTCGACGGCACCCCCGTGGCGGGCCGGTAACGTGAAGGTCGTGGTGGCACTCACCCCGGCGAAGGCGGACACATCGCCGACGCCACCGCGCACGACGATCCGGCCCGCCCCGATCACCGAGATGATGTCGGCCAGCTCCTCGACCTCCGGCATCGAGTGCGAGGTCAATAGCACCCCCGTTCCCCGCTGCGCCAGCTCACGCACCAGGTCGCGCACCTGCAGCGCCACGTCCGGGTCCAGGCCGGTGGTGGGCTCATCCAGCAGCAGGAGAGACGGCGACCCGAGCAGCGCCCGGGCAAGGTGCAGACGCTGACGCATTCCGCGCGAGAACTCGCTTGCCTTGCGGGACGCCACCTCGGCCAGCCCCACACGCTCCAGGGCGTCTATGACCGCGCTGTGTCGCCGTCGGGCGTCAAGGCCCTGAATATCGGCGAAGAACAGCAGGTTGTCGCGTGCCGTAGCCCGCGGGTAGAACCCCAGCTCACCGCCCAGGACCAGGCCCAGCCGGGACCTGGCCCGCTCCGGATGGCGCACCGCGTCGATGCCATCGACCCAGACCTCACCCGACGTCGGAGCCAGCAGCGTGGCGCACATCCGCACCGTCGTCGTCTTACCGGCACCGTTGGGCCCCAGCAGACCATGGACCTGCCCCGCCCCGACGTCCAGGGACACATCCTCCACGGCGACGAAGGTTTTGTCCTTTTTCCCGAAGGAGCGAACCAGGTGGGAGGCACGCAGCAGCGAATCCTCATTAAGCAATGCCATAGAGCCCCTCCACTTTCAAAGGATCACAATCAATAACGTCAGCCACCCTCTCAGCCTTATAGTCGCCAAAGAATAAAATGAATGCATCAATTGCATGCCTTAGATCAGCAAGATCAGGTAGATGCACAAATCCTTCAAGAGCAGATCGCCCCGCATTACCGACGTTTTCAGCGGCTATTCATGTGCACGAAGACATGCGTCATCCAACATGACTGCGCCGACTGCCGGCCGTGATTCCATCCCGTCATCATGCCGGCAAATACTCACACCTTTATATAAGATATTTTACGTATCAAAATACAGTTCGCAACACTTGACGTGTAGTCAAGATTCGAAGATGACGTACAGCACAGGGACAATGAGACCACATGCTGAGGCGTCTGGGCGGCGACTGCGCCACGGATGCCATGATCGGCAGCATGAGCACCACTGAGTCGCATACCACCTCCCCCATTCTGACCTGCGGCGCGCTGGCCGGCAACATCGTGCGTCTGGAGCCGCTGACGCCTGAGCACGTGCCGGGGCTGCAGATGGCCGCAGAGGGGGCCGCGACCAGCCCGTTCGCCACGGTGCCATCACCGGAGACGGTCGAGGACTACGTGGCCCATAGCCTGGCCCGCCGGGACACGGGTGCCTACGCGCCCTTCGCCCAGGTGGAGGTCGCCACCGGCCGCGTCGTCGGACACACCGCCTACCTGACGCCGCGGTGGATGCCGGACGGGCGGCTCTTCGCCGTCGAGGTCGGTTCCTCCTGGCTCTCCCCCACTGCTCGCGGCACCGCCATCAACCCAGCCGCCAAGCTCCTGCTGCTCACGCAGGCCCTCGAGGACTGGGGCGTGGACCGTGTGGACATCAAGACCGATGCACGCAATGAGGTGGCTCGCGGCGCGATCGCGGCCCTGGGAGCGACCTTCGAGGGGATCCTGCGCGCCTGGCAGCCCTCCCTGGCTCCCGGTGAGGAGGGGCGCACGCGCGACACGGCCATGTTCGCCATCACCCCGCAGCAGTGGCCCGAGGTCAGGACCCGTCTGGCCGAGCGCATCGAGAGGCGCTCGACGTCGTCGAAAGGATGAGAAGGAATGACTGAGCTGCGTGATCCGGCTGAGGTCTTCGCCACGGAGATCGGCTGGCAGCCGGCGCTGGAGCGTACTGACCTGCTCGCCGAGCCCGTGGCCGCCGCGCTGCGGGCGCTGGAGGCGGCCTCGCCCGAGGGCGCGGACCTGGCCCGTCAGGCGCAGGTGGTGCCCATTGATCCGTCCCACTCCGACACCGACGCCCTCAACGCTCACTACGACCTGGATCCTGAGGCGACCGGGAACTGCGTACTTGTGGCCGGTAAGCGGACCGGCCAGGAGCGCATCGCCGCCTGCGTCGTGCGCGCCACCGACTTCGCCGACGTCAACCACGTCGTCAAGAAGCGCATTGACGTGCGTAAGGCCTCGTTCCTGCCGGTGGAGCGGGCCGTGGAGATGAGTGGCATGGAGTACGGCGGGATCACCCCCGTCGGGGTGCCGGAGGGCTGGCGTCTGCTGCTCGACACGCGCGTCGTGGAAGGCTTCGCCGTGATCGGCTCGGGGCTGCGCTCCTCCAAGTTGGCGCTGCCCGGCGAACTCCTGGCGAGGCTGCCCGGCGCCGAAGTGGTGGAAGGCCTAGCCACCGAGTAGGCCGCCGGCAAACCGAGTAGGCCGCCGGCAATCGGCGCCTGCAGGCGCAGCCTGTCGGCCCTTTGCGCAGTAAGGCGAGGGTGCCTCGAATCGCGCCTGGAGCCCGGCTACGCCTCTTCGCTCAAGGCGAGGCCTTCGCGAGCGCACTCGGGCACTACAGCCGGCTAACGGGCTCCTCACAGCCGACCAGCCTTCCGTTCGCTCCCGCTTCCCAGCCGCGGGAAGGGCCGGAGCGAGAACACGACCTCAACGGGCACGTCGAAGTATTCGGCGATCTGCAGGGCAAGGCTGAGCGAGGGCGAGTACTCGCCCCGCTCCAGGTAGCCGATCGTCTGGTAGTGGACTCCCAGGGCCTCGGCGAGTTCGCGACGCGACGTGCCGCGCTCGGCCCGCAGCATGGCGATGCGATTGTGTATCGCCACTCAGTACCCCCTGGCCAGGAAGCGCTCCCGGGCGGCGGCCACCGAACTCCCGGAGACCCCGCGGATCATCTTGCGCATGAGGATCGGGGCGAGCACCAGCCCGGCCGCCGCCCACGCGCCGAGCACCGCCAGGGATTCGAGGGTGTGCCATGACTCCCCGGCTTCCAGCGCCACCGCTTGCCCGGGCAGGAAGGCGGACCGCATCCCCAGCCCCAGCCAATAGACCGGGAAGGCCTTCGCGATCGCCTGGACCCATCCGGCCATGCCGACCACCGGGCTGAAGATCCCCGATATGATCATCAGGCCGTACAGGAAAACGATCGGGATCACGAGGGCGACGGAGCTGCTGATCAGGCACCCGATCACTGCGCCGATCGGAATGGAGCACACCAGGCCCAGCGCGCACCAGCCGAAGGCCGCCAACCATCTCAGCGGCTCGGAGGGGACCAGGCCTCCCAGGGCGAGGGCTCCCACGGCCAGGCTGACGAGGAAGCACAGCATGTTGGCGACGCACTGGTAGAAGGTCTTGCCGACGACGTATCCGGTGATCCCCCTCGGGACGGCTTTCATCCGGACGAGCGAGCCGTCCTCCTTCTCCGCGAGGATCTCGCCGGCGACCCCGGCGAACCCGCCTATCACGAGGCCGAAACCGAGCAGCCCCGGGAAGGAGTATCCCATGCCCGTCAGGGTGAAGCCGCTGTCGGTCTCCTGGCCCGGGGCCAGGAAAAAAACGACGATGAGCATGACGGGGATCGTCATCAGGCTCACCATCGTGCCGCCGGTCATGGAGTTGCGCAGGTCGATCAGGCCCTGGCGCATGCCGCAGCGCAGCACGCCGATGGCGGTTGTCACGCGGGTATTCGCATTCACGCGAGGCTCCCTTCCCCCGCCGCGTCCAGTATGGCGAGCGTGTTCCTCTGCACGTCCGTCGCTGTGCCGCCTTCGGCCTGCCGGACCAGGCCGATGTAGGCGTCTTCGAGCGTGGCCCGTCGGACTTCCAGATCCTCGACGCGGCCGCCCTCTGACAGCAGCCCGCGGAGGAAGCCCGTGGCGTCGGGTGTGGCGTGGACGTGCCGCTGGGCTCCGTCGGACCAGCGGACCTCGGCCTGCCCGAAGTCGAGGCGGCGCAGCTGGTCCGGCGAGCCGTCCGCGATGATCCGGTGTTCGGCCAGAATGAGGATCCGGCTGGCCACCTCCTCTGCCTCGCCGAGGTCGTGGGTGGTCATGAGGATCGTCGTGCGATCGTCGGCCAGGGATTGGATGATGTCGTGGAAGCCGCGGCGGGCCAGCGGGTCGAATCCCGCGGTCGGCTCGTCGAGGAAGAGGACCTCCGGCCTGCCCACGAGCCCGGCGGCGACGTCGAGACGGCGCCGTTTGCCGCCCGACAGCTGCCCGATCCTCTTCGACTCCTCCTCGGCCAGGCCGACGGTGCGGAGCAGGTCCGGAATCGGCCACGGGCGCGAAACCTCGGCGGTGGAGAAGGGCCGGTAGTAGGAGCCCAGGTAGTCGAGGAACTCGCCGACCCGCCATTTCGCGTGGTCGCGCCAGGACTGCAGGACGGCCCCGACCCTGGCCCGCCAAGCTTCGCCGGCCTCCCACGGGGTGGCACCCAATACCTTCACCCTCCCGGAGGAGGGCGTGCGCAGGCCTTCGAATATCTCGATCGCGGTGGTCTTGCCCGCACCGTTGGGGCCTAGGAGGACGACCACTTCGCCCCGGAGAACCGTGAAGTCCAGGCCGTCGAGGACGAGGTTGTCTCCGTAGGCGACGCACAGATCGGCGACCTCGACGGCCTTGACGGCGCCGACATCGGATCCGGTGCCCGGACCAGTGCCGGGCCCGGGGCCCGGCTGAAGGCCTACAGCAGTCATAGTCCGGAATATAGTAGAGGTACTACATCCTGTCAATGGACTGCTCCGCCGGAACGTATGCTCGGGTGAGACCGGCCGGACGATCGTGCGATGCCGGCCGGATGCTCAAGCGAGACCAGACAGATGCCCGGGTAAGGCCGGACAGATGCTCAGGCGAGGCCGGCCGGACGGTAGGCGAAAGCGAGGCACGAGATTGCCGGATTGCGCGCCATCGGCTACCATAGATCAGCGCAATCTTTGCGCCCCAGGAGGATTCGCCTAGTGGCCTATGGCGCACGCTTGGAAAGCGTGTTGGGTGCAAGCCCTCGGGGGTTCGAATCCCCCATCCTCCGCCAGCTGACGCTTTATACGAACCCTGGCCTCTGGCCAGGGTTCGTTTGTTAGCGACTGGCATTTCCCTCGGCTCGCCGGCCTGACAAAACAGGTAGACCGCCAGTGTCTTGGCCAGCTCGTCAGTTGACAGATCATTTCACTGTGGCCGCACCCGGACCCGACAGGACCGAGCCCACCACACTTGACCTCAGATGGACGACAGCGTCTCATGCCGAGTTTTCAACTTCCAAGCTCGATGGAACTACACGGTGGTGCCCAAGCATCGTTTCCGCAGCTTTGTCATCGTCTCCGACCGGGCTCGCTACGAACAGCTGGCGGCCGAGCGTGGGCCGACGAGCGTCTGGTTTCACCGACCGACACCTGGCATCGACATCACCAACCCCGAGTTGTTCAGCCTCGACCATTTCTCCATCGACGGCAAACCGCTGCCAATTCAGCGTCATGTCGATGCAGTCTCCCAGTCCTACGTTGTCGACCTGGGCGAGGCGGTTGCCTCTCGAGTGAAACCGGTAGTCGTCTCGTTTGCGTTCCACACCCGGGTACCGCGAGACGGGCATGTCGTACATATCAACATCGACCGGCCGACCCGAGGCTTGGCCGTCGACATGCGCTACGACGAGGAGATTTCCCGCCTGCGCCTGATGGACTTCGCCTCCCGCGGGGACGGCGGCCACATCTCTGACGACCCTGCCGCCCGCAGCAGTCACTACCGTTACGACGGCTGGCTGTTCCCGCGAGCCGGACTCGTCTACGCCTGGACACTAACTGCCGAGACCGATATCCGACGCCGCTTCAGCGCGCCGGACGCCCGCCATGCCGAGAAAGCAGAGCGAGCGCCTGGTGACGCACGTAGCGAGTCTGATAAGGCGCTTGTCTAAGGCCGTACACAGATCGCACCTGATGCGGCGTATGCCTGATTCTCAGCAGCCGCCCATGTTGACCACCTCCTCGGCTATCTAGCTCTCTAGCAGTATACATAGTTTTGGGATACATGATCTCTGGATTGTGAGGCTTGAGACGTATGGGATTGGTGGGTGCATTCCTCGACGTCGAAATCGCCTATCTCTGACGCTGCTGCGGAGTTTGGCGCTCGTGTGCGCCGGCTCCGGCAAGAGCGCGGCCTGTCTCAGGAAAAGCTTGCTGCCACCAGCGACATTCATTGGACCTACCTTGGCCAAGTCGAGCGCGGACACCGCAACCTTCCCCTGCACAACATTCTACGAATCGCCCGCACCCTCGACGTCGACGCTGGCGAACTGATGCATGGCCTACAAGAGTTTGAAGGCGATTAGATTGGCGGTGAGCGAGGGTTTCCGGCGTTGTGGGGGGTTGAGAAGCGTACCAATGGCAAAAACACTCCCCGGTGAGCAGTGCAGGCAGCAATGCTCGCCAGGGAGTAGGCGCGAGACCGTTAGTCTCTGCGCCGTCCAGCGCGAAGCGGTGGGATTCAGCAGACAGCTATTTGGCCAGTCTGTTGGAGGCGCGAAGCAAGGTGATGATCACGTTGGACATGCGAGCGAAGAGGTAGTCGTACTGGTCGACCGGCACAACGTGCTTGTCTGTTTCGTGGTGGCGGATGCGGAACTGATTGCCGACACTAGTAAGAGCCTTCATGTCTTCTTCGACAACATCGCGCAGTGGTTTATCGGCGATGTGTGCAAGTAATTGATTAAGGCTATCTTTCTTGTTGCTTTTGCCGCCAGACAGGGGCTCTATCGTCTTCAGCCGCTCAAAGGCGTCCCAGAGCTTTTCCAAGCCAATCCTGCGCTCGTCCTCCTTATGGGAAAGGTAGCGCTCTCGCGCCTCAATGATGAGGTCGTCAAGCCCCTTGTCTCCGCTGTTTGGCTGCAGATCAGCCATCAGCCGCCGAACCTCTGGGGTGCCCATACGTTGGATCTGTAAGGTGCCGGCGAAACCGACAACGTTGAAGTTGTAGATGACACGGCCCCGACAAAGCAGCTCGTTGACTTCTCCCTGAAAGGTCTCTTGGGCTTCTTCACGACTATCGTCATCGAAACGAAGCTCATGATGTCCATAGAAGTCATGCCATTTGCCTTGTCTGGGCAGCGCGATTCTTCGAGCGGTGTATTCCAGCAGATCGAAGATGGTGCTGTCAGTGACGTCAATCGGTTGAAGCCCCTTTGTCTTGCTCAGGCCGAAACCGTCACCAATCTCAAATTTCCCGTTAACTTTAAGCGTCTTCGCAGAGTTGACATCGGTCATCTCAGCACGGTTGACTAGTCCTGGCAGCTCAGGGCCCGCTTTGCTGGCTAGAGGATAGGTAAGGTTGGGAATAACGGCATCGAGATCAGCTTGCAAAAGATCTCGAGCCGTCCCAATAATGCCATTGCCGTCTTTACACTCTATGGGAAAGTTCTTGGCAAACCAGTTTCCTGTGATCTTTCCCTGCACCAGTCCGAGCAGCGCTCGCGCAGTTTCATTTGGAAGGACTTCGACGTCTCGAGGCTTAGGGCCGTCTGTCCGATCGCTGTACAAAGATGTTGTACCCATGAAGAGAGCATACACTAGCTGCGCCGTGCTCTTGAATGTCGCATGCCGGTTAGAATCCGAGTGTGAGCGGCATGCGATCTGCGGCATCCTCCCGGGCCCCGGCAGGGGCATCCTCCGGCGGAACCCGACCGGAGGATCCCTCCTGTGCGGCAACCTCCCGCGGCCTGGCGCAGGCGCCGGATTCGCGGATCGCCCGGTGGGAGCGGATCACCGAGTGGCCGCTGACCTTCGCCGCGGTCCTGTTCCTGGCCGTCTACTCGGTGGAGGTGATCGGGGACCTGCGCGGACGCGACCATCTCGCGGCGGAGACCGCTATCGACATCGTGTGGGCCGTCTTCGCCGCCGACTACGCCGTCCGGCTCCGCCTGGCCCCCGATCGGGGGCGCTGGTTCGCCCACCACCTGCTCGACCTGGCCGTCGTCGCCCTTCCCCTGCTCCGACCCCTGCGCCTCCTGCGCCTGGCCACCCCGATCAGCGTCCTGCAGCGGACCGCGGGCCTTGCCCTGCGCGGGCGGATCGCCGTGTACACGGCGGGAGCGGCGATCCTCCTGACCTACGTGGGGGCTTTGGCGACGCTCGACGCGGAGAAGCACGCGCCCGGGGCGACGATCACGAGCTTCCCCAAGGCCCTGTGGTGGGCATTCGTCACCATCACCTCGGTCGGCTACGGCGACCACATCCCCACGACGGGAACCGGACGCACCGTCGCCGCCCTCCTCATGATCGCCGGGATCGCCGTGATCGGCACCGTCACGGCGACACTCCATGACCAGGGAGACCTGGGCGCCCGAGGCGATGTGGCGCTCGGCAGCGAGGAAGGGCGTGGAGATCGTCATGGCCTGGAAGCCGAGGGTCATGAGGGCGAGCATGGCGACGGCGCCGGCCGTGCCCCGGGGCAGCGGGGTGCGGGCCGTGGGTCCGGG
>ERZ773003.2064-NODE-2064-length-10431-cov-12.788647_pt1 | contig 10431 bp, 10 predicted proteins | sample MGYA00580668_ERZ773003 | MGnify/ENA primary metagenome ERZ773003 (study PRJEB29015, sample SAMEA2738002) | human oral metagenome | biome: human oral; feature: human-associated habitat; material: dental | place: China | collected 2126 ... | reverse complement strand
TGGCCCGGCCCCGCGGCTTCTGCGCGCGGAAGGCTGGCGCGCCTCGCGCCGCGCTTGCTACAGGAAGGCCATCGGGTCGAAGTCGTCAATGTCGATGATGTGAAGCCTGGGCAGGCGCACCTGGAATGCGTGGACGTCGTACTCCAGGTCGATGATTTCCAGGCCTCGCTCCTCCAGCTCGTGCAGCTGGGAGGAGAGGAACTCCTTGAAGCACATGATGGCGACGCGGCGCCCCTGGTCGAGAAGCGCGTCAATCTGGGGCAGGAAGTCAGCGTCGTGGCTGGCCAGGATGACGTCGCCCGAGTCGAGCTGGGCGATGGCATCCATCGTGCGCTGCAGGCCGACGTCGACAACCTTCATGTCGGCCGGACCCGACAGGGGGATCACCGAGTAGTCCATCGCAGTGAGCGCCTGGACGAACCCCATGGGCAGGAAACCGGAGGAGCCGTTGAGGAAGAACAGGCCCTTGGCGCGCTGGTTCCATCGGCCGTGCGCGCACTCCAGGACGCGGTCCCACCGGGGGCGTTCCTCCGGGTTCGGGCGCCGGTCCAGGACCGACAGCCCGAGGGTCGCGTCGATGTTTTCGCCGTCTACGACGAGATATGTCATTTGTTTCTTAGTGTTTTCCATGGAAAGTATCCTAGCTGATCGGCACGGGTCTCGAAGCGGCCTTGGGTCCTAGTTCCCCGGGCACGACGAGGCCGGGACCGCTCGAAGCAGCCCCGGCCTCGCGCGTCGAGGATCCCGTCTACTTCACGTCCTCATCGACCCAATCCAGGGTGCGGGTCACCGCCTTCTTCCACAGGCGGTACGTGCGGTCGCGCTCGGCGGGCTCCATCGCGGGAGTCCAGCGCTTGCCTTCCTGCCAGTTGGCCACGACATCGTCGGTGCCCTTCCAGAAGCCAACCGCGATGCCGGCCGCGTAGGCAGCCCCCAGCGCGGTCGTCTCGATGACCTTGGGCCGCACCACGTCCACGCCGCACAGGTCGGCCTGGAACTGCATGACGAGGTCGTCGTGCGTCATACCGCCGTCCACCTTGAGTTCCTTGAGCGGCACGCCCGCATCGGCGTTCATCGCGTCGAGGACCTCGGCGCTCTGGAACGCGGTGGACTCCTCGACGGCTCGCGCGATGTGGCCCTTGTTCACGTAGCGGGTCAGGCCAACGATCGCGCCGCGCGCGTCGGAACGCCAGTAGGGGGCGAAGAGCCCGGAGAACGCGGGAACGAAGTAGACGCCGCCGTTGTCCTCCACCGTGCTCGCGAGCGCACCGATGTCCGAGGACTTGACGATCATGCCCAGGTTGTCGCGCAGCCACTGCACGAGCGAGCCCGCCACGGCGATCGACCCCTCGAGGGCGTAGACGGCCGGCTGGTCGCCGATCTTGTAGGCGACCGTCGTGAGGAGGCCGTTGTCGGAGAAGACGGGTTCGGTGCCGGTGTTCATGAGCATGAAGCATCCGGTGCCGTAGGTGTTCTTGGCCATGCCCTTCTCGAAACACGCCTGCCCAAAGGTGGCGGCCTGCTGGTCGCCCAGAATGCCCGCGATTGGCGTGTCGACGAGGAGGCCGTTCTTGCGTCCGTAGCCGTAGATCTCGGAGGAGGACTTGATCGTGGGAAGCATCGACATGGGGATGCCGAAGATCTCGCAGACGTCTTCGCGCCAGGTGAGGGTGCGGATGTCCATGAGCATCGTGCGCGAGGCATTGGTGACGTCCGTGCAGTGCACGCCACCGTTGACGCCACCCGTCAGGTTCCACAAGAGCCACGAGTCCGTGTTCCCAAAGAGGAGGTCACCGGCCTCGGCGCGTTCGCGCGCACCCTCAACGTTATCCAGAATCCACTTGATCTTGGAGCCGGAGAAGTACGGCGACAGCCCCAGGCCACAGATCTGGCGGAAACGATCCGGCCCCTCGTCTCCCTCGAGCTCCTTGACGATGTCGGAGGTACGCATATCCTGCCAGACGATCGCGTTGTAGACGGGCTCACCGGTGTTCTTATCCCACACGACGGTGGTCTCGCGCTGATTCGTGATGCCGATGGCGGCCAGGTTGTGGCGGTTAATCTCGGCCTTGCCCAGCACCTCGGCGACGACGAAGCGAGTGGTCTGCCAAATCTCGAGAGGGTCGTGCTCCACCCAGCCGGGGTTGGGGAAGATCTGGGTGAACTCTTTCTGGCCGACGGCGACGATCTCGCCGGCATGGTTGAAGATGATTGCCCGGGTCGAGGTGGTTCCCTGGTCGATGGCCATGACGAATTCTTTGGCGGTCATGAGTGTCCTTTCGGAAGCGTTTTCACGTCGTTGTGTCGTTGCGCCGGTCCCCCTGGCGCCGCATCGGAGGATGCTGTGGTCCCCGGAGTCGTCGGCGACAATAGACCGGGGTTGCGCGGGCGAGGGCACCTGGTGCTCTCGCCCGCGCTCTCACCCTCAGGCGAGGGCGAGGAAGTAGATGGCGGTGCCGACGATGGCACCGATGATCGGGCCGACAACCGGCACCCAGGAGTACGCCCAGTCGGAGCCTCCCTTGCCCCGGATGGGCAGGATGGCGTGGGCGATGCGCGGGCCGAGGTCACGGGCGGGGTTGATGGCGTATCCGGTGGGGCCGCCCAGGGAGGTGCCGATGACGACGATGATCAGAGCGACCCCCAGCGGGCCGATCGCCGTTTCGGTTCCGCCCGAGACGAAGACCCACAGGATGAGGACGGCGGTGCCGATGGCCTCAGTGAGGCAGTTCCATCCGTAGGAGCGAATCTCGGGACCCGTGGAGAAGACGCCGAGCTTGAGGGCCGGATCGCAGTCCTCATCGAAGTGCTTCTTGAAGGTGAGCCAGACGAGGACGGCACCGACGAAGGCTCCGAGGAACTGGGCGACGACGTAGACGAGGATGTTCGTGACATTGACGGCGATGCCGGGCGCAAGCTCCACCGTGGAGTCGAAGGCGTGACCGACGGCCTTGGCGATGGTCACGGCCGGGTTCAAGTGCCCACCGGTGCGGTAGGCGACGTAGACGCCAGCGAAGACCGCCAGGCCCCACCCCCAGTTGATCATGAGCCATCCGCCGCCCTTGCCCTTGGACTTGGGCAGCAGGTTCGTGGCGACGACGCCACCGCCGAGGAGGAGAAGGACTGCCGTGCCAAGGAACTCCGACCAGAAGATCTGGCCCAGCGTGATCGGAGCCGTTTCTACGGCTGCCGGAAGCAGTGTTGCGAGCATTGTTCTCTATTCTTTCTCCGGTGCGTCCTCGCACCGGGTCACCGGTGGTCTTCCACCGCCAACAGTGTGCCACCGGACCCTATTCGTCCGAAGAGGGTCCGCGGTCATGTCCCAGTATGTCACCTGCTGCACGTAAGCCCAAAATGAATGCACATCCGTTCAGCTCGGGGAACGTGAGCGTGATCATCTGACGACGCCCAATCTACCCTCTCGCACCCACAAGCCAATGACCAAACGCACACATGTGCACGCCTGTGCATGGCACACTAGAAAACGTGACAATACGTGACGAACAGGCCCACGAGGCGGCTTCGATGTACTACCTGCAGGGGCAAACGATGGAGACAATCGCTCGCCACCTGCAGATATCGCGCTCCTCCGTATCGCGACTCCTCGCGCACGCCCGCGAGGTCGGCCTGGTCCGCATCTCCGTCTCCGCCTCCCCTGGTCTCAAGGGCACCCTCGCCGGCCAGATCGCCGACATCTTTGGCATTCAGGTCTCGGTCGTCCCGGTCCACGACGTCCACACCGAGGTCAACCGCCTGCACAACGTTGCCCTCGTCGCCGCCGAGCACCTCACCGACATGCTCTTTCCCGGCGCCACCCTGGGAATCGCGTGGGGCAACACGACCGCCGAGATAGCGCGCGCGATGCCCCACGTGCCCTTCCCCGGGTCCACGGTCGTCCAGCTCAACGGAGCCGCCACCGCGACCGAGACCGAGATGCCCTATGCGGAAGCTATCATCACCTGTGCCGCCAAGGCCATCGGCGGACGCATCGTCAACTTCCCCGTCCCCGCGTTCTTCGACTACGCCGACACCAAGGAGGCGCTGTGGCGTGAGCGCTCCATCCAGTCGGTCCTCACAACAATCGACAACGCCGACGTCGCGCTCTTCGGTGTCGGATCCATGTCGGCGCGCCTGCCCTCCCACGTCTACTCCGGTGGATTCCTCGAACCCGACGAGATAGCGGCGGCCCAAAACGACGGGGTCGTCGGCGACGTGTGCACGGTCCTCATCCGCGAGGACGGTTCGACCGACATGCACCTGAACGAACGAGCGTCGGGGCCGACCCCGGCGACGCTGAAGAAGATCCCCCGGCGCCTGTGCGTCGTCTCCGGAGCCTCCAAAGCCCTTCCGCTCCTCGGGGCTCTGCGCGCGGGAGTCGCGACCGATCTCGTGCTCGACGACGGGGCCGCGCACGAGCTGCTCGATCTCGTTCACACGAGGGATGGTCACCCGCGGCGTCGCCCCTAGCCTCCGCCGCTGCGAGGGGACCCCGGCTCGTCGATCACTCGTCCGAGGCCGGGGTCCCCGCGCGCAATCAGCCCAGGCGCTTGACCAGCGGGAAGGGGATCGTCTCGCGGATCCCCTGGCCCGTCAGCACCATGAGCAGGCGGTCGATTCCCATGCCCATGCCGCCGCACGGCGGGAATCCCTGCTCCATGGCGATCAGGAAGTCCTCGTCCATGACCATCGCCTCCGGGTCGCCGTTGGCGGCCGCGAGGGCCTGCGCCTCGAAGCGCTCGCGCTGGACAACCGGGTCGGCCAGCTCGGAGTATGCGGTGGCCGTCTCGAAGCCGCGCACGTACAGGTCCCACTTTTCGGTGAGGCCGGGGCGCGAGCGGTGGTAGCGGGTCAGCGGGGAGGTGTCCTCGGGGAAGGCGCTGAAGACGTCCCCCACGGACGTGTCGCGCATCGTCACGTCGAATTCATCGAGCTGCCGGTCTTCGGCACGCCACGCCTCGACCGTGTCGGCTATCACTCCCTTGCCCCGCGAGCTGCGGGCGAGGACCAAGCCGTAGACGACGCCGGCGGCGGCGAGGATGGCCAAGACGAAGAGGAATTGTACGATCACCCTTTCATTATGAATGCGTTCCGTTCGGAATACAGAGAACGAAACGAGATAAAGCGGTGAATTATATTACATCCCGGCGACCATGTCGACCGCACGCCCATCCGGCGCCCAGGACGAGCGCAGTCAGGCCCTGCCGGAGCGCATCCTGCCGGAGTGCGCGAGCCTCGCGGACCGCCGTCTGGAGGGCCGAGCCCGCCGCGCAGATTTTCCACGCCCCGCCCGACCGCATCATTTTCACACTCCGCCCACAACGCAGGCGAGCACGTCGACGGCATCCGGCTTTCCCGAGCCGTTCGGCCCGATGACGCAGCGCCCGCCGGCTCGAAAACGAAAGCCGTCGGCACGGCGAACGCCGCCGACGCGACCACGGCCTGAATCCGCGAATCGTCAACGTTTTCACGGGCACGACCCCACCGCAGCCCTCCGCGCCGGCGCAGCGTGTCAGCGGCCAGGCGCCACTCGTTCCCCTCACTGGATCGGGAGAAACTCTTTACCTTATTTTACTGTTTTCGTCAACTGTTAGTCCAACCCTTGACGGAGGCGAAGTGGTCGGCAAGCATGAAAAGTCGTATTATGCGAATTATGCGACATGCATCTTAGGAGTGAGTTTTTCAGTGGGTTTTCTATCAGAACGGCGGGAGCAAATTCTGTCTGCGAGCTGGCAGCACTTGTCCCTGGTCGTGCAGTGTCTGATCCTCGCGACCGTCATCGCGATCGGCATTGCCGCCCTGTGCTACCGGAATAGGGCATTGACCTCCCTCGCCAACAACGTGTCGGCAATCGGCCTGACCATCCCATCATTCGCGCTCATCGGCTTGCTGATCGTCCCTCTGGGCTTCGGCGTCATGCCGGCGGTCGTCGTCATCACCTTCTACGCCGTCCTCCCCATCCTCCGCAATGCGATCGTGGGATTCTCGGGCGTGGACGGCAACGTCCTGGAGGCCGCGCGCGGTATCGGAATGTCGAGAACGGCGACATTCGTCAAAGTCGAGCTCCCCCTGGCCTGGCCCGTCATTCTGGCGGGAATGCGCATCTCGGCGCAGATGGTCATGGGCATCGCCGCCATCAGCGCCTACGCCCTCGGCCCCGGCCTCGGCGGCTTCATCTTCACCGGGCTGACCCGACTGGGCGGCGCCAATTCCCTCGAATCGGTGCTGACCGGCGTGATCGCCGTCGTCGTCCTAGCCCTCATTCTCGACGGCCTGCTTCTTCTCGTAGGCCGTCTCACTACGTCGCGAGGTATTCATGTCTGAGAACAAGCAAATTGAAAAACACATTTTCGGGGACCAGGAAGCCGACGTCACCGGCGCTTCGATTCTTCTGGACGACGTGACGAAATCCTACGGCAGTGGGAATCCCGCAGTCGAGCATCTCACGCTGGAGATTCCGGCCGGTCAGACCGTCATGTTCGTCGGCCCGTCCGGCTGCGGCAAAACCACGACCCTCAAAATGATCAACCGGCTCATCGAGCCGACCGAAGGCCACATCATCATCAACGGGGACGACGTCACCACGATGAACGGAGACAGGCTCCGCAGGCACATCGGCTACGTGATCCAGGCGGGAGGCCTCCTCCCCCACATGTCCGTGGCGGCCAACATCGGCATCGTCCCCAAGATGCTGGGGTGGAGCAAGAGCCGCATCGCCGACCGCGTGGACGAACTCCTCGACCTCGTCTCCCTCGACCCCGGCGTGTACCGGGACCGCTATCCCCGCGAGCTGTCAGGCGGTCAGCAGCAGCGCGTCGGAGTGGCCCGCGCACTCGCCGCCGATCCGCCCGTGCTCCTCATGGACGAGCCCTTCGGCGCGGTGGACCCCATCACCCGCCAGCGCCTGCAGGAGGAGCTCATCCACATTCAGAACGAGCTGCACAAGACGATCGTCTTCGTCACCCATGACTTCGACGAGGCCGTCAAGCTCGGCGACTGGATCGTCATTTTCAACGAGGGCGCGCACATCATGCAGTACGACACCCCCGAGCGGATCCTGGCCAACCCGAGCAACGAGTTCGTCGAGGACTTCATCGGGTCGGGCGCGGGCCTCATGCAGCTCGGGCTCGCCCGCGTCAGCGACGTGCCGCTCAAGGAGGCGGTTCGGGCGCGTCCGGGCGAGGACAGCCTGGAGGTCGACCGGCGCCTGAAGGCCGCTGGCGTCAGGCGGGTCGTCGTCCTGGACCGGAGGGACAGACCCGTCGGATGGGTGAGTTCGAAGCAGATCCTGCGCACGTCCAGGATCAGGTCCGACTACAACCAGGAACTGCCGATCGTCGGCGCGAGCTCGACGCTTGACGACGCCCTGGACACGATGCTCGTGGCCGGATCCACCGAAGCCATCGTCCACGGTCCGCGCCGCCGTTTCCTCGGTCTCATCACGGTCAACACGGTCATCAAGGCGATCGAGGAGATCTCGTCCAGGGCCCCCGACGAGGTCTCCGCTCCCCTCGGGCACAACACGGGCGCCGACAGCGCGAGCAGCGCCGACTCCTCGCCCGCCGAGGACGAGGCTGCCGACGGCGAGCCGGCGCAGGACGACCAGTCGTCACAGTCGCGAACGACGCCCGACGCCGCCGCAGCGGCCGCGGGTGGTGATGGGGATGAATGAGCGATCCGCGAACCCGGGCGAGCAGAGCCGGATCGGCCTGATCGTACAGCCCATAGTCCTCCTCCTCTTCCTCGGCGGGATGATCCTCTGGCTCCGCATGACGGACTTGACCGAGACCGAGCAGGCGACGCTGGCGAGCAAGGAACTGAGAAGGCTGACCTTTCAGCACATCAACCTCACGATCGTCGCCGCCGTCATCGTGCTGGCGACGGCCATCCCCGCCGGGATCATCCTGACCCGCAAGCCCTTCGCCGCCCTGACCGGGCCGATCACGATGATCGCGAACCTCGGCCAGGCGGCCCCCACGGTCGGCCTCGTCGTCCTGTTCGCCTTCTGGCTCGACTTCGGCTACACGGCGGCCTTGGTGAGCCTGGTCGTCTACAGCTTCCTGCCGGTCTTGAAGAACACGATGGTCGGGTTGAAGGCGGTGGACCCCAGGCTGGTCGAGGCCGCACGCGGCATGGGCATGTCGAACGTGGCCGTCCTGACCAAGGTGGAGCTCCCCCTGGCCGTGCCCGTCATGCTCGCGGGCATACGGACGGCCCTCGTCCTGCTGGTCGGCAGCGCGACCCTCGCGACGTTCGTCAACGGAGGAGGGCTCGGACTGCTCATCACGACGGGCGTCAACCTCAACCAGGTACGTGTGCTCATCTTCGGTTCGCTCCTCGTGGCCGTCCTCGCACTGGGTGTGGACTGGGCGGCGCGGGTCATCGAATACTTTGCCCGACCGAAAGGACTGTGAGATGACGAACATGACGAAACTGCGGCGCTGCACAGCGCTGGGCGCCGTGACGCTCTTAGCCCTCGCAGGATGCGGCCTGAGCCCCTCGACGTCCGGGGTACCCGAAGCGAATCCCGGAAGCATCACGCCCATCGAAGGGGCCGAGAAAACCCATGTCACGGTGGGGGGCAAGAGCTTCACGGAACAGCTCATCCTCGGGAAGATAGCCGTCTACGTCACCAAAGCCTCCGGCTTCAAAGTCACCGACATGACGAGCATTCCGGGCTCGCAGCCGGCGCGCAAGCTCATGATCAGCGGTCAGACGCAGGTCAGCTGGGATTACACCGGCTCGGCGTGGCTGACTTATATGAACCATGAAAAGGGCATCCCCGACCAGAGGAAGCAGTGGGAAGCGGTTCGCGACGAGGATCGCGGCAACGGACTGGTGTGGGGCAATCCGACTCCGTTCAACAACACGTACGCCTTCGCCACGCGGACGGAATTCGCCAAGGCGAAGGGCATCACGAAGCTCTCCGACATCGCCAAGCTCCCGCCCCAGGAGCGGACCATGTGCGTCGAGTCGGAGTTCAACTCGCGCACCGACGGACTCAATCCGCTGTTGGCCACCTACGGCCTGCCCCGGGACACTCCCAACGGGATCCCCCAGGCGAACATCTCGCTCATGGACACGGGGACGATCTACACGGCGACGGACAAGGGCTCGTGCAATTTCGGCGAGGTGTTCACAACCGACGGCCGCATCGACGCGCTCGACCTGACCGTTCTGGAGGACGACCGTCATTTCTTCCCGTCCTACAACGCCGCGCCGATCTTCAACGCCAAGCTCCTGAAGAGATTCCCTCAGCTGGAGGGCCGGTTCGACATGGTCGCCAAGGAGCTGACCGAGACCGAGATGCGCAAACTGAACTATCAGGTGGACGTGAAGGGCCGCGATCCGGGCGACGTGGTGTACGAGTGGATGCTGAAGAAGAAGTTCATCACCAAGAAATGACGAGGGGCCACGTCTGTGGCTCCCCTGGGCCGACGGGCCCGGCCGCGAGGCGTCCTCGCGGCCGGGCCCGTCGGCTTGTCGGAGTCACCCCTCGATCGACGCCTTCAGGCCCGGCCCAACCACAGCGCGATCTCCTTCTCCGCGTTCTCCGGGGAATCGGAGGCGTGGATGAGGTTTTCGATGTTGCCGTGTCCCCATTCGCGTGCCAGGTCGCCGCGGATCGAGCCGGGCACGGCCTGCGTCGGGTTGGTGGCCCCGGCCAGGGCGCGCACGCCTTCCACGACGTTCCTGCCGCTGAAGATCCCCGCGACGAGCGGACCGCGCGTCATGTACTCGACGATGTCGGGGAAGAACGGCTTGTCGGCCACATGCGCGTAGTGCTTGCGCAGCAGATCCTCGGTGGCGCGCATGAATCTGAGCTCCTGGAGGATGTAGCCCTTGGCCTCGATGCGGCCCAGGATCTCACCGACGAGACCCCGCTCCACGCCGTCGGGTTTGACTAGGATGAAAATACGCTCTGAGTCCATACGCAGATCTTAGACCAGCCGGAGAAAGCTCGGGGATCCGCGGGACGCGGGCGCCTCCTGCGCGTCGGGGATCGATCTCCGACGCGGCGCATCCGGAGAGGCGCGCGACCGTCCGGTTTCGAGCCCCTTGGCCTGTGGCCGATTCAGCTGCGATCCAGCTGCTCACGCCCCGTCGGGGGCGGGCCGACCCATGAGGCTCCGAGCGGCGCCGACGAGCTGGATCGAGCCGGTCACGACGACGGCGGGAGACGTCATCGGCGCGTCGTCGTCCTCCTCGGCCAGGGTGGCCGCCCGGTCGATGGCGGCAAGCAGGTCGCGCTCGACCTCGACCCGATCCCGGCCGAAGACATCCCGCGCTATGCCCGCGAGCTCCTCGGCGTCCATGGCCCGCTCACCCGACATGCCGGTGACGACGACCGCCTCCAGAACCGGTTCGAGCTCCCCGAGGAAGGCCTCGGCGTCTTTGTCGGCCATCATCGCCACGACGCCGACGAGCCGGCCC
>ERZ773003.2063-NODE-2063-length-10436-cov-2.771120_pt1 | contig 10436 bp, 7 predicted proteins | sample MGYA00580668_ERZ773003 | MGnify/ENA primary metagenome ERZ773003 (study PRJEB29015, sample SAMEA2738002) | human oral metagenome | biome: human oral; feature: human-associated habitat; material: dental | place: China | collected 2126 ... | reverse complement strand
ACCATGCAAGCATTATTTAGAAAAAATTCTAATTCCTCTTGCATAACATCCCGTGCACCTAAACTAAGAAGCTACTCCTCCATATAGTCCTTAAGACGACCAGACCTAGAAGGATGACGAAGCTTTGCCAAAGTCTTTGACTCAATTTGACGAATACGCTCACGCGTAACACCAAACTCCTTACCTACCTCTTCAAGAGTGCGAGGGTGACCGTCCTCAAGACCAAAGCGGAACTTAATAACCTTACGCTCTCGATCAGCAAGGCTATCAAGAACCTGCTCGAGCTGCTCACGAAGCATTGAATCAGAAGCTGCATCTGGTGGAGCAACAGCTGTAGAGTCCTCAATAAAGTCTCCAAGCTGGGAATCTTCTTCTTCTCCAATAGGTGTTTCAAGAGAAACAGGCTCTTGGCTAATCTTCTGAATCTCGCGAACGCGATCAGGAGACATACCCATTTCTGAGCCAATCTCTTCTGGGGTAGGATCTCTACCAAAATCTTGCAGAAGCTGACGCTGAACACGGATGAGCTTATTGATAGTCTCTACCATATGAACAGGAATACGAATGGTACGAGCTTGGTCTGCAATAGCGCGGGTAATTGCCTGACGAATCCACCAGGTGGCATAAGTTGAGAACTTGAAACCCTTGGTGTAATCGAACTTCTCTACAGCGCGAATAAGACCCAGATTGCCTTCCTGAATAAGATCAAGGAATAGCATGCCGCGTCCAACATAGCGCTTTGCAATTGAGACAACAAGACGAAGGTTTGCAGAAATAAGCTGCTGTTTAGCGTCAAGTCCTACGGACTCAATACGCATAAGACGACGCTGCTCTGCACGATTAAGCTCGATGAGGCCATCCTCAAAGTCCTCCAGCTTCTGAGAAGCTGCAGTACCTGCCTCAATTTTCATAGCAAGGTGAACCTCTTCTGATGCAGTAAGCAGGTCAACCTTACCAATCTCTTTAAGATACATACGGACAGGATCGCCGGTAAGCATAACAGTAGTAGTATCTGAACGGCGAGCACGAGCGCGAGAAGAACGTTTTGGCTTAGAGACTTTTGCCTTAGAAACAGAACGAAGAGCCTCTTTGACCTCACGTGCCTCATTGACGACATCAAAATCTTCATCGTCTTCATCTTCAAAATCAGATGAATTATCTAAGTCATCATCGGATGAAAAATCATCTTCTGCGGCATCATCTTCAATGGCGAAAGAAACGGTTGCTTCAGATGCGGTAGTAATCTCTACGCCTTTAACACGCAGCGAATCATACAGGTCAGAAAGCTCATCATCGTTAACGTCAACATCACGAATGGCAACCTGAATATCGTCTTCGCTGATACTACCGTTAGACTTTGAAGAACTTACCAAATCATCAACAATTTTAGTAAGCTCATCTGAGAGTTTGACCTCATCATTTGTCTTTTTTGCAGCCACAAATATCCTTTCGATAGATTAGCGCAAATCTTTATACCCAAATGTCTCTCTACCTAATCAAACAACTCATTTTAATTTATAAAAAATAAGATGAGTAGCATCCTCATAAAATGAGTATTTTCTACTGTCCCGAAGTGAGTCTCTTGCCTAGCTCAAGTGCTCGTGTCTGAAGCGCCTGAGCAGCAGCAAGCTGCTTTTCAGCAAGAGTTTCGTCTGATTGCTCTCCTGTATATGAACCTGAGCGCAAATTGGAACGAATTTCTCGCAATTTACGCTGTACTGAATAGTAATCAACAGTGTCTACAATAAACTCAAGTGAGCGGCGCGTATCGGAGATACCCTCAGATATCACTCGACCAGACGAAAGAATAGCTGCCGCATTTGGCTCAACAGCCTCAGCCGCAGCAACTACCTGCGCTGGCGTAGCTCCCTCTGGAGTGGCAAGCATTGCCCATGCCATAGTTTGATGGCGGGCATCAGCCCATACAAAGTCTGCAATACGATCTTGATACTCTCGCACTAAAGATAAGTTGGTAGCCATGGCGCTCAAAAGTTCAAGCTCTGAATTAACCTGCCTGCGATCTTCTGCAGAGAGTCCCTGTTGGTCACTTGGCATGCGTACATTAGTAGGCACATCATACGTTGATGACTCGTCGTATGGTGGTACCTCGTCATATGAAGGACTTTCAGCATAAACTGGAGACTTGGTATACGTTAAATTATTCGAAGTGTTATATGACGTCTTCTGAGACTGTTTACGCGCTGACTTTGAGGTACGAAAATTCGAAGCATCATCTTGAATTGGAGCGGTCTTAATTGCACGTTTTGCTTCCTCAGCGTCAATGTGTAGTAAATCTGCCACACGAAGAGCATACTCGCTAAGAAGCACCGACGTCTTGAGTGGAGCCAATAAGGAAGCTAGAGCCTCAAGCGCTTTGACTCGACCTCCTGGTACAGAAAGGTCAAACTCGGCGCTTGTAGCTTCAAAGACAAAATCCATAAGTGGGCGAGCTGAATCTAAGATAGGACGCAGCTTTTCTGCACCAGACTCGGCGAGAAACTCCATGGGGTCCTGATTATTTGGCAAAACAACACAAAGAAATGCAGCAGTTGTTTTATCAATAAATTTAATGGCTCGTGCGGCGGCGTGTTGTCCTGCAGCATCACCATCAAACATACAAATAATTTTACGCGCACGTTGGCGATCAATAAGTTTGACGTGCTCAGACGTGAATGCAGTACCAAGAGCCGCTACGGTATTAGTAAAACCAGCCTCATGCATGGCAATAACATCTGTGTAGCCTTCGCAAATAATAGCCTCAGACTGAGCTGCAATAGTCTCTTTTGCAACATCGTAAGCAAAGAGGTGCTTACCTTTATTAAAGACAGTAGTGTCCCTTGTATTGAGATACTTGGGAGCGTTTTCAACCTTTTTGGTAATTCGACCGCCAAAAGCAATGGTTCTTCCCTGCTCGTCATGAATAGGGAACATTACACGATCATAAAACCAATCGCTAATTCGACCATTACGCTCAACAGCAAGGTTAGCAGCAACCATCTCCTGCGTGGTAAAACCACATTTGCGCAAATGTGCCACAAGTGCACCTCTACCAGGTGCATATCCCAGCTTCCAGCGTTTACAAACACCTGCCCCAAATCCACGACCAGAAAGATAGGCGCGAGCTGCCTCGGGACCTTCTCCCCTTCCGCGCATAAGCATTGAGTGAAAGTAATTCTCGGCCTCTGTAAGACATTCAATCAAGCGATTCTTGCGAGGTCCTTTAGAAACATGAGCCTCTTCTGAAAGTGTAATGCCTGCTTTATCGGCAAGATACCTGATGGCGTCTGGAAAATCCAGGTTTTCTCGCTTCATGACATAACTGAAGACATCTCCACCTTCGGAGCATGCACCAAAACAATGCCAAAGACCTGTAGAGGGGTTTATCTTAAATGAGGGGCTTTTTTCTTGGTGGAAGGGGCAACAACCCCAATAGTCTTGACCTCGAGGTTTTAGCTCAACTGTCTCGGAAACAAGCGTGACAAAATCTGTGGCTTGTCTTACGCGCTCTTTATCTTCGTCAGTTATCATCTTCCACCTCCCCGCTTCCTAAGTTATATGAAGTCGTACCCAGATTCTGGGCCACCCAATCTATATTTCCACGAACGGCTTGCTTAAGGTCTTGTAGTGAATCAAATTTTTTAGATTCTCTCAGTCTTTTTACAAACACCGTCTGAACCTGAGAGTCGTATAAGTTGCCGCTAAACCCTAAAAGATTAGCCTCAAGCAAAGGTCCTGTTTGAGATTCAAATGAAGGGGCTTTTCCCACATTAACCGCAGCAGGCCATGCTGTTGAACCATGAACAACATAACACGCATACACGCCATCTTGAGGAATACAATCACGCACGTCAAGTGCAACGTTTGCAGTAGGAAAACCAAATCCAGTACCCTGGCCACGACCATGCTTGACCACACCGCTCACAAAGTGCCAACGACCTAACAGACTTGCCGCATCCTCAACCCTGCCTTGTCCCAGCAGATTTCTAATGCGAGTTGCGGAGATTTTCTCGCCACCCGAACAAAAGAGCTCATGGGCATGAACTTCAAAGCCATGCTGGCGTCCAAGTGAGGAAAGCAATGCGCTTCCTTCAGCACCTTGAGCTCCAAGCCCAAAGTCAGAGCCCACATGCACAGACACGGCCGGTACACACGGAAGCAACTTACTTTCTACGTATTGCGTACCACTCAAAGCCGCAAACTCGCGGGTAAAATGGTGTACCAGAATGCCATCTACCCCCCATGCAGCAAGCGCGCGAAGCCTGTCTTTTCCCGAGAGCAATCGCTGAGGAGATCCGTCAAACAACACCTCAACAGGATCTGGCAGAAACGTTACAGTCACAAGTGGCACTTTGCGTACCTCGGCATCTTTTTTTGCAATGGCGAGAAGCCCTTGGTGGCCCTCATGAAGACCGTCAAACACACCAAGCACGCACACACAAGGTTGCTTGAAGCAATCAGAATGTAGCGTATAGAAATCAGCATCACCAAGCTCAAGCGGAGTCGGCAGCTGACTTCCAAACAAAACAGATTGTGCTATGCGTTCTACCTTGTTCAACGTGCGTCCTTACTTACACAAAATACCTTGAGAGAAGTTAGTTTGACAAACAAGACATGAACCCTGCCTTATCCAAATTCCTACCAGAGATTCATTCCACACAAGGCTGACCGGCGAATTATTGGCAATTTCACAAAGATCCTCTGGAATACCAAAACGCTTTCCAACCTCAACACACTTATATTCTGCTGCGGTCAGTCTATGCACAGGATAACCAAGAACCTCAGTTGGATTGAGGCGTTTGGCCTCAAGTGTTTGAGATGGACTTTGCTCTAGCTCTTCTAATAAAGCACAACTACCAAGCGTAATAGGACCAGAGAAAGTCCTTCTTAGTCCACTAATATGAGCTTCTGTTCCAAGAGACTGACCAAGATCTCGAGCAATGCTCCTGATGTAGGTACCTTTAGAAACGTCAAAAGCAACAGTCCACACAAGTGGGTCACTCTTATCAGAAGGTGTATGCACCGCCAAAAGCGATGCATCATAAATAGAAACTCTGCGTGCTACAAGCTCTGGCATCTTACCTTCACGAACAAGCTGATAAGCACGTTTACCATCAACAGAGATTGCAGAAACCGCAGGCGGAAGCTGATCTATGGTACCCACTAACTTTGTACATGCGATACGAGCAAACTCGATATCGTACAGCTCTTCCGGAACAGCTGCAGTTGTTACAACCTCGCCATCTACATCATCGGTTGAAGTGCGAGCTCCAAACGAAATGTCGGCTACATACCCCTTACGATCAAGCGTCAGAAGGCCCAAAAGCTTTGTAGCAAGTCCAATACCAACTACCAGCACACCACTTGCGTTAGGATCAAGTGTGCCCGCGTGTCCCACGCGTTTCTCGCCAAATACGCGACGGACGCGAGAAACCACATCATGGCTGGTCAAACCAAGCGGCTTGTCAACTGCAATAAGTGCGTTAATTCCACTAGCTCCTCGCTTCACCTATGACTCCTTGTCAAGCGCGAGAAGATTAATGAGCAGAGGAACTATCTCAGTAAACACGTCATCAATAGTACCTTCGGCGGTAAAACCTGCAGCAGCAGTGTGACCACCGCCGCCCATTTGACGAGCAACGCCAGAAATATCAAGCTGGGATTTAGATCGTAGGTTGCCGCGAACCTTCCCACCATCTACCTCTTTAAGGAAGAGTGCAATTTCAGTTCCTTCAACACAACGAACGATGTCTACTAGACCATCCATCTCGGCAAGAGGAACACCCGACGAAGAGAGATCTGCTGTGGTGACGTAACTGTACGCAACACGACCCTCACCAAAAGTGCGGATTCGTCCCATAACTTTAGCGGCAAGATGGAGATAGGCCAAGCGATCGCTCTGATAGACGTAAAGTGCAATCTGAGAAGGAGAAGCGCCCGCCTCTACCAACAAACTTGCAACCTCAAAAGCCTCACCGTCAGCATTTTGATACTGGAAACGACCAGTATCAGTTACTAGCGCGCACATAAGACACTGTGCCTCAGAAGGGATAAGTTCTACACCCAAATGACAGGCAAACTCTGTGATAATAACACCAGTTGCTGCTGCATCAGGACGTACCAGTCCTGCATTCCAATAAACATTGCTATACGGATGATGGTCAAGTACTGCCACTGTCTTAGAACAATTCATCAGCGCTTCTGCATCAGCCAAACGACCTGCAGTAGAAAGGTCTACGCAGATAAAAAGATCTGGAATTCCCTCGTACTTATTTGCAGGTACAAAGCTATCAGTACCATCAAGAAACTTGTAAATGCGAGGTACTTCCCCATCAGCATCTGCTAAAAGATTAGTGACAGTTTTGTTTGGCCATCTTCTCTGAATAATGGAAGAAAGTGCTAATCCAGAGCCAATCGCATCTCCATCAGGAGAAGTATGTGCGCAAACAACGATTGACGAGGCCTGCTCAATCAGAGCTATAACCTCGTCAAACTCTGGACGACTGACTTTTGTATTCAGTGACGTCACTTACTTACGCCTCCTCGTCAGAATGCTCTTCATCAGAAGCTATAGGGTATCCAAACTCGTCTTTCTGAACACTAAGAGTTGGTGGAACCACCTCAAGAGCCTGAGCAATACGCTCAGCCTCATCAGTGGTAGTGTCAATTTTGAAATCAAGCTCAGGGGTGACACGCCAGTTCAGCGCATGACCCAAAAGCGAGCGAATCCTGCCCTTTGCACGCTTAAGTGCTGCAAGGACCTTCTCGTAGCGATCAGGCTCACAGCTTACATACACACGCATAAAAGATTTATCAACCGAGACCTCACAGCTTGTAATGGTTACAAGCTGGAGATCAGGGTCAGAAATTTCAAACAAAAGGATCCAGCTGAGCTTTTCTCGAGCAATCTCATTAGTACGACGAGAAAACTGATTCTGTTTCATGCTGTCCCTTCTTACTCGGTACGAGCCACCTGCTCAATGCGATAGCCTTCAAGCTGGTCGCCAGGCTTGATGTCCTGGAAGTTCTCAAGGCCGATACCACATTCGTAGCCGGATTTAACGCTCTTAACGTCGTCTTTGAAGCGCCTGAGCGATGCAATCTTTCCATCGTAGACAACAAAGCCGTCACGGATGAGGCGGATGTTATCGTCGCGGGAAATCTCACCCTCAGAAATCATGCAACCTGCAGCAATACCAACCTTAGGCACCTTAAAGGTATCGCGAACTTCAGCAACACCGGTCTGGACTTCCTGCTCAGTTGGCTTAAGCATACCAATACGAGCAGCATCAATCTCTTCGATTGCCTTATAGATGACACTATAAGTTCTAATCTCAACACCTACGCGCTCTGCAGCAAGCTTAGCCTTTGCATCTGGACGGACACCAAAGCCAATGATAATTGCATTTGATGCATCAGCGAGAACAACGTCGGTCTCGGTAATTCCACCAACAGCAGAGTGGATGGTGCTAATACGAACCTCGGACTGGTCCATTTTGTCCAGGGAATCCTGGAGAGCCTCGATGGATCCTTGAACATCAGCCTTGATAATAAGGTTGAGCTCCTTGACGTCACGATCTGCCATAGTATCAAAGAGGTTCTCAAGGGTAACGTGCTTAACACGGTTCTGCTCTTCGATACGAGCCTTAAGAGCACGCTGGTCAGCGAGCTCACGAGCGTCACGCTCCTCCTGGAAGACGCGGAATTCATCACCTGCGCCAGGAACGGTCTGCAGACCAAGAATCTCAACTGCATCAGAAGGACCAGCGGTAGTAACTGCGTTGCCCTTAGGATCAAGCATTGCACGGACGCGCCCAAATGCCATACCAGCAACAAGAGCGTCGCCGATGTGGAGTGTACCGCGTGTGACCAGAACAGTAGCAACAGAGCCGCGACCACGGTCAAGCTTAGCCTCAAGAACATTGCCGGATGCAAAGGTGTCTGGGTTAGCCTTCAGCTCAAGGACATCTGCCTGCAAAATAATAGTCTCGAGAAGATCGTCGATGCCCAAATTCTGCTTAGCGGAGATATCAACAAACATGTTCTGTCCGCCCCACTCCTCAGGAATAACACCGTACTCGGTGAGCTCCTGACGAACACGGGTAGGATCTGCGCCCGGCTTATCAATCTTGTTGACAGCAACAACAATTGGAACACCAGCAGCCTTTGCGTGGTTGATAGACTCAATGGTCTGAGGCATAACACCGTCGTCTGCAGCAACAATCAAGATGACAATATCGGTGACCTTTGCACCACGAGCACGCATTGCGGTAAAGGTCTCGTGACCTGGGGTATCAATGAAGGTAATCTCACGGCCGTTAATGGTGACCTGAGAAGCACCGATTGCCTGAGTAATGCCGCCAGCCTCGCCAGCTGCAACGCCAGTGTGACGGATTGCGTCCAGAAGCGATGTCTTACCGTGGTCAACGTGACCCATGACGGTAACTACTGGAGGACGTGGCTTCAAATCCTTAGGATCATCGTAGAAGGTGAAGGAGTTCTCCTCCTCCTTGGACATGATCTTAATCTGGCGGCCAAGGTCATCAGCAACAATCTCAATAAGCTCATCAGACATGGTCTCGGTAAGCGTCAGAGGATTGCCAAGCAGGAACAGGCGCTTAATAATGTCATTTGCAGGAACACCAAGAAGTTCAGCAAGTTCAGAGACAGTAGAACCCTGAGGGACCTTTACAGTATCAAGCTGGGAAATATCCTGGTCGTTTGCAAGTGCTTCCTCAATACGCTGCTCCATAGCAGCCTCTGCAGCCTGCTTCTGACGACGCTCTTTACGCTTTTTACGACGACCGGTGGACTCTCGACTTGCCTCTTCAATAGCAACGCGAGCCTCATCTAAAACGCGGCTTCTGTTGTAAGCCTCAGCCTCACGTGCCATGCGGCTATAACGGTCTTCTCCGTCATCTCCACCGCGACGATTCTTCTTACGCTTACCATTTGGACGCTCGTCAGACATGGAAGCATCATTACGCTCATTCTTATAATTATGACGAGCAGAACCACCACTTGCCTCGCTTGCATTAGCGCGAGCGTGGTTCCTCGATCCCTTCTCAGCCTTCTTCTGTGCAGCGGACTCTGCAGCCTGCTGCTTCAAAACCTCTTCCTGCTGAGCAATCTGGTCAAGTAGGTTATTGAAAGAAGGAGCAGCCTTAGGAGCGGTATCCTTTACGCGGTTACGCTCGGCCTCTTCAGCCTCAAGACGCTTCTTCTCTTCCTCAGCGCGACGGCGCTCCTCTTCTTTCTTGCGAGCAGCCTCCTCTTTTGCGCGCTTCTTCTCTTCCTCTGCACGCTCAGCCTCACGCCTTGCCTCTGCAGCAAGTCGCTCAGCCTCTGCTGCCTCTGCAGCAGCCTTTGCCTCTTTGGCAGCAGCCTCTTCCTCAGCAGCCTTCTGAGCTGCAATTTCAGCGGCACGAGCCTCCATAATAGGCTGGAGTTTCTTGCGAACAATAGAAACATATGCATCTTCAAGCGTAGAAGAAGCAGACTTTGCAGGAATCTTCATGTCCGCAAGGTGCTCGAGCAATTCCTTGCTCTGCATACCATATTCTTTGGCAAGGTCATGTACACGCGTTTTTGCCATATATGAAAACCTTCCGGTTGACGGGATAGTTACAAGTAGTTGACTAAATCAATGAGTCTGAATCAGAAGAAATCTCTGCATTCTCCATGGCATCATGAATGCCGCAGAAATCAGAACCAGGTCTTGCCATATTGCGGCAAGGAGTTCCATTAGGGCTCACATACTTGCAACGATGAGCAATCTCTTCCTCGTCAACAGCCTCTTCAACAACCTCAGGAAGGTTGTTCAAAATGTTTGCAGCAAGGGACTCGTTCTTGATATCAATGTGAAGACCAGTCAAACGAGCAGCAAGACGAGCATTCTGGCCCTCTTTACCAATAGCCAAAGACAGCTGATCATCAGGAACAATAACGGTTGCGTGACCAGTTGCGCCATCAACAATAACGCGAGAAACACGTGCAGGTGAAAGTGCGGAGGCAACACAACGAGCAGCGTCGTCAAACCAAGGTACAACGTCAACGCGCTCTCCGCGGAGCTCAGAAACTACGGTGCGAACACGGCTGCCCTTAGGACCAACACAGGCACCAACAGGATCAAGACGCTCGTCAACGGAAGAAACAGCAATCTTAGAGCGAACACCAGCCTCACGAGCAATAGAACGAATGCTTACTACACCGTCATAAACCTCTGGAACCTCAAGCTCAAAAAGACGACGGATAAGATCTGGATGGGTACGAGAAACAACAATTGGTGGACGCTGACGCTCACCACGAACTGCTGGCTGAGTTGCATTAGGATCGCGAACGTCTACGATAATTGCCTTAATGCGCTGGTTGTGAAGGTAGCGCTCGCCTGCTGGACGCTCATCGCGCTCATCAGGGAAACGGCGCTGGTCAAAGTGTGG
>ERZ773003.2058-NODE-2058-length-10460-cov-29.247573_pt1 | contig 10460 bp, 17 predicted proteins | sample MGYA00580668_ERZ773003 | MGnify/ENA primary metagenome ERZ773003 (study PRJEB29015, sample SAMEA2738002) | human oral metagenome | biome: human oral; feature: human-associated habitat; material: dental | place: China | collected 2126 ... | reverse complement strand
CCGGGGCAAGATCGCCCCGGTCGGCTGGGAGGGCCTGGACTCCCTCGTCTCCGCGAGGGGAAGGACCGGCGAGCGCGCCCGCCGGCTGCGCGCGCTCATCGCGGACTCGACGGTCGCGTGAGCCCAGCACCGGCGCTTCTGCGCTCTAGACTTGTCATATGTCTTGGGATCCTCAGTCCGCTGCCGCGCTCATCAGCGCCTTGAGGCGGAGACGCCATGACCTGAGATGGAGGTCGATGGCGCGGCGACTCTCTTCGTGGACGTCGCAGGGCTGCCGCTGGCAGACCGTCCATGCACCTACCAGGGGCGCGCCTACCTGCGGCAGGCCGATGGCGACTACGAGATGAGCGAGCAGGAGCGCACACAGATCGAGATCCTCGGGCTCACGAGCCGCACGCGCGTACACGACGACGCCGTGCCGATAGGCGGCTCAAGCCTGGCCGAACTGGATCCCGACCTACGTGCGACATTACGGAGCTGGTCCGGCGCACATCGAGACGCCTTCAGGGCATCGACGAGGAGATGCTGCTGCGCCACACCGGGGTCCTGGAGGCGCACGGCAACCGGTTAACGCTGGCGGGACTCTACGCATTGGGCGAGTACCCGCAGCAGTTCATTCCATCCCTGAGCATCACAGCGGCCGTCCACCTGCCGCGCAGCAGCGGCTCGAGGCTGCGCGATCTCACGCATCTGAGCGGACCGCTGCCCGTGCTGCTGCAGGACGCCATGGCGTGGGTCGAGCGGAACGGTGGGCAGCACGGTGACGTACCGGGAGGATGGGCACGCTATCGATGTGCCTGAGATTCCTATGCTCGCAGTGCGCGAGCTCATCGCGAATGCTCTGGTCCACCGCAGCCTCAGCCCCACGACCCATGGCAGGCGCGTGGATATCCGGCTCAGCCGGGACCGGCTCGTCATTGCGAATCCTGGAGGCCTGTACGCCATTACGACATCCCAGCTGGGGCATCCGGGCGGTCGCTCCGCTCCGAACGAGTTCCTCTACGCCATCTGCCAGCATTCATCGGCCGCAGCCAGAGGCCGAGGGGAGGGCGACAGTACCGCACGTGGTGCTCACCCCGCAGTCGGCGGGAGGCCCAGGCGAGACCGCTGATCTGTGACGAGGTGACAGCGCAATCCGCAGCAGCCTCGATCCACAGGCGCGCACCGGCCCTCAGCGGCTTGCTTCATAGGCGTTGATCTCGCCGATCTTCGGGCCGTAGCTGGAGGCGGGATCGTGGCACAGGTCGAGCCAGAGGTCGACCAACGCCCAGGCGGCGGGTGCAGCGATGACGTTCTGCCCCATGCACAGGATCTGGGCGTCGTAGTTCTCCACTGAGCCGCGCACGGTGACGAGGTCGTGGGCAGTCGCGGCGCGTACGCCCCTGACCTTGCAGGCGGCGATGGCGGTGCCGACACCGGTGCCGCACACGAGGATGCCGCGGTCGGCCCGTTCCTCGGAGATGATCCGGCCCGCTCGGAAGGAGACCTGCGGGTAGGTGAGTCCGGGCCCGTCGGGGTCAGACGGATCAGAAATATCGACGACGGCGCTGACCCTCTCATCGTCCTCAAGGCGGCGCTTGAGCGCGTCCTTGAGGATCGCGCCATTGCTGGGGGCGCCGATAATGATTCGCATGGCGGCAGTGTCTCAGACCGCACCGCAGAAGGAGAACCCGGTTGGGTGCGAGCATCCGGTGGCGGCCGCCCGCACCCCTGCATGATCCCGCCCGCCGTGCGTTGACGACGGACGGGGGACGATCATGGCGAGCCCGGGCGCGCAAAGGCTCTCCTCTGACGAGGTCCTGAGAAAGACTCGCGAGGCTTTCAGCAAGGGAGATTCGAGATCAACTACCCGGACAGTGGGGCCGCACGCCTGCAGAGGGCCATGGGACTCTCGCCCGAGGTGGACGTCACCGAGCACCTGGCCGCCTATCACGACGCCCTGAGCCTCTATGGATGCGGCGTCGGAGACGCCCGAGACGAGCGAGTAGCCCGTACCGACAGGGCCGACCGGGCCGCTGAGACTCTGAAACGGTACGAGCATGCCCTCACCACGTGCCAGGACGTCCCGAGCCACTGAGGCTGTCGAGCGCGATCGCCGAAGCGGGCGGAAGCGGTTCAGCTCAGCAGATCCTTGAAGTAGCGGGCGACGGGCCATCGCTGATAGCCGCAAGCCCCGTAGACGGCCCTTGCCGGCTCATGTCCGGGATCACCTCCGGTCTCCACCATCATCATGACCATTCCCGCGTCCAGAGCGCGGGCCTGGCTGTGCTCCATGAGGGCCCTGCCGATCCCCCGGCGCTGAAAACCGGGATCTACAGCGAGAATGTGGACCTCCCCCCATCGAGTCCTCCGGATGGACGTGCGTGCACACCCAGCCGGCCATCACTCCCGTCGAGGGCTCGGGTCGTATCGGTCCCGCCCATGGGTCCCGGCTACCGCTCAGAGGTACGATGCGCGCAGGTCGGCCGGGTCCTTCGCCGACAGGTCGGCCAGCGTCACATCGAAGACCGTGCGCGCCCCGGTCTCACCACGCGCGGCCATCCTCGCAGCCGCTCGGCCCATCGCGGCCACAACGGAGCCGGTGAACCCGGGGTTCGATCCGAGGTCGAGCTCGAAGCCGACGCTCGCGGCGATCCCCGGGGAGGTCTCGCCGCGGCGAATCACCGTCCCCCCGTGCGGGATACCGCTGTGCTTCGCGGCCATCTCCTCGGCGGAGATGAAGGTCACTGTGGTGTCGTAGTCCGCGAAGTAGTGCGGCATCTCCACGATCTCCTGCTCGATGCGAGCGAGATCGGCGCCGTCGTCGGCCACGACGTAGCAGTCGCGCCGGTGCATGGAGCGGGTCGTCAGCTCGACGTCGTCGCCCGCCTTGACCGCGTCGACGGTCTCCTGCACCGGCAGCGTGTACTGCCTCGCGTCCACCACCCCCGGGATGCGGCGGATCGCGTCCGAGTGCCCCTGCGAGACACCCGGCCCCCAGAAGGTCGTCGTCGTGCCGTCGGGCAGGACCGCGTCCCCGAGGACCCGGAGCATGGAGAACAGGCCCGGGTCCCACCCGGTGGAGATGAGGGCGAGGTGACCGGCCTCCTTGGCGGCGGCGTCGACGGAGGCGAAGTAGGCGGGGATCTCGGCGTGCGTGTCGTAGGAGTCGACCGTGTTGAAGAAGGCGGCTGTTGCCGGGCCCTGCTCGGCCAGGTCCGTCGCCGACCCGCCGCAGTCGAGGCAGACATCGACCTTGCCCACCCAGCTCGGCATGTCGTCGACGTGCGCGACCGGCGCACCCTGCGTCGTGATCGACTCCGGGTCGCGCCGGGTGAAGACGACGACGAGCTCGACGTCGTCGTTCTTGGAGATCGCCTGCTCGGCGCCCCGCCCGAGGTTGCCGTATCCGTTGATTGCGACCCTGATCATGAGCCCTCCTGCTGTTGACGCTGTGGCGACCAGTCTTCCACCGGGAGCCGGTCCGGCGCGAGATCTGGCGGACGAGACCCGGAAGACAGCGCCCGACGACGGCCGGCCCCTGGAGCCCGGGCCCTGGGGGCCGGCCCGGCGGTCTGCGGGCCTCGACGCCTGAGGGACGGACCGCAGGACGCACGGGCGGCACCAATCGACCGGGCGGTCCGAGGCCGACTCACTCGGTCTCCGCCAGAACGGGAAAAACGACACGCCTTTCGTCTTTATCTAAATGAGACCGTGGGAAGTGGATCGGACATGGAGCGGAGGAGGTCCGAACCGTACAATGGGCGGGCATTCGCCGCCCCGCACAAGACCTCCCCGATTCTCCCCGATCGACAAGAGGGGGCGTGGTTCCGTGGCGAATTTAGATCCTCAGGAAGGAATCCCATGAAACGCCTTCATCGATCTGCGATCGGAACGCTCGCGGCACTGTCACTCATGTGGGCCGCCGTTCCCGCAGTGGCCGATGAGCCGGACACCAAGCCGGCGGACGACGCCGGCATCGAGTCCCCGGTGGCGCCCGAGCCCGAGCCCGACCCCGCACCAGCGAACGAGCCGGCCCCAGCCAGCCCGGCAGAGCCCAAGCCCGACGCCGAGCCGACGGCTGACGCGGCCACCGAGCCCCCTGCCCCGGCCATCGACCTCACGCTGAACGGCTGGAAGAAGGATGGCGGGCGCTGGTACTACTACGACCGGGGGACAAAGAAGACCGGATGGCTCTCTGACGGCGGTTCCTGGTTCTACCTCTACTCCGACGGCGTCATGGCCACCGGCTGGGCACAGGTCGGCTCGGCCTGGTTCTATCTCGGTTCCGACGGCACCATGTGGCACGACACGTGGATCGCCTCGGGCGGACGGTGGTCCTACCTCGGCTCGGACGGCTCCGCGGCCACCGGCTGGGCGAGGCTCGGCGGCTCGTGGTACTACTTCTACTCCGACGCCGTCATGGCCACCGGCTGGGCACAGGTGAGAGGCTCCTGGTACCACCTCGGCAGCAGCGGCTCCATGCAGCACGACACGTGGATCGCCTCGGGCGGACGATGGTTCTACCTCGACGGCTCGGGCGCCATGGCCGTCAACAGGTGGGTCGGCGACTACTATCTCCAGGGTGACGGCTCCATGGCCACAGGGTGGGCGATCGCAGGAGGCACCTGGTACCGCTTCAGCGGAAGCGGCCGCTGGATGAGCAAGTACTGGGAATCCGGCACCTACACCTGCCCCGACTGGGCCCCGATCAAGGGGAACAGGAACAGCGAGGGCGAGTGGATCTACCACCAGCCGTGGAACCAGGCCTATAGCCGGACCAAGGCGGAGGAGTGCTTCGCCTATCCGTCAGATGCGGAGGCCGCGGGTTACCGGCCGGCGAAAAGGTGACGTCCCGTCATCCGACGCCGGACAATAGAACTCTCCTCTCCCGACCCTCCGCACATATTTTCATCCACGAAGGTTCGGACCCTAGTTCACCAATCCTTCTTCGGATACGGGACTGAGATTTGATGCGGTACGGATGAGAGCGTCGACCCACCACATGCGTGGGGCGGAAACATCGGCTGATGTTTTCGCCCCACGCGCACATTCATCAGCGGCCAACAAGGATCTCCCTCTGGACGGCCGTGCTCCTCGATGCGGCTCGCGCGTGGCTGTCCACCGGCCAGCCTCACCTGGCCATCACCGAGCTGACCTCCTGGCGCGAGACCGCCGCGGCAATCACCGCGGGCCTGGGCTCCGAGCCGGTCGAGTGGCTCGATCCGGACGGGGCCGAGCCCGCCGGCGTCGTTCTGTCCCATAGACACGCCTCTGAACTTTCGAATATATTCTGAATACAGTGGACGCATGAGTTTTGCTCTTGACCCGGCCGCCTCGACCCGCTGGTCGTCCGACCTGAGTAGGCACTCCGCCGAGGTCTTCGCCGAGGCCGAGGACCACCCGGTGACGGTGACTCGCCGCGACGGCGAGGCGCTGGTGCTCATGTCGCAGCGCGAGGCCGACGCACATACCCAACTGTTGGAACTCGCAGCCCAACTGATCAGCGTGACTCTCGACGAGCACGGCTCGCTCGAGGAACGGATGGCAGGGATATTCCCCTGGATGCTCGCGCTCAGTCCTGATGGGCGGACAGCATGCGCGCGTGCTCTCCTCGATGCGGCTCGCGCGTCGCTGTCCACCGGCCAGCCTAACCTGGCCATCACCGAGTTGACCTCCTGGCGCGAGACCGCCGCGGCGATCACCGCGGGCCTGGGCTCCGAGCCGGTCGAGTGGCTCGATCCGGACGAGGCCGAGCCCGCCGGCCTCGTTGAGCGACCCTGATCATGGCGAAGGAAGGGCTGGTCCCCAGACTCGCGAAGAAGTCGGAGTACGAGCTCCGGTTCGCCACGGCCGGGGCGCAGAAGGGCTGGCGCGACCTGGTCGCCACGATGCGCAATGTCATGGCCGACACGTGGGACTTTCTCACGACCACCCCCGCAACCAGGACACCGACGAACTACCCGCTGCATGACAAGCTCGGCACAATCCATCGAGGCGGTAAGACCTACGAGCGCTGGCAGCACAAGCCGAATCACAGCCGGAAGGCCGGCAGAACTCCGCTGCTACACGTGCCGAAAACACCCGTACCGGACCGCCGAGCGGACCGAAGGATGTCCGTCAGAATGACATTAGCGGCCCGACCCGACAAGGCGCGAGCAGAGAAACCGCATGATTGCAAGGATCTCTCCGAGAGAGCAGAGCGCCCAAAGGCCACAATGTCATTCTGACGGACACCTCGTCCCAGGCCCATACCTGCGCACAGCATGGTTCCGCGCTCCACACACGATCGGGACCGCTCAGGCAGGTGCGCGAGTGAGAGCATCGGTCCCGACGACGCCCACGCATGCCGACCCGCACCCCTCAGGTGAACCGGCCCCGCGGTGAGCCGGAGCTCCACGACGTCACCTTCAAGAGTCGGCCCCAGCCGGGGCCGCCCCGGGGGCGACCCATTTCTTGTCGCCGATCACGCGCGCAACCGCTCCCCAGCCGGGGCCGCCCCGGGGGCGACCACCCGAAGTCCCACGGACCGGGCGGCCTTGCTGAGCCTGCGGTCGTAGGTGAGGACGGCGGCGGCATCGAGCCGCATCGCCGCTTCAAGGTGCAGCGCATCAAGGGTCCGCAGGTACGGCATGGGCAGCAGGCCGGCGCTACGGTAGACAGCCCGATCGAGAGCGGCTAGCGAGACACCGTCAAGGAGCCGAGTCACGTCAGCCTGATCAATACCCTCCCGGACGGCGAGACGACGCAGCTCGATCTCGAGGAGGTCACTGGAGACCAGTATGTCCGAGGTCTGGTCGAGCCAACTCTCCAAGGCGTCGCTCTCAAGCTGCTCGACCAGCAAAGCCCCCAGGGCGGAGGTGTCGACATATACGACTGTCCGTGACGTCACTGCCGGTCCTCGCGCAGCTCATCGAGAGTCTCGGCAAGTCTAGGCGCTCCGGCCTTCCGCACGATCCCTAAAGCCGCCCATCCGCCCTGACGTCGTGCCGGCCGAACGATCCTCAACGCGGGCGCGGGCTCCTCGAGCGGCACGATCCTCGCCACCGGAACCCCCCTGTTGGTCACGACAAAAGACTGGCCCTCGCTCACTGCACGCAGCACCCGGCCAGACTCGTTGCGCAGCTCGCGCTGAGACAGACTCCTCAACTGGGGCTCAACATCGGTCACGACCGCAAGTGTAGCATTCGCGCTACATGGCATGGACGTGGACAGGAATGTGCCAGGGCCACCCGGCTCCGGCCCCCTCCCAGCGCGCTGAGCATCCGTCAGGGCCACAGAGCCCAAGACGCCGCCCCTCCGCGCTGTCACGCGTTGAACCGGAACTCGGCCCCCGCACTCCTCCCACTATTAGATCGTAGAACTCCTGGCACCTAACTAACTAACGATCAACGGACCGGAGCCTTTCCTGTTCTGGAGGCCAACCACAGCGTGTGCTCCCGGCTGATCGCCTCTTCAGCATCGTCAACTACGTCAGCCCATTGGTCCTCACCAGCGTCTTGCACACGCGGTCTCAACAGGGCGAGTTCTGTCGCGGTCACGGAGTACGCGGAGGCCAAGGTAGAGTACTGCTTCACCGCCACCCAAGCACTGACACACCCGATCAAGGTCGATGCAAGGCCAGCGACGCTCAAGGACCACGGATGGACCACTTGAAAAATCGCTAGGGTCACAGCGACGACCTCCCCCACAATGAGAGTGACTCTCGATCCCGTCGCGTGACGACGGCACGACTTCGCTTTCCCGGCGTACCAGGCATGCTGATCGTCCAATCTCCCACTCAAGTAGGCACTCCGGCGGTCGTGGAAAGAGAGTCCTCGAAGCATCTTCATGCCCGGCGTCACCACAGCCCCTTCGGGCTCGACAGTCACCCGATCTCGCGCTTCACGCGAGACCTCCTCTAACCGATCCCCTAGAATCCTCTCAGCCTCAACTTCCTCCACCTCAGAAGAAAACGGCTCGCCTCCGACAGCAAACCTCCATGCAAGAGTCTTGGTCGATTCCGCGAGCGCTCGACCCGAATACCAGTCCCGCTCGGGCTGGAGTACCCACGAAAGGACCTCGGCAGCAAACGCCACGAGGAACCCAGCCACCGCTCCGATTGCGACTACCACGAGGCGCTCTGGAAGTGCAAGAAACATCCCGCTGGTCGCCGCAGTAAGCAGTCCTGCAATCCTTGCTCGTGTGAGCCACAACATCTGTTTCTGACCGACCAGAGACGCCGTATCGGCAGCATGCCAAAATCCTGGCAAATCTCCGTCACTCAGAGTGCGCGCCATCAGCAGGACGAGTTGTATGAGCGCAGCGGACGGGAATTATCGACTAGATAGTCTTTCGCACTGCGGTCCTCATAGGCGGTTTCTATCATTTCTGCAAGATGGTTTGCACTCGAGGGGTACTTCCACCAGTGCGCATATCCGCTGTCAACGTTGTCACTGACACGGGCTGGTAGTTGCCTGTCAGAGTAGCCAGCAGCAGAGGGCAGCGTGATAGCCATCAGCCCGCTCCTGCAGGCTGTAGCAGTGTTACGGAGGGATGCTGCCACCTCCCAATCCACAAACTTCCGCGTCCACGTACACTTGCCCACGAGGACGATGGTCACAGTAGTGTCGCGTAGGTACTTCTCTCGAATACGAGCCTTGATATAGTCATCATTCGTACTGTTTATGATGTCTCCGGACATGCTTGCCCCGACACCTCTTGCGATGAGCACATCCTGGGTGTGGTCGAAGTCACCGATAAACTGTTCAACTTCGCATTCATCGTCGTGATGATAGGAGATGAAGCACTTTCGCCGGGTCTTGTTTGCTAGTACTAGGAGCGCCATGTGATGCATCCTTCTGGTCCGGGCTCACTCCACTCGTGAGCCTTAGCCTCAAGGATACATCGCGCAGCCGCTACCAGTGGCTGCTGCCACACCCACGCTCGGCTCGATCCGCAGACGCACCAGGACCAGAGTCCTAGGGGTCCATATTCAAGGTTGGTGTTGCCCGCCTCGACTCGCACCTCGACCATGGAGTCGTCCCCTCGAACGGACGCCGGTATCGTCACCCGACGAGTAAAAGATGCTGCCAGATGAGAGGCCACCTCCCCGAATAAGCACATTGTCCACGACTCCTGTTATGCACTCCTCGTCCAAGGAAACGCAACCGACAAGCACTCTCACGGTCTCAGCACCCCAAGAAGCCGAGCATGCAGCGGCCCTACAGTCCAGTTCACCTCTTCCCACCAGACGTAAGCCCGCTCCGGAACTCGACCACGTCGCCGTCGCGCATCACGTAGTCCTTGCCCTCCATGCGGACGCGGCCGTGGGCGCGGGCCTCGGCCACGGAGCCGTACTCCATGAGGTCGTCGTAGCTGACGATCTCGGCCTTGATGAAGCCGCGCTCGAAGTCCGTGTGAATGACGCCGGCGGCCTGCGGCGCCGTCATCCCCCTGCGGATGGTCCAGGCCCGGGACTCCTTCTCCCCCGCCGTCAGATAGGTCTGCAGCCCGAGGGTGTCGAAGCCGACCCGCGCCAGCTTGTCCAGCCCGGACTCCTCCTGGCCATTGTCGTGCAGCAGCTCCGCCGCCTCGTCGGGCTCCAGCTCCACCAGCTCGGCCTCGAACTGGGCGTCCAGGAAGACCGCCTCCGCCGGGGCCACCAGCTCGCGCAACTCGGCCTGCCTCGCCTCGTCGCTCATACCGGCGTCGTCCATGTTGAACACGTAGATGATCGGCTTGGTCGTCATGAGCTGGAAGGTGCGCAGCACGTCCACGTCGATCCCGGCCCTGTCGGCGGCGCCCGAGGCCACGGCCGCGGAGAGCACGGTCCCCTCCCCCAGCATCCCGAGGGCGGCGCGCGCCGTCTCCAGCACCGCGGCGTCGGTCTTCCTGCCGCGCACCTCCTTCTCCAGGCGCGGGACCGCCTTCTCCAGGGTCTGGATGTCGGCCAGGATCAGCTCGGTGGCAATGGTCTCGATGTCGCCGGCGGGGTCGATCTTGCCGTCGACGTGGGTGACGTCGGGGTCGTCGAAGGCGCGGGTCACCATGCAGATCGCGTCGGCCTCGCGGATATTGGCCAGGAACTGGTTGCCCAGGCCCTCGCCCTCGCTGGCCCCGCGCACGATCCCGGCGATGTCGACGAAGGAGACGGTCGCAGGCACCACCTTGGCACTGTGGAACATCTCGGCCAGCCGGTCCAGGCGCGCGTCCGGCAGCGGCACGACGCCGATATTCGGCTCGATCGTGGCGAAGGGGTAGTTCGCCGCAAGCACGGTCGCGCGGGTGAGGGCGTTGAACAGGGTGGACTTGCCGACGTTGGGCAGTCCGACGATTCCGATGGTGAGTGCCACGGCGCGATTCTAGCGACCGTGCCGCCGGCGGGCCCGCAGGACCGATCTCGGTGCGGAAGTGAACCGATTTCAAGCCGGAACTCGACCGATCTCGACGAAGGGGCGCGGCGGGCCCGGGCGCGGCGGCCCGACCGCGTCGCACGCAGC
>ERZ773003.2042-NODE-2042-length-10531-cov-14.661607_pt1 | contig 10531 bp, 9 predicted proteins | sample MGYA00580668_ERZ773003 | MGnify/ENA primary metagenome ERZ773003 (study PRJEB29015, sample SAMEA2738002) | human oral metagenome | biome: human oral; feature: human-associated habitat; material: dental | place: China | collected 2126 ... | reverse complement strand
GGCGGTGGCCTCCAGGAGCCCGCGCATGGCGGCTCCCAGGCGGGCGTCGTCGACGATCGGGTAGGCTCCGGTCCCGGCGCCGTCGGGGACGGTCAGGGGGATGCGGATCTCGGTGACGGCGTGCGCCTGGGCGCCGGTCCCGTCCCAGATCGAGTCGAAGGGGACGGCGATCTCCCATCCGCCGTCGCCGTTCTCCAGCCGGGCCCCGTCGATTCGGGCCGGGTTGTCGGTGAGGTGCCCGCGCCAGACGATGTACTGCGCGGAGGCGAGGTAGCCTTCGACCGTCTCGGCGATGCGGCTGAACGCGGGCGTCGCCTCGCCCAGGCGTTTGACGGCCGCCTCCTCGTAGCGGGAGAGGATCTCCGCGACGGGCTCGTCGAGCCGCTTGACCCAGGCGACCGAGACGGGGCCGGGGATGATGCGCACGGCGTCGGCCGCGTAGCGGGGGTCGTGCGACTGCCACAGCGTGTCCGAGGCCCAGCGGCGCGAGATGTCCGCGTCGATGACGGGGACGAACGGCACCGGCTTGGGGTATTTGCGCGTCAGGTCCACGAAGAAGGCGGCGTCGGCGGGCGTGACGCAGAGGGTGTCGGCCTTCGGGTAGGCGGCGGCGAGCTTCTCGATGGCCGCGGCGGGGTCGACGCCGGCGGCGGCCAGGTCCTCGACGAGGGCGTCGACGACGCCGTCGAACCAGTCGCCGTAGGGACGCACAGCGGCGGGGGCGAGCGTGACGACACTGCGGTGCTCACCGTAGCCGGTGGTGTCACCGGCGTCGGAGGCGCCGAACTGGCCGGTGGGGGCGGTGATGACCTCCAGGCGCAGCTCGGGGCGCACGGGGGTGCCGGCGACCTCGGGGACGGCGGGGGCCTCGGGGGTCTCGGTCAGGGCCTCGGAGCCCGAGTCGTGTGCCGGGGTGTTCTTCTCACTCATGCCAGCAGGCCCTTCATCTCATGGGTGGGGGTGGCCGACAGCGCGGCGGCCTCGACGGCGCGGGCGATCTCCTCGCGGTGCTTGAACAGCGGCTTCTTCTCGATCTGGCGGGTGAGCTCGAGCATGGCGTTGAGGAGCATCTCGGGGCGCGGCGGGCAGCCCGGCAGGTAGATGTCCACCGGGACGATGTGGTCGCAGCCCTGGACGATGGCGTAGTTGTTGAAGATGCCTCCCGAGGAGGCGCAGGCGCCCATGGAGATGACCCACTTGGGCTCGGGCATGGAGTCGTAGACGTTGCGCACGATGGGGGCCATCTTGTGGGAGACGCGGCCCGAGACGATCATGACGTCGGCGTGGCGCGGGGAGGCGCGGAAGACCTCCCAGCCGAAGCGGGCCATGTCGAAGCGGGGGGTGCCGGCGGCCATCATCTCGATGGCGCAGCAGGCCAGGCCCATGGTGACGGGCCACATGGAGCGGGCCTGGGCCAGGCCCGCGAGCTTCTCGACGGTGGTCAGCAGGAAGCCCGGGCTGTCCACCTCGGCGGCAGCGGCGGCGTAGGGGTCATTCCGCTTGGACGGGATGGACGCCATGTAGGCGTTGTGCTTCTTCATGCTCTTCACTGCTGTGTTCTCCTTGGGATCGTCGGGCTGGGTCCTGGCCGGTCAGAGCGGCTTCAGTCCCAGTCCAGTCCGCCGCGACGCCACTCGAGGATGTAGGGCACGGTGATGAGGCCGATGAACAGGACGGCCGCCCCCAGCCCGAAGAAGCCCAGGCGCCCGAAGGCCGTGGCCCAGGGGTAGAGGAAGACCACCTCGACATCGAAGATGATGAAGGTCATGCCCACCAGGTAGAAGGAGACGGGGAAGCGCCCGTGCTCGGTGTTGGCGGGGGTGGGGTCGATGCCGCACTCGTAGTTGGCGACCTTGACCCGGTTGCGCCGGGCGGGGCTGATGATGGCGCTCATGGCCAGACCGCCGACGGCCACCAGGAGGGCCAGCGCGGCCATGATGAGCAGGGAGGCGTAGGGGTTCATGCTTCCGGCACCATCCTTGTCAGGAGCTGGATGAAGTGGTCGATTCCGTCGCCGCCGCGGCGCTCCCAGCCGTCGGACAGGAGCTTGGTGACGAGCTTCATGAGGCGCTTGCGCGGCAGCCCGTAGCGGGTGCACAGGCGCATGACCTCGGGGTGCTCGATGAGGGCGACGAAGACACGGCCGAGCGTGTAGTAGCCGCCCATCTCGGAGCTGAGGGCCTTGGGGTACTGGGCCAGGACCTGTTCACGGCCGGAGGTGGTCGTGCGGGCGGATGCCTGGGCGGCGGCCTGGGCGGCCAGGCGGCCGGACATGAGGGCCTGGGCGATGCCCTCGCCGTTGAAGGGCGAGACCATGCCGCCTGCGTCGCCCAGCAGCATGAGGCCGTCGGCGTAGTGCGGCTTGCGGTTGAAGGCCATGGGCAGGGCGGCGCTGACCAGGCCGCCGACCTGGTTCTCCTTGGTGAAGCCCCAGGAGGCCGGGACGTTGTCCATCCAGCGGTTGAACACGGCGCGGTAGTCGATGGCGGTGGCCTGGGCGCGCGAGGAGACCGAGCCGAGTCCGACGTTGACCAGTCCCTCCCCCACGGACCAGATCCAGCCGTAGCCGGGCAGGAGGTCGGACTTGCCGGGAGTGCCGTCCCACAGCTCGAGGCGGGACTCCATCCAGGCGTCCTTGGCGCGCGGGGAGCGGAAGTAGGCGCGCACGGCCACACCCATGGGGCGACGCTCATTCTTGGTGCGCCCGAGGGCGGTGGCCAGACGGGCCGAGACCCCTCCGGCGTCGATGACCAGCGGGGCTGAGAAGGTGGTGGGGGCCTCGATACCGGGGTAGGCGACCCGGTTGGTGGGGCGGGCCTCGATGCCGGTGACCCGGCCGGTCGGTGAGGTGACGGGGCCGGTGACGGTGGCGCGCACGTAGATGGTGCCGGACACGCGCGCGTCGGCCAGGGGCTTCCAGTCGGTGGCGCCGTCGCGCGAGTACTCAATCGCGCCGAGGGTCGGCTTGGGCTGGTCCTTGAGGACGGCTGCCAGCGCGTTCACGAGGCCCGCACCGCGGTATTCCTTGCCGTCCGTGGGGGCGGCGAGGCGGTCGTAGGTGTAGCCGGCCTGCTTCTTGAGCAGGTCGATGGTTTCGTCGGCCGTGTAGTCCGGGTGGATCTCCTTGATCAGCGCGGCGACACCGGCGGCGTGCGGGGAGGCCATCGAGGTTCCCGACAGGTAGGCGAAGGGGGGTTCCTTCTTCCACGTGGGGATGGTCGACCAGATGCGCGAGCCCGGGGCGGCCACGTCGACGGAGTTCTTGCCGTAGTTGGAGAAGTTGGAGCGCTCCAGCGGGTCGGTCGCCGGGTTGGTGCCGGTGGGCAGCGCGAGGGCGGCGACAGAGACGACCGAGTCGTTGAGCATGGCGGGAACGTCGATGCCGCCGTGGACCTCGCGCTCCTGGGCGGCTCCCTCAACGTCGTTGGGGGATGCCGCGTCGATGGTCGGGTTGTCGTGGTCGTCGTCGTCGTTACCTTCGGCAGCAACGTTCACCACGCCGTGGTTCTTGGCGTAGCGGATGGCGCGCGAGGCGGCCTCGAGTCCCGCGGCCTGGGATCCCTCGGTGGGCATCCAGAAGGCGTAGGGGTCCATGTAGTAGCTGGAGTTGGTGACGTCGATGCCGTGATCGGCCGCCCAGTCGAAGCCGCAGGCCACGTACTCGGGGTAGAAGGAGCCGGCGAGGTTGGAGACCTTGATGCCGACGAGGGTGGCGTCGGGGGCGACGCCGTCCACGCCGTAGGCGTTGTGGGAGGCGGCGATGGTTCCGGCGACGTGGGTGCCGTGGTAGTGGTCATCCTTCCAGGCCGAGGGGTCCTGGTTGGGGATGCCGTTGACCTGGCAGCCCACCGACAGGGACGCGTCGATGCGGTCCTTGAGGTCCTTGTGGTCGGGGTCGAGACCGGTGTCCATGACGGCGACGGTGACCTTCTCGCGGGGCACGTCGACCTGCTGGGCCTCGATGGAGCCGATGGCGGTCAGGCCCCAGGCGTTGGCGTCGCCCTCGTCGGGGGTGAAGTCGGCGAGCTGGGAGTCGGCGGACAGGCCGGTCGTGCGAGTGCTGGCGGCCTCGGAGACGGCTGCGGCCTCAGCGGGGGTGTTCTGCGGCTGTTCGGTGCGGACCTCGTCGCCGGTGACGGTCTTGTATCGCGTGGGGCCGATGGAGTGGTAGGAGATGCCGGCGTCGACCAGGCTCTTGCCGAGGTCGGGGGCGAAGGATGCCTTCACGGATTGGACGAAGAAGGCGTTGAATTCGGGGTACTGGGCCAGGACCACGCCGTTCTCCGAGGCCTTGGAGACGGCCGCGTTGAAGGTGTAGCGCGAGGCGTCGGCGGGCAGGTTGACCGCGTAGTTCATGACCTCGTCGCGGGCGCGCGCCTCGGAGGTGATGCCGGGGACGCCGGCCGCATGGGCGGGGGCGCCGAGCGCGGTCATCGTCAGGCCTGCCGCGAGGGCAGCTCCCCCTGCGATGAGGGTCTTCCATGAGCGTTGATGCATTATCAATCCTCGTTTCTGTACTGATAGGGGCGCGCCGTTGGGCCGATCCGCACAGTGCGCCGTCTGCCTATCGTGTCAAGGATTGCGACAAACCTGCCAGGCGGTTTCACATTTTAAGAAATCTTGACCCACGGGTCGGAAATGCTTGACCGTCAACCGCGGCCAGGCGGCGCCACGGCAACGCGCACTCGCAAGACACCCCGACGGCGCCGGTCGAAACGCCGTCATGGCGGGGCTTCGCGGGCGGTGGCGCCGGGTGTCGGAACCTACCGACCAGATCATTAGACACTGATTCAAAACTGAAAAGTTACTGAGGGTAATCTCGTTGCTCAACGTTGCAACCATGGGCATTTCTCCCATTGTCACACCGGATGTTGAGCTTGACATTTGCGGATGAAACAACGAATCATGTGTGCTACGGTCAGTAACGTCAGTCACACGCCAGTGGTGGGAGGCATCGATGCCATCATCCATTTTCCTGAGCTTCGACGCGCCGGATGGGGTGCCCGCGACGCCGCGCCGCCTGCACGCCGCCCTGGCGTCCGTGCTGGACCTGCCGTCGGGGGTGAGTCCCGGGCGCGCGGCGCGCTTCGCGAATCTGGCGTGCCGCCCGGCGCACGGGGCCGGGATGCCGAAGCCCTATTCGCTGGGTGAGCTGAGCTGCTCCGAGTCGACGTTTGGGGTGGAGGTGCGCCTGTTGGACGATCGCCTTCTCGACACGCTGGACGCGTGGTTGTCGTGGGGCGGCGTCATGCGGATCGGGGCTGGCACGCATGAGGACGCGACGCTGATCGCGATGGATGGGCAGATCGTGGCCCAGGCCTCGTGGGAGGAGCTGGCCGGGCGCGACGAGGACACGGCGTGGGAGGTGCGACTGGTGACGCCGACGACGTTTTCGTCGAGGGGTCAGCACGTGCCGGGCCTGACTCCGGCCACGATTGCGACGAGCCTGCAGCAGCGGTGGTGGGCGTGGAACAGACGGCTCGCTCCCCCACGGATCGACCGGGACGAGATGGCGAGCGTGCTGGCGACGCAGGACTTTACGCGCAGTTCGATGGTCGCCCTGGGAATGCCTCGCAGCGCCGAGCAGGGGCGCCTGTCCTCCCGCAGGATCCCCGCCCACGAGGGACGCCTGCGCATCAGCGGCGTCGAGGGCGCCGAGGCCACCCGCATCTTCTCGCGCCTCATGGCCCTCTCGGCCTACACGAACGTCGGCTCACACACCAGCTACGGCATGGGCGTCATAGACGCGGTCGCGGCGTAAGACCATTCGGAGATTTCTATGACTAATCAACGCATACACTCAATTACCACCAGTATTGTTGTCGCTTTTTTCACAGCGATCACTATTATCGAGTTCATCCAATTTGATAACCAAACTTGGCGCGGCATAGCATGCTTCTTTCTGTTTCCCCTGCTAGCCCTGCTGATTACAGTTTCTGTCGCCGGCTTCATCTTCTCGCCATGCATGTGCACACACAGCAAAGCGTCAACGACGTACACTTTCCTCATCATGGAAACTCCTCATCAAGACGCAAACGAAGCAACTGAAGATACAGAACAAAGCGATAAGGAAGAGCAAACGTCATGAACAAAGAACGGCACATTTACATCGGGATCATCATCACCCTAACGATGACCCTCGTCATGACATTAGTTCTATTCACTCAATTCAACGATCCAACCTGGCATGACGTGGCAACGACATTCATCTTTCCGTTCATCTATACAATAATCGGAGCTATCGTCGTTGCACTGGTCGGAACAACAATCGCAGACAGAGTACTTGAAAACTACAACGAGCGCCTCTCCCAAGGCCTTTCAAGCAGGAAGATACAGTTAATCGGCGACCATTCCCTAACCGCCAAGCTACAAGAAGACATAAAGAAGTCCGCTCTTATCAAAAGCACGGTTGACGCGAACAAAAACTCCGTTTCAAGCGATTCGGATCTAGTTGTTCTCTCACTCGATCTTGATTGGTATTCCGGACCACGCCCAGAAAATGGTCCTGTCGCAGATAAACTTGTCGCAGGCGAGAGAGAATTGCGCAGAATCGTCAACGAATTGACAGAATCACAAGCGCTCATTGTTCTCACCCTTGGGACGCTTGATCGAACAGCGGAGATCACGAAGACCTGCTTCAAGCGACGCTTCAGCACAGTAGTGAATGCGCAGGGACGCATTCTCAGCGATATTCATTCACTCCTGACGACTCTACCTCCACGAAATGATGGCTAGGAGACAATGCGCCATGTCCGACATTCTCGTCATGCTGCAAACGAACAGCAATCAGCCCTTCATCTTCTCCTCGCCTCGTCTGCGCGAGCAGATCGGTGCCTCCTTCGAGATCACATTGCTGTCGCAGTGGGTCAAGGAAGCAGCAGAAGAACTCCTCGAACAAAAGCCCCTTCAGATTCCGAACTCCTTTTGGGTCTCCGACTCTTCCGGCAAAGTCATCGTCCGTCTCACTGGAAACGGAGGCGAGTCCGAGGAGAAGGCCAAGAACCTGATCAGGAAGGTGACGCTCCGGGCGCTCACCGACGCACCGGGCCTCGATGTGACGGGGGTGTTCATCACAACGGATACGGATGAGGTGCAGCCACACGACTTGGAGAAGTTGGATCAGGAGTTCAGCGCGTACTCGCTGAACCGCCGCCCAGCGGCGGCACGCTTCCCGCAGTTTCCTTACCTGATCCGGGCCGATGAATCGGCACTTCCTACTGTCGCGCCCTTAACAAAGCCAGAAACGAATAGGATCTACAAGACTGCGCACGCAGTCGGAGTGAAGGAGTCATACGAGGGGCGCGCAAAGCTCAAGGAACAGAAGAAACCAGAAAACGCCGAGGACTCGCAGTCTACTGTTTTCATTGATTTCAACTCGATCTTGTACACAGCGACGAAAGAAGACGCAAAACCCGAGCACAAGCTGTCACTTCCTGCTCGGGTCAAGCGCGCGTGGGCGTTGCCTGCGCGTTTCAAGCAGCTCGACGACGTCTCTGGTCACTTGAAGACTTCCATGGCCGATCTTTATCGCGATCCGACCCGTTTGGAAGCAGCCTTTCAGGAGACAGCAGTCGGCGAGCAGGAAATAATCCCAGAAGGCGACGCAACCCAAGGACCAGATCCAGACCAGGAACCCACTCCCCCTCTTCTCTCCTCAGTTGGTGTGGTCCATGTTGACGGTAATGGCGTGGGCGCGATCATGCGTGACCTCGGCAGAGCCTTCGACAAAGTTGACGCGCACCTTGATTCGCTCAAAGACGCGGCGTATAAACGCAGAGACAACCCGTGCTCGATTGATGACGATCGTTTCCAGTGGTTCGTCATGGAAGTGAACTACCGTCTCGACGGCGTTGTCAAAGCTGCTGTAGCTGCTGCGTGGAAGGACATCGAAGTTTACGCACTTGGACGCCAGGTCCCTCCCGTGGTTCCCGTGCTTGTCGGGGGCGACGACGTCACGGTCTACACGGACGGGCGATACGCGATTCCCTTCGCGGAAGCCTACATCCGCCACTACGAGTGCCTCACCGGCAAGGACGACCTTCTTAGGGAACTCGCCGTCATCGCAGGTGCGCCAGAGCCGGGCTCTCTCACCGCCTCGGCGGGGGCGGCCATCGTGGGCCGCAACTTCCCCTTCCACATCGCCTACGACCTGGCGGAGGGCCTGGTGTCGCGAGGGAAGAAGCTCGGCAAGAAGCCGGGTGCCTCCCCCTGTTCGACGATCGACTTCCACGTGCTGCGCGACACGACGGTCCTCGACCCGGAGGACACGCTGGACGAATACGAGGGCCGCACGCAGCGCCCCTTCTTGGTCGGCCACTACGCGCCGGAGCGGATCGGGGATGCAACCACGACCTCGGCTTCCGACGGGGTGCCACAATCGCAGGACCAGTGGAAGCGGATCCTCCAGGCGGTCGCGGCCTTCGACGGACACGAACCGGACTCACCCGACAAGACGCCCGGCGACCCGTTCCCGCGCGCCCGCGCCAACCGCATCGTCAAGCTCCTCGCGCAAGAAGCCGAAGCTGACGAGGCGGATAAGACGCCGCGCGCGTGCCCGGGGTATGTCCTCAAAGCCGATGAGAAGGTGCTCGCGCCGCACGAAGAGATCAAAGCGGATGAGTCCCGGGAGGACAAGGATAAGAAGACCAAGCGCTGCAAGCATCCGATCTGCACGATCCTCGCAGAGTGGTCGGACGCCCAGGAGAACGCATCTGGCACTAAAGGCCTCGTCAAGCGCTTGACGGCGCTGCCCTCCCAGGCGCGCCTCGCCAATTCCGTTGAGCCAACCGAGGACTGCATCGAGCAGGTGCGGTGGCTCCTGGACCTGATCGACCTGTCCGAGAACTTGCCCGACGGGTACCTCGCTTCCCGGATTAGCGCCGACGCCGACCGCGACGACCCCGAGGAAGCAGCAGACCACCCCATCGAAGGAGGTGCCAAGTGACCACCGATTCACCCACCACTTCTCCGAGTGCAAGCGGCCACGTGACCATCGTGTTCACGTCCGACTGGGGAGTGTCCACGGGCGTTGGCCAGGCGGGGCGCACACACTCAACAATCGAGCGTTGCAGCGACGATCCGGTCGTGCGCGGCACGGTCATCACGGGAGTCCTGCGCGAGCAGGCGATGCTGGCGGCGAAGGCCCTCGACGGGCAAAAGGACGGGAAGTGGACCAGCTTTGCCCTGTGGCTCTTCGGCCAGGACCCCAACAGCGAGCCGGGCTCAACTCCCCACCCGCGTCACATTCTCTTCTCGGACGCCACCCCGGCCTCGCCGATCCCGGTCCACGACACGGTATCCCTCTCCATCGACCCTAAGACGGGGACGGCGCGCGATCAGTTCCTGCGCTTCACGGAGCGCGCGGCGGCCGGCGTCGGTGATCGCGTAGTACTTGCGGCGCCGACCGTTGTCCGCTCGGCCCCAGGTGGCGGTGATGAGCTCGGTGCGCTCCAGGCGGTGGAGGAGGGGGTAGAGCAGGCCCTCGGACCACTCGATCTCCTCTCCGGAGGCGGCGGCGATCCGGCGCAGGATCGAGTAGCCGTAGTCCTGCCCGGTGGTGAGGATGCGCAGCACCATGATGGTGGCGGAGGCGGCGACCAGGTCCTTCGACAGCTTCATGCGCGCCCCTTACCTCATGTTGCTAGGTATCAGAAGCCTAAGAACTCTAGGTATGCGAGGTCAAGGGTGGGGCGACGGGGGTGCGACCACTGTCGCGGCGGTTCGACTGCGGCCTCGCGGGGTGCGCAAGATGATCGTGGAGGTCCCGACCCGGGGGTGAAGTGGCTCCAGGAGGAAGATGGATGTCGGAGGTAGAACATGTAGGAGTAATCTGCGGTCATGAGTGCTCGACCTGCGGTTCCCCTCCCTTCAGCGCCCGCCGTCGTCAGTCTGCGCGAGCTCAACCAGGGCTCGGGCCGCATCGTGCGCGGTGTCGAGGAGAACCAGCGGCCCGTCGTCGTAACGGACCACGGGCGCCCTATCGCCCAGATCATCCCCATCAAACCCGATGAAACGCCCTATGAGTGCCTGCTGCGCGAGGGTCATGTACGCCCGGCAAGGCGGGGGACCCACCATCCGATCGTCGCCACGGGAGAGCTCCCGGAGGGCGTGACTCTGCGCCAGCTCCTCGACGAGGACCGCGAGGAGATCGACCTCGATGCACTACGTTGATACCTCGTTCGTTGCCCTCCAGCTCCTCGGGCAGGAGGGCGGTGCTCAGGCCGAGCGAATCATGGCGGACGTCCTCGCCGCAGGGGCGGCTATCTCCTCGGTCCTCCTCGAGATCGAGCTGACGCGGGTAGCGCGGCGCACAGGGGCGCCCCTGACGAGTGTCCGCTCGCTCCTTGACGAGATCCACCTGGTCGATATCAACCGCGACGTCGTCGATCGCGCCTGCGCCCTCACTGACTCCTTGAAGTCGCTCGATGCGATCCACCTCGCGACGGCGCTCATCCTGGACAGCGACCGCGCTCCCATCACGCTGCTCACCCACGATGCCCATCTGGCCGCTGCTGCGCGGCATCTGGCTGTC
>ERZ773003.2040-NODE-2040-length-10537-cov-23.481969_pt1 | contig 10537 bp, 4 predicted proteins | sample MGYA00580668_ERZ773003 | MGnify/ENA primary metagenome ERZ773003 (study PRJEB29015, sample SAMEA2738002) | human oral metagenome | biome: human oral; feature: human-associated habitat; material: dental | place: China | collected 2126 ... | reverse complement strand
TGTCAACCATTGACCAACAATTCGTAGAATATATCGTAAAAACTCTAGTAAATAATCCTGACAAAGTAAACATTGAACGCGCCATTGACGAAAAAGGTGTTCTCCTTTCTCTCAGTGTCGACCCTGAAGATGTCGGTCGCGTGATCGGTCGCCGTGGTGCAACTGCTCAGTCTATCCGCACTTTGCTACGTGCTCTAGGAACCAAAAATGACGCTCGTTACAACCTCAAAATCGTTAATACCGATGAAAACGGAAGCTTCGAGACCACCGGCGAACCAGTTGCTGCTCGTACCGTTGAAGATTATGAAGAAGATTCTGAAGATTCTACTCTTACCAAAAATACCCGTGCCGAACTCGCTGACCTTGATGATCTCGACATCTAATTAATAAAGAATAGCCCTTCGGGGCTATTTTTTTATTAAAAACCTTAGCCAATTATTAAAAAAAATCATCTTGACTATTCTATATAAAAACCTTATACTTAAACCAGTTCAAGTTGAACCAAGCTAACTGCGAGTCAGCTTACATAAAGTTGAGAGCTTATATGTTCAAAAAAATCCACCGTCTAGGTGGTTTTTTGGTTATTTAATCAATAAAAACACCCCCGTATAGGAGGTGCTAGATACTAAAGTTCAAAGGTCACATCGGTTTTTGCAAAGCTTATCGCAATTTCCTTAATTTCCTTTATTTTCTTCACCTGATCAAGCCAACGCCTCGGTATGGCATGCTCGCTATAATATACTCCTGCTAAAGCGCCAGTTAGAGCCCCAACCGCCGCCGAATCAGAACCAAGATTTACGGCACGAATCACAGCAGTCTCATAATTACGCGTAGTAATTAGGCTCCAAATGGCCGCTTCAAGAGTATCAATTACATTTGATGTTGAGTGGATATCCTCCTCAGGCAGTTCCCCGATATTCCCAACCAAAAGACGGTCATATCGCGCCACGCAGGCATCAGAGAAGAAATTATAGCATTCTTGTTGTGTCCTCTGTAGTGCGATCACTGGATAAAAACCATTCATCAGATAGCAAACAAAGTTAACAAATATTAAATTTGCCATTATACACTTCTCGTTTGCATGAGTCAGCTTTGTAATCTCAGACACCAACTCGTAACGTTGCCTACCAACAATATTATAATTATGGCAGAGTAAGCTGACTGGCAAAATTCGCATCAACGCACTATTATCACTGGCAAATTCAAAATTGTCACCACAATCCTGCGGTACAGTACCTTTTTTAAATTTTTCGACCGCAAGATTAATAGTATTATTAACATTTACGGTTTCCGAATTTGCGGTGTACTCTGACAAGTATAGCCATCTCGATAGCTTGTACATAATATCTGAAACATTAATACTCTTGCACTCGCGTACCGAGTCCATTAAGGCCATTGCCATCGAAGTATTCTCCGACCATGTGCCAGCTGCCACAAGATATGAGCCAAATCCTTGCATCTCAAGAACTGGATTAGACTTCAGATTTTCTCGCCTAGAGAATTCAGCTGGAAGTCCCAATGCATCGCCAACTGCGTTGCCGGTCAAAGCTCCCACCACCTGATCAGTGTAATTAAATTTAAAAAAATCTTCCATAGAAGTACCCCCTTCTTCTTTTTATATTATAAATATACTATGGACGACAGTATTATAGCATAATAATCAATATTGTCAAAATAATAGACACTCTTGAAAAATCTAGCAAAATATAGTAAAATCGAACACAAGAAGTAGTGTGTCTTCTAATAGCGAGGGTGTCCTAAACTGGCGAACTAGGATGTCATTAGATGACAGTAATCTTCGGCGCTAAAGATTATTAACACTAAAATAGAGGAAAACGTGAGTACAAAGAATATCAGTACAGCTGATCAGCGTGTCTTTTTCACAGACGGCGATCATCTCGAAATCCCTGATCTTACTGCACATCAGAAAGATTCCTGGGAGGAATTTATTAAATCTGGTCTCCGTGAAGTCTTCACTGAATTGAACCCAATCGATGACTACACTGGCCAAAAACTATCTCTAAGATTCAAGGACTATGAGTTTAAAGCTCCAAAACGTACCGTTGAAGAAGCTAAATATAACCTTGAAACCTACGAAGCTCCACTTCATGTTAAAGCTGAGCTTACTAACAAAGTTACAGGTGAAATCAAAGAGCAAAATATCTACTTTGGTGATTATCCATGGATGACCGACCGTGCCACCTTTATTATTAATGGTACAGAACGTGTCATCGTTTCTCAGCTAATCCGTTCTGCTGGTGTTTTCTTTACCGCCGATAGCTACAACGGTAAGAACTATTACGGAGCTAAAGTTATTCCAGGTCGTGGTGCTTGGCTTGAATTTGAAACCGCCACCAACGGTTCAATCAATGTCAAAATTGATCGTCGTCGTAAAATTCCTGTTACTACCTTCCTTCGAGCTCTTGGTGTTACTAAGAATTCTGAGCTTAAAGAACTCTTTGCTGATGTCGATAATGGACCAATCAATTACATCGATAGCACGATCGACAAGGATCCTACCACCAGTCAGGCTGCTGCCCTCCTTGAGGTCTACCGCCGTCTTCGCCCAGGTGATCTAGCCACTGTCGAAAATGCACGTTCAATGGTAGAACGTACCTTCTTTGACTATAAACGCTATGACTACTCCCGCGTTGGTCGTTTCAAGATCAATCAAAGGCTCGGTTTCGATACTCCAAATGATAGTACCCACCGTACTCTACAAATGGAAGATATTATTGCCATTATTCGCGAACTTATTCGCCTCAATAATACTCAGGAGCCAGCCGACGACATCGACTCACTCGCAAACCGTCGCGTTAAGATGGTTGGTGAATTGATTCAGCGTCAATTCCGTCTTGGTATGCTTCGCTTACAGCGCAATATCTTAGACCGTATGTCTATGGCTAACCCTGAAGAAGTTACCCCATCTCAGCTCTTAAACTCACGTCCAGTAGTTGCAGCCGTTAAAGAATTCTTCAGTAGTTCTCAGTTGTCCCAGTTGATGGATTCTTACAACCCATTCTCTGAACTTTCACACAAGCGTCGTCTGAGTTCTATGGGTCCTGGCGGTCTTACTCGCGAACGTGCAGGCTTTGATGTTCGTGATACCCACCCTACTCATTACGGTCGTATCTGTACTGTTGAAACCCCAGAAGGCGCCAACGTCGGTCTCGTACTAAACCTCGCAACCTACGCCCGCATTAACGAATATGGCTTTATTGAGGCTCCATATCGTGTCGTTAAAGATGGTAAAGTTACCGACGAAGTCGTCTATGTTGATGCCAGTCTTGAAAAAGACATGGTCATCGCCGACACCTCCGCTAAGCTTGACAAAGATGGCAGCTTCATTGACGAACGCGTCTCTGCTCGTATTAATGGTCAGCCAGCCCAGGTTGAATCTAGTCGTGTCACTCACGTCGATGCTGCACATAAGGAAATTCTTGGTGCATCCGCATCTCTAATTCCATTCGTTGAGAAAAACCGTGTTGACCGTGCGCTCATGGGCTGCGCCATGCAGAAGCAGGCAGTTCCACTTCTCAAGAATACTGCTCCAACCGTTGGTACAGGTGTTGAAGCTGACATCGCAAGATACACTTCTCAATTAATTACCGCTGACATGGATGGTGTAGTTAAAAAGGCTGACGGTGTTTCAATCATCGTTGATTATGATAACGGTGCTTCAAGAGAATACAAGATTGCTCACTTTGAGCAAACAAACTCAGATCAGTGCTACAACCAGCGCTGTATGGTTACCCGTGGTCAAAAAGTTAAAGCTGGTGATATTCTCATCGAGGGTGCTTCAATCGAAGATGGCGAAATTGCTCTTGGTCGCAACCTCCTAGTCGCCTTCATGCCATGGCGTGGTTACAACATGGATGATGCTATCGTTGTCTCACGCAAACTCGTTGAGGATGATACCTTAACCTCAATTAATATTAAAGACTTTGATGTTGAAGTTCGTGAAACCAAACTTGGTCCAGAACAAGTCACTCGTGATATTCCAAACGTCTCAGAACATGCTCTTCGTCACCTTGGTGAAGATGGTATTGTTACTATTGGTTCAGAGGTCTCTACTGGTGATATTCTTGTTGGTAAAATTACACCTAAGGGTGAACAGGAACTCAGCTCTGAAGAGCGTCTACTTCGTGCTATCTTTGGTGAAAAAGCCAAAGATGTCCGCGATACTTCAGTTCGCATGAGTGGTGGTACTTCTGGTAAAGTTATCGGCGTCCGCATTTACACTCGTGAGCAAGGTCACGAACTAAAAGCTGGTGTTCTCATGCAGATCAAAATCTTTGTTGCAGAAATGCGTAAGATTCAAATCGGTGACAAGATGGCTGGTCGTTATGGTAACAAGGGTGTAGTCTCCCGCGTTCTACCAGTTGAAGATATGCCATTCATGGCCGATGGTACACCAGTCGATGTTGTACTTTCTCCAATGGGTGTACCTTCCCGTATGAACCTTGGTCAGCTTTATGAAATTCACATTGGTCTAGCTGCTCGCATTCTTGGCTACAAAGTTGCCACCCCATCTTTCAACGGTATCCCAGATGAAGTAATCTCAGATGAATTAGAAAAAGCAGGCATTGATCGTAATGGCCGTGTCCAGCTCTATGATGGTCTTACAGGTGAACCATTTAACGAAAAGACCTCAGTTGGTATCATGCACATGATCAAACTTCATCACATGGTTGAAGATAAGATCCATGCTCGTTCGACTGGTCCTTACACTATGGTTACCCAGCAGCCACTTGGCGGTAAAGCTCAGAATGGTGGTCAGCGTTTCGGAGAAATGGAGGTTTGGGCACTCGAAGCTTATGGCGCATCCAGTATTCTACAAGAAATGCTTACTATTAAATCAGATGACGTTTACGGACGTGCTAAGGCTTATGAATCTATTATTAAGCATGAACCAATTCAAGGTCCAAAACTTCCTGAAGGTTTCAACGTCTTGGTAAAGGAATTACAAGGACTTGGACTAAAAGTTGATCTTCTTGATAACGGTGAAGCTAGAGATGCTGACAGTGTAATCGAGGATACTTCTAGGGAAATTGAAAAATCCCAAGATGATCGCCTGATTTACGCCAAACACAACGTACATATTAATGATGACGAAAATGACATAATCGACCTAACCGACGAAGAGATCGAAGAATCTCTCGATGGTCAAGGAATTACAATTAAAGACGGAGACAGTGAAGATAACATTGATCTCGGAGAGGAGTTCTAATGGCTTGGATGGACAACTACATTTCAGCCAGCGACTTCGACTCAATTCGTCTCAGCATCGCCAGTGCTGAAGATATCTTGAGTTGGAGCTATGGTGAGGTATTGAAGCCAGAAACAATCAACTACCGTACTCAGAAACCTGAGCGTGACGGTTTATTCTGTGAACGTATTTTCGGTCCAGTAAAGGATATTAATCCACACGACAGCAAACTTAAAGGTGTTCGTTCTCGTGAAGCCGCTGTTGACAAGGAAGGGAACTTAGTCACTAAATCCATCGCTCGTCGTGAGCGTATGGGCCACATCAAACTTGCTGCACCAGTTGCTCATATCTGGTTTATGCGTGGCACCCCATCTGCATTAAGCCTTCTTCTCGATCTAACCGTCAAGAATATTGAAAAGGTAGTATATTTTGCTTCCTATCTCATCATTAACGCCAAGGATGCTGAAGTTGAGCAAACTTTGAACGATCTCAAGGCACAACATGAAGCCAGTCTTCAAGCAATCAAAATTCGCTACGGCGAAGCCGCTAAAGAACCTGGAGCTAACCCTGAAAAACTAGCCAACGAGCAAGCTAAAGAAATTGAAGAAGTCGATAAAGACTTCGTCACTCGCAAGGGCATCCTTGAGGGTCTTAAAAAAGGCGCAGTTATTTCTGAAATTGACTACCGTAATCTTCCAGAAGAGTACGAAGATCTCATTGAGGCAGAAATGGGTGCTGGTGCCATTAAGAAAATCCTTGATCAAATTGATATCAACCAGATGATTGATGATCTTTCTGTCGAAGCAGCTGAAGCTAAGGGTCAAAAGGAGCGTAAACTCATCAAGCGCATCAAGGTCCTTGAGGGTATGAAAAATGCTGGTATTAAACCAACTGACCTTATCCTTACTGTGATACCAGTTATTCCACCAGATCTACGTCCAATGATCTCTCTCCCTGGCGGTCGCTTCGCTACTTCCGATCTAAATGACCTCTATCGTCGTGTTATTAACCGTAATAATCGTCTCAAGAAACTTCTTGATCTTAACGCCCCTGAAGTAATCGTTCACAACGAAATGCGTATGCTTCAAGAAGCGATCGACTCTCTGATCGACAATAACGCTTCTCACGGTCGTCTAGCTAGCTCACAGAACGGTCGTCGTAAGCTTAAATCACTCTCCGACCTTCTCAAGGGTAAGCAGGGTCGCTTCCGTCAGAACCTTCTCGGTAAGCGTGTTGACTACTCTGGTCGTTCAGTTATCGTCGTCGGTCCAGATCTCAAACTTAACGAATGTGGTCTACCAAAACTTATGGCGCTAGAACTCTTTAAGCCATTCGTAATTTCATGGTTGCTCCTTCATGAATATGCTCCAAATACTCGTGCTGCTTCTCGTATGATTGAAGCTAAAGAATCGATCGTTTGGGATGCACTTGATGAAGTAATTAAGGGCCGCTACGTGCTCTTGAACCGTGCTCCGTCTTTGCACCGTCTATCCATTCAAGCCTTCCAGCCAAGATTGATTGACGGTATGGCTATTCAGCTTCACCCGCTTGTTGCTTCCGGCTTCAACGCTGACTATGATGGTGACCAGATGGCTATTCATTTACCTCTATCTGATGAAGCACAAAAAGAAGCTCAAGAGCTTATGACTGCACAAAACAACCTTCTAAAACCAGCTGATGGTTCTCCAGTTCTAGCTATCTATCAGGACGTTGTACTCGGTAGTTACTACTTAACCTACGACAAACCAGGTACCGAAACCGATAAACCTCTAGCCTTCAGCTCAGTCTACGAAGCTGAAATGGCTTATGATCGCGGTGATATCGCTCTTCAAACCCCAATTCGCGTCTTCGCAAAGAAGGAAATTCGTGATACCACACTAGGTCGCGTCATCTTTAATGAAATCCTTCCTGAAGATTATCCATACGATAACGGTGTACAAACCTCAAAGCACCTGAAGAAAGTTATGGCTAACATCTTCAATGACTACGGTTCTAAGGTAACAGTTGAGGTTGCAGATAAACTTAAAGATCTTGCCTTTGAATACGAAACTATTGCTTCTATTTCAACCTGTAAAGACGACTACCCAACTTATCCTGAAATTGCCGACTTCATCGCCAAGGGTGATGCTAAAACTGCTCTTATTCAAGATCAGTTTGAACAAGGCCTTCTTACTGACACAGAACGCTATAACCTCACAATTGCCAACTGGCGTGAGATCGATGGTGAAATTTCTAGCTTCCTTAAGCAAAAACTTTCATCCATGGACACCGATATCGCAGTAATGACCAACTCTGGTGCTCGTGGTTCCGTTTCTGGTATTAAGCTTGCTTCTGCAGCAATCGGTATCATGGTCGACATTAACAACCGTGAGATCGAGCTTCCAGTTAAGTCTAGCTATAAGAACGGTCTTAACACTCTTGAATCCTTCATTGCTACCCGAGGTGCTCGTCAGGGTCAGGTTTCTACCGCCCTCCGTACAGCCGACTCTGGTTATCTTACCCGTCGTCTTGTTGACGTCGCTCAAGATGTCTTCACTACCGAAGAAGATGCTGAAGATCCAGGCTTTGAGGTCTTTAAGTCTGAAACAGAACAGACTGGCATTGAATTTGTTCAGCGTATTACGGGTCGCTACACTGCCGCTCCAATTCCAGGCTACCTAGAAAATGATCAACTAATCACTCGTGATCTAGCCGAACAGATTGCTGCTGATGATAATATTGACTCAGTACGTATTCAGTCAGTACTCACTACAAAATCAGTAAACGGTATTCCACAAAAAGCCTATGGTGTTGATATGGCAACTAGAAAGCTCGTTGAGCCAAACCAGCCTGTAGGTGTTATTGCTGCCCAGTCACTTGGTGAATTGGGTACCCAGCTTACACTTGATACTAAACACTCTTCAGGTGTTGCCGGTTCCGGTGCCATCTCTCGTGGTCTTCCTCGTGTAGAAGAGCTTCTTGAAGCAAGAAACCCTAAAGGTCAAGCTTGGATCGCTCCAGTCGCTGGTCTCTGCGAAGTCTGGGAAGACGGCAACCACTTTGTCGTTCAAATCACTCCAACTTCCGGCAAAACTGAACGTATTGAAATTAGCGAAGATCGTAAGATTATGGTCAAAGACGGTGCCTCAGTTAAAACTGGTGACGTTATTGCCGCTAAAGCTAAGGGCATGGAACCAATCATCGCTCCATTTGATGGCAACGCCCAGATCGTTGATCATGCAGTCCTTATTACCGAAGGCGCAAGTGGTCCAGTTCGCGTTGAAATTCCAAACGAAGCTGAAATGCTCGTGAAGAGTAATGATACTGTTCAAGCTGGTGATCGCCTCACGACTGGTTCATTAAACCTTCAGGATCAACTTAAATATAAGGGCGTCGAGGCAACTGCTCGTTATATCATGAACGATATTATGGCAGTCTACGCCGCAAACGGTAACGATGTTTCCGCCAAGCATCTTGAGGTAATTGTCCGTCAAATGTTTAGTCGCGTCATGATTGAAGAGTCTGGCGACACCAACTTTGTTGCTGGCGATATTACCTCAATCAACGCAGTTGAAGAAGCTAACCGCGAATGTATTGCTACTGGTCGTACTCCAGCAGAATATACTCAGCTTCTCCTTGGTATCACTAAGGTCTCCATCTGGTCCGACTCCTTCCTCTCAGCAGCCTCCTTCCAGGATACTACTCGTGTACTTATTAATGCTGCCATCAACGGTCGCGTCGATAAGCTCCACGGCTTGAAGGAAAACGTCATTATCGGTCGCAAGATTCCTGTAGGAACTGGCGTTCGTAAATTAGATGTTTCTGAAGAAGAAATTGAAGGTAACTTCGGCGATTTTAAGATCGTTCAAGATGAAGATTTCTAAGAGCTAGAATATCAGAAAAATAGCCTCGTCTGAGGCTATTTTTTGTTAAAATATATTAATAATGCATACTTATCTTGAAACCATCAAACAGGCCGCCATTTCTTTTCCGGCTATTGCTATCATTTTTACTATTCCATACCTAATCTACAATTACAAAAAATATGGCTCTATTATGAGTCTGCGACTTTGGATTATCTATTCTTTTATTCTCTATATGCTCATTACCTACTGCTTGATCATACTTCCTCTCCCGTCAGCCGAGAAAGCACAAACCCTCAGAGGCCATCACTTACAACTTAATCCTCTTAATTTTATTTTTGATATCATTAAAAATACCAAGATTGATATAAATCATCCGAAGTCTTTTCTTACCATCTTTAATAACTGGGGCTTCCTTACTACCATCTTTAATATTTTTATGACTCTGCCATTTGGTTTTTATCTTCGCTATTATTTTCAAAATAGCTTAAAGCAGGTACTTATAAAAACATTCCTTCTATCTCTATTCTTTGAACTTACACAACTTAGTGGACTTTATTTTATCTATCAAGGAAATTATCGACTATTTGATGTAGATGATTTAATTACAAATACTCTAGGTGGCCTTTTGGGTTTTCTACTAGCAGGCGCATTAATTAAATTCCTACCTACTCGTGCAGAGATCGATCAAAAAAGTTATGATCGTAGCCAAAAAATATCCTTACTGCGACGATTCATTGCAATGTTCTTTGATATAGTCGCCTCTGCTATTTTCTCCTTCACGATAGGAACCATCCTCATCAAATTTTTTAACTTTAATAATGCCATCCCGATTAGTTTACTCATGGTTGTCTTATTTTTATCACTCATAGCCACCATTACAGATGGTCGCACCCCAGGGTTCTTTATGACTAATATTAAAATAATCATCAGTAAAGAGGTTAAGCAAAAAAATAGCTTTAATCGCTTTCTCCATTATTTTATCCGTTTCGCCGTTTTTATCCTTCAATACATCCTAGCTCCATATCTCATACTATTATTTATCCATTTTCTTATCGACCAAGAAATTATCACTGGCGATGCCATTGCGATTATCGTCATTTCCTTTACTCTAATCTATCTCTTATATCTCTTTATTTCATCAATCATTGTTGCAATTAAAAAACCGCTATTCTATGAAAGACTATCGAAAACCAGCTTAATAAATACCACTAAAGAAAAAATCAAGAAGACCACGCCGCTCTCATAACTCCCCTTGTAGTTATCCTTATTTTGTGATAAAATACACATGTAAGTTTATCAAGGTGACATTTGACTAACTAGACCAAAGAAAAAGCCGATCGTTTCCGACTGCAATAATTTTTTAGAAAATTATAGGCCAAGCAGAGAAACAATCTGGAACTCCTCTTAGTCTAGCTATTAGAGTGTAACCATTAAAGGAAAGGAAAAGATGAAAGTCATCCTCGGCACCAAAATTGGTATGACC
>ERZ773003.2031-NODE-2031-length-10571-cov-7.651864_pt1 | contig 10571 bp, 7 predicted proteins | sample MGYA00580668_ERZ773003 | MGnify/ENA primary metagenome ERZ773003 (study PRJEB29015, sample SAMEA2738002) | human oral metagenome | biome: human oral; feature: human-associated habitat; material: dental | place: China | collected 2126 ... | reverse complement strand
CCCCGCTACCAGCGGGTCGGACTGGCCGACGAGGTCGCCGCGGCCGGGCGGTCGGCGTCGCGGCCACTCCTACTGCCCGGCTTCGACGAGTTCATCCTCGGCTACCAGGACCGCCTGTTCGCCCTCACCGAACGCGACCACCCGAAACTCGTCCCCGGCAACAACGGGATGTTCAAACGCGGCGCCGTGCTGGGAGGTCGCGTGGTGGGGTCGTGGAAACGGGCCGGAACCCCCGGCAGGCGACGCCTGGAACTGACCCGCTTCGAGGACCTGTCTTCCCGGGCGGAGTCGGGATTCGAGAAGGCCTTCCGGGTCTGGCCGTTCCTCACGCAGTGAGCTCCCAGCCAGCTGGTTGGGCCGGCCCGCCGGCGTCAGCGAGTGGGTCGTGTCGACACCTCGTGCGTGTGTCTGGGGACTGATGTGGGGTGTGGGATGGTTTCGACTCGGACCGGTTCATCGGCCGCGGAGCCTCCGGGTCTTCCGGGTCGCCTGGCGTTCCTTCTTGCGTGCCCGTTCCCACTGGTGAACCTGCCGTGCCGAGATTGCCAGAAGGGCCAGAACCTGGAGGGCGCTGGTGACGACCAGATCGAAGGTGGCGCGCTGAACCCCGAGACCGGAAACCCTCCCCATGTCGGTCACGATGCCCAGTACGAGGAAAGCCATGAGGGCGATGCGACCGCGTGGGTGACCGCGCCAGGCCGCCACGCCCAGGGATGCGATGACCAGCGTGATGATGGTGGACACCGCTGTCGCCGTCCCGAGCAGGATCGTCGTCAGTTCGTGGTCCTGGACGGACTCCGTCCCGGCCTCCAGGAGATCGGCGACATCGAGTCGTGCGATCTGGAAGAGATCGACCAGAACCATGAGGCCGATGAGGACGAGTGCGATGACGAGCTGATGCGGGCGGCGGCGCCGGGCCTCGAGGTCGGCCCGGTGGGCGAGCTCCAGGGAGCGGCCCGAATCGGAGCCGGGCACCACCTCGTTGAGGTCGAGGACGTGGAGGGCACCGTCGGTGACCACCCGGTCCCCGCCGCCGTTCTTGTCGTGATACGCGGTGAAGAAGTCGGGCCAGATCTCGAGCTCGGCGGCGGCATTGGCCCACCGCACGTCATCGACGACGAAGTCCCGCTCGATGTCGATGTCCGCGTCGATCTTGTGGGTGACCTGGAAGGTGAGGACACTCAACCCGACAGCGCGGTCGTAGGTGGCGGCGGCCAACCAGTCCACGCGGCCCCCGCCGGGAAGAACCCAGCCGGGAGGGCAGTACCAGAAGCGGATGTGGTGGCGCTGCGAGGGGTTGCCCTCGACCTCCTTCTGGTAGGCGAAACTCTGCGTGCGCTTGAACAGCAGGAGGTTGGAGACGGGAGCGGCCGGGTACGAGCGGCGCAGCAGCGCGGAGACGACCATGCGCCAGGACGTGCGCAGCGTGATGGGTTCGGCGCGCACCCAGCCCGCGGCCTCCATCGCCTCGTGAATGTCCTCCTCGTCGCCCCTGACGGCGAGGTTGACCGGATCCCCCAGGAGACCGTCGGCGGTGCGGGTGCGACCGATGAAGTAGTCGGGCACGTAGAGCCAGGTGAGCACCTGGTGCAGCCGGGGCAGGGCGAGATAGGCCAGGACCGCCCAGAACAGCAGGGAGTTGACCACGAGCAGCGGTTCCAGATGCCAGCCGGATCCGATGAGCAACCAGGCCAGCCATAGTGTGGCGACGGCGGCGATGGCGAAGAAGATGGAGTCCAGGACGTCGTCGATGCCCCAGGACCGGGCGTCCGCCTCTGACATCTTGGACGGGTCGGCCCGATAGACGGGCGGTGCCGTCGGACGGGGACGAGTCTCCCTGGGTATCTTCATGCCAGCACGCTACCGGAGCCGGCCCGGTCGGCGTGGGAATCCCTACTCGAAGAGGGCCGCCGCGATCATGGTGTCACCCTTCTTCAAGCCCGGGGGAATGGCGAACAGGGCCGACGTCTCGTGCTGGAGGTACTCCTGGAGGGCGTCGCTTTTCGTCATGCGATCCAGGATCGGATAGAAATTGGTGCGCGGGTCGCGCACGAAGGCGACGAAGAACAGGCCTGTCTGCAGGCGTCCCAGGGAGTCGGTGCCGTCGGTGTAGTTGTAGCCGCGGCGCAGCATCCTGCGACCCTGGTTCTGTTCCGGCGAGACGACGGCGATGTGGGCGTCCTCCGGGACCAGCGTCTCACCCTTGTCGTCCTTGGCGGCGTAGTCCACCGCGGTGAACTCCTCGGAAGACTTGGTGGGGGCGGTGATGCTCAACGGGGCCCCGTAACGTTTGTCGCGACCCATGATCTGTTCCTGCTCGATGAGACGGATGCGGTCCCAGATCTCGGCGAACATGTGGATCCGACGCGCCACGTAGTAGGTGCCGCCCGCCATCCAGGATCCCGCGTCGTCACCCGACTGGACCCACAGGTGCTCGTTGAGCTGCTCCGTGCTGTCCTCGGCCTTGATGTTGTTGGTGCCGTCCTTGAAACCGAAGAGGTTGCGTGGCGTCTCCTGGTCGACGGAGGTAGATGACGTGCGCCCGTAGCCTACTTGGCTCCACTTCAACGCCGCCGTGCCGAAGGCGATGCGGGCCAGGTTGCGGATGGCGTGGACGCAGACCTGGGCGTCGTTGGAGCACGCCTGCACTAGGAGGTCGCCGTCGGACTGGGCGGCGTGGAGCTGATCCCCCCTGAACGACGGCATTCCCTCGCTCAGGATGGCCGGCAGTTTGCCGGCCAGGCCGAACCGGTCCTGTCCCTGGGCGTCGACGAAAAGGCTCTTGCCCACCCCGAAGGTGATGGTCAGACCGTTGGGTTTGTAACCCCAGGCCTCGCCGGTGTCCTTCGGCGGGAACTGCTTGTTGGAGCTGGGTTCGCCGCCGATGAGTTCCCCGGCGCACATCTGCTCGGCCGCCACCGCCCAGTCGGACAGGAGTTTCTTGAGGTCCTCGACCTTCGCGGTGGTGGAGACGTCGAAGGCCGCGGTGAACATGTTGTCCTGGGCGGGCGTGGTGATGCCCGCCTGGTGGTCGCCCCGGAAGGGATAGACAGTGAGGATGGCCTCCTCGGGGTGCGTGGACGCCTCCCAGGCCCGGCCTCCGATGACACCCGCGATCCCCGCCAGCGCTGCGCCGATACCCGCGCCTGCGAACACGGCGCGACGGCTGGTGCTCCGCTTTCCGGACGGTGCCGGATCGCCGGAGGTTCCGGTGTTCCCGGGGATCTCGTCACCGATCCCGCCGGAGACCGCCTGGGCCTCCCGGTCCGGCTGCTCCGGGGCCGGGGACTCCGATTCAGTTGCTTCGTCGACGGCCTTCCGTTCGTCCGACTCGTCGATCGGCTTGTCGCTCACTGCCCACTCCTTCCAGGACGTACCTGTTGCTGACTGAATTACAGAACGAGCCCGGCCACGTTCGACAGCGACTCGCTCAGGGCGTTGACGGCGTCGGAGAACTTGCGCTGCTCCTCGGTGTAGGAGTTCTTGTCCGGGGCCTCGCCGCCGTCCTTCTGGACCGTCGCGATCGTGGAGTAGTCCACGTAGGTGTCCTTGCCGTCCTCGGTCTTCCCGGACACGTGGGCGGCGACGAGCTCGTCCACCGTCTTGAACTGGGAGGTGATCTTCCCGGCCAGCGCGGAGTCCTTTTTCTTGACGATGTCCTCGACGTTGCCGTAGGCCACCTGGGCGCCCTCGACGTTGGCCTTGAAGTCGTAGAGGTCGGTGTGGGAGAAGGTTTCCTCCTCGCCGACGATCTTGGTGCTGGCGACCTCCTCCATCAGGGAGGACGCGCCGGTGGCGACGTCCTTGAGTTCCAGCTCGAACTTCTTGCCGCCCGTGCCGTTGATGTTGCCGTAGACGAGGTCGTAGAGGTCCTTGGTCTTGGCGTTGAGCTGGTCGGTGGCGGCCTTGCGCGACGCGTCGTCGGCGAACTTGAAGGGGCTTGACGCGTCCTGGGCCCACAGGTCGGCCTCGATGCGGTGCCAACCGGTCCAAGCGTCGATGACCTCCTTGTCGGTCACAGACTTCCCGGCGTCGGTGGCGAGGTCCTGGATGCGGGCGTCCAAGGCCTCGTCGATGTCGCCGGCCTGCTCAAGACCGAAGGACTCGGCGGTGGGTTCGATGCGTTCGTAGTGCTGGCGGGCCAGCGGGTAGAGGCTTTGTGCCTTGGCGGTGTCGCCGGCGAGGTAGGCGGTCACGAAGTCCTGGGTTGCGGTCAGCAGCTGGCCTGCCTGGTCGCGCACGTAAGCCGTGTACTTGGTGACGGCCTCCTCCCGCAGCTTGGCCTCGTCCTCGCTGACCGCGACCTCCGCGCCCGCTGTGACCGTCAGCTGTGTGACGCCCTTGAGCTGGCCGACCATGTTCGGTTTGCAGGCGCCGTAGTACGTGCCCTCCTTGAGGGCAGTGGTCATCTTCGCGGTGGTTCCGGGGCCGATGTTCTCCTGCTCGGAGATGATCTGGAGCTTGTCCTCGGTGAGGATCTCGAGTTCGTTGGGGGAGGTACCGTTGTTGGTGACGGTGAAGGTGATCACGCCCGAGGGGAACGAGGTGCTGGAGAACTGGCACGAATCGTCGGTGATGGTCACCGTGATCTCCTGGGGCCCGCCGGAACCGGAGGCGCCCGACGTGGAATTCTTGGGGTTGTCGGTGCAGGCGGCCAGGGTGACGGCCGCCGCCGCGAGGGGGAACAAGGTGAGCACGCTCCGACGTTTGAGGTTCGGCATCTGTATTCCTTCGGTGATTGTTGGCGGATCGGTGATGAAGGTCACACCCGGGTGGGGTGACGGGACGGCGGGGCCGGGACGATGGATCGCCGGGCGGGAATCGGTCGTCGATGGCTTCGGGTTTGTGGGACTCACCCGGCAGCGGCCTTGGCTTCCGGTCGGCGCCTCGGACCTTGGATCTGGATGGTGAGCAGCACCAGCACCGGGACGATGTAGAGAATCCAGCCCACGACCTGCAGCACAGTCGGTTGGAGGTTGAACTGGAACATGGCCTGGAGCAGTACGTAGAGCCAGTGGAGCGGCGAGGTGGTACCGGGCAGGTGGGCCGAGAGGTCCCAGGCGTGGTTCATGATGCCCGGCAGAACGCCGGCCTCCTGGAAATCCCCGACGCCGTAGGCGACGATGCCCGCCGCCACCAGCACCAGGAAATAACCGGTGACGGCGAAGAAGACGCGGAAATTGATGCGTACCGCGCCCTGGTAGAGCAGCACGCCCAGCACGATGGCGATGAGCAGCCCGGTGAGCACCCCCAAGGTGGTCTGCATCGTGGAGTTCTCGATGCTTGAACGCACCGTTGCCCACACGAACAGGGCCGTCTCCACGCCTTCGCGGCCGACCGCGATCACGGCGATCCAGACGACCCCCCAGCCGGAAGAACCGGCGGACAGGGTCCTGGACAGGGAGCCCTCGATCTCGCCCTTGAGTTCCCGGGCGTTCTTTCCCATCCAGAAGATCATCCAGGTGACAAGGCCGACGGCGACGAAAGACAACGAACCGCCCAGGATCTCCTGGGCCTGGAAGGTGAGGGTTTTGGGACCCCAGGTCAGGATGGCGCCGACGATCAGCGGGATCAGAGCGGCCAGAGCGACGCCGCCCCAGAGCTTGGGCAGTGCGTCGCGGCGGTCCGCCTTGACCAGGTAGGCCACGATGATGCTGACGACCAGCGCCGCTTCGAGGCCTTCCCTGAGAGCAATGAGCAGGTTGGCGAGGAACACTCGACCTCCGTATCTCGGAACTCCATGACGGAAATAAGCCTAGCCTGCACTTACCGGAAATGTGAATGTGATTTCAACCATTTCGTCTCAAAGCTGGTTGAGCCGACCTGCGAAGAAGGATGTGGTGAAGTTGGTTGAGCCGGCCTGCGAGTGTCAGCGAGTGGGTCGTGTCGAAACCATGGTGACCTTGTCCGGGGTGTTGTGGTCGGGTTTTGGCTGCCGGGTGTGGGGTGGTTTCGACTCAGCCGTTCGCTTCGCTCACGTGCTGGCTCAACCGGCTTCGGAAAGGGGGCAGTTGGTTGAGTTGGTCTGCGAGTGTCAGCGAGTGGGTCGTGTCGAAACCAGCCCGACGTGGAGGTTCAGCGGCGGATGGTGCGTTCCATCCTCACGTGACCCAGTTCGAAGGGGGCCAGGCTGGACCAGTCGTCGTCGAAGGTGAACTCCGTGAAGGTGGACGTCGGGTACCAGCACTGGAGACGGTCGGCCTCCCGGCTGTCGGAGGCGTTGCCGAGCTGGGCGGCGAGCGCGGGAATGGTGGGGGCGTGCCCCACCACCAGCAGGCCGTTCACGGCGGGGTCGGTCTCGCCGATGTGCCGAAGGAGGGCGTCGGTGCCCTCGTAGTAGAGGTCGTCCAGGTATTCGACGGGGATGTCGAGGCCGAGTGCCGCGAAGGTCTGCCGGGCGCGGGTTGCGGTGGAGACCAGGGCGTGTTCCAGGCCGAGGGGACGCAGCTGCCGGCCTGCCTCCTGCGCGTCCTGGATACCGGTGGGCAGCAGCTCCCGCGAGTGATCGCCGCGGGGATGGCTGGCCCGGGTTTTCGCGTGGCGCATCAGCACGAGTCGTCGCATGGGGTGAGTCTACGAGCTCCGCTGGCGCCGGTCCGTCGCCCCTGATTCGTTTTGCTGGCCCTATTCCCTGTTTGCTGGGCTTGTTGATGTTTGCTGGCCTCACAGCGCAGGCAAACGTGAACAAGCCCAGCAAACCGGTGGTAAGGCCAGCAAAGCAGCATTAAGGCCAGCAAACCGACGGACGGGGTGGGGTGGGGGAGCGGGCCCCGCTGGCGTGCTCCTCGGGCGATGTGGTCCTTCAGGATGTGGCGACCGGTTTTACGGCGACCATGAGGTCGCGGCGGATGGAGGAGTCGACGCGGTGCGCGAACCGGTCCCACGCCCCGCCGGTGAGGACCTCCAGGCCGGCGTCGGCCAGCAGCGCCGCCAGGTCCTCGCGGGGCATGCCGAGGGTGTTCCAGCTGATCCCCAGCGACCCTCCCGGGTGCAGCTGCCCCGCCCACACCGGGATCGTCTCCGCCAGCAGCTGCGCCGGGGTGCGCGACCTGCGTCCGCCCGACGTCGATCCGTGCACCACGCCGTAGGGGGCGTCGGTGACGATGGCGTCGAAACGTTTCTTCCCGTACAGCGACCCCGACGAGCGGGCGTCCCCGGTGAACACCGTCGCCACCAGCTCCCGTCTGTCGACGGTGATGCGTGCGTCGAAGCGACGACCGATGCGCGTACCGTTGCGGCGCACCGGGGTGACGGCGGCCGTGTGTTTGATGCGTTTGCGGCGCAGCCAGGTTTTGTAGAACGCCGCCATCGCGTCGAAGGCCTTGTCGTCGGCCTCCACGCCGAAGGCGTCGCAGCCCGCGATGAGTGCCGTCGAGATGGTGGTGCCGCGCCCCGCCATCGGGTCCAGCACCCGGTGGGGGGCGTTGCGCCTGGCCGCCGCGACGGTGACGTTCAGCAGCAGCCGGGTGAACTGTTCGTTGGTCTTTCCTTGGTATTTGGGGATGGTCACGAGGTCGTCGTCGAGGACATCGGTTCGCGGCAGTGCGACGGGTCGCAGCAGGTCGCCGTCGCGCTGGAACAGTGCGAATGCAGACGACTGCCGTGCGATGCCCGCCAGCTCGTCGCGTCCCAGGTGCTCGGCGTCGAAGGCCAGGTAGTCGACGCCCGCCACCTCGGCCTGCGCGATCCCTGAGACGAAGGGGGCGGTGATCTCCAGTTCGGCGGCGGTTAGCGTGGCCGCCTCGCCCGCGTAGACGCGATTCGCGGACGGGTTGCGCAACAACAGGTACGACGACATGGGGGCAAGTCTTTCACGTCGCGACGCCGCAGGGGCTCATCGCAGGAACAGGGCCTTGAGGCGCAGCGATGCCGCCCACACCCCGAGCATCGCCAGGACGACGAAGTAGAGGGCGTGACCTGCGGTCAGCCAGCTGACGGCGCCGGCGTTGAGGTCGCGGAGCATCTCGATGCCGTGCCACAGCGGCAGGCATTTCACCGCCGCCGCGATCGGGGCCGGGTAGACGTCGACGGGGTAGAAGGTGCCGGAGAACATGAACATCGGCATCAGCACCAGCATGATCCAGTCCATCTGCTGGAAGGTGCGGCAGAACGACGTGGCCGCCATCCCCAGGGCCGCGATCCCGAAGGCGATCAGCAGGCACGCCGGTATGGCCAGCAGCACCCACCACGACCCGACGAGACCCAGCAGCGCCATGACCGCGACGAAACTGGTGGCGTAGATGCCGCCGCGCACCAGGGCGACGGTGATCTCGCCCAGCGCCACGTCCAGCGGCCCCAGCGAGGTGCTGAGCATCGTCTCGTAGAGCTTGTCGAACTTCAGTTTCATGAACACGTTCCAGGTGGCGTCCATGACCGCCCCGTTCAACGCGGAGGTGGCCAGCAGCGCGGGCGCGATCCAGGCGGCGTAACTGGTTCCCGACTGCACCTGACCGATGAAGGCACCCAGCCCGATCCCCATCGCCAGCAGATACAGCACCGGTTCGACCGCCCCCGAGGCCATGAGCATGCTGCTGGCACCCCAGTTCGCCTTCAGGCCCCGGGCCGCGACGACGGGGAATCTGCCGCTGAACGAGGCCGAGTGGCTTGTCCTGGGCAGCATCGACTGGCCGTCCGGCAGTCCGCCCGGCGCCGCAGCCACCGGTTCCGACGCGACCCGCTTCCTGGTTCGTTTCTGGCGGAGGTGGGGCAGGGCCCCGGTCAGCCGCAGGTGGAAGAATCGCCGGGCGAGCAACAACCCGGCGACGGTCAGCGCGGTCAGGTAGGCGACGTGCACGAACGGCAGCCACGCCGGCGCGGCCTGCCCGAGGGTCAGGATGCGGGCCAGGTTCACCCCGTGCCACAGCGGCGAGATCCAGCCGAGCGGGTGCAGCCAGCCGGGCAGCACGTCGAGGGGAAAATAGGTGCCGGAGAACAGCGTCAACGGCAGCACCACCAGCCGCGAGAAGATGGAGAACTGGCCGTTCTCGTCGTGTTGGAGGGCCGTCCAAGCCATCACCGGGTTGCCGAACGACCACGCCGTCAACACCGCCACGGGAAGCAGGACCAGCACGCTCGCGGGGGTGATGGCCCCGAAGACCAGCAGCACCACGATGACGGTGGCGCAGTTGATGAGGTAACGCACCGTCGAGCCCAGCCAGTGTCCCTCCGCCAGCTGCGACGGGGTGGTGGGGGTGGAGGCGGCAGCCTGGTACAGCTCGTGCCACTTGAAACTGGAGAACACCCCGAGGGTGTTCTCGGCCTGCGCTGCGTGCACGGCTGAGGAGAGCAGCATCGCGGGCGCCACGAACTGCAGGAAAGGCACCCCGAGCGCCCCCGGGCTGGCGGCATCCACCACCACTCCCAGGCCCACCCCCAACGCCAGCACCGTCAGCAGCGGTTCCAGGGCGCCGATGGCGAACAGGCTCACCCACCAGGAACGCAGCTGCATGACGACGTTGCGGGCGTGATGGAAGGCGCCCCGGCGCGCGACCTGCGCGGCCCGGGCGTCGTGATCGACGGGGGAGAGGGTCTCAGTCAATCAACGACCTCCCAGTCAACCTCAGGAACACGTCCTCCAGCGAGCATCGCCGCACCAGCGACGAGTTCGGCTCCAGGCCGCGTTCCATGATGGTGCGCAGCGCGGCCTCGCCGTCGTCGGAGTAGACCAGGATCCGGTCGGGGAGGGTTTCCATGCGGTTCCCGATGCCTGCGATGCGCTCGGCGGCCCCGGCGTTGCGGGTGGAACCGAAACGCAGCTCCACCACCTCGCGGCCGGCGTGTTCCCGTACCAGCTCCGGTGGGCTGCCCTCGGCGACGATCACGCCGTGGTCGATGACGATCAGCCGGTCGCAGAGCTGCTCGGCCTCGTCCATGTGGTGGGTGGTCAGCACCAGCGTGGTGCCCTTTTCCTTCAGCTGAAACAGCCGGTCCCACAGCACGTTGCGGGCCTGCGGGTCCAGGCCCGTGGTGGGTTCGTCGAGCAGCATGATGCGCGGGTCGGAGACCAGGGCCCGGGAGATCGTGAGGCGGCGTTTCATGCCTCCCGAGAGGTCGTCGACCCGGGAGTCGCGTTTGTCGGTGAGCTGCGCGAACTTGATCAGTTCCTCCGCCTTGGCGGCCAGCCAGCGTTTCGGCAGGCCGAAGTAGCGGCCGTAGAAGATGAGGTTCTCGCGGACCGTGAGCTGGGCGTCGAGGTTGTCGTTCTGCGGCACGACCCCGAGGTGGGCGCGGATCCGCGGTCCCTGTTCGTCGGGATCCATCCCGAGGATGCGCAGCCGGCCGCCGGAGCGGTGCGAGACCCCGGCGATCATGCGCATGGTGGTGGACTTGCCCGCCCCGTTGGGGCCGAGCAGCCCGAAGGATGTCCCGGGCTCGACCTCGAAGTCGATGCCGCGCACCGCCTCGAAGGCGCCATACGACTTGCGCAGCTCCTGGGCCAGGATCACCGGATCATTCACGGGGTAAAACCCTACGCCGTCGCCCTGCAGAATCCGTGCCCGGAGGGCATCACCGCCAGCCGGACTGCCCCTGGGGCTGCTGGTAGGTGGGCTGCTGCGGGGATTGCTGCCAGC
>ERZ773003.2024-NODE-2024-length-10606-cov-7.875557_pt1 | contig 10606 bp, 9 predicted proteins | sample MGYA00580668_ERZ773003 | MGnify/ENA primary metagenome ERZ773003 (study PRJEB29015, sample SAMEA2738002) | human oral metagenome | biome: human oral; feature: human-associated habitat; material: dental | place: China | collected 2126 ... | reverse complement strand
CGGTCAATGCGATTTACGGCGGCGAGATGAGTGCACACCACTACTTCCGTGAGTTCTCCTACTGCGACAGCGGTCAGATTCCGTGGCTGCTCGTTGCAGAGCTGATGAGTGCGGCGGGCGGCAAGACGCTGTCGGCGCTCATGCAGGCACGCATGGATCGCTATCCGACCTCGGGTGAGATCAACAGCAAGGTCACGGATGCAAAGGCGGTCATGGATCGCATCGAGGCGAAGTACGGTGCGGACGGCAAGGTGACGAAGGTGGACGGTCTCTCGATCGAGTTTGACAAGTGGCGGTTCAACCTGCGTATGTCCAACACGGAGCCGGTCATCCGCCTGAACGTCGAGACGCGTCAGGATAAGGCACTGCTCAAGGAGAAGACGGACGAGCTGCTCGCAGAGATTCGTGCTTGACAACGCATTGGTACAGGAAGGAGTGTTTTGATGAGTCTTGTACTGAAATCCGGTTTTACGTTTGACTATGACAATCTCTATGGCGAGGGCAAGGTGACGGATGCCGACCTCGCATTCTATGCGGATGATCTCAAGAAGGCACATGCCGCAATGAAGGTCATGCGCGAGACGGGCTTTATCCGCGCACATCTTTCGAAGGATGGGGAGCCGGAGAAGGTGCTGTTCTCGCAGACGCCATACATCAAGGAAGGAAATATCAACTCTCCTGCATCCCTTGCACGGCTGAAAGAGCTTGGAAAGCACGCACAGGAGAATACGGATGTCGTGATCTCCCTTGGCATCGGCGGCTCGTACCTCGGGAACAAGGTGCTGTTTGATGTGCACTGCGGCGAGCTCTGGAATTCGCTCTCGAATGAGCAGCGCAGCAACTATCCGCGTATCTACTTCAGCGGCAACAACATCGACCCGCGCCGCACAGGCGACATTATCAACCACATGAAGGATGTTGCGCAGATCAAGAAAACGCATGGCGGACAGCCGCTGCGCATCATGCTCCTCGTCATCTCAAAGTCGGGCGGAACGCTCGATACGATGTCGAACTTCATGGTGATGTACGATGCGTTCACGAAGGCGGACAATATCGAGGTTGAGGTGGTCGCGGTCACCGACCCGAACGAGGAGAAGCCGACGCTGCTCAAAAAGCTCGCGATGGACAAGGGCTGGAAACAGTTCGCTGTGCCGGACGGGGTGGGTGGACGCTTTACCGTCTTTACCGAGGTCGGGTTGACGCTCGCCGCGTGCATCGGCTTTGATATTGAGAGCTTCCTTGCGGGGGCGCGCGACATGGACGAGGTCTGCCAGAATGACGACCTCTGGAAGAATCCCGCGATGCTCAACGCTGCGCTGAAGTTTGCGGCATCCGAGAAACACGGCCGCGACATCGAGGTCATGATGCCCTATGGCGACTATCTGAAGTCCGTCTCCGAGTGGTACATTCAGCTGCTCGCCGAGTCGCTCGGCAAGCAGTTCAACAAGGAGGGCAAGGAAGTCTGCTACGGACGTACGCCTGTCGTTGCAGTCGGCACGACGGATATGCACGCGCAGACGCAGCAGCATCAGGAGGGCAAGCTCAACAAGGTGGTGCAGTTCATCCGCATCGACAAGTGGGCAGACGATCTTGTCATTCCGAACGTGTTCCCCGAGGTCAAGAAGCTCGCGGATGTGGCGGGCGTGACGATGGGGGCGGCCCTTGAGGTGGCGCGCCAGTCAAACGCGGATGCACTTGCGTCGAACAAGCGCTACAGTGCCGTGTTTGCGCTGCCGGAGCTGACGCCGTATCACCTCGGCGAGCTGCTCTACATGCTTGCGATGTCCATTGCCTACGAGGGTGAGTTGGCGGATGTCGACGCATTCGATCAGCCGGGTGTCGAGGCGTATAAGCGCATCATGGGACCGAAGCTGCAGGAGCTGAAGAAAAAGGGCTAAGCGGCAATGAAAAACGTTTAAGCGTGCGGCGTGGGAACCGCACGTCTGAGCGTGTGGATATGTTTTTGGGGGGGACTGCAGCAGCAGTCCCTCTTTGCTTATCGGAGGTATGCGTGCTCGAACGCTGGAAAGACTATCTCAGTGCGCGGTATCGGCGTCAGCAGGCGGCGGTCGGCGCGGGACTGCTCCTGCTCCTTTCCCTCTGTGCCGTGCTCCATGAGGAACCTCCGCCACTTCCTGTGCCGCCTGCGGTCAGCCATATTGATGCGTCCGTGACAGAGGTGCAGGGGCTATCCGCTGCGGCAGAGGGCAGAGCTCTGCACAACCCGTTTACCATGGCGCATGCAGCGGAGGGGGAGACGGGTACTATGCCAATCGCGCCAACGCCGCACGAGGAAAAGCCGCCGGCGCAGCCCGCTCCTGCCGCTCCGCCGATGCCGCCGCAGGCGCAGCCCAAGGCAGAGACGCCGCTCGTACTGCGCGGTATTGTGACGGGGGCAGACGGACGGAGGATCGCCATCCTCGCTAGAGGGAAGGACAGCGCGGCGCTTGCTGCGGGCGATACATGGCACGGCTATACCCTTGACGCACTAACCGAGCGAACGGCGACACTGCGCACGGCGCATGGCGTCATTACGCTTACGAGGGAGTAAATAGGATGAAGCGATGGATCATCAGGGCCATGTTCTTTGGACTGCTGCTTTTTGCTGCACCGGTCTCTGCTGCATCCGTGACCGTTGATGTAACGGGCGGCGATGTGCGGTCTGTCCTCCTCGCGGCGGCGCGTATGGGGAATCTACCGCTCATCGTCGATGACAGCGTGACGGGGACGGTAACGGCACATCTCACGGGCGAGGCGGAGGAGGTACTGCACCTCATCGCCGCCGCTCGCGGGATCCACCTTGAGCGGCACGGGGATGTGTGGCTGGCCGTCGGCACAGAGGTGCGCGATGCACAGCGGCGCGTTCATACCTATGTCGTCCGCTATGCTGATCCTGAGGAACTCGCCCATGCAGCAAATTTATCCCTCACGGGTGAAGGAAAACGCGCGATCGTGTCGAAAAATAATAAAGATACGAGCGAAAATGAGGACTCGGATTCCGATACGCCGCAGCGCGTTCTTGTGGATACAGCGACGAATACGCTTCTCTTTTACGGTACGGAGTCGGAGGCTCGTGCCGTACGCGAGATCGTTTTTGCCCTCGACACGGCGCCGCGTCAGGTGTCGCTTGAGGCGCGTGTTGTTGCCGTCTCCAAGCGGGCAGCAAAGGAGCTTGGCATCGACTGGTCATGGTCATCGCTGCCGCAGTACCCGGACGTCTCACGTGATGCGTCAGGCAGCTGGCACGTCAACGGACGCAATGCGGGGATGGACGGCACGAGTGCCCCCGGGATCATACGCTTTGGACGCGGACCCGAGGGCATGCCGTATGAGTTCTACTACACGGCGGCGATCCGCGCACTCGTCTCGGAGGGCAAGGCAAAGATGCTTGCCCGTCCGAACGTAACGACCGTGCAGGGGCGTGAAGCACTGATCAATATCGGTGCGGAGGTGCCCGTGCCGGTTGTGACGACATCGAATAATGTCACGACGACCGGCATCGAGTACCGCGAGGCAGGGATCATCCTGCGCTATACGCCGCGCGTCACGGCAGATGGCAACATCGTCGCGCGTGTGCACACGGAGGTCAGTACGCCCGTTTTCGTTGACGATCTGAAGGCGTACCGTTTCCAAAAGCGGAGTGCGGACACCACGGTCCGCCTGAAAAACGGCGAGACGATGGTGATCGGCGGGCTCATTGACAGCGATGAGTCGCGTACGCTTGCAAAGATTCCGTTTCTCGGCGACCTGCCGCTCTTGGGAGCATTCTTCCGCACGGTGCGGACGAGCAGAAACGAGACGGAACTGATGATTTTTCTCACAGCACATGTTTTGGACGAGTGATGAAATACGACAGAAAGAGGAGATCAAGGGTGGCAATCAGAATACTCTTAGCAGACGACCACGCGCTCTTGCGGCAGGGGATCAAGCGCGTACTGAATTTTGAAGACGATCTCGAGGTCGTCGGCGAAGCAGAGGACGGGCAGGAAGCACTGGCGCGCACGCTTATGCTCAAACCCGACATCCTCCTGCTTGACATTAATATGCCGGGGCTGACGGGGCTGGACGTAACGAAGCAGCTGAAGCAGGCGCGCTCGCGCGTGAAGATCATCGCACTCACGATCCACGACAGCGATAACTATGTGCTCGAAATGCTGAAGAACGGGGCACTCGGCTACCTGCTCAAGGACGTCGAACCGAATGTGCTCATCAAGGCAATCCACATGGTCAACGAGGGCAATCCCTTCGTCTATCCGAAGCTTGCCGAGCGCCTCTTTGGCACGCCCGCGATCTCGGGCGACGTTGGGCGCATGGCAAAGGAAATCTGGGACGAGAGCCGTGGAGAACGCCTCACCCCGCGTGAAATGGACGTGCTCGGCTGCATTGCAAAAGGCCTATCGAATCAGGACATCGGCAAGGCGCTGGGGCTCTCCGAAAAGACGGTCAAGAACCATCTCACGAGCGTCTTTCACAAGCTGAAGGTGAATGATCGCACGCAGGCACTCGTCTATGTACTGAAGAACAAAATCGTTTCGTTGGAGTAAAGGAAGGCACGCACTCATAGGAGTAGCGTGCCTTTTTCTGTTCGATGGAGAGAAAGGAAATATGTATATCAGACTCAGTGCACGGAGAACCAAGGCATATTATCAGGAAATCATGGAACAGGCGATGGCAGAAACAGATCAGCTGCGGAAGATGTCTCCTGACGTTGCCTTGTATGAGGTGATTTACGCGCAGCTGATGGATCTGAAAACACAGGTGATTGACCGCAGTATCGTGATTCCAAGATCTGTCCTCTACAAACGATATTCCTTGGGCACAATCGCGGTAAAAAATTTCGACGAGGAACATGATCCATACGCGCAGAAACTCTGCGATTGCTATGGCGGAGCTCTTGACTATCATAGGATGCCATGATAAATGAGAAAAACTATCATTGATATTAACCTAATCATCTGATATACTTTTCATAAAGAGGTGATGCTATGTCAGATGTTTTTGAGGGACTCATGATCCCCTTTCTTGGGACGGCACTCGGTGCCGGCTGTGTCTTCTTCCTGAAGGGTACACTCAACCGCAGCGTGCAGCGTGGGCTGACGGGCTTTGCTGCGGGCGTCATGGTGGCGGCATCGGTCTGGAGTCTCCTCATCCCTGCGATGGAGGGCTCTGCCGATCTCGGGCAGTTCGCTTTTGTTCCTGCCGTCGTTGGTTTCTGGGCAGGGACGCTCTTTCTCCTCGTACTCGATCACATTATCCCGCATCTGCATATGAATGCGCAGCAGGCGGAAGGACCGCACAGCCGCCTTTCGCGGACGACGATGCTTGTCCTCGCCGTGACCCTGCACAACATCCCCGAGGGAATGGCGGTCGGCGCAATCTACGCGGGCTGGCTGAGCGGCAGCGAGGGTATTACGCTTGGTGCCGCGCTCGCGCTCTCGCTCGGCATTGCCATCCAGAACTTTCCCGAGGGCGCGATCATCTCGATGCCGCTGCGTGCAGCGGGGATGGGAAAGTGGCGTGCCTTTGCGGGCGGCGTCCTCTCGGGGGCGGTCGAGCCGATCGGCGGCGTGCTGACAGTACTTGCAACGGCACTCATCGTGCCCGTTCTGCCCTATGCGCTTTCCTTTGCGGCGGGCGCGATGATCTACGTCGTGGTGGAGGAACTGATTCCGGAGATGAGCGAGGGAGAGCACTCGAACATCGGCGTGCTCTCGTTTGCGGTGGGCTTTACGCTCATGATGATGCTCGATGTCGCGCTCGGATAAATACGCATAGAAAAAGAGCCGACAGGGTGGTCGGCTCTTTTTCCTGGAAAGGGATGCTCGCAGGCTGGGAATACCTGCGGCTTGAGAAATGGGATGTAAGGATTTTGCCTTACAATAGGAACGCAGGGAAACGTTCCCATAGAGGGATGATCAACGGGGGGGAAAGATGTCGGGGAGGACGTTTCGTATTCCCCGTTGATACTTCGTATTTTATCATATTTTGTTTGAAAATTTTGTAACCCAAGTCACACAATAGAAAAAAATATACACTAATAATGTCGAATACGGGTTGTTTATTCTTGTATCAAGGTTCTTCTGAGTGATTTCGTGCTTTCCTAAAAAGTTTTAAGGAAGTTCCGGCATGAGGTGTTGCCACATTGATTTTTGGCAAGAAAGAACGTATAATAGCACAGAGAAGGATGCGCCTGGGAATTGGCGTATTCGGAAGGGGCGCCCTTTCGTTATGGTGATGAGGAGGAATTTTCATGCGTGATTATTTAAGAATCGCTCAGGTCATCGGTCGTGAGATCATCGATTCACGCGGCAATCCGACAGTAGAGGCGGAGGTCGTTCTCGAGGACGGCACGATTGGCCGTGGTGCTTCTCCCTCGGGTGCATCCACGGGCGAGTTCGAGGCACTGGAGCTGCGTGACGGTGACAAGTCGAAGTTCGGCGGCAAGGGCGTCTCAAAGGCGGTTAACAACGTCAACAAGAAGATCGCTCCTGCACTCCTCGGCCTTGAGGCGAGCGACATCTATGCCGTCGACCAGGCGATGTTCGATGTGGACGGCACGAAAGACAAGTCGAAACTCGGTGCAAACGCGATTCTTGCTGTTTCGATTGCAGCATCAGATGCGGCGGCAAAGTCCGAGGATATTCCGCTCTACCGCTTCTTTGGCGGTCTGCAGGCGAACGTCCTGCCCGTTCCGATGATGAACATTCTGAACGGCGGTGCACATGCGACGAACTCCGTCGATACGCAGGAGTTCATGATTATGCCGGCAGGCGCACCGACGTTCCGCGAGGCACTGCGCTGGTCGACTGAGGTGTTCCATGCGCTGCAGGCACTCCTCAAGAAGGAAGGCAAGACGACGGCAGTCGGCGACGAGGGCGGCTTTGCGCCGGATCTCGATTCCGATGAGGACACGATCGAGCACATCCTGAAGGCGATTGAGAACGCCGGCTACAAGCCCGGACAGGATTTCGTCCTCGCGATGGATGCAGCTTCCTCCGAGTGGAAGGACAAGGAGAAGGGAAAGGGCTTCTATCATCAGCCAAAGTCCGGCAAGAAGTTCACATCCGATGATCTCATCAAGCATTGGGAGTCGCTCATCGCCCAGTTCCCGATCTACTCGATTGAGGACGGTCTCGACGAGGAGGACTGGGACGGCTGGAAGGCGATGACAAAGGCACTCGGGCACAAGGTCCAGCTCGTCGGTGACGATCTCTTCGTCACGAATACGGAGCGCCTGAAGAAGGGCATTGAGCTCGGTGCGGCGAACTCCATCCTCATCAAGCTGAACCAGATCGGCTCGGTTTCCGAGACGCTTGAGGCGATCAAGATGGCGCATAAGGCAGGCTATACGGCGGTTACGTCGCATCGTTCGGGCGAGACCGAGGACACGACGATCGCCGATCTCGCCGTTGCACTCAACACGGCACAGATCAAGACGGGTGCACCGTCCCGTTCCGAGCGCGTTGCGAAGTACAACCAGCTTCTGCGCATCGAGGAACAGCTCGGCGCAAGTGCGGTCTATCCGGGCAAGCGCGCGTTCAACTTCACGAAGTAAGGAGATCCTTTGCGGATACAAAAATCCCCACCCTAGGGTGGGGATTTTTGTATGCGGCTTGCTGTCCCTAGAGTATCTGCACGATGTCCACGGCACTCTTGCGCTCCTTGTGGCGTGGGGAGGGGACACCCTTTTCCGTCGGATAGCCGACGGGAAAGAGCGCGATGAGGTTGTAGCCCTTCATGACGGAGAACAGCTCCTTGAGTTTCGGCGTATTGAACTTGCCAACCCATGTTGCGCGCAGGCCTTCGTTGTGGATGGCGAGCATGATATGCGTCGCGACGATGGCGGCGTCCACATCAGCAAAGTTCAGATCATCGTCGGGGCGCACCCACGCCTCGTCCGCCTTGCTGCCAATGACGAGAAAGACGCCGGCGCCAAAGGTGTAGCTCGTCGTCTCAGCGAGCTTTGCACGTGCGTCGGGGCTTTCGATGGCCCAGACCTTAAATGGCTGTTTGTTGACTGCCGTAGGAGCGAGACGTGCCGCCTCAAAAATGCGGTTCATGGATTCGTGCGGAATTTCCCTGTCGGAAAGGGCACGGCAGGAAAAGCGTTCGCGGATGAGTTCGTTAAATTCCATGGTGATCCTCCTTTTCTTCGATGATTTCATTATATCATAGTTATGTCACAAATATGCCTTTCAGCAGAAAATAAGAATGTCATGGTATAGTGCCAATCAAAGGGAGTGATCGGATGCGAAAGAGAATTCTTGCAGCATGCTCCGCCTTGATGATCGGAGGCGGACTACTGCTCTCGCCGATGCGTGCGGAGGCGATTGACGCGTGGGGGATTGCGGCGCAGGCACTCGGCGTGCTCGGCGCGTACCACTCGGCACTCGGTGCGGTGCTCGCGCTCGGCAACGATGTTCACGCGCAGCATGAGAGCGAGCGACAGGATATAGAGGAAAACGGACGCGCACGAAATGCACGCGATATTGCGCTTGTCGATCATGTGATGCAGCGGCTCGTGCAGGACGGAGACTATGTGCTCCGCGTGAACTCCCTTCCCTTTGTCTGGGCGGTGAACGACAGCCCCATCTTCAATGCGGCGTGCTATCCAACGGACTATGTGAGCATCAACCGCGGGCTGATCCGCGGGCTGAAAGGCAGCGAGGATGAGCTCGCGGCGGTGCTCGGGCATGAGATGACGCACGGCATCCGCCAGCACAGCGCACACAACTACGCGAAGGCGGCAGCACAGTACTACGGGCTGAGTTTTCTCAACATGGATGCGGGGTTGATGGACTGGAACAAGCTCAACGCACTGGCGGGCTACTCCATTGCTAAAAATATCACACTTCCCACAGAGTACGAGGCCGACGAGGGCGGCTTCCACATCATGACGAGTGCGGGATTCAACCCCGGCGGCGGAGCGGCGGCGATGGCACGCATGGGCTACTATCTGACGTATGTGACCCAGGATCTGCGTGAGTACCAGAACCCAAAGGACAAGGACCTCCCGCAGGACGATTTCTCCGATCATCCTGCGACAGAGCGGCGTGAGGCAAAGCTCGCGGAGATGCTTACGGCATACAGTGCGGGGCACGTGACGGTGACGGATCGGCGGACGGTCTGCATCGACGGCACGCCGCTCCTCACGGCGACGCAGACGGATGAGGATTACGACAACAGTCCCGAGAACGCCTATCTCGCTGCAGGCGCATTGGCCCGTGCCTTCCACGACTATGATACGGCAGCGGACTGGGGGCTCGCTCTGACGCGCGGCGGCGGCGTATCGATGCGCGGCGACGCCCGGATCAATGCGGCACTCTTGCCCCTGGTGGAGAAGGCCAAGGCGGGGGCACAGCTTATCTCTCTCGTTGGGGATGCGTACGTCGGGGAGACGGCGAGCGGCGCTCGGGAGAGGCTGCGCAGCACGGAGCAGGCGCGTGCCGCCGAACGTGAGGCGGAGCATGCGGCGGTTGAGAGCGCCGATGCGAAGGCGATGGATAAAATACGCGAGAACAGCGACGCCTACAGTGACTATGGCGACGGAACGCGTGCCCTCATTCTGATGGCGCGTGTCTTTGGTGCGGCGCACGACGACAAGCCTGCCCTCAGCTATGTCATTCGTGCACGTGCCTATGCTGTGCTGGGCGACGCTGACCGCGCCCACGCCGACGCCGACCGCGGTGTCGCCGATGCTCCGACGGACGTCCTCACGTGGGTCAACCGCGCGGATGTACGGCGCATGCTCGGTGAGCGTGACGGCGCACTTGCCGACGCATTGAAGGCGATCGAGGTGGATGCAAAGAGCCCCTATGGGTATCTGATCGCCGCAGAGATCTACGATGAGATGGGCAACGGTGATGCGGCAGAGGACTACTACAAAAAACTCTATACGGTCGAACCGAAGGCGGTCGCCCGCATCCCCGACAGCTATTTGGAAAAAATCGATGCGCGTGCCTACAAGGAACGCAAAAAGGCAGAGAAGAAGGCGAGGGAAGCAGAGGAGGAGCAGAAAAAGGAGAGTGGGATGTAACAAGCGGCTGCTGTACGTATGATTTCTTCGTACAGCAGCCGCTTTGAGATATCCTTATTCCTTTTTCCCCATGCGCCGCCAGATGGTGTAGCAGAGTGCGGCGACGATGATGACGACAACATCCACGATGCGGTAGGTGAACGCATAGCCGTACGTGACGGCGACGATGCCGAGCCCTGCGGCGGCAAGCCCGACGCTGATGTCGAGGGACCAGAAGTAGGTCGCCGTAGCGACTCCGGCACGCGATGCGGGGACACTGCGCACGGCAAGCGTCTGCAGCGCAGGCGTGACCGCGCCGAACCCTGCGCCGAGGAGCAGGGCGGCGCCGATCAGTCCCGTGAGCCCCGTGATGCTGCCGAGGAGCGCCATGCCCACGGCAAAGAGAAGTACTCCGGGGTAGACTGTATAGTCCGGCCCCATGCGGTCAAAGATGCGTCCAACGAAGGGGCGTGTCACGAGAATCGCTCCCGCATAGCAGGCGTAGAAGAGGCTCGTCTCTGCCGACAGCCCGAGATTGCGCGTATAGAGCGGGATAAAGGTGAGCACGCTGCCGTAGGCGAAGAAGAGAAT
>ERZ773003.2015-NODE-2015-length-10659-cov-10.608355_pt1 | contig 10659 bp, 9 predicted proteins | sample MGYA00580668_ERZ773003 | MGnify/ENA primary metagenome ERZ773003 (study PRJEB29015, sample SAMEA2738002) | human oral metagenome | biome: human oral; feature: human-associated habitat; material: dental | place: China | collected 2126 ... | reverse complement strand
TTCATTCAGCTTTTGAAAAATCGGTAGCAGAAAAGTATGGGTCTTCCCAGAACCTGTCTTTGATTCACCGACAAGGTCGCGCCCAGACAAAACAACTGGAATCAACTTCTCCTGTACCTCTGTTGCTTCAACAAACTTCAGATCCTCTAAAGCCTCCTGAATATAATTTTTAAAAGTAAATTCTGTAAATTTCATTTTTTCCTCTTATACTTATTCGTCCTATCTATTATAACAGAAATTATGGATTTTTAGCCATTTATATAAAAAGAAGGAGAACAATCGTTCTCCTTTTTCTTACAAATACAAAATAGCTAGAGTAATCAAACTTGCAACAAGGCCTATTCCCCAGAAGAGAAAATCTACCTTCCACTCGCTCCACTCCTTGCCGTGGCCAGTTAGGCCACCCAGCTCAAAGTGATGATGAACTGGAGTCATCCGGAAAATCCGCTTGCCACCAGTTAACTTGAAGTAGGTCACCTGCATCATGACAGAAGTCGTCTCAAATACATAGACAATACCAATCAAAAGCAGGGTCCACTCTTGATGAAGGGAAATAGAGATAGCAGCCAGCATACCGCCCAAAGCCAAGCTTCCTACATCTCCCATGAAAATCTTAGCGGGCTTGTGGTTAAAGACAAAGAAGCCTAGCAAGCCGCCAATCATGCTAATGATGACAACCAGAATATCAAAACGCTTCTGCTCAACAGCAATCACAGCATAAGCCACCAAGCTAATGACTACAGAAATGCTGGCCAAACCATCAATTCCATCCGTCAGATTGACAGCATTGGAGAAACCAATCAGCCAAAAAAGTACGAAAAAGATATAAAGGAAGCCCAGATGGACAGGAACGGTGAAGACATTCAGCTGGTCGCCAGCTCCGTGCTGATTGTAAAAGAAGTAAAAGACAACTCCACCGACCAGCTGCAGAAACAATTTCTGCTTGGGATTTAGACCCTCGTTGATCTTACGAAACACCTTGAGAAAGTCGTCCAAAAAGCCGACAACACCATACAGGACCAAGATAAAAAGAATCATGATCAAGCCGTTGGACAGCTGATGCGAAATCAAACCTATAACAAAGCTGGCCAGAACGGATGTCAAGAGAAAGACTGTACCACCCATGGTTGGCGTTCCAGCCTTGGCCTGATGCTGCTTAACATCTTCGTGCATTTGTTGGCCTGTGATACGAGCCTTATGGTAAAAACGAATAAAGGCAGGAATGCCGATGATAGTTAGGATAAAAGTTACGATTCCTGCAATAAGAGCAATAAGCATATTAGTCTCCCATTGTAATTGTTATTTTCTTGAGATTTTTCAGCGAAGTATTGGTCTTTTCGCTCTGCTTGACGACCTTGGAGCCCTCTCCTTTGAAAGTGACTTCGATGTCCTGCCACTTGGCAAAACGTTCGACATTGGCCTTGGTCCAGCCGTACATATCAGGCAGACTGTCTAAATCATCTGACAAGATTAAAACCTGTTGGTTGGCCTTAAGATTTTTGCCCTCTTTGACAGATACTTTTTTAATCTTGCCACCTGTTCCCAGCACAATTGGCTGGACTAGGTTGCGACGCAATTCATCTGCCAGACCGCCAGGACTGATTTGATGTTTCAGACCTAGTTGCTTGGTCAGTTTTTCTACGGACGGCATTTTATAGCTGGTTTCTTCAGTGACTGTCTCAAGAGCCGGAGTCGCCTCCGTTGTCAGATTAAGGCTGTCTTTGAGAGCGACAGCTTCTTCCAAGACCGGATTGACCACTTCCTGCCAGAATATTGGCTGGAATTTTTCCTCAGGCTGCTGAACTGTTACATACATGATAAATTCAGGATTTTCTGCCGGCGTCATGGCAACAACTGAATAGATATAGTCGTTCTCACCCTCTAGATAACCATTTTCAGAGGCAATCTGAGCGGTCCCTGACTTAACAGCGACATTCTGACCAGCCACTTGAATGACGGGTTCCCCACCAACGTTCAGGGTTCCGTGGTAGGAGTCTGTTCCGACCTGAACCATATAATCCCGAGTGGTTTGAGCAGCTTTTTCTGAGACAGGATTTCCGATAATTTCCGTCGCAGTCTTACGAGCTGTATTGGTTTTAGGATCATGGATAGCATTGATAAACTTAGGCTCCACCATGACACCATCATTGGCTACGGATGAGAAGGCGCGCAGCATCTGCACCTGTGTCACACCAATCCCTTGACCAAAGGAGCTCATGGCAATCGTAACATAGTTATCACCTGGCAAAGAGCCATAGGTTTCATTGCCCATTCCAAAGCGGGTCGGCAGACCAAACTTAAACTTACTCAAGTAGTCCAGCCACTTGTCATTGCCCATCTTCTGCTCCAGAATGGTCATACCGACGTTACTGGAATAGGTAAATCCTTGGGCAAAGGTCAGGGTTTCCCCTTCTGAAATCCCCATGTTGACGTTCCAGTCTCGAATGGTCGCATCAGCTATTTTCAATTCACTACTGTTAAAGTATTCGCCACCAGGGAAGGTATTGTTGTCAATAGCCGAAGCCAACATCATCACCTTCATGGTCGATCCTGGCTCATAGTTACTTTGATAGAGGATATCACGCCAGACAAAGTCTTTTGTGATGCCATCCTTGGTATCGGCATTGAAGGTCGGCCGTTGGGTCGTAGCCAGGATTTCTCCTGTCTTAGCGCTGACCAAGGTAGCCGTCATATACTTGCCTTTTACCTTTTCCTGGAAGGCATCCATCTGAGTTTCCATAAAGGATTGCAAGGGACTAGAAAGGGTTGTGTAAACATCCTTTCCGTCTACCATGTGTTGGGAAGCCTGCTCCGTACCCGGAACAATATTTCCCAGACGATCCTTCTCATAGGTGATAATCCCATCTGTACCTGCAAGAATGCTATTTAAAGAACTCTCCAAACCAGATGACCCAATCAAACGCTTGGTTCCATCCTCATTTTCATGGAGTTGCGCTAAACCGATAAAGGAAGAAGCAAACTGTCCATTGGGATAACTGCGGTTAGGGCTAGTTGTAAAGTCAACCCCCTCAACCCCAGCTGTTTTGAGGTCATTTTTAATGGCCATCATATTGGCATAGGTGATTCCATTTCCCTTGGCTCCAAAAGATACCTGTTTCAGATCTGGTTGAGAAAGCTGTTCTTTGACATAAGACTCCTCCATATCTAGATATTTATGGAAAATTTCAGCCACCTTATTAAATTGAGAATCCTCTACATAGAGGATTTTACCAGTTGCTGACTTGTAGTTCTTGTCAATAACAGCATATATATTATAAGAAGTCGCATCCTCTGCAATAGGCGTTCCATTACGATCGTATATAGTCCCTCGTTTTGCAGGAATCGTCTTGGTTGTTTGGTGAACCTTTTTGGCCTCTTGAACCAAATCCTTACCAAATTTACTACCCGTTCCGATAATAACCGCAAAGTTCACCAAAAAGACAGCGAAGAGTATGACAGCCAATAAACTCAGGCTTTTCCCTACTCTTCGGCGGTTTTCTTCTGGAGATTTACGGTTACGAACGGCATAACGGATGATTTTTTCTTTCCACTGTTTCATTTCTTACTCCGCTGCTCGGATATTTTCGTTATTCAGCTGCAAATCCTTGGAGTTTGCAATTTCTTTCAAACGTTCTGAACGAATCAATTCATTGACCTCTTGCTTGGCATCGTCTAGCTCGGTTTTCTTTTCTTCGATTTGAGCATTGACCTTGGTTAATTCATTCTGAACTTGTAATAGCTTGGTTTGCATAAACACAACACTAAATGCCAGGATAATCATTGTTGCAGCAATCGAAACATAGAAGGCCTTTTCCACACGTGAAAAACCTTTAAACTTCGTTTGCAATAACTGGCTTGTTTTTTCGATTCTTTCTGCCATGTTTTTCCTCTTACTTGTGAATTTTTCTAGCCACGCGCAACTTGGCTGAATGCGAACGGTTGTTGGCCTCTAGCTCTTCAGCACTTGGCAAGATTGGCTTGCGGGATACCAATTCCATCTTGGGCTTAAGGTCATCTGGAATGAAGGGCAAGCCTTTGGGAACTTCCACTGTTGAAGCCTCCTTAAACAACTGCTTGGTCAAGCGGTCTTCCAACGAATGGAAGGTAATGACCGAGATTCTCCCATCCAGAGCCAGCATGTCCATGGCCTGCTGGATGGATTCATCTGCAGCGCCCAGCTCATCATTGACTTCGATTCGGATAGCCTGGAAAATCTGCTTGGCAGGGTGCCCCTTTTTCTTGAGCTCCTTGGCAGGCTTGGCCGACTTGATAATCTCTGCCAACTCTGTCGTTGTCTCAATTGGTTTCACCTCACGCGCTTGCTCAATCTTGCGGGCAATCTGTTTAGAAAACTTATCCTCACCATACTTGAAAAAGATCCGAACCAAGTCATGATAGTCATAATGATTGACAACTTCATAGGCCGTCAGACTAGCTTCCTGATTCATGCGCATATCCAGTGGCGCATCTTTTTTATAAGAAAAACCACGCTCACGCTGATCTAGCTGAGGACTGGACACTCCCAAGTCATAACAAATTCCATCAATTTCCTGGACACCAGCCTCCTGCAAACGTACCTGCAAATGACGGAAGTTATCCTTGATAAAGGTTACCATCCCTTTTTCGATATAGGGTGCCAAGCGTTGTTGCGCATTGTCAATAGCATTTTGGTCCTGGTCAAAGGCATAGAGATGCCCTTTTTCGCTCAATTTACTTAATAAATATTCGCTATGGCCTGCTCCGCCCAAAGTCGCATCAACGTAGATACCGTCAGGTTTTACGTCAAGCATATCAATCGTTTCATGAAGCAAGACCGTTACATGATGAAATTCTTTTGTCATATCCTATCTATTTTACCACAAATCTGACCAGCTTGCACTTGTCAGACAAATAGGTCAAAAAAAGTAAGATTTCTTTAAGAATATGTCAAATATGCTTGACATATATTTCATAGAAGAATATAATATAGTCAAATATATACGACATGAATCAGAAAGGAGAACAGATGAATCGTGTGAAAGAATTTCGCAAGGAACTGGGTATTTCCCAGCTCGAACTCGCCAAGGATATCGGTGTCTCGAGACAAACCATCAATATGATTGAAAACGACAAGTACAACCCAACCCTGGAACTTTGTCTCAATCTCGCCCGCAGCCTCCAAACTGACCTCAACAGTCTCTTTTGGGAGGAAGATTTTTAAAAAAGGAGCCAACTCATGAAAAAAGAAACCTTCACTGAAAAACTGATCAAACGCACATACGGCATTTCTGGTCCCCTTGACGAATACAAACGGCGTGAGATCGATCGTATTGGGAACCAAGTCTTTATCGTCCTCTTTTATCTGATGATTTTCGGAAATCTTATTCCACTTCTTCTGGCCTATAAATACCCTCAAGAAGTGGCTCTAATCTATCCTCCTCTGATTTTAGTGATTGCCCTCATCGCTGCTGGCTATGTCACCTACCAAATGAAAAAAACAGGGATTACAGCTATTGATCCAGATATGCTGAGTGAGAAAGAAAGTAAGCAACTACATTACCCAGGTCTGAAAGCAGGTTTGTTTGTTGGTCTATTGATATTTTTTATAACACCTCTTCTCCATATACTGCTAGGTGAGAGCCAGGACTATCTTCAGTCTCTTCTCGCTTTTAAAAATATTTTTTCAAGTATTCTCCATTCTTTCTTCTTCGGAGTGATTATACAAATTATCATCTCCCGTCGCATTGCTAAAGCTAAGAAAGATCAAGATGAGGATTAGGAGGTGCCCTATGAAATCACTAATAACTTTACTTACCTATCATCTTTTGTTTGCTTCTCTGCTCATCTTCATCATCGTTTCAGGGAACTTGCCAATCTACGATATAGTCCTCCTTCCAGTCTTTGTTCCAGCCCTCAACAAAGGATTGACTTATCTAAAAATCGACTCCCAAAAAACGCGCATACTCAACTTAGCACTAATCTTTATGATTCTATCCTTACCACAACTGACGCTCATTTCAAGCAATTGGAAATATTATATACTGCTAACTATCGCTATCCTTTCTTCTATTACTTATCTTTATTATCTCTATCAATTCGTAAAAGAAACAAAATAGCATCGTTCATTTAGGAGAAATCACCCATGAAAAAAGAAGACTTAACAACTCGCCTACTTCGAAATTTCTTTCATATCCAAGGGCCTTTTGATGAATGCCGTCAAGAGGTTATCTACAAGGCTTGCGCCCGTTCCATGATCCAAATCTTTTACTCTTCCTTCATTCTCTTCCTATTCTATATTTTGTTCGGAAGCTTTATAGAAATTGTTCGAAATGTTATGCCCTACATCTATTTTGGACTCATTTTGTTCATGAGTATAAAAGCTCAAAAAGCCGTCCAAGAGCTTCATCTTGAAAAGGATGACAAATCAGAAATCATCCTCAAAACCTACAGCAAAGCCCAAATCAAATTCCGAAGCTGGATTGTGTTTATCGGTATTCAGATTGGCTTCTTTACCTTACTCATCTTTCATAAAGTCTTCGTTCAGCAGATGTCCCTTTCAGATTTTGTAAAATTGCTCTTGCAATTCGATAAAAGTGGTCCTTTCCTGATGTATGGCCTGATTATCGGTAGCATTTTTGGAACCCTGACCTACGGCTTTCTATCCCTACAGGAGGAGAAAACTCCTAAAAACACCAAACAGAAGGAGAAAAGCAAGCAATGACTTCACTATACGATTTTTCAGTCTTGAACCAAGACCATCAAGAAACTCCACTAGAGACCTATCGTGGTAAGGTTATCTTGGTTGTCAACACTGCTACTGGATGTGGTTTAACGCCCCAGTACCAAGGACTTCAAGAACTCTATGATCGCTATCAAGAACAAGGTTTTGAGATTTTAGACTTCCCTTGCAACCAGTTTATGGGACAAGCACCAGGCAGCGAAGAGGAAATCAACGCCTTCTGTAGCCTACATTATCAAACCAGCTTCCCACGTTTTGCCAAGATTAAGGTCAACGGTAAGGAAGCAGATCCCCTCTATGTGTGGCTAAAAGATCAAAAATCTGGCCCACTAGGAAAACGAATCGAATGGAATTTCGCTAAATTTCTCATCAGTCGAGACGGACAAGTCGTTGAACGCTTCTCTTCAAAAACAGACCCAAAACAAATTGAAGAGGCGATACAAAAATTACTCTGACTTTTTTTGAATACATTCTTTCATTCAGTTTAATTCTTGAAAGGATGTATTTTTTTCTTTAAAAAGTGAAAGAATTTCTTTAAATTAGGTTTACTTTCTCTATTGCATTTCTTGGAACAATTTAGTATATTTGTTATGTTAAGGTTTTTAGGTTATTTTAAAGATTAAGATAACAATTTTAATTTTTTTATTCTAAAATGAAAGCGCTTAAACAGAGGGGGTAATTAGTCTCAAACTATTGCACAAAATCTAACTATCGCTAAAGAAAATCGTTTCCAAGTCATACTTGGGCTCAGACAGTAGCTGACTGTCTTGATTCAAACTAGGAGTACATTATGAATCGATACCTTTTTGAAAAAGAGCAAACTTTTAGCATCAGAAAATTAACCGTTGGAGTTGCTTCGGTTATGGTCGGACTCGCTTTTTTTGCATCTGGTACAGCACTAGCTGACGAAGCAAAAATTGAAACTACAAGCTCTCAACCAAATGTAGAAAAATTGGCCGAAGTTGAAAAAACCAAACCAGAAGTCAAAAATGAAAGTCCTGTAATTTCTACACCTCAAGAGTCAGAGAAAACTGTTAAACCAGTAGAAGAGAAGACTGTAGCAGAAACTAAAACTACTGACTTGCTTCCTGAAGAAATCCACGATCAAGCTTATCCTGATGCACCTGTTAAAAACATAGATACTTCAGCAATCGTAGACAAGAAGGATAGCCCTAAAGTTGAGACAGAAAGCATTCTAAAAAACAAGGAAGAACTTCCAAAAGAAGCTGAAAATGGTAATCGTGCGATTATCAACGGTGGTCTAGATTTGAAGCACGTCCCTTATGAAGGACAACCTGCTACTGCTGCTAGTATGATTTACACTATTTACAATGGTGGTTCCCAACGCTATATCGTGTCTGGTTCTGGTATTTTTGTGGCACCAAATGTCATCTTGACTGTTGCCCACAACTTTTTAGAATCAAACCGTGATACAAAAGAAGGACATATTCGAGGCGGAGATTCTGCTAAGTTTTACTATAACCTCGGTTCTAATTCTGCTGTTCGCAATTCTCAACCTGTAACGGGTAATACTACTCTATTCAAAGAAGAAGATATTCATTTTTGGAACAAGAAAGAATTTGGAAAAGGCTATCAAAATGACTTGGCTGCTGTTGTAGCACCTGTTCCTCTTCAAATCGCTAGTCCAAATAAAGCTGCTACCTTTGTTCCTTTGGCAGAAAACAAAACCTATCAACCAGGGGACCCTGTTAGCACGATTGGGTATCCAACTGACTCAAGCTCACCTGAGCTCAAAAAACCAATTGTAGCTGGTCAACTTTACAAGGCTGATGGTGTCGTGAAATCTGTTGATAATTATGATGATAAAGGCTCAAAAGGCATCACCTATCATATGACTTCTGTTTCAGGCCTCTCAGGTGCTGGTATTATCAACAGTGATGGTAAAGTAGTCGGTGTTCACCAACACGGCACAATTGAAAACGGCATCCCCGACAAAGACCGTTTCGGTGGTGGGATCGTCCTCTCACCTGAGCAAGTCAAATGGGTAAAAGATATTATCGCAAAATATGGCGTCAAAGGTTGGTACCAAGGTGATAATGGGAAACGATATTACTTTACTCCTGAAGGAGAAATGTTCAGAAATAAAACTGCTGTTATTGGTGAAAATCAATATTCTTTCGATGAAAATGGTGTCGCGACACTCATTAAAGGAATCGATTACGGACGTGTAGTTGTTCAACACGTAGATGAAACTGGTAATCCAATCAAAACTGATGATACTTTTGTTGAAAAAACTGAAGTTGGAACAGCTTTTGATTATGACTTCAAAAAAGAAATCGCTAAGACTGACTTCTATACAAAAAATCAAGAGAAATACCAGATTGTCTCTATTGATGGCGTCGAAATCAACAAACAACTCAAAGATGAGTGGACCTACAACGTCGTCAGCAAAACAGCTCCAGGAACACGGGTCATCAAGGTGGTTTATAAAGTGAATAAAGGTTCATTTGCCATTCATTATCGTTTGAAAGGCTCAGAGCAAGAATTAGCAGATGTTGTTACTGATAATAATGACGGAAAAGAATACGATGTTTCCTTTGTAAACACTTTTGAAGCAAAAGAAATCGCAGGATACCGCGCAATCACTCCACGCTTAGAAGCCAGCATCCAGCACAAAGGTGTGAATGATGTTGTCTTTGAATACGAAAAAATCTCTGATAGCTCTAATCCGACTTCAAATGTTTTACCTGCTGCTCATCCAGAAGATAAAGAAACAGAAATCGGAAATCACGGTCCGCTTCCAAGCAAGGCTCAACTTGATTATCACAAGGAAGAATTAGCCGCCTTCATCCACTATGGTATGAATACTTATACTAATTCTGAGTGGGGACATGGAAATGAAGACCCTAAAAACTTCAATCCAACTAACTTAGATACAGATCAATGGATCCGTACTCTAAAGGAAACTGGCTTTAAACGAACTATTATGGTTGTCAAACACCACGATGGCTTCGTTATTTACCCATCTAAATATACAAATCATACCGTAGCTGCAAGTCCATGGAAAGATGGTAAGGGAGACCTTTTAGAAGAAGTTTCAAAATCAGCTACTAAATACGATATGAATATGGGGGTTTATCTATCTCCATGGGATGTTAATAGTCCTAAATACAAGGTTGATACAGAAAAAGAATACAACGAATATTATCTCAACCAACTAAAAGAAATTCTTGGAAATCCAAAATACGGAAACAAAGGTAAATTCATTGAAGTTTGGATGGATGGAGCACGCGGTAGCGGTGCCCAGAAAGTAACCTACACCTTTGACGAATGGTTCAAATATATTAAGGAAGCAGAAGGAGATATCGCTATCTTTTCTGCACAACCAACAAGTATTCGTTGGATCGGAAATGAACGTGGTATCGCAGGTGACCCTGTATGGCATAAGGTCAAGAAAGCAAACATCACCGAAAATGTTAAGAACGAATACCTTAACCACGGTGACCCTGACGGAGATATGTACTCTGTAGGGGAAGCAGATGTTTCCATCCGCTCTGGCTGGTTCTACCACGATAACCAGCAACCAAAATCCCTCAAAGAATTGATGGATATCTACTTCAAGTCTGTTGGTCGTGGAACGCCACTTCTTCTCAACATTCCACCAAACAAAGAAGGAAAATTCGCAGATGCGGATGTGGCTCGCTTGAAGGAATTCAAAGCAACCCTAGATCAAATGTATGCTACTGACTTTGCTAAAGGTGCGACTGTAACAGCAAGTTCGACTCGTCAGAACCATCTCTACAAGGAGAGCCACCTGACTGATGGTAAAGATGATACCAGCTGGGCGCTCTCAAATGATGCCACAACAGGTAGCTTCACAGTCGATTTGGGACAAAAGAGACGCTTTGACGTTGTCGAACTCAAAGAAGACATCGCCAAAGGTCAACGTATCTCTGGTTTCAAGATTGAAGTCGAAATCA
>ERZ773003.2012-NODE-2012-length-10676-cov-36.181998_pt1 | contig 10676 bp, 9 predicted proteins | sample MGYA00580668_ERZ773003 | MGnify/ENA primary metagenome ERZ773003 (study PRJEB29015, sample SAMEA2738002) | human oral metagenome | biome: human oral; feature: human-associated habitat; material: dental | place: China | collected 2126 ... | reverse complement strand
GGGCACATTCCTGTATTTGCGCCGCCAATCACTCATGTCGGACGTGATCGGCCACTCCGCCACCCCGGGCGTGATGGGGGCATTCCTGATAGTCAGCCTGATTTTCGGCGGGTTTGACGCCAGGTCCATGCCGGTGATCGTGGTGGGGGCACTCATTACCGGCCTGATAGCGGTGGTGCTGGCCAACAAGGTGGCGGACACCACCCGGATCGGGATCGACGCCACCATGGCGGTGGTCCTGTCGCTCTTCCTGGGCGGCGGCCTGCTGATCTTGCAGGTCATCCAGCGCTCCCATATTCGGGGCAAAGGCGGAATTGAGGACCTCATGTTCGGTAACGCCGCCACGCTCACAAACCTGGATGTGCGAACGATCGCCGTGGTGACGTTTGTGGTATTTCTTGCGGTCGCGCTCCTGTGGCGACCCATCACCCTCATGACCTTCGACCCAACATTAGCCAAGGTCAGCGGCCTCAAAACCGCGGTTTTATCCCCCGCACTCTTCGGGCTGATCGTGCTTGCGATCGTGATCGGGGTGAAGGCGGTGGGCCTGATCCTCATGATCGCGTTCGCTGTGTTCCCGCCGGCCGCGGCCCGACAGTTTTCTCGAACTGTTGGCCGGATGACGTTTCTGTCCGGCCTCTTTGGGGCGGTGGCGTCGGTATTGGGAACCTATATATCGGTGACGATGGGCAAGGTTCCGACCGGCCCGGTCATCGTGCTAGTGCTGAGCGGGATTGTGCTGGTCTCCATGATCGTCGCACCTCGGCGCGGCGCCATGCAGCCTGGTGGAGGTGAGCGTATATGAGTTTTGCGGTATCGGTGGCGTTGCTTGCGGCGGTGGTGTCGCTCACCACGGCGCTGCCCGGGGTGGTGCTGGTGTTGCGTCGACAAGCCATGTTGTCGGATGCGCTCTCGCATGCGGTGCTGCCGGGCATTGCGATTTCGGCGCTGTGGGCGAGCAGCCCGCGCGACCCGATCCTGCTGGTGGGGGCCACAATCGGTGGGGTGGTGGTGATTGCCGCCACGGAATGGTTACGGGCCCGCGGCCGGTTTACCGAGGACTCCGCGACCGGCCTGATTTTCCCCGCGTTTTTCGCCATCGGTGTGATTTTGATCTCTACTAGGTTTGCGGGCAGCATGATTTCAGAGCACACGGTGCTGGTGGGGGATTTGAACATTGCGGCCATGTCCCACTGGATTGTGGGCGGCTACGACCTGGGCCCGAAGGACATGTGGATTGTGGGCGGCGCCGGTTTGGTCACCCTGGTGGTGCTGATTTTGGCCCGCCGGCCGTTGACGATCGCCACGTTTGACCCGGTGTTTGCCCGCACCATTGGGGTGCGGCACCGCCTGCTGGACTACCTGGTGATGGTGCTGTCCTCCCTGACCGTGGTGGTGGCGTTTAATGCGGCCGGCGCGGTGCTGGTGGTGGCGCTCATGATTGTGCCCGCCGCCACGGCGTTGTTGGTCACCCACAGCCAGGGGGCGATGCTGACGGTCACGTTATTGGTGGCGCTTATTAGCTCCCAGGTGGGTTTTTGGGTCGCCTATAATTTTAATACGGCGACGTCCCCAACCATGGCGTTTGTCGACGGCCTGATCTTCCTCACCGTGTGGGTGGTGGTCCGACTGCGGTCTCGCACGTAGCTTGACGACGCCCTTACGAGTGCAATTGGGGCGTCAATGAGCGTGAAGACCGCCACCTGCTCCCGGGTGGCACTATTATCTTCTATACCAACACCAAAGGTGAATTTGCGATATATCTTCCCCAGGTTATAGCTGATTATTTGCTGCTCGGTGCAAGTTGCATGGCACCCGATTGCGATCGAATGTACATATGGTTGGCCGCTGACCTCGTAGGTCTTGTTAAAGTTTGGCGGTGAGAAGCGGTCCCATTTGATGGACCTTAATTCCGTCAAGTAAGGGTCGGTACCTGCCGAAACTGCGTTCGCGTCGGTGGCGGCAGTTGCTCTGGTTGCGGGCGTTGTGGGCGTTGCTGCTGCAACACTACTGGTTGGGATAGCTGTTGGCGTCGATGCGGGCGGCTCGGCGGTCGTCTGGTTGGGGTCGTTCTTCATTTTTCATCAGATCATCACATGTAGCCGCTAAGCAATGGCTCATTTTTCTCATGCCCATACTTAAGAAGTAGCACCCAAGCCGTGACCCGTCATGCCCATAAAAATAAGGTCGGCGATACAAAAACCCTACTGGTGACTATTTCTCCGCCATGATTACGCAGAGTTTAATAAAAAGTTTGAACCTATTTTACAACTAAAGAATACCCCCAAAATGATGGGTGAGGAAGATTTCGCTGTGTTTTCCCTTCAATAGGGAGGGGAACAAATAGGACACCACCCAACCCATTGGGCATCCAAACCCATCATCTGGCCACGCTCTTACCAGCGGAAACGTTAAAAACCACGATCTGATAGTCGAAAATCATAAATAGCAGGCACCCCCGTTGGCTAGAAACGGAGGTGCCCACTACCTAAATCATAACGTGAAACTTGAAAAAAGCACCTAGTTGGCATCCTTGTTACCTAAAAATAGTTCATTTGATATCAACCAGAGACCTAGGGTGCAAACATGCGCATCCCCATAACCCAACGCAGACACCGCAAAACCCCAATAGATTTTGCACCCGCAGGTAGCAGTTATCCTACAAGTGGATTGGGTACATCCACATACACATCACCCCGCGCCGGGTCCGCCAGCATGCGCAGAAATGCCTTCTGCTTCATCGTTGGCGCCAATAGCTTGTCGACGTCCGCCTGCGGCGGATTATGCTCGGCAATCAGATCGGTCACAATGGACCGGACCAGCCGCCAATAATGGCGCGGATCACCGGGCAGCTGATCCACAAACGCCGCCAAGTTGCCGGGAATGGCGGCATAATATCCCTTGGCGATGAACACGTCGTAGTCAGCAGTCATGGTGATGGCGCCATCCCGGATGGGTACACCCGTGGCCCGGGGCCGGTAGGCCCGCAGGCCGGAGAAATCCCGAAGGCAGATTCCCTGGTATTGGAAGTCGTCATCCACATACACCAGGGTGTTTTGCAAATGCGCTTCCAAGGCAATGCCCGCATGCCACATGGTGGGCAGCACCGTTGATAGTAGGTCGCGGGCGTAGCGGGAAAAGAACTCCTCTGTCACCGTGGGCAGTCCCCGCAGCGCGGCTGCCGTGATGGCCGTCCGGGGTGTGGATTCGCGGATGAGCGTGCTCAATCCCCGAACCGCCCGCGGATTGGTCTTTGGCCCGTCGTAGGCGCACCCAGCGATCTCCGGCAGCAGATCGCACGGCAGCCCCAAGCTGGCCAGGTGGGCGGCCACCAGCGGGGTGCCCAGGGCGGAATCCCGCGACATGGACCGCCGCGTCGACGTCAATGTTGCATCTACTGACGTCTTGATGAATAGCCGATGTCCCGACGTCCCCGGATGGAACGTCAGTGCGGTTCGGAGCGACAGCGTGGGCAGCACCGGCAGCGTTGCCCCCGTATCCACAATCGTGCCCGCGGCGATCTCCCGGGCGAATTCTGCACCGATCACATGTTCCCACTGCCATGGGTGGACGGGAACAATGCGCAGCGTAGTATTCGGCGTATTCTCGGGAAACTCGGCCCGCAGTATTGCTGTCACGTCCCCGGTCTCGGCGAGCAGATCGGGGTGAACACCAATCAGCTTCAGATTGGTGGGCCGGAAATTTTCTGGCCCGTACAGTGCGGAATCTTCTGCATCAAACCCCAGGCGCAGCTTCGCCAATGGGTGCACATTATGGCCCGTGATCGCCAAGGAGTCGGCAACAACGCCACGCAGCTCCGGGGGAGCGGTGGAGATCAGGTCTGCCGGTGACCGGTAGAATCGGAGCCGACGATCGACAACTTGTTTGACATGGGCCAAGGTGGTCACCGCATTATCCACATCGCATTCGGGGAGTTGCGTGAGGCCCTCCACCGCCATGGTTTCGGTGAGACGTTCGGACACGTGTTCGCGCGCCCACGGGAGCTCGTCGACAAGCGGAACCGGCGGAATCGGATTGGGGATCCGCACGTAATCCTGCTCCGTCACCGCCCCCGACAACCGCATGCCAAACATGCGCTTCCGTGGCAGCATCGGGGGCAGATTATCCAGGGCTATCGTACCCGGATCAATGCCCGCCGCCTCGCACAACCCCAACACCAAATTCGTAATCATCGGATAAATCAGCTTGTCATAGGCGGTATCGTGGTCGCTCAGGAGCGCGGTGCCCTCCAGGAAACCCCAATCGTACCGCTGGCCAAACGCGGAATCGCGCACAATCCGACACCCGCCGAAATCCCGTACCGTCACCGCATACGGCCAACCATTTCGCAGCTCAATGACCGTGTTCTGTGGGTGCGGCTCCATCGCCAACCCTTGGTCCAACAGTGTGAGCGCCGGCTGGATCAGGATTGTCGACAATCGATCAAACCACTCTGCCGGGGTCGCCCCCGACTCCGCTAAAAACTCGGCGAAGAAATTCTCCCCCGTGAGCGGATTCGTCGCCAACAGGGCCGCTGCCGGAATCCCCTGGGGTGGCACCCGGACGATCGCCCCAAACGAATTCCCATCCGCCTGCGGTACTCGTACCCCCGCCAAGTCCCGCGCCACCCGAAACGCCGGCGTATCGTCGCTAGTGTAGGGGGAAATCCCCGTCGTGCGCATCAGCTGTTCCGCGCGCTCAGCAATCACCGGCCCCGCCAACGCCGTGTACGAAATCCCCCGAATCGCCCCGGTTAGCTGAAACCCCACACTGGTTTTGATGTGCACACACCCGGTTTCGTCGCTCACCCGCAGCGTCCGCACGCTCATGAGCGGCTCCGCTGCTATCGACGTGGCCAGCTCCCGTACATCATCGGACAGTGCCACCTCCTGGCACGGGTGCACCGGCACCACCACAAACCCCGGCGGACACTCTGCCGCCAACCGGTCGGCCAGCCCCGGAATCTGGCTGCGGAGCGCCGCAATGAGCGGCATTCCCGAGGTGCGCGCCAGCTGTTCTCGAACCGCCACAAACCGCAACTGAATCGTTTCCACCTGCTCCGGCAGCACATCCTTATAGGCGTCCCCCAGCCCCAGCGACGTTTTCGCGCACGGATGTTTTGGGTGCCCCTCGCACACCAGCTGCTCCATATTGCCTAACGACGTGCGGCTTTGATAGCGTCGCGCCACGCCCTCACGCGCCCGCGCCAACCCCACCACACTATCCGCCAATTCGGCGGCCGCCCGATCAAAATTTGTGGCTGGAACCGTTAATTCGGATCGAAGCTTGCGTAACACCATTACTGGGTCTTCATCTGGGGGAATTGGTGTATCTGCTGGAATTAACTCTTCTTCTCGTAGTGCCGTAATTAACCGTGATCGAATGGTTTGTCGAGCAGCCGAAATATCCATGTCTCTATCACACCATTTCTTCCGCCCCACAGCCAATGCGCAGCCAAACCCTATGCAGGAAACCCATGAACTCCGACCACGTGGCGACTAGGATAAGGCCATGTTGGAAACTCTATGGCCACCAAGCACCCTCCAAATCCGGGCGGGCGGCCTGCGCATCGTCGCCATCACCGACGAGCACCTGCCCCACGTGTGCACCATAACATTCGCGGACATTTACGGCGACACGATTCCCGATCATGCGTTCACCTGGCTTTTCACCTCAACCCCCGTGGCCGCGGCCCAATTCCGCTGGTCCAACCGTGCGAATATGAGTTCGAAAGAATGGTCGTTGGACCTTGCTGCTTTTAACGAACATACAGGCGAATTTATCGGTGCCATAGACCTTCGATCCACCAACTTTGCCACCACTCGCTGCATCAGTACTGGTTCCTGGGTGCTCCACAAGCATCAGGGACGCGGCTATGGCACCACCATTCGCCGCGCCATCTGCGAATACGGCCTGGTCACCCTGGGCGCCACCATCATGCAAACCGTCTGGATAGCTAGCAATCACGCCTCTGCGGCGGTGTCCGCCAAGGTCGGTTACCGGGTGGTCGAGTCGGTCACAGCCCCTGCCGGGCCGAACGGTACTCCACTACCCGCGGTCCTGGCCGAATTGCGGCGTGACGACTACACCCCCAACCCCGACGTCGTCATCACCGGCCACACCCCGAGCCTTCACGAATTCCTCACCGGAGAACGCCCAGGCCCCGCGCTATCCGAATAATTCAGATGGCCAGGGCCCGCCGCCGGACCCGCCGAAACCCGTCGGCGCAGCTAGCCCCGCCACAAACTCGCCTCACCCTTATTCAGGGGCGGCGCTCATGTTCTCCGCATCCCCGTTATGCAAATCCTCGATAATGCGTCGCACATGTTCTGCGGCACCCGGACCTTCATAAGATTCAACAATATCTGGGATCGGGCCGGCTTCCCGAACCTCACCATGATCGATCCACAGGGCGGTGTCGCAGAGTTGGGCGAGAAAATCATTGGAGTGGGACGCAAACACCAAAATACCGGAGCGTTTCACCAGCTCCTGGAGGCGAGCCCGAGCCTTGGCCATGAAGGCGGCATCCACCGCCCCGATTCCCTCGTCGAGAAGCAAAATTTCGGGCTCAATGGAGGTCACCACCCCCAGGGCCAACCTAATGCGCATGCCGGTGGAATAGGTGCGCAGCGGCATGGAAAGGTATTCGCCGAGTTCGGAAAAATCGGCGATTTCATCCATTTTTTGCTTCATTTGTTTCCGGGTCTGGCCGAGGAATAACCCGCGGATAATGATGTTCTCATACCCGGAGATTTCCGGGTCCATACCCACACCAAGATCGAACACCGGTGCGACCCTACCATGGATGTGCGCGGAGCCGCGGGTGGGCTCGTAAATGCCGGACAGCAGGCGCAGCAAGGTGGATTTACCGGCACCATTATGGCCAACCAACCCCACCCGGTCACCCTCGCGGAGATGCAGATTCACATTGCGCAGGGCCTCAACTACCACGGTGTTGTCCTTATTGCGGCCGATGGCGCCGCCAGCCGCCCCGAGGAAGGCCTTTTTCATGGAGCGGGATTTCGCATCGAAAATGGGGAAGTCCACGCACGCGTTATAAGTATCAATCGAAACCATGAGTCATGTCTCCTTCAAAGTTATACCCAGTAGCTGACCCGGAACCGCCATTGCCGCATGGCGAGCAGGGCGATGATGAGTCCAGCAACGGTACACCCGAGCACAACCCACCAATGGTAGATGGGCAGGTCGGCGCCGATAAGTGGGGCGCGGACAACCTCCATGTAGTGGTAAAGCGGGTTGAGTTGGGCCAGTTTCGCCCGGTCGGAGATGGTTCCGCCCTGGTCTTTCAGGGTTTGAGTCATCCACACAATGGGTGTGACATAGAATAATAGCTGGGTGCCGGCTTCGAGGAGGGGTGCGACGTCCCGGTAGCGGGTGGCTATGATGCCGAAGAACATGGACACCCACACGCCATTGGCAACTAGGAGCATAAGCGCAGGTATGGCCAGGAGGAAATCCCACCCCAATGGCCTAGGGAAAATAACCATGAGGGCAACCCAAATAATCAAATTATGCCCAAGGAAGAGGGTTTGCTTCCATACGAGTCGGTAGACGTGGACAGAGAGCGCGGAAGGCAGTTGTTTAATTAGGCCCTCATTATCAATAAAAACTTGCGCGCCTTCCTTGATACAACCTGAGATGAACGTCCACATGATAAGCCCTACCGTCACATGGGGGAGGAATTGCGCTACCGGAATCTTAAAGAGAACTGAATATAATAGTCCAAGTGCGGCAGCCATCACACCAGTAGCAATGGTGATCCATAGCGGTCCTAGGACGGATCGGCGGTATCGTTGTTTAATATCCTGCCAGCCCAGTTGGAGCCACAGTTCGTGTTGGTGAAAACCACGCACGAGGTCATGCCAGGCGGCGGCGAAAGTCTTTGAACCTGAGGGTTCAGGGTCCAAGTCGGTCGCATTGGTGATGCGGTTGATCTGTTCTGAGAGCGTCACGGACGTAGTAGTCTGCGGCGGTTTTGCCAGTTTTTCTTCATCTTGATGATCCTGCACAGATTTCTAGCTTAGTGGTCTCTGTGCGCACAATGGATACGGTAGGCATACTATTAAAAGGTTGATTATGGACATGCTGAAGGAGTCCCAGATGGTCTTTGACGTAGCGCGAGTGCGTGGTTTGTACACGTCATTAGGCGATGGTTGGACGTATTTGTCCGCTCATGCCCAGCCGCAAATCCCCGAACGAGTGTCGTCTGCGGTGGCCCGCGGATTCCGTCAAGCGCCGGTTGTAGAATATGTGGAGCCCAATACGGGTAATCATGGTAATCATTCTGTTGCCCCCGAAATGGGGAGGCTGGGGGCCGAGTCGCAAATGAAGGCCGCGCGGCAGGCGGTCGCCGATCTTACTGGCACAACTGCTAATGCTGTGATTCTTGCGCCCAGCATTGATGTTCTTTACCAACGGTTGGATACCGCGCTTCGGCCTGTGCTGCGTCGCGGCCAGCTTTTAGCGTCGCGGGCGGATACCCATCAACTCACCAACGATGATATTGCCTATGCCGAACCGGATTTGGGGACCGGTGAGGTGCCGGCATGGCAGTACACGAATCTCGTGACCGGTGACACGCGGCTGGTGACGTTATCGGCGGTGCATCCCCAGGTAGGCACGGTGAATGACGTGTCCCAGATTTCCGAAAACGTTCGGGAGCATTCCCGGGCCTGGGTGCTTGTCGACGCCACCGCGTTGGCGGGATTCTCGCCGATCACTATAGACGACCTGGGGGTGGACATGGTGATCGTGGACTGCACGGCCATTGGTGCCCCCCAGGTGGCGGCGTTAGCGTTTCGGGACACCTCCATGTTTCCCCGCATCGACATGGCCGCGTTCCTTGAGGATGTGGCCCCAGGCCTTGTTGCTGGGCTGCCTGCCGCCGTGGATCATCTTGCCGGGTTGGTAGAGCAGGATCATGGCTCCCGGCGGCAGCGGCTGGAAACCAGCCTGTTTGAGGCTGGCCTGTATTTGCGGCGCATGGCCGACTATCTGGCGGACTCGTTGAGCAGCATGACTCGGCTGCATGTGTTTGGGGTGACGGGTGAGATCGCCTACGGGTCGACGGCCACCCGGATTCCCCGAGTGACCTTTTGTATTCCGGGGGTTCCGGCGTCAACGATCCGCCGCCGACTCATAGATAATCGCCTGGTCACCACGGTGGCGAAGCCGGATCCATTACTGTCGGCCATGGGTTTAGAGGACACCGATGGGGCGATCACGGTGGGCCTGGGGCCATATAACACGACTCATGACGTGGATCAGCTCATCCGAGTCCTTGCGTCACTCGCATAAATGTTCGATTAACCTTTTGATGCCTCGTTCGAACAAACGTTCAAAACTAGGGTTCCGGTGACGGCACCGCTGCGGAGCAGTTCGTGGGCGCGGGCGGCATCGGCAAGCGGGAGAGTGGCGTGCAGCTGATGTGTGATGGTTCCGTCGGCCAGCAGCGGCCACACATGCTTGATGGTGTCTGTCACGATTCGGGCCTTGTCGGCGTGGCTGCGTGCCCGAAGCGCCGTCGCCGAGATCGTGCCGCGTTTGGCCAGCAGCTTGCCAATGTTGAGCTCGCCCTTGACCCCGCCCTGCATCCCGATGATGACCATGTGCCCGTCCGGCGCCAGCGCGGTCACGTTCTGATCCAGATATTTCGCCCCAATGATGTCGAGAATCCGGTCGCACCGGTTCTTGAGCACGTCAGCAAAGTTTTCCTCCCGATAATTGATGAGGATGTCCGCGCCTAGGCGTCGACAAGCTTCAAGCTTTTCGACGCTACCCGCGGTGACCGCCACCTGTGCCCCCAAATGCTTCGCCAATTGGATAGCAAACGTGCCAATCCCACCCGCGCCTCCATGAATCAGGACGGTCTGGCCCGCCGCCAACCCGGTGAGCATACCCAGATTCGACCACACCGTAGCCGCCACCTCAACCACCGCGGCCGCCTGTTCATAGGAATAACCTTCAGGAATGGGCAGCAGCTGGCCGGCCGGCACCGCCACATATTCGGCGTAGCCCCCGCCCGCCAAGAGGCACGCAACCTTCTCGCCAACCTGACGGTCGGTGTCGCCCGCATCCACGATTTCGCCGGCGCACTCCAACCCCATGATCTCTGATTCGCCTGGTGGGGGCGGGTAATAGCCCGCGGCCTGCAATAAATCCGCCCGGTTCACCCCGGTCGCATGCACCTTGACGAGCACCTCGCCGGCCCGCAATTGTGGGGTGGGAACCTCGGCCAATTCCAGGGTTTTATCAGCCGTAACAACTATCGCTTTCATGCTTTTACAGCGTACCGACTTTTTGGTAATCTTTCCTTGTCATAGGGAAGTGTGGCAGAGCGGCCGAATGCACTGGTCTTGAAAACCAGCGATAGGAAACTATCCGGGGGTTCAAATCCCCCCGCTTCCGCAGATCATAGCCCCCAGCTCGTATCGTACGGTGTGAACTGGGGGTTTATTGTGCTACGCGCCCGCGCCGGAACCATTCAACGTGGCGATGGCTCCCTGTAATGCGTCGACCACCTTGGTGAGCCGGTCGATTTCGGCATCCTTGTCGGCGAGTTGTTGCCGCATAAACCCAAGTTCTTGTTCCGTTAGCGCTATCCTGTGCCGCAGTGAGGCGTCCCCCAGATCATTGGCCGCAATCTGACTAGAAAA
>ERZ773003.2010-NODE-2010-length-10680-cov-3.421647_pt1 | contig 10680 bp, 9 predicted proteins | sample MGYA00580668_ERZ773003 | MGnify/ENA primary metagenome ERZ773003 (study PRJEB29015, sample SAMEA2738002) | human oral metagenome | biome: human oral; feature: human-associated habitat; material: dental | place: China | collected 2126 ... | reverse complement strand
TATTTTTAAGTCCGATTTGCGCTAGCTGCTTGGTTATATTGCCGTCTTCTTGTCCGCGTATGCGCATGCCTAGCATAAAGCGCTGGTAGGTAAAATACTCCGCATCTCTTATTTGCCTTTTTGATTCGATAAAAAATGCCAAATTTACTGTAATAAGCGCAGCAAAAAAGAAAAAAGATATGAGTTTGATGATAGATATATTACGCATTAATAAATTTATACCCTATACCGCGCACGGGATGGATGAAGTGTGGATTTTTAGGGTCGTCTCCTATCTTTTGGCGCAAGCGCCCTATGGCTACGTCGATACTTTTTAGCCCACTTTGAAATTTGGCCTGACCTAAATTTAACAAAATATCCTCTCTTGATACGACTATCCCCTCTTTTTCATAAAGGTAGATAAAGATGTCAAATTCCGCTTTCGTTAGCGCTATCTCCTCTTTGTTTTTTATGACGATACGCCTTTGTTTATCGACGCAAAAGGTTTTGGAGTCGTTGCTGGTTTGTATCCCTCGACGGAGTATCGCCCTTAGCCTAAATGCAAGCTCTATTGGCTCATAGGGCTTTGCCATGTAGTCGTCCGCCCCAAGCTCAAAGCTCTTTATCTTATCTAGCGTTTCGCTGCGAGCCGATGAGATGATGATAGGTAGAGACGGGTAGCTATGTCTTACCTGCTTGCACACCTCAAGGCCGTCCATATCAGGCAAGCCAAGGTCAAGCACCAATGCGTCAAAAGTATTTTTTGCGTCTAGAATTTTAAGTCCTTCAACCGGATTTGTGACTATGGTTACGCCAATCTCACTTTTTGCCAATGCAAATTTTAAAAGCTCGGCCAGTTCAAGATCGTCTTCTATAAGTAAAATTTCTATCATAGTAGAGATTATATCAAATTTAAAATTTAAAACTAAAAAATATTTTTTAGTTAATGTTACCAAAATCTTACCGTTTTTCGTGAGCCTGCGTGTTATAATTGTGCTTATTGATCCAAGGGAGATGCCATAAAATACAGTGGCTTTGTGTTTTAAAAGAGCGTGGTTATTCTAGACATATCACCAAATGGCAAAACTAAAAAGACAAAATTTACATAGCGCGGCATGATCGCAAATGATGATGCGATAAGCCAAGCTTAAAAAGACGGCATTATTAAATGCCTAAAAAAGAAATTTAAGGAGTTTGGAGTGAAAACATCTTTTTTAACCACAAGCAAGAGTAAATTTGCTCTTAGTTTGGCTGCGTTTATGGCTATGGCTACCTGTACAAGCGCAAGTGAGAGCTTGGAAGAGGCTTTGCAGGCAAGCACTATGGGTGCGACCGTATTTTCATACTACGATATGGACTCGACAGAGTACTTTCCACCAGCTAGCAGAACAAATAAAATTCGTGAGCACATCGGTGGTTTAGGTGCTGAGCTTAGGTTCTTAACTGGCTCTTACTATGGCTTTAGGCTTGGTCTTACGGCTCAGGGTTTGGTAAATTTCGGTCCGTCAAAGGCCGCAAAAGAGTATTTTGCCTATGACTGGAATAGCGAAGGCATAGCTCTTTCAGAGGCCTACTTAGGATATGAAAATGACTACATCGACTTTAAACTAGGCCGCCAGTACTACAACTCAAAATACACAGGCCTCGTGCCGCCGCTTGTGGCTACAAACACGGACGTGGGCTACAAAGAGGCATTTGAGGGCGTGAGCGCTAGGATAAAGCTTGATAGTATAAATACCGTTATCGGCCTAGCTGACTTTTGGAAATTTGCCGGCAGATCAAGCGCCGTAACGGGCGGCGATCATGGTGCGCCAAGATTTAAAGACAGAGTTGTCATCGGCGGCTTTGGGCCTTGCGCTTACAAATTTGACAACATCTTTAATTCGTTTGCAACATATAGCGGCATCCCAGGCGTCTCGCTCACGGCCGGTTATGCAAATGTATCTGGTCTTGAATACGATGACGCGGCCAACTCAAAAGGCGATATAAATTTCTACTTCGCAGCTGCTGGCTACAAAACGCCTACGCTTTTTGAAAACGCGGTAGTTGGAATAGACTTTATGTATAAAGGCTCAAGAACAAACGGTACTTTAAAAGAGAATTTCGACTTTAACGGCAACTACTATGCAGGCATGATAGGACTTTATAACGCTTACGGCGCTGATTTTAGATACGCATACTCGACCGTTAGCAAAAACCAGATGTCGCTTCAAGGCATAGGAAACGACGTTGGCTCATTTACGGCCACTCCGATCTATGGTCCGTTTTTATTTATGAATTTTGCTGGTATGAATTTACATAAATTTAGCGCAGGCTATGACTTTAGCAACGTAGGCGTCGACGGTCTTAGGGTGGACGCTGACTACTGGTATGGCAAGCAGCATAACGGCAGCAACGTCAGGTCAGGCGACTTGCACGGTCAAGCGCCAGGAACTAGGATAGATGTAGAGGGCTGGGACGTGCAGGTTTCTTACAAAGTCCCTGCAGTAAAAGGCTTAAAGCTATCTGCTATCTACGAAACTATGGATAGAAAGCTAAAATATACAAACGGTGGCTCTGACGGCAAAACGACGGATGAAGAGCTTTGGTTAAGAGCGTCTTATGACTTTGACATATTAAAATAAAACTTGAAACAAGGAGTATAAAATGGTAGAAAAAAATGAACTATCACGCCGCTCGTTTTTAAAACGTAGCGGAGCGCTCACGCTTGGCTCGGTTGTGGCTGGATCTGCGCTACTAACAGGCTGTGATAACCCGAACAATCACCTCATCCATCCAAAAAAGGAAGTTGCAAAAGCCCCTGAAGTGCCAAAATGGCTGGGCGCTGAGCCGCAAATTTCAGACAAAGATATCAAAGAGACGCTTGAAACCGATGTACTTATCATAGGTGCCGGCGTTTCGGGACTCCACGCTGCGCGCGCTGCAACTGAAAAAGGTGCAAGGGTTATCGTCCTAGAAAAAGCCGGTCGCTTTCAAGTTAGAAGCGGTCAGTACGGCACTCTAGGCAATAAATTTCAAAGAGAGCTTGGTATCAAATATGACAAGAATGCAGCTATAAATGAGCATTTAAAACAGATGGGATACCGCGCCGATCAGCGCGTATGGAACTACTGGGCAGATCACAGCGGCGAGGACTTTGACTGGATGATAGAGCTTGCTCCTGCGGTGCATTTTATGAAAGAGACCGATACGCAGCTTGATAGAAGTAAGATAAATTTGATGCTTATGCACTATCCACTCCCGGCCGGATACGACCCAAGTAAGGAAAACAGCCCAAGCTATCCAACCGTTATGACATTTTTGCCTAGCCAAGAGCCGATGATGGAGCTAGTTTATGAAAAGTCTATAAAACAAGGCGCAAAATATATCTTCAAAACTCGCGCACAAAAGCTACTTCGCGACAAAACAACTGGCAAAATGCAAGGAGCGATCGCGCAAAATATGTCTGATGGCTCATATATCAAGATAAATGCCAAATCAGTAATCTTAGCCACGGGAGACTATATGAATGATCCTGAGATGGTAAAAACATTTGTGCCGTGGGTGGCAAATTTCTTCTGTCCGTTTCCAAACAGAGACTACAAAAACAATCCGACAAACACGGGAGACGGGCATAAGCTTGGCTCATGGATAGGCGCAAAGCTAGAAGACGGACCGCACGCACCAGTCGCTCACACGCTTGGCGGACCGCTTGGCGTTGATGCGTTTTTACTAACAAATGCAAAGGGAGAACGCTTTACAAATGAAGATCTAAGCGGTCAGCAAGTCACTCAGCCGCTCTCTCGCCAACCAGGAGGCTTTGGCTGGCAGGTATTTGACTCTAAATTTCCAGAGCAAGTCGGCCTCATGGGCGTATCACACGGCAGTGTAAACCACTGTGTAGAAGATAATCCAAAGCTTCCATCTGACTGCCAGTGGGCGATAGGCAAAACATCGTATATATCGGTAAAAGATATTGAAGAGATGCCTGATGTATTTAAAGCAAACAGCATAGAAGAACTTGCCGGTATGCTATACCCTAATAATCAAAAGGCACAAACGCAGTTTTTAGTAACTATAAAACGCTACAACGAGCTATGCGACAAAGGTTACGATGATGACTTTGGTAAGACCTCAAAGAGGATGTTTCCAGTACGTCACGCGCCGTTTTATGCCGGCAAGATGGGCGTGGGCGCTAGCCTGGTCGTCATGGGGGGCTTTACTGTTGAGCCAAGTACTGCAAATGTACTAGATACTGACTATAACGAAATTTCAGGACTTTATGCCTGCGGTAATGTTATGGGCGGGCGCTTTTTAGGCGATTATCCGGTAGTTTTAGCCGGCACTAGCCACGGAACATGCCTATGCTATGGACGCTTAGCAGGCTATCAGGCTGCGGCAAACGCAAAAGGAGTAATGGCATGAGCAAGAGAAGAAAATATACGATAATAGGACTAATAGTAGCTGCTGTCATAGGTTTTATAGCGTTTCACCAGGTACAAGCAGCTAGCCACAAGGCTGAATTTTGTATCTTGTGTCACAACATGCAGCCAGAGTACGACTCCTATACAAAAGGAAATTTGCTAGCTAAAAAGCATAACGACGCAAATGTAACATGCCACGACTGTCATACACCAACCATAGGTGAGCAACTAAACGAGGTCAGGATGTATGCGATGGGCGATTTTGAGATGCCAACAAAACAAAGAGGATTTACAAACGAGCAGTGCACCAGCTGTCATAAGATAGACGATATCAGGAAAAAGACTACGCACTATGGTTTGTCTAACCCGCATAATGGTGTCCATAATAGAGACAATGAAATGCTTCAGTGCCAATCATGTCACGCAGTGCATCATCCGCAAAAGCTAAATACTTGTATGTCTTGCCACCCGATAGACTGGAAAGTAGATAGTAGCTGGAAGATGTATCCGCCTAGCGAAAAATAATCTTTAATCCGCCTCGCTCGGGGCGGATTTATCTCCTCTGTAAATATAAATAGCTCAAGATAAGTTAAGCGGATTTTCTCTTATCAATTTTAGCAAAAAGCAATGGATCTCTCTTTTATATCTGTAGTTTAGTAGCTCAAATTTAAAACAATTTAGATATTTAATGCCGTCTATATATCGTTCGACTATTTCTTCAAAAATAGTAGGTATTTCTTCTTCTCGTATAACGTCTTTTAATATGAATATGTTGTTTATTCCTGAGGTGTCAATACTAAAACCTAATTCTTGAATGTTGTTGTCGGCCGCGTCCTTTAATTTATGCTGTTCGAGAAATAATTTTGAACCGGGAAGTGAATAAAAAAGAATTTCGGCGACATACCGTATGTAAAAAAAAGTATTTTTTGAGCAATTCTTGACAATGAATCTAAATTTACTATTGGCGTAATTATCAAAACATAGTTTTAGTTCAAACTGAAACATATTTTAAAATATCGTCCAGATTTTTCACTATAAATTTTAAAATTACTTTATTAAGCCTTTTATACTTTAGCATTCTATTCTCGCTTTATCCCAAGCTTATCGCCAAAATTTTGCTTGATGTAGATATGCAAAATATCGATCGCGGCGGGCGTTACGCCGCTGATCTCGCTCGCGGCAAAAAGCGTCGGCGGCGCGAAGCGATTTAGCTTCTGCACGATCTCGTTGCTAAGCCCTCCGATCTTGCTAAAATCGATCTGTGGCGGGATCGCGACGCCAAGCAACCCTTTCATTCTCTCGACCTCGGCGCGCTGCATCGCGATGTAGAAATAATACTTGCACTGCGTTAAAATTTCATCCAAAACTTCATCGCCAAAGCCCTCAAAATGCGGCGCCAGAGCAAGCAGGCCCGCCTTTGAAAAGCCGCTTTTGGCTACGATTTTTTGCAAGCTACAGCTTTGCGAAATGGGCTCTGCGCCGATACTTTGCAGCAGGCTAAGCGTCTGTTTCGAAGGGGTAATCTGCGTTTTTAGTAAAAATTCCATTCCGCTTTCCACATCGAGCTTAAATTTGCTCGCCCTCTCGTAGCTCACCTCGTCTAAAAGCCCGATCTCGCGGCCGTATTCGCTTAGGCGCAGCACGGCGTTGCCCTCGCGCAGCAGCAGGCGAAATTCCGCACGCGAAGTAAACATTCGATAGGGCTCGTTCGTGCCCTTGGTAACCAGATCGTCGATCAAAACGCCGATATACGCCTCATCCCTACGCAAAATCAGAGGCTGCCGCCCGCGCAAATCAAGCACGGCGTTGATGCCCGCCATCAGCCCCTGCGCCGCAGCCTCCTCGTAGCCGGTGGTACCGTTGATCTGGCCTGCTAAAAACAGCCCGCGGATCTTTTTGGTCTCGAGGCTGTGTTTAAGCTCGGTAGGATCAATGAAATCGTACTCGATCGCATAGCCCGGGCGGACGATTTTTGCATTTTCAAAGCCTCTGATCGTGCGCAAAAACGCAATCTGCACGTCGTAAGGAAGGCTCGTAGAAAGGCCGTTTACGTAATACTCCGTAGCCTCGCGCGTCTGCGGCTCGACGAAGACGTGGTGGCGGTCGCGATTTGGAAATTCATAAATTTTAGTCTCGATGCTCGGGCAGTAGCGCGGGCCCGTGCTTGAAATTTGTCCCGTAAACATCGGCGCGCGGGCGAAATTTTCGCGGATGATCTCGTGCGTTCGTTCGTTCGTATAAGCGATGAAGCAAGCAAGCTGCTTCGGCGCAAAATTTTTGCTGCGAAAGCTAAAAGCGCGCGGATCCGCGTCACCGTCTTGGCGCTCAAGCACGCTAAAATCGATCGTCTTAGCATCGATCCTTGGGCAGGTGCCCGTCTTTAGCCGCCCCATTTGCAGCCCCAGACTTCGCAGCGATTCGGCTAGCTCGACGCTCGCCAGCTCGCCCACGCGCCCCGCTTGCAGCTTGTTCTCGCCTACGTGAATTAGCCCGTTTAAAAAGGTGCCGGCGGTGATTATCAGATGCTCGGTCTCATAAACGTTGCCAAGATGGCTCTTTACGCCGCAAACGCGCAGAGCGCCGCCTTGCTCGCGGGTTAAAATTTCGCTCGCGATCTCCTGGCTGACGTCCAGCCCCTGCGTGTTTAGCAGCAAATTTCGCATATAGATGCGGTATTCATCCATATCGATCTGAGCGCGCGAGCCGCGCACGGCGGGGCCCTTGCTCTCGTTTAAAATTCTAAACTGCAGCCCGCATACATCCGCCGCAAGCCCCATCTGACCGCCCAGCGCGTCGATCTCCTTTACCAGATGTCCCTTAGCAAGGCCGCCGATTGCGGGGTTACAGCTCGCAGCGCCGATCTGTTCGGCCAAGATCGTAATTAACAGCGTCTTTGCGCCCATTTTTGCGGCGGCTAAGCTTGCCTCGATACCCGCGTGCCCGCCACCCACAACGATAACGTCGTATTTCATTTTTTGCCTTTAAATTAAAGCCGCAATTTTAGCTAAAATAAAATTTCAAAACGATAAATCGCGTGCAGATGACGCAGACTAGCCGTCCGTAAAAATCGCGGCACAAAATCGGCGGGGGGGGGCGTAAAATTCCGCGCGAAATTTTTAGCGTAAAATTCCTGCATCAAAATTTCACGCGCGGGCTTTGCTTTAAATTTAGCGTTGTATAATTACGCATTTTTATCAAAAAGGATGAATGCTGATAGATAAAGCTTATGTTTGCGCGCTGAAAGATCGCGTGACGGCGGGCTGCGAGATTGTAAAGCAGCAGGCGCTAGAGCTGGCGCAGTGCAAGGATCTGGGCGCGCTTTTTGCGGCGGCGGATGAGATCAGACGCGAGTTTTGCGGCGATAAATTTAATCTCTGCACGATCATAAACGTAAAATCGGGGCGCTGTAGCGAGGACTGCAAATACTGCGCGCAGTCGGCGCATTTTAACACGGGCTGCGAGACTTACGGAATTTTGAGCGAGCGGCAAGTGCTAAGCGCCGCGCTTGCAAACGAAGCCGAGCAGACGCACCGCTTTTCGCTCGTCGCCAGCGGGCGCGGAATTTCTCAAAAAAGCTCCGATCTTAAGGCATACTGCGCGATCTATGAGCGGCTGCGAAGCGAAACGCGGCTGCATCTGTGCGCCTCGCTGGGGATCGCTTCAAAGCCCGCGCTGGCGCTGCTTAAAGCGAGCGGCGTGCAGACCTATCATCATAATCTCGAGACTTCGCGAAAATTTTATCCGCAGATCTGCACGACGCACAGCTACGACGACCGCATCCAAACTATCGAGAATTGCCGCGCTGTAGGGCTTGACGTATGTAGCGGCGGGATTTTTGGGCTGGGCGAGGGCATGGAGGATCGCATCGATATGGCGCTGCAACTGCGAGAGCTGGGCGTCAGCTCCGTGCCGATCAATATCCTGACCCCGATCAAGGGCACTCCGCTGCAAGACGCCGCGCCGCTAGCGCACGATGAAATTTTAAAATCGATCGCGATCTACCGCTTTATCTTGCCGCGCGCGTATCTGCGCTTCGCAGGCGGCAGGCGAAATTTGGGCGAGCACGTGCGCACAGCGCTTGGATGCGGCATCAACTCGGCGCTTACGGGCAATTTCCTAACCACTACCGGCGATAGCATCGCAAGCGATAAGGCGCTTGTAGCGCAGTGCGGATTCGACCTCGCAAAGGGCGCGGATTAGCGTTGGTCGGGAATTAAAGATAAAATTTGAGATGTAATTGTGAAATTAAAATTTTTCTCTGCCTTGATTTTAGTCGTATTGCTTTGCGGTTGCTCGCCGCTCTCGCAGGACGGCAAGGAGGCCTTATTTGCAACAGGCGCGAGCAGATGCGACGTCGCAAGCTCGCTAAATAAGGAGCAGCCAAACCGCTGTGCAAAACGGCAAAAAATCAAAGCCGAAGCCGCGCGGGCAGTGCAAGAGCAAGCGGCATCGCAAGACGCGTTTAATTCATTTAGGGCGAATAGTGCGCAAGCTCAGCAAAGAGCGCAGCAGCAGTATATAGCCACGCAGCAAAGCCTAATGCAACAGCAAACGCAGCAGCAGCTGGGGCAGATGCAGCAGCGACAAAATATGCGAAATTTACAAAACGAGCAGAACTGGAATAGGCTGCGCAATCTGGAAAATATAAGTAGCGGTAGGATTTAGCCGTGAATTTTACAATTTGATCTAAATTTTAATTCGCGCGACTTTCATTCTAGATCAATTAGCCTCGGTAAAAATATGATGAAATTTTAATCAACATATTACAAAAACAAATAAGGTCTTAAATTTCAAGGGCAGGCAGCTAAATGCTAGAAAATTTTAATTGATTTTAAGCAACGAAATGGTGACCCACAGGAGATTTGAACTCCTGTTACCGGCGTGAGAGGCCAGCGTCCTAACCACTAGACGAGTGGGCCGCGAAATTAAAAATAAGATAATAGCGAAGTGTATATAAATTTTGGATTAAATTATATATTTTCTGCAAAAATAATGCAAAATAAAATTTTCGCCGAAAACTTAAAGCTTTTTGGCATAGCCGCAAATCTTGGTGCTATAGAGAGTCCGATATGCCGCCCATTCTAGATGGCACATAAATAAGTTCCGTCGTTGCAGCCATAAGCCAAATCGATATCATAAAAGCTTGCTGCGCCTTGCTATCAGCATCAAAAACGCCAATAATTTTATCGCGCTGATTCAAAGCAAACGATAAAGAAGCCAAATTTAGCATAGCTTTTATTTGGCTTCTAGGCTTTTTAGATACTCATATACTCTTTTATCCTCATTTTTCCTTGCCCAATCCGATGGAATTACGCTTTGGTTATGAGAACATCTAGCTTTTGGATCGGCGCCTCTTTCTACTAGATATTTTACGATTTCTAGACTATGAGAACTTGCCGCATAATTTACCATGGAGCAACCATCCCTATCCTTTGCTTTAAAATTTCCGCCGTATTTTTCTAAAAGCTTTACGAGCCTAAAACTCTTCTCATCGTCGTGTTGGCTTCCAAATACGCTCATCATCATTGCGCTATCAGTCAGTCTTTTTGCGCACTCTAGCATCGCGCGAAGCGAATTTTCGCTACCTAACATTACCGCCATTTCGATGGGAGTGGTATTTTCATGACCTTTAAAATTCGGATCGCCGCCCATTTCGCAGTATTTTTTAGCATCTTCGGCGTTGTCTGAATATGCCGTTTTGTGAAGCAGCGTTTGTATCTCATCCGCACTCAATCTCTCTTCGGTTTTGGGTGCAACGGGAGAGCTTTCGTCGTAAATCTCCTTTAATAAATTTGTACCATAGTATTTACCCGGCTCGTCTTTAAAAATCAAATTTATGCCGTTAAAATCCGTAAGTTCTATAGAGTCGTTTGTTTTTAAATTTATTATCTTGTTAAAGTTAAAAACTAAATCATCCTTTTTAACCCCACTATCAAAGATGAAAAAGTGGCTAAACTCGTAAGGAAATTCGTTTTTGTATTCGGGGTTTGACGCCGGATTTATCCTAGAATCGCCGATTTCTATCTTATCATGCCCCCATCTTTTGCCGAATATAAATATATTTGTACCCCAGCTTTTTGAAATTTTATCATCGTTCTCGCCCATTACAAAGATATCGTTTCCCCATGGGTCTTTCACATCGCTTCTGCCGCCCGCCAAAATATAGACGTTGTTATTTCCGGGGCAAACTATAGAGTGCCTCGTATCGCTTTCGGCTATAATGATCTCGTCTGCGTTTTGGTTGCAGCGAGAATTTATATCCCAATATATGGTTTTGCTAAAATTTAAACTCACGTCT
>ERZ773003.2008-NODE-2008-length-10703-cov-2.939237_pt1 | contig 10703 bp, 7 predicted proteins | sample MGYA00580668_ERZ773003 | MGnify/ENA primary metagenome ERZ773003 (study PRJEB29015, sample SAMEA2738002) | human oral metagenome | biome: human oral; feature: human-associated habitat; material: dental | place: China | collected 2126 ... | reverse complement strand
CGACCTCAGCATTGAGGGAGCGCATCTGCCCCTTCTGGTCACGCAGGCGGATCTCGGGGAAGGCGACGACCTCCACGGGGGCTGCCGTCATCGTTGTATCGGGATTCGCCTCACGCTGACGAGCACGTGCCATAGCGATGGAGTGCAGGGCTGCCTGCTTCAGGAGCGGCGTGTAGGGGGCATTGGGGTGGAAGGCATCGTAGGCCGTAGCGACAGCGGCGAAGGCGCGGTCATCGCCAGGATGGTCGATGGAGAAGTACGTACCACCGAGGTAGCTCTGGAAGAGGGCGTAGTAGGCGGCAGCGCCCTTGGGGTCGCTGAAGATGTACTTGCTCGTGAGGGTGTTCTTCAGCTGCGTGGAGAGCGAATCGATACGTGCCAGAGCTACGCCACGGTCGAGGGTACCATTATTGAGCTGGGTGAGGATCGCCTCGATAGCCTTGTCGGTGGCAGTGCGTAGCTGACCGATCTCACGGATCTGCTTATTAGCCTCGTCGCCCGACTCGATCTTGTAGGTCGAGAAGAGATCCTTGCCCGAAGCGGAGAGGGTGAGGTGCGTGAGGGAGTCGGCTGCGAAGGGGATGAAGCTCTCCCCGAGGCGCAGACGGTAGAAGGCGGGATAGCTATGTGCCTCGCGACGGAAGCGGAAGCGACCCTTCTCGTCGAGGGTCACGGAGTCGATGAGCTGAGGTTCGTCGGTGTCGGTCGTCTCGAGGTAGAGCGTCTTGCCTGCGGCATCGGTGATGGTGCCTTCGGCGGTGAACTCATTGCCTCCGCTCTTGGAGCAGGAGCCGAGAGCGAGGGAGCCGAGGAGAAGGAGGGAGAGGCGGAGCTTCGTCTTATTCATTGTCTGCCGTGTGAGGTATGTGATAGATGGGGCTATTAGAGTGCGGGGGCGTCCCAGTGCTCGCCGGTGGCGAGGAGCATCTCCTCAGCGCGGGCGACCTCGGCGAAGAGCTCTTCGCGTGTGGCAGCCTTGAGCATGGCGATGCGTACGGGGCGGAAGTTATCGATACCCTTGAAGATCGGGCTGGCGGCTATATGGCGGCGGCTGTGGAGGATGCCACGGCGCTCGTCAAGCTTGCGGATGTTGTTGTCGACGAGCTGACGGAGTACGTCGACGTAGAAGGCCTTGGGGTGGCGGGGAGCAGGCTCGCCCGTCTGGAGGTAGTGCTTCATCTCCTCGAAGATCCAGGGCTGACCGATGGTGGCACGCCCGACCATCACGGCATCGACGCCGTAGGTGTCGAAGGCACGCTTTGCCTCTTCGCCCGTGGTGATGTCACCATTACCGATGATAGGGATGTGCATGCGAGGGTTCTCCTTCACCTTGCCGATGAGCGTCCAGTCGGCAGAGCCGGTGTACATCTGGGCGCGGGTACGGCCGTGGATGGTGAGGGCTTGGATGCCCACGTCCTGGAGGGCTTCGGCCAGCTCGACGATGATCTTACTATCGTTGTCCCAGCCGAGGCGGGTCTTTACGGTGACGGGGATCTTCACGGCCTTGACGATCTCGCTGACGATGCGGAGCATAACGTCGGGGCAGCGAAGCATACCGCTACCAGCGCCCTTGCCAGCGACACGCTTGACGGGGCAGCCGAAGTTCAGGTCCAGCACCTCGGGTCCAGCGGCCTCGGCGATGCGGGCGGCCTCGACCATGGGCTCGACCTCGCGGCCGTAGATCTGGATGGCTACGGGGCGCTCTTCGGCGCTGATCTCGAGCTTGCGCGTCGTGCCAGCGACCTGACGGATGAGGGCGTCAGCACTGAGGAACTCGGTGTAGACCATGTCTGCACCGAAGCGGCGACAGAGGAGACGGAAGGCGGCATCCGTCACATCCTCCATAGGGGCCAGTAGTAGGGGGCGCTCCCCGAGATCGACCGTACCTATTTTCATTCGCTTATCTGGGCTATGTATTGGGAGGCCGTCGTGAGGGCCTCGTGGATATTGGGGCAGATGTAGGTGTCACCGATGAGGTCGGCGATACCTGTGGCACGCAGGGTCTCATGGACGCTGGGGCGCACGCCCGAGAGGACGAGCTGGATGCCCTCGCCCTGTGAGGTCTCGATGAGAATGCGGAGGTTGCGCACGGCCGTCGAGTCCATGAAGGGCACCTGACGCATACGCAGGATGCGCACCTTCGGGCGCGCCTTGGTGGCGAGGACGATCTCCTCGAAGCGGTTCGCGATACCGAAGAAGAAAGGTCCTTCGATCTCGTAGACCTCGACGCCCTTCGGCAGGTCGAGGGCTTCCTCACGACCTGCGAGCTGGCCGTCATCCTCAGAGCTGTGCACGTGGAGCTTGTCGCGGGAGACGACGATGCGCGTGGACTCGATGATACGGCGCATGAAGAGGAGCATGGAGAGTAGGAGACCCAGCTCAATAGCTATGGTGAGGTCGAAGAGTACCGTGAGGAAGAAGGTGACGGCGAGCACCGCGATATCGCTCTTCGGGCCACGCAGCGAAGCGCGTACCGAGCGCCATCCGCTCATGTTGTACGAGATGACGACGAGCACCCCCGAGAGGCAGGCCATAGGGATGTAGGCCATCAGGGGCATGAGGAAGAGGAAGATCAGTAGGAGGACCAGAGCGTGGGTGATGCCTGCGATGGGCGTGCGGGCGCCGTTGTTGATGTTGGTCATCGTGCGGGCAATAGCTCCCGTGACGGGGATCCCACCGAAGAAGGGCACGATGATATTGGCTACCCCCTGGGCCATCAGCTCGGTATTCGAGCGGTGGCGCTCACCGATGACCCCGTCAGCGACGCTGGCTGAGAGGAGGGACTCGATAGCGCCGAGGAGGGCGATGGTGAAGGCGGGACCGATGAGGTGCTGCATAGTCGCCCAGCTCAGCTCGGGCACGACGAGGTCGGGGATCTTCGCGGAGATCGTGTAGCGGTCGCCGATGGTGTCGAGGCCCGTGACGTCAGCATACTCCTTGAGGAGGTAGCAGACGATGGTCATCACGATGATGGCGATGAGGGAGCCAGGGACGACCTTCGTCAGGCGTGGGGTGAGCTGAATGAGGAGGATGCTCCCCAGACCGATGGCGAGCGTAGGTAGGTGGACGGAGCCGAGTGAGGAGAGGAGGACGCCCCACTTCGGTATAAACTCCTTCGGTAGACCCGTCAGCCCAAGGCCGAGGAGGTCATTGACCTGCGTGGTGAAGATGGTCACAGCGATACCCGCCGTGAAGCCTAAGATAATCGGATAGGGGATGAACTTGATGAGTGATCCGAGCTTCAGCGCGCCCATCAGTAGGAGGAGGATACCCGCCATCAGTGTGGCGATGAGTAGTCCGCCCTGACCGTACTCGCCGATGATGCCGAGGACGATGATGATGAAGGCCCCCGTAGGCCCCCCGATCTGTACGGAGCTACCCCCGAGAGCCGAGACGATGAGCCCCCCGAGGACGGCGGTCACGAGCCCCACTTCGGGCGATACCCCGCTGGCGATAGCGAACGCGATGGCCATAGGTAGGGCGACGATCCCCACGATGAGCCCCGCTAAGAGGTCACGCGTGAGGCCCTGCCGTGTGTAGCCCTTGAGGCTATCGATGAGCATGGGGCGGAAGTTCAAGCGCTGCATGTCGAGTAAAAAGTAGGTTTTCTTCCTATACGATTAAATAGCTGTTAGGTTACAAAGATAAGGAAAAGCCCCCGTGCCTCTGGGGGCGCTGACTCCGTGCCTTTTCACGTGAGGTGTTCTCTCCCTAGAGGTGAATGCAATGTGATAGAAGAAGTCACAAGCTATGCGACTATCACTTCTTTGCTAGTTTCTCTACGACGCTTAGTAGCTCTTGCGCCTCGGGAAGCTCTGCTTGTTTGTTTAGGATCGCCTTTGCTTCCTCTAGATACTCTGTCGGTTTCTCTAGTAAGGCAACGCCCATTGTAAGTAGCCTGGCATAGTTGATTTCGTAGGTATTAGGATTGATGTTGCTTAGTCTTTGGTAAATGTCGAATGCTTCTTGGTAAGCCTTTTCTGCCTCCTCTCCCTCTTTTGAATAAAGGACCGCAAGATTGGTTAGAGCTATCGCCACATCTGGTAGGTACGCTTGTGGATTTATCTTTGCCAGATTTCGGTATATCTGTAGCTCCTTTTCGTAGTGCTCTTGAGCTTGTTTGAGTTCGTCGACCTTGAGGCATAAGTTTCCCCAGTTATTTCGGGTTGCAGCTGCAGCAGATTGGAATTTCTCTGGGCTCTGCGTTATCCACTTTTGGGATATTTGTAGTGCCTCTCTGAAGCAGTCTTGAGCAGAGTTGAGGTCATTAGTGTTGCAAAGTAGCATTCCCAAGTTGTTTAAAATCGCTACGATAGAATAAAGGATATATGCTTCTGGGCTCTGCTTTGCCAATTGCTTGAACTCCTGTAGAAGCTCCTCATAGAGGCTTCGGGCTTTTTTAAAGTCGTTGAGTCGTTGGAGTAAGTCTGCATAGTTGAGCTGATGCTCAACAGTTGGGGTTAATTTGATCAGCTGCTCATAGAACGTGCGAGCCTCTCCAAAGGAGAAGCGGATTTGAGCTGCCTCAATCAGCTCTTCGAGGGCTTTGACCTCGTTCTGGCGCTCTTGCTCCTTGAACTTCTCGTAGATAGCAGTTAAGCTCTGCTCGCTCTCCCCCGTTAGTACCTTCTTGATCTCCTCCAGGGTTTCGGCGAGGTAACTGTCTCCCGCCTTCCTTAGTCGCTTCGCTTCTTCGGTAATCTTGTCGGTGCGCTCAAAGAGAAATCGCACGAACTCAGCGATCAAACGTTTCGCTCCTTTAGAGTGTATGCGTCCATTGGTAAGCATCTCCTCGAGTGTCGACTTTGTACGCTCTAACCCCTGCTCTAGCGGAAGTTCTTTGAGGAGTGCTCGGACGTACTGTGGTGCCATATTGAGCTCCTCCATTCGATCCTTGAGGCCCATTATAGACTCTTGAGTTTTGCGATGCTCTTGTAGATTTAGCTCCTCGCTTTTTGCTTGCTCTTCGGCTCTGAGCATCATCAGATAGTTGTGCGCAGCGGGCTGCTCGCTCAGTCTTTTCTTAAAGCGGTCGATGAAATCTTTGGTATCCTTATCAAGGACTTCGTAGCTCGTTGCGTTTTTGAGATACCCATCCAAAGCTGCGTTTAAGCGGAGCTCGTCACTAGAGGTGGGAGCGTGCTGAGACCAATCGCTAAGTGCGCGTTGATAGGCTTCAGTAATGCCGCTATCTACCTCTGTCGTGTTGAGCGTCTTGATTTTTCGTCCGACTTCAATCGCTGCTTTGATAGCGTATTCTCCGAGAGTAAAGACATCCATAGAGTAAGTAGTTTTAGAAGGATTAGACAACTCAAAGGTAATAAGTTTTCCCTTGGATTTTAGGGGAGAAAAAAGGTGCGCGAGTAGCTGGATAATTTCATCCGAGTGCGGGGAAAAGTCGCGGACGATTAGTAGAAAAGCTTTGTCCACGTGCGTAGATCTAAAATCTACGTACGTGGATCATAGAGATTACGTGCCGAGTCCTTAGGACTACGTACGTGGACAGAGAAAATGCCGTAGAGGAAGGGGCTTTTTCTTCGTGGAGGAGGAGGCTTTTCCTCCCGCTGGATGAGAAAAATCCCCGCGATAGGCGAAGGGCTCGGACTATGGCGGGGAAGAGGGATGCTACGCTGGGGCGGGCGGGTGTGTCGTGGCTTAGCTCGGTGTCGCGCCTTCGCCTGTCTGGAGCTTCTTGCGGTACTCGGTGGGCGTGAGGCCCGTCTGCTGCTTGACGAACTTGCCGAAGAAGGCAAGGCTCGAGAAGCCCTGCAGGAAGGCAATTTCCTTAGCTGTCTTACTTGAGTAGCGTAGCTCCTGCGTGATGGCGCGCATCATGTACTGATGGATGACGTGGATGGGTGTCTCTCCCGTCTGCTCCTTGATGATGCGTGAGAGGTGCTTCGGCGTGAGGTTCATCAGAGTAGCGATCTCCGAGACGGAGCGTATGCGCCCGCGTCGCATGGCCAGCAGGTCGAAGAAGAGACGTGCCTGCTGGCTGGCACGGGTCAGGTCTTGCGGGGTGGCTTGGCGGATCTCTTCGCTGACCTCACGGATGAAGGAGTAGAGGAGCGCCTGGATATGGATGTGTAGGAGTTCGTCACGGAAGAGGGGATTGGGCGAGTGACAGAGCTTGTAGATCTGCTGGTGATAGATCTTGGTTAGGCTCAGCGCTTCCTCGCTGAGGGTGTAGATGGGCGACCTGCGCACATAGTCCGCGATGGGCCATATCAGGGTATTCAGTGCCTCCGTGCTCTGGATGATTTCCCAAGAGAGTCCCATGAGGACCAGATCGGCATCGCTTGAGGCGAGGCATTCCTCGATGAGGGATCCCTCTTGGTAGCTAAGCCTCTGCCCCTGCTTCAGGCGATACTGCAGGCCGTTGACCGTGATCAGTGCTGTCCCTTGGCGGCAGTAGATCGCCATGCCGAAGCGCATGCGTGCGCCTATCATACGCTCGGGGAGCGTGTGTAGGCTATGGGCAAAGAGGAGCTTGTCGTGGCAGTAGTCTATGCCAGGATCTCCCTTGAAGTCATTGGTCGTCCACTCGTGCGGCTGCATGCTGTCTTGCTGATGTATCTGGGGCTGTACTTATGGGTGTAAAGGTAGGGGATATATGTGATACTCGGGTGTTGTCTAAATGTCGCATGGGGTAGGTAAAGCTTTTCCTTTCTTCGCATCGAGGGGAAGGTGGGGGAGAAAAAGCGACTATTTGCCCCCTCCGTGCAAAGGGGTAGTGCTCCTTCCCCGCGCGAGTGCGCACGCATACAGCTTGCATATATGGGCGAAAATGACGAAAATTGTAGTCTAAAAGCAGGCTATGCGAGGTAGGGTGGAGAGGTCCTTTGCCCTACCTCCCATTGCACCCCATAGCAAGACAAATAAGATGATAGAAGAGAAGTTCCAGGCCGTCGTCCTGGGCGCTGGCGAAAGCGGTGTCGGCGCAGCCCTATTATACCAGAGTCGTGGTATATCCGTCATGGTCTCGGACTACGGGCATATTGCCCCGAAGTACAAGCAAGAGCTCGAAGCCAATGGCATCCCTTACGAAGAGGGTAGCCACACCACGGAGCTCATCCTGCGTGCCGAGGAGATCGTCAAGAGCCCTGGTATCCCCGAGAAGGCACCTATTATGGTGGCTATCCGTGAGCGTGGCATCCCCGTCATCTCCGAGATCGAGCTGGCAGGTCGCTACCTCAAGGGTAAGGTCATCGGTATCACGGGGAGCAATGGCAAGACCACGACCACGATGTGGCTGCACCACATCCTCACCGAGGCGGGTATGAAGCCCGCACTGGCTGGGAACGTAGGCTTCAGCCTCGCCCGTCAGGTGATCCCCGACGAGCAGCCCGACTACTTCGTCGTCGAGCTGAGTAGCTTCCAGCTGGATGATATGTACAAGTTCCGCGTGCATATCGCCCTCCTGATGAACATCACACCCGACCACCTCGACCGCTATCACTACAACTTCGAGGAGTATGCTATGGCGAAGATGCGCATCCTGCAGAACCAGACCGCAGAGGATGCCTTCATCTATTGGGGTGAAGATGAGTTCGTCTCTCGCTACGTCATGAGCCACCAGCCCATGCCGATGCAGACGCTCTCCTTCCTGACCTATCCGCAGGTAGGCTCTGCTGCTGACAAGTCGGACGACAATATGATGCGCCTGCACTTCGACGGGAAGAGCTTTGAGTTCCCCATCGATCAGCTCGCACTCCAGGGGCCGCACAACCTGCAGAATGCTATGGCCGCCTCGATCGCAGCCCTGCGTCTCGGCGTCTCGCATGACGTCCTCAGGCGTGCGCTCAGCGACTTCGTGAACGTCCCCCACCGCCTCGAGAAGGTCGGGGTACTCGATGGCGTGCGCTATATCAACGACTCCAAGGCCACCAACGTCAGCTCCACCTACTACGCCCTGCGCACGATGACCACGCCCTACGTGCTCATCCTCGGCGGCGAAGACAAGGGGAATGACTACATGGATATCACCGAGCTCATCACCTCTGGGGCGCGTGGGCTCGTCTTCCTCACGACCGACGTGCTGAAGCTGTACAAGAGCTTCCACGGCAAGGTGCCTCAGATCGCCTCGGCTCTCTCCATGGAGGAGGCTATCGCCCACGCTCGCGAGATGGCTCAGCCAGGCGACACCGTCCTGCTCTCTCCCGCCTGTGCGAGCTTTGACCTCTTCACCAGCTACATCCATCGAGGCGACCGCTTCCGCGAAGTGGTACAGGGCCTGATCCAAGCTGAGGAGAAGCATGCCTAACGATCAGACGACCTCCCTCCAGCCGAAGGACTCGTGGCTGCGCCGCATCTTCGCGGGCAACGGCCTCATGTGGGCACTCTACTTCGTGCTCGTCTTGGTCTCGCTCTACACCGTATCGAGCGCGCTGAGCTCGGAGATCTATAAGAGCCTCTCCGTCGGGCGACTGAATCCCATCCTCAAGCATGCGCTCATGCTCGCTATCGGTATCTGCTCGGCTATCTTGCTGAGCCGATGCTCAGGGCGCTTCTATCGCTATACCCTGCCACCGCTCTCGGCGCTCCTCATGGTGGGGCTCTTCTTCGCGCAGCTCCTCTTAGGGCAGAGCACCAATGGGGCAGAGCGCTGGATCGACTTGGGCTTCATCACCATCCAGCCCGCCGAATTCCTGCGTGTCTATATCGTCATCTGGGGCGCGTATGTCGCGGGTAAGGATGTCGTGGAAGACCCAAGGAAGGAGCCTCGCTACTGGGCATACTGGGGATGGATCTTCATCCTCTCGATCATGGTGCTCTTGAGCAACCTGTCGACCTTCCTCATCATCTTCTCTTTCCTCTACCTCTACTCGTGGGTACTCAAGGCGCCTAAGCGCTTCATGTACCGCATCACGGCTATCGGTGCCATAGCGGTGGTCTTGGGTGGTGCCTACCTCTACTTAGCCCCCGAGAGTATGCTGCCTGGTCGTGCCGTCACGTGGCACAACCGTCTGCATGGCGCCGTCAAGGAGCGCGAAGACCGCTTCGCTATCACCGACGAGAACCGTCAGGAGCAGATGGGCCGTATGGCTATCGCCAACTCCAAGCTCGTCGGTCGTGGCCCAGGGAATAGCAAGCTGCGTGACTCCCTCTCGCAGGCCTACTCCGACTACCTCTACGCCATCATCATCGAGGAGTACGGCATCCTCGGTCTGCTCTTCATCCCGTCGCTCTATCTGGTGTGGATGCTCATCGGCTATCGTGAGGCGCGCAAGCAGACGAACGTCTTCCGTAGCAACCTCATCAAGGGCTTTGGCATCCTCTATCCGCTGCAGGCTCTGGTGAATATGATCGTCGCCTCGGGGATCATCACCACAGGGCAGACGCTCCCGCTCATCAGCTACGGGGGGTCATCGATCCTGGCGACAAGCATGGCCTTCGGCATTATGATCGGCGCCTCACGTGTCGACAAGCCCAAGCGTGAGCCCCACACGGAGGAGGCGGAGTTCACTGAGGTCGCCGCGACCGAGGAGGTCGTGGAAGAGCCTCTTCTCGATACCGACACACAAGACTACGTATAGAAATATGATCCAGCGAGCTATCATCAGCGGCGGTGGCACAGGGGGGCATATCTTCCCTGCCGTATCCATCGCCGAAGCCCTTCGCCGGCGCTACCCCGAGATCGATATCCTCTTCATCGGTGCCGAGGGGCGCATGGAGATGGAGCGTGTGCCCCAGGCGGGCTTCCCCATCCGCGGTCTGAAGATCCGCGGCCTTGACCGCAAGCGCCTCTGGCGCAATGTGGGAGTCGTGCGAGACTTCCTGCGTGCGCTCATCACGGCACGCGATATCATCCGTGACTTCCGCCCCGAGATCGTCATCGGTGTCGGGGGCTATGCCAGCGCACCTACGCTGAAGGCTGCACAGAGCCTCGGCATCCCCACGCTCATCCAGGAGCAGAACTCTTATGCTGGAGTGACGAATAAGTTCCTCGCTCGTCGTGCCGACCGCATCTGCGTAGCGTACCCCGAGATGGAGCGCTTCTTCCCGAAGGATAAGATCGTGCTGACGGGGAATCCCCTGCGTCCTGCTATCGAGTATATGCAGGACGGGCTGCGTGAAGAGGCGCTACGTCACTTCGGCTTGCCCGCTGATACGAAGCGCGTCGTCGTCGTCGTCGGCGGGAGTCTCGGCGCTCTGAGTATCAACGAGAGTATCGGTTCGCGCCTCGCTGAGTGGGCTCAGTCGGGTGTTGCCCTCATCTGGCAGACGGGTAAGGGCTTCGAAGCCAAGGCGCAGGAGCTACTCAAGGCGTATGACTTCCCCGTCTACTCATCAGCCTTCATCCAGCGTATGGATCTGGCTTATGCTGTGGCAGACGTCGTGGTGTCGCGTGCTGGTGCCAGCTCGATCTCCGAGCTGTGCTTCCTCGGTAAGCCTACCATCCTCGTGCCTTCGCCCAACGTAGCCGAAGACCATCAGACGAAGAACGCGCTGGCGCTCTCGACGCGCTCGGCCGCGCTCCTCATCCCCGACGACAAGGCACGCGAAGAGCTGACGCCTCGCGCCATCGCCCTCGTGCAGGACGAAGCGCAGTGCGCTTCGCTCTCCGAAGAGATCCGCAAGCTCGCCCTCCCCGAGGCTGCTGACCGCATCGTCGACGAGGCTGAGCGCCTCGTGGCCTTCGCCCCCAAGCGATAGACCTCGTACTATAATAGCAAATAAAAGAGCAGCGGCTGCGACCTCCG
>ERZ773003.1995-NODE-1995-length-10755-cov-42.929159_pt1 | contig 10755 bp, 11 predicted proteins | sample MGYA00580668_ERZ773003 | MGnify/ENA primary metagenome ERZ773003 (study PRJEB29015, sample SAMEA2738002) | human oral metagenome | biome: human oral; feature: human-associated habitat; material: dental | place: China | collected 2126 ... | reverse complement strand
GCCGCACCTCCCCCCGGGCCGCCTCGACGGCCGCCTCGACCGCCTCCACGTCCCCGGCCAGGGTCTTGACCAGGCGGCAGACCGTGGGGTCGGAGGCGACCGGGCCGAAGACCTCCCCCTGGCTGCGCAGCAGGGACAGGTCCGACAGGGCGCGTCCCCCCAGGGCCGCGCACAGGGCCAGATCCGCCACGATCTTGCCCGGGTCGTGAACCGCCAGGGGCCTGCGCCAGGGCGCCAGGGCCCGTGAGAGCGCGGTGTCCAGGCCCACGGCCCGGATCGCCCCGGTCAGCAGCCTCGCCCCCGCCGGGCCCACCGCCGGCACCTCCCCCGCCTCCGCGCCCGCCTGCGGGTACAACCCGGTACCATTCACCACGAGGGTGCCCCTCCCCTGAGAATCTCGGATGTCAGCAACCCGCATTATCCCAGGACGAGGAGCACCCTCACCCCCACCCCCCGGCACCCCACGATGAAAAACCGAGGTTAAGTGACGTGCTCGCGGGTCAGATCTCCTCTCCTCTTCGCCGAGACGTGCATTTTGCACTCGAGAGTGCAGTTCCAACCGTCGTTCTCGAGTGCGAAATGCACGTCTCGACGAGGAGTCCGCCCCGCCGACGCCCTGGACCGCGAGCCGGGCGCCCGGTCGGGATCGTTCAGGAGCCGGGGCGCATCCACTCCGGGGTCGCCTTGGGGTCACGGGGGAAGAGCCGCAGCTCCTCGGCGCAGTCCTCGGCGCTGACGGCCGGGGTCATCTCGGGGCGGCGGTCGTAGTCGAAGTCGGAGACGAGCCGGTAATCCTGGTTGTTCATCGACAGCTTCGTCCACGTCCAGGTGCCGCCGCCGGGCCGGGCCATGGCCACGCGCAGGGCCACGGCCTGGTGGACGAGCTCGGCGGGCAGCTCGTTGTCCGCCCACGCGGGCCTGCGCGTCAGGCCCCGGGGGCGCAGGACCCGGCTGGAGGCCTTGGCGCGGGTGCCCACAGCCTCGACCTCGACGACGACCTCCTGCACCTTGTTGGCCGACATCCATTTCGCCCAGCCGTCCGAGATGGCCTGGAAGGCCTCCATCTGGGTCTCGAAGGACCATTCCGTCATTGTTCGCTTCCTCTCTCGAGCACGATCGGAGCGGTCGGGGCGCGGGCCGCGGCCGCCACCGTCAGGGATGTGATGATGAGCCTACCGGCCCGTCGGAGGGGCCGTCGAGTCGTCGGGCGGACCGGCGAGCTGCACGTAGGCGCGGGTGATCATGAGGTCGGCCACCGGCCACAGCACGATCCAGCCGATGATCGTGAGCAGGGACAGGATGTACAGCCCCCAGGCCGCCAGGGCGAGCGTCGTCGCGCTCCCCGAGCCCATGAGGGCGCGGGAGCTCCCGATGGCCTTGAAGACGCCGAGCCGGCGGGCCAGGGCCCCGCGGGTCGCGAAGAGGAAGAAATAGGCCGCCAGGACCCCCAGGACCACCGTGGCGCCGCCCGCGAGTTGGAGTATTCCGCACAGGTAGAAGACCACGACGGAGCTCACGGCGTTGGGCAGGGTGAACAGGTGCCGGACGCGCAGGCGCCGTCCGCTCGCGACGACCAGGGAGGCTCGTGTCTGGATGAGCAGGCCGACTCCGAAGAGGAGGCACATGACGGGCACGAAGACGACGCTCCAGCCGTTGTCGACGTCGGGCATCTCCTGGATGACGTTAATGCCGGTGAGTCCGACGGCGAACCCCACCGCGATCCACAGCGGCATGGGCGCCAGGAGGAGCGGCTGGTCCTTCAGCTGCGCCCAGGCCCACCGCCAGGCGGCTCCGACGTCCACGGCGGGGCGCATGACGAGCGGCGGTCCGTAACCGTAGCCGACGGGTGGGGCGGCCGGGTGACCGCCGGGCGGGTTGGCGCCAGGGACGGCGCCGTAGGGTTGAACCGTCTCAGGAGCGGTGCTGTAAGGGTAAGGACGGCCAGGACCGGCCGATGGCATTCGGTCGGGCTGTGATGATTCAGGCTGTGTCACGCCTTGAGTGTACTTGAGAAGTTATCGAAATACGACTATGCCATTGATCGCCGGATTGTTTCGCGGGCAACGAAACTCTTCGTTCTCAGAGCTCAATTGCTGAGCCTTTCTCGCCGGGAGTCGCGGTCTGATGGCCGGGGTCGGCGTGGTGGTGCGTGGTGGTGCGGGTGCGGTTCTGCGGGTGGTGTCAGATTCCGAGTCGGTGTTCCTCCTCCAGCTGGGTGATGCGCCTGGCCACGATGTGGCCTCCCTCCAGGCGCCACTGCTCGAGTCTGTCGCGCAGCCAGTCGGGGATGAACTCCTGGTCGCGGGGGAACCAGTCCACCTCCGTCTTGTACTCGCCCGGGTCCAGTTCGCCGTGGCGGAAGTCCAGCCCGTCGGGGGTGGTGCACAGGCCGTAGGGGTCGATCTCCGGCTCGCACATCCAGTCCGACTCCTGGTGCAGCACGCCCTCGGGCAGCTCCAGCCACACGTGCGAGTAGAGCCACGCGCCGCGGCCGGGGATGACCTGCATCCAGCGGAGTCTCTCCACTGCGGAATCGACGGCGACGTCCACATGCGCCTTCTTCCGCTCGCCTCCGACGGTCACCCGGTGGGTGACGTGACGGCCGCCGGGGCCGATCGAATTGCAGTCGACGTCCAGTCGCGTCCCGCCGTTGTCCTCCAGCCACTTCCTCATGAGGGCCCGGGCCCGCTCCAGGGCCTGCTCCTGGGTCATCTCATCGCCCAGAGCGGCGTAGAAGGAGTAGCTGTCGGGTTCGTCCTGCCACTGCGACTGCTGGTGCAGCACGCCCCTGTCGGCGTCGATCTCGGCGTCCATCCACAGGTGCGAGCGCATCCAGGCCCCGTACCGGGGCGACGCCTGGGCCCCGCGCAGCCGCTCGACGGCCTCCGCCACGCCCTCATCGGCCCGGGCATGCTCCTTCTTCCCATCCGCGGTCAACCAGTACCTGATGTGCTGAAAGGAGCCCAGCCCCTCGATACGGACGTCGACGCGCTCGGCGCCGCTGTCGGTGATGAGCAGATCCTCGGCGTCCAGGGTGCGTTCGACGCCGTCGAGGGTCGTGTGCCTCTCCCCCGCCCTCGCGCGGCGAACGACGATCGGCCCGCGCATTTTATCGAGGTCGTAGGCGTGCAGAGGCTGGCCGAGGTCGAGCATGACGTAGTTCGTCGCGTCCACAGCCAGGGAGATCGGCCGCATTCCGGCGTCCGTCAATCTGTCGCGCAGCCACTTGGGGCTCTCGGCCTTCGGGTCGATTCCCCTGACGATGCGCGTGACGAAGCGATCGCATCCGACGTTGCCGTGAATCGGGGACTCGTCGCGCACCTCGACGGCGAATCCGTTCTCCGTGCGCGAAGGGATCGAATCGGCTTTTTCTGCCGGATCGAGGAAGTTCTGGCGGCTTTCGGGCAGCCCCCGGTCGGTGAACGCGGCGCCCGTCGAGTGGTGGTACTCCCGCGCCACGCCCCGCATGGAGAAACAGTAGCCGCGGTCGGGGGTGATGTTGATTTCCAGCGTCTCCCCGCCGATTCCTAGGTAGGGCAGAACGTCGCAGCCGACGCCGGGAAGCTTCTTGACGGCCTCGTCGTCGCCCGCGGCGGCGAGGACGATGATTCCGTCGTGGTCCTCGCCCAGCCCGAGCTCGAGCGCCGAACAGATCATCCCGTCGGAAAGATGCCCGTACGTTTTGCGCGCCGAGATGGCGAATCCTCCGGGAAGAACCGCCCCGGGCAGTGAGACGGCCACGTAGTCGCCGACGTCGAAGTTGTGCGCGCCGCAGATGATTCCGCGCGAGGGAAGGTCACTCGGCTCCTTGCCTGTTCCGGGGGCGTCGTTGTGCTCGCCGACGTCGACCCGGCAGTAGTTGACGACCTTGCCGTTCTTGTGCTCCTCGGCCTGCCGGGTGAGGACCCTGCCCACGACGACCGGCCCGGCGACGTCGGCGGCGTGGATCGTCTCCTCCTCCAGGCCGACCCTGACGAGGGCGGCCGCGAGGCCTTCGGGCGTCAGGCCGGCGGGCAGCTCCACGTGGGAGCCGAGCCATTCGATGGGTACGAGCGGCATGTCAGCGCCCCCTTCCTGTGGTTCCGAACTGGAGGGAGAAGCGCACGTCTCCCTCGACCATGTCGCGCATGTCGGCGATTCCGTGGCGCAGCATGAGGGTGCGCTCCAGGCCCATGCCGAAGGCGAAGCCCGTGTAGACCTCGGGGTCGATGCCGCAGGCGGTGAGCACGTTGGGGTTGACCATGCCGCAGCCTCCCCACTCGATCCAGCCGGCACCGCCCTTCTTCTGGGGGAACCACAGGTCCATCTCGGCGCTGGGCTCGGTGAAGGGGAAGAAGGAGGGGCGCAGGCGGGTGCGCGCCTCGGGGCCGAACATCGCCTTGGCGACGTGGTCCAGGGTGCCCTTGAGGTGGGCCATGGTCAGGCCCTTGTCCACGGCCAGGCCCTCGACCTGGTGGAAGACGGGGGTGTGGGTGGCGTCGAGCTCGTCGGAGCGGAAGACCTTGCCGGGGCAGGCCACGTAGAGCGGGGGCTGCTGCTCGAGCATGACGCGGGCCTGGACCGGGGAGGTGTGGGTGCGCAGCACGAGGTTGGCAGCCTGCCCCTCTCCGGCCCCGACGCTGGCACCATCGATGTAGAAGGTGTCCTGCATCTGGCGGGCGGGGTGGTCGGCGTCGAAGTTGAGGGCGTCGAAGTCGAACCACTCGTGCTCGACCTCCGGCCCCTCGGCAATGGACCAGCCCATGGAGGTGAAGAAGTCGCAGACCTCGTCGATGAGGACGTCGAGGGGGTGACGGGCACCGGCCTGTGTGCGCGAGGTGGGGATGGTGACGTCGACCGCCTCGGTGCGCAGCATCTCCTCCTCGGCGGCGGCCTCGAGGGTCTCCTGCCTGGCGGTCAGAGCCTTGGCGATGCGCCCGCGAGCGCCGCCCAGGAGCTTGCCGGCGGTGGGCTTGTCCGCCTTGTCCAGGGTGCCGATGAGCCGGTTGGCCAGGGTCAGGGGTGAGGCGTCGCCGGTGTGGGCCAGGCGGGCCTCCTTGAGCTCGGCGAGGGTGCCGGCTGCGGCGAAGGCGGCCAGGGCCTCCTCGACGGCGGCGTTGATGCCGTCCTCGTCCAGGGGCGAGAGCGCGCCGGGAGCGTCAGTCATGTTGCGGTGCCTTCCACCAGGTGTCTCCGGAGTTGTCCGCCCTTAAGGGTAGTCCGCGCCGTCGCGTGGGTGTGAATCGTCCTGTCACCGGGGTGGCGCGGTGACCGCTGCCCAACTCGGTCGTGGGTTGGGCATGGGTTGGTTCTGGGCTCCGACGAGGTTGCCGCCACGTGGGACTTGACGGTGACGTGACGTCACCTGGTGTCATGGATTCATGCACGTCAAGGAGCTCGCTCAGATCGCCGGAACCACGCCGAGGGCGGTGCGCTACTACCACCACCTGGGTCTGCTGGAGATTCCGCCCACGGTGCGCGGGCGGCGCGAGTACGGCGTCGAGCACGTGGCGCGCCTGCTGCGTATCCGGTGGTTGGCCGACGGCGGACTGTCGCTGACCCAGGTGGCGGAGATGCTCGCCTCGGACACGATCGGCACCGATCAGGACTCCCGTCGTGAGGCGGTGCTGCGCGACCTGAGGGCCACTCGGGGCACGATCGAGGCGCAGCAGCGCAGCCTGGCCGAGCAGGCCTCCCGGGTCGATGAGCTCATCGCCCGGGTGGAGCGCGGTGAGGGCCTGTCCCCCGCTCCCAGCGCCCTGACCCGTTTCTATGACGACATCGAGGCTCGGATCGTCCGGCTGGGCGGCAGTGTGCGCGGCCTGCGGGCTGAGCGCCAGATGATGGTGGTGCTCGCCTCTCTGGGCATGGTGCCCGACAGTGCGATCCCCTTCATCGAGGGGCTCGATGAGGATGATCGCGAGCTGTCCGCCCAGCAGGTCGCGGACTTCGCCCGTCTGGCCACGCTGAGCGAGGCCGAGGGGCGCGCTGAGGCGCACCGGCTCGCGCACAACACCTGGACACTGGCGTGCCGCCACAAGAAGCACGCCCTGGCAGTCCTGAACGATCTTCCCTCGGGAGCTCTGGGGCGCGCTATGTGGCGACTGACCCATGTGCTGACCACTTGCAGTTACCCCCATCCTGCTCAGCAGGCCTTCGTGGCTGAGCTCATCGAGCTCATGCTCACCGATCCGGACTTCGCCGCAACAATCCGCCGCTCGGCGGGAGAGGAACCAGTGCTGTGAGAGTCAAGAGCGCCAGGGCGCAGAATGCAACGAGTATGTCAGCAGCGACGTCCCGCTCGGATAGGGATGAGCCCACCACGGACTCCTCTCCCACCGCGGTTCGTGACCTGGGCCCCGGCGGCGAGCCGCCGGTGCGCGTGTGCGGCTTGGTCAAGCACTTCGGGCGCTTCAGGGCGCTCGACGGCCTGGACCTGACGGTGGAGGCGGGCAGCGTCCACGGTTTCCTCGGCCCCAATGGGGCGGGGAAATCCACCACGATCCGTGTCCTGCTGGGGCTCTACCGGCCCGATGGTGGAAGCGTGAGCGTGCTGGGCTGCGAGCCGTGGCGGCAGGCCGCGCTCATCAACCGGCAGGTCTCCTATGTTCCCGGTGACGTGGCGCTGTGGCCGGCCCTGACCGGTGGCCAGGTGCTCGACGCCCTGGCCGGGCTGCGCGGCTCTCGCGACGCCGAGCGGGAGGCCGAACTCATGGAGCGCTTCGACTTGGATCCGAGCAAACGGGTACGGACCTACTCCAAGGGGAACCGGCAGAAGGTGGCACTCGTGGCCGCCCTGGCCGCGCCCACGAGCCTGCTGGTGCTCGATGAGCCCACCAGCGGCCTGGATCCGCTCATGGAACGGGTCTTCACCGAGGAGGTTGCCAGAGCCGCTCTGCCGAGGGCCGCACGGTTCTGCTCTCCAGTCACATCCTGGCCGAGGTCCAGCGCCTGTGCAGTGCGGTGACGATCATCAAGGACGGCCGGGTCGTCGAGCAGGGCGACCTGGGGACCCTGCGGCGGTTGTCGCGCACCCGCATCGAGCTGGGGGCCGCAAGCGACAAGCTCGGCACCGTCAGGCAGACGCTGGCGGCCCTGGGGCTCGACGTCGTCGAGGACGGTGACCGCCTGAGCCTTGAGGTGGCGGCGGAGCAGGTGCCGACAGTGCTGAGCCTGGCGGGCGAGCACCGGATCCAGGACGTCACCTGCGAGCCGGCCAGCCTGGAGGATCTCTTCCTGCGTCACTACGAGGAGGCCTGATGAACGCCGCATCGAGCACAGCAGCAGGCGCAGCAGTGCCGACCATCAGCTCCGGCGCGCGCGGCACCCTGGCCGGCTGGGAGGCCTACCTGCGGATTCTGCTGAGACGATTCCGGTTTCAGATCGTGGCCTGGCTGGTGCCCCTGTGGCTGTTGGTCGGTGTCACCGCACCGAGCTACGAGAGCGTCTACCCCTCATTGGCGACCCGGACGGTGCTCATCGAGCAGATGCGCAAGTCTCCGGGAACGCGCCTCCTCTACGGCTATGTCCCCTTGCCCGGCCGGCTCGGTCAGCTCCTGCAGTGGGAGACCGGGACGTTCCTGCTCGTGTGCACCGCACTCATGGCGATTCTGCTGACCTGCCGGGTATTGCGGGCCGATGAGGATGAGGGGCTCGTCGAGGTTCTGCGCGCCACGGGCGCGGGCAGGTCGGTTCCTTTTCTCGTGCCGGTGGCCCTGGTCTGGGTGGTGGTCGGCGCCCTGTCTGCGGGGGTTGGTGGCCTTCTGACCTGGCAGACCGGGAGCATCGAGGAGCTGACGGTGAGTGGGGCCTGGGCACTGGCCGGGACGATCTGCGTGACGGGCTGGGCGTTCTCGGCCGTTGCAGCGGTGGCCTGCCAGCTGGGTCGTCAAGTGGGCCAGGCAAGGGGCCTGTCCATGCTGGTGCTCGCGCTGGCCTTCGTGCTGCGGGTGGGCGCCGACCAGATCTCCGACGGCAGCGGCTCGGACTGGCTCCGGTGGCTGGCTCCCCTGGGGTGGCGCGACCTCGTGCGCCCTTACACCGATGACCGGCTCGGGGTGCTCGTGGTGTGCTGCGCTGTGGCCATCGCTGTGATGCTCAGCGCTATGGTGCTCGCCGCGCGCCGCGAGTACCTGGACGGCTACCTGCCCGACCGCAGCTCGTCTCGGCGCCGGTGGCGGGTGCGGGGGCACATGGATCTGCTCGGGCGCCTGTCGTGGCGGAGCCTCGTCGGCTGGGCCCTGGCCTCGACGGGGATGGCTCTCCTGTACGGCTCCGTCTCCGGCAGTATCAAGGATCTGCTGGCCCCCGGTTCCCCGACGGCGTCCTATGTCAACAAAATGGCTGTGGGGTCCCCGGTGGAGCAGTTCATGTCCCTCATGACGGTGGTGACAGTGCTGCTCGTAGCCGTGGCGGCGGTGCGACGGATGAACCGGCTGGCGGGTCTGGAGCGCGCGGGCCTGGTGGAGGTCGAGCTCGCTGCCGGCGTCAGTCGTGGCCGCATGCTCCTCTCCCAGGTTCTATACGCGCTGATCGAGTCGGTCATCCTGCTGCTGGTCTCGGCGACGGTCCTGGCGGCGACGACGGCGACTCAGCTCACCGACGACCACGCCGTAGGGCGCTCCTTCGTGTTCACGGTGAGTCAGCTGCCCGGCATGGTGGCAGCCATCGGGATCGCGACGGCCCTGGTGGGTCTGGCGCCAAGACTGACCGGCCTGTCCTGGGCGGCCGTCACCTGGAGCGCCTTCGCCCAGTTCTTCGGCGGGCTCGTCGAGCTCGAGGAATGGGCCAAGGACCTCAGCGTGCTGGGGCACCATCTCGACGTCGTCGGAACCCCTGACTGGAAGCCCCTGGCCGTCCAGACTGTGGTTGGCCTCATCGGCATCATGATCGGCCTGGTCGCCTACACCCGCCGCGACCTGCCCTCCTGACAACAAGACGCATTCTCTACCTCGTCATCTTCTGTTGCTTTCAGAGCACACAGGCCGCAGTGACCAGGTGAAGAAGGGCCACGATAAGAGGGAACGCAACCATTCCCGGCACGCGGTGCACGACACCGATAGCGACGTCTCCTAGCTGGGCGACCGCCGCTGCGACCAGGACAAGCAAGGTCAGCGGCCGAGCAGGATCCAGCCAGACAACAACAGCGACCAGCAATCCGAGCGGGATGCCTCGAGCCGCGTACATGGCCGGATAGAAACGCCCCTCTCGCCCGCCATAGCCAGACGGCGCAAGTGCCTGCGGACGGATCACCGCACCGACACCGAACCCTGCACAGACGATTCCCAGCGCCGAGTTCAGCAACGCAAGCCACCACGGCATGAGGACCACCCCTTATCGTTCACTTCTGAATCGTTCTGTATTGTACCGTTGTTCTCATGACCGGAGAAGATGGCCACACAATCCTGTCCTCAACATGCTTCCAGCTCGGCGTCACGGGCAGCCAGATCACCCAGTCCTTCTCGAGACATATCGAGCGCATCGGCCTGTCCCACAAACAAGTGGGGCTGCTTGCCGTCGTCGACGCCGGAGTGGCGACCTCTCAACGCGAGATCGCCACACAACTTCATGTCGCCCCAAGCCTGGTGGTCACACTGGTCGACCAGCTCACCAGCGCCGGTGCCGTGCGCAGGACACGCAGTCGGAGCGATCGTCGAGTGCAGACCATCGAGATCACCGACGAAGGGCGCAGACTATTGAAGGCTGCCACCGACGTCGCCAGCAGACTCGACGCCGACCTGCGCAAACACCTCACCCCCGACGATCAACAAGCCTTGGATAGGTTCCTGCCTTCCCTCCTTCACGCCGCTACGGCAACAGGTCAAGACGAGGCCTAGCCCAGGTACACTCACCGGCCCCGACGCGAGGACCGAGCCTTGGTCCGCCCACGCCACGGTCGACCTCATCGGCATCATGACCGGCCTGGTCGCCTACACCCACCGCGACCTGCCCGCCTGACGACGGAAGACGGTGCTACAGTTGCTACGGGGTGATGTACATGCAGACGATCATGCACCGGGAACTGCGCAACAACAGCGCCGCAATCCTCCACCGAGTTCAGGCCGGCGAGACGTTTGAGATCACCAACAATGGTGAACCCGTTGCGATACTCTCACCTATTTCCCGGGACCGGCTCTCCATCCTCAAGTGGCAAGGAGCGGTCCGTGAAGCGACGCATGTCGACTTCAGGGCCCTGAAACGCGCAGCAGACGTGAGTTCCCAAGACGTACTGGACGATCTTCGCGGGGAACAATGAGCGTCTACTACCTCGATACCTCCGCGGCCTTGAAGCTCCTCATCGAGGAGAAGGAGTCTGAGCCACTGGCTGCCTGGCTCACATCGCATACAACCGACGGAGACTCACTATGTTCCTCTTTCCTCCTGCACACTGAGCTCCACTGCGCCGCTCGACGACGTAGTGAACTCGATCAGGAGACGGTCGCATCTCTCCTTTCAGGGATCAACCTCATCGACATATCAAGGTCGCAGCTCATTGACGCAGCTAGAACATCGTTGGGATTGAGGGCAGCAGACGCCATCCACCTGACAGTGGCACTGGATATTCAAGCAGACGCCATCATCACCTATGACATCGAGATGCAAAATGCCGCACGTTACTGCAACCTCTCGCCAGTGGCACCCTCCTAAGAGATGACTCCTCCCGCTGAGGGTGAGGCAAAAGGTCGCCCTGCCCTCAGCGGGTATGTGACTCGATGTACCTCGCCAGTGCCCCCAGGGACCAGTTCACGATGATGTAGAGCACGGCGATGATGACGT
>ERZ773003.1989-NODE-1989-length-10782-cov-3.298499_pt1 | contig 10782 bp, 7 predicted proteins | sample MGYA00580668_ERZ773003 | MGnify/ENA primary metagenome ERZ773003 (study PRJEB29015, sample SAMEA2738002) | human oral metagenome | biome: human oral; feature: human-associated habitat; material: dental | place: China | collected 2126 ... | reverse complement strand
CAAAATTTTGCCTTGAAATTTCGTTTTAAAATTTTAAACTCGCGATTTGGAGCGGAATTTTATAGAGCAGAATTTGCAGTGTGAAATTTTAAGGCACAAAATTTTAAACCGTAGGGCTCAGCTGCGTAGAGTTAAAATTTGGCGTTCAAGACCAGTCGCGTTAATTTAATGCGCTCACGCTCACGACAGCCGTGCGGGCCCTGCGCTTAGATGAGCCGCGTAAGCGCCGGACATGCTGTTTTGCGAAACAGCGGGCGAATGTTAAATTTAAATGCCGCGGCTTCGGCCCACTATTTAAGGCGCTTGGGAAATTTCAAGTCGCGACATTCGGTTTAAATTTAGCAACATTCGCTCGCTACGGAGTGAGCATAAAATTTGGCGCACTAACTCGAGGCGCTAAATTTTAATGGGCGGGCTTAAAATTTTAAAAAATTATAAGCCCTAGCGAAATTTCAAGCTCTATGAAATTTCAAAATTTTAAATCCGCTGCCGCAGTCTTTGGGTGTAGCCTTAAAGTCGCCGCGGTATATGTGGCATAAGAGTGGAGCGGCTTAAAATTACGCGGCTTTCGGAAGCGTTAAGTTTCAAAAGTAAGGTAGTTTCAAAATAGTTCGAGCTTTTAAGATCGCAAGCTGTTTGATCTAGCGAGATTTTGAGCCGCAAAGCTTCGAGCTTCGCGGGCTTTGCAGAAGCGCGAAACTTTTAAAGCTGCGATAGTTTGAAGGCCGCGGCGAGCGTTCAAAGCCGCATCGGTTTTAAAAAAGAGCGGACCTGGGCTGAGGATTAAATTTACGATTTTATAGAGCTTAAAATTTAGACGCGCAAAAGCGCGCGAAACGAGGGGAAGCGATGACAACGAAGCAGAATGTGCCTGCAAATTTATACGATCTGGATATGGAGCGCGCGATTTTAAGCTCGCTTTTGCAAAACGAGGACGCATACGGCGAGCTGAGCGAGATAATCTCGGTCGGCGATTTTTTCTACAAGCCGCACGCCGACATCTACGAGGCGATCGTCAAGTGCTCTTCGCACAACGAGCCGATCGCGCCGAGCTTCGTTAAAAAATGGCTAGCCGATCGCTACGACGATGGCGCATTTACCGAGGTCGTAGCCACCAGCGGCGTGGTTGATGCCCCAAAATACGCACTCGAGCTGCGCGAAAAATCTATCAAGCGCTCGCTAATCAAGGTCGCGCACGAGATCCCTTCGATGGTAAACGAAGCCGTGCGCAGCAAGGACACCGCCGATAAAATCAGCTCCAAAATTTACGAGCTCATCGACGAGGAGCGCCACGGCGGCATCAAAAAATCGCACGAGATCATCGCCGACGTAGTAGAGGAGCTCAAGCGTCAAAAGGCGCTCGCAGGCTCGGAGCTCGTGGGGCTGGATACCGGCTTTCGCTTCCTAAACGACTGCACGAAGGGGCTAAAGCCGGGCGAGCTCATTATTATCGCCGCCCGCCCCGGCATGGGCAAAACTGCTTTTGCGTTAAATTTGATGATGAAAACTCTGCAAAGCGGCAAAGGCGTCGTATTTTTCTCGCTCGAGATGCCCTCTGTGCAGCTGATGTACCGCATACTAAGCGCGCTTAGCTCGATCCCGCTAAGCGACATAATGAGCGCCAAGCTCAGCGACGACGACTGGACGCGCTTCAACGACGCCTGCGACGCGGTGCTGAATATGCCGCTTTTCGTCTATGACAGCGGCTACGTGAACATCCACCAAGTCCGCACCCAGCTGCGCAAACTTAAATCCGCGGATGCCAACATTGAGCTTTGCGTGATCGATTACATCGGACTTATGACGAGCACGAGCAACTACTCCGAGCGCCACCTACAAATCGCCGAAATTTCGCGCGGACTCAAGCTCTTGGCGCGCGAGCTAAACATCCCGATCATCGCGCTATCGCAGCTAAACCGCTCGCTTGAGGCACGCTCTAACAAACGCCCGATGCTAAGCGATCTGCGCGAAAGCGGCGCGATCGAGCAGGATGCGGACATTATACTTTTCGTCTATCGCGACGAGGTTTATAAAGAGCAGATGGAGCGCGAGCGCATTTCGCGGCTGGAGGCCGAGGGCAAGGACGCGGGCGAGCCCGTGTTTAGGCGCAACGACTATCAGGAAAAAGCCGAAATCATCGTCGGCAAAAACCGCTCTGGAGAGGCGGGTAGGACGATCGAGGTGGGCTTTCAGGGCAGATTTACCCGCTTCGTCGATACGAGCTTCGGCGGCGAGCCCAGCGAGAGCACGATCTTTAACGAAAACGACAATCTCGACTACGTCTCGCAGCTGCAAGATCAGGGCTTTGAGGAGCCAGTTGGACAGCATCTCGATATAGCGCAGAATTTGCAACAGAATTTAGCGCAAAGCTTTAACGGCGCGGAGAGTTTTAACGAAGCGGAAAATAGTGGCGTAAGTTTAAACGAAAGCTCTGCTGGTGCTCGAAATTCCGGGGTAAATATCGATTTTGACGAGATGCCTAGCTTCGGTCAAAGCGATGCGCAGGACGGCGAGGAGATAGACGGCGAGTCTAAGCTTAGCGTGGAGCAGGGCTTGGCAGAGATGCAGCGCGCGGCACAAGACGCACCGCAAAAGCAAGAATTTGAGGAGCAAAATTTAGATGATACGAGAGCGGGCGGCGTCGTACCAGAAATAGACGCGCATAAAAATTTAGCGGGCACTCTGCGGAGCGCAAAAGACACATCGCGGGGCACAAAAGGCGCGCAGCAAGATGCAAAAGGCACATCGCAAGGCGCAAAGAATACACAGCAAGAAGATGCTGCGTATTTTGAAAGAGATGATGAGCCACCTTTTGAGCCGCAGCAGGACGAGGCGAAATTTAAACCCGCGCCGCCTTTAAATATCGAAGAGATGGGCATTCCAAAGATCAATGAGGCAAACAGGCTCGATGACGACGACGCGCCGCTGGATCTGTGAAATAGCGCTTAGGCTAGCGCTGATCGTTAGCGTTTTTTGTTTCGCGCTTTATGCGCAGGATTTCAGTGACGCGGGCTTTTGCGCGCTGGCGACGTTTTGGGCTTATGCGCTATTTCGGGTGCTATTTAGCTTTTTTTACGAGGCGAAGCAGCGTGCCAATGCGGCGCTATTTCGCAGCAGCGGGATTTTGATTAAAATTTTTAGGGGTAGGTTGATAAGCGGGGTTTTAGCCTTCGCGGGCGCGGTCCTTTTAAGCGTCACTTTGGCGCTAGGCCTAGCGGATCTGCGCGGCGCGGCGCTATTTGTGACGCTAGCGGTGCTGCCTGCAGCTCTTGCCCTGATGCGCCTGGCGGTGCTAAAGCTCAGCCTAAAAGAGATTAAAAATCCTAGAATTTTATCGCTCAAACTTAGCATTTTGCTGCTCGCCGTACTCGCCGTAGCGGTAAATTTTGCCATAAATTTAGCCTATTTGCGGCTTGCAGACGCTACCACGCACTCTTTAAATTCCGCGATAAGTTTTACTCCGCCCGCCCGCACCGCTTCATCCGCCGAAGAATTCGTGAGGAATAACGCTTCGGCACCCGTCGGAAATTTAGCAGCAGATAATACCTCTAAATCCGCTAAAAATTTCGCGGCGAATAACGCTGCCATAGTTATTAGAAATTCCGAGACGGATAATGCCATCAAGCCTGCGCCGGCCATCGTCAAAAATCCTACCGCTTCGCCCGCAAATTTTAAAGCGGGCTCCGTCAGAGCGGCGCAGGTCTCGGCTGCAAATTATAAGGCAAATACCGCCGCCATGCCGCAGACCTTCGCCAAAAATTCTACGACTAGCTCAGCCGCAGCGCAAAATTTAAATTTAGCTCCAACTCCCGCCGCAACGAGTATGGTCGCCGACAGTTCTGCTGAAAATTCCGCGCCAAGCTCTGCATCGGTAGCCGAAATTTTTGAAATTTTAAAATCTACCGCGCCGCAAGCGCACTTCAGATCCGCTCTGCTAAATGAAATTTACGCTTTGAAATTTTACAAAAACGCGCTGTTTGAGCTGGCGCTGTCGCAGAGCCCTAGCGCGCTAAAAATCGCTCTTTTGTTTCTGATCTGCGCGGGAGATTTCCTCTTTTACTGCGCGATCTTGCATCTTTGTGCCTTCGTGCTTTTTATGCCGCGAGCCACGTCCGCGCCCAAAATAGGGCGCTTTAGCGGCACGATCTTCGCGCTTGCCTACGTCACGCTGTGTTTGATCTGTGCCGCGCAGACGCGCACTGTTGCGGGCGAAGCGGATGGTGCACGTCCTAAAAGCGCGGTCGAGACGAGCGTACAGATCGTGCTACAAAGCGGCGAGCGGCTGATCTTAAGCGCGCGCGAGGCGGACGTTCTAAGAGGCGAGCTAAACGCCATGCGCTTTGCCGCGGAAGCAAACGCCGCGTCCGCGCTAAATAGCTACATCGACGCCGTTTACGACGAGGGCGCGAGGCTTAGCGCGCAGAAAATGGCGGATTTCAATTACTCGTTTCTGAGCGATTATCTGGTGCTGTGGCACGGCGTGTGGGACGATGACGCGGGGGCGTATCTGAATGAGAAATTTGCGGGCTTCGTGAGCGAAAGCTTCCCGAAAGATTTTGGCGAGAATATCGCTAAAATCGCTGCGGCAAACGTCAAGAATTATGAGAGTTCGCTAAATTTTACGCTCAAAAAATACGGCGCGAAAATTGATCTTAACGTCACGCAGAGCTTCAGCCTAAAAAGCAAGGCGTATCGCGCGAGCGGGACGGGACTAGGGGCGTTGGGCGGCGTGCTGGGCGCAAAGCTGATAAGCAAGAGCCTCGCTAAAACTGCGGCTAAAACGGGCGCGAAGACCCTTACCAAGGCAGGCGCCAGCGCGACCAGCGGTAGTGCGGGGCTCGTGTGCGGTCCAGGCGCGGTGGTGTGCGTGCCTGCGTTTGCCGTGGCTACGTGGTTTGGGCTGGATTTTGCGTTTGCCAAGGGCGACGAGGCGCTGAACCGAGAGGAGTTTGAAGCTGCGATCGTGCGCGATATGATGGCGGCGAAAGAGGAGTTAAAGCGCGCGCTGGCGGAGGATTTCAACGCGACGATAGATGAAATTTCGAGTGAAATTTTAAATTTAGACGGGAGGTAGGCGACGGATTATGCCCGCGCGACTTAGACCCGTTGCGAGCGAAATTTTACGGCGGATTACGGAGCTTTCGTGCGTGGCGGACGGTAAAATTTTAAAATTTCATTTAAGTGTGGGCGGCGGGTGTCGTGTATCAAAATGGGCGGTTCGGTAGGTACGAAACAATAGCGAAACTGGCGGCAACAAAATAGGCGGTGCAAAACGAGCAGCGTAGCGGGTGTGCAATAAACAGCGCTGCGAGCGAGGAATTTTATAAAATTTTATTCTGCTTTGCTTGCTTTGCCGCACCTGCGCGATTTAAATCGGTTGCGAGTAAAATTTGGCGGCAGATTGCGGAATTTACGTGCGCAGCGTACGGCAAAATTTTAAAATTTTATCCATGCGCACAGGCGGCGGACGGGATTACGGCGCATTTATCGCGCCGCCGCACTCCTTAAATTTAAGAGCCAACTAAAAATTTTTAAATATAATCGCCGCTTAAAATAAGGAGTGCTAATGAAAAAATTCTATCTTAAAATTTCGTTATTTGCGTTTATAGCGGCATTTGTATCGATTCCTGCTGCGGCAAAATCGCATTTGACAAGCTTGATAAAGTTAGAGGATTTTAATAACGAAGAGCAAAGGATGCTTTTTAAATCCTGCGATTACGGTGACGGAAAATATGGATCGTGCAATAAACTCGTTGAAATTTTATCTAAAGAGTGCGAGGATGGTGATATGCGCTCATGTACTATACAGAGTGATTTTTTACAATCTTTGTTTAGAGAAGAGGAAGCTATGAAATATCTGATTAAGCTGTGCGATGCTGACCTTATCGAATATTGCATGGGGCTAGGTTGGGAAGATATAGAATTTAACGGCAATATACAAAGAGCAATTAGGAGTTTTGAAAAAGTATGCGATAGCAAGCTAAAGGATAGCGAGCCTTTTTGTAGAATGAATGAGGAATTAAAGAGCTGCTTAAAAGATAAAGAATGCAATCCGATAATAAAGGGCAAGGCTCTTTTAAAAAGAACTGTAGAGGAGCTGAAATGAGAAGTATTAGCGTTTTATTCTTATTGATTATGATATTGTCGTATCCATTATCTGCCAAATCTACGGCAGAGGAACAAAATCTTTATAACGAATGCAATAAAGGAAACGGCAAATATAGCTCATGCACTAAGCTAATAGAAATTTTATCTAAAAAATGCGATAGCGGTAATATGGAAAAATGCGATGATTTGGGCTATGTTATGGGTTTAGAGCTCGGTATGCGAGAAGCGGCTTTTGTGCCCTTAGAAAAATCTTGCAAGGCAGGTATTGCAGCCTCTTGTTTTAACCTCGGAATTCATGATATTGCGATAAGAGGCAATGTCAAAAGAGCGGCACATAATTACAGCATAGCTTGCGAAAAATATTCAGAGCATCTAGAAAAAGAAAAAATATTTAAACTAAAATCTTGCGCGCTAAAGACGGCTTTAGAAAACTGCTTACGAGATCAGGAGGAACACGATCCCGTAAAGTGTGCGAAAAGAGCCTTTTGGGAAATAAGCGATAAATACGACTCAAATTCAACCAAGGAGTAAAAGATGGCAAATCCAAAAAGGGGCAAAGAGCGATAATGAAAGAATTTTATCCGCAATTTTGGCGTCTTTAATAACGCAAGTCGCGGCAGAGCGTAATCAAAGCGCAGCCGCTAGCAAAAGATAAAATTTACGTCGCTTTCTGATTTAAATTTATATCGTATGTAGGAGCTAACATGAAAGCGCTATTTTTTATACTCGTATCGGCTCTGTTTTTGAAAGCCGCGAGCGTAAGCGAAATTTATTCTCTAGGGGCGCCTGCGTGCGATACTTACGATTTAAATTTTAAGAAATGCAGTAGCGGCGACGGCAAAGCATGCTATTTGGCGGCTTTAATTCTAAATAATAAATCTTGCGCACAAAAAAACGACGATTTGGCATTAGAATTTTTTGAAAAATCATGTAGTTTGGGATATGCCAAGGGTTGCATTTTTATGGGGCGAGCGTATTCGCTTACGTCTTTGGATAAAAAACACGCGAAAATCAAGACATATTACGAAAGAGCTTGCGAGCTAGACGCGAAATTTTGTGATGACTACGGGCTTTTATATTTTTATGGTGAAGGCGTAAAAAAAGACGAGCTTGCGGCAAAAGAGTATTTTAAAAAATCCTGCGATGCGGAAAATCCTGCAGGATGCGGGCACTTTGCCACATCTTTAAACAGAGAGAATGAGAATATAAATGAGGTTATGAAATTTTATGAAATCGGCTGCAACGGAGAGCATTACCCTTCGTGCTACGCTTACGGACTGCTGTTGTGGGCTAAAGTAGATAAAAATAAAGGCAAAAATTTTTGCAAGAAGGCTTGCGACAGGGGTAATGTAAAGGAGGCGTGCAAATGGGTGCTTGATATGAGCGAGGAGGAGGAAGAGCAAATTTTATATTTAAGGCAGTATTTGGAACTGGGCTGCAAAGACGGCAATGCGCAAATGTGCAAGGATTTAGAAAAAAGAGGGAATTAGGGCAGAATTTTAAATACTAAATTGCCCCACTTGCAAGCTCATGAAATTCGGACTTTAAAATTTAATCTTAATTGGGCTATAATCTTAGAATTAATATTCAAAAAGGAGTTTTTATGCAAACACAAAATAATTTTATAAACCGCGAGCTAAGCTGGCTACGCTTCAATACCCGCGTGCTGGAACAATGCAAAAAGGATATCCCGCTAATTGAAAAATTAAAATTTCTAGCGATTTACAGCACGAATTTAGACGAATTTTATATGATCCGCGTGGCGGGCTTGAAGCAGCTTTTTACCGCCGGCGTTATAACCAGCGGCGATGACGAGATGACGCCTCTTGAGCAGCTACGCGCGATCCGCTCCTATTTAAGAAACGAGCAAACCGAGCTTGAGCAGCAGTATTTCGGAATCCAAAAAGAGCTTTGCAAAAACGGGCTTTTTATCAAAAGCTACGACGAGTTGCAGCCCGAGCTGAAGCCGGTGGCGGACGAGTTTTTTTTCTCGCAGATAATGCCAGTAATCGTCCCGATCGCAGTGGATGCGACCCATCCTTTCCCGCATCTAAACAATCTCAGCTTCTCCCTCGCAGTCAAGCTCTGCGATGAGGGCGCGCCCGAGTCGGTGCATTTTGGAATGATTAGAATTCCGCGCGTGATCCCGCGCTTCGTGCAGGTCGCGCAAAACACTTACGTGCCGATCGGCACCATCGTAAAGCGCCATGCGGAGGAGATTTTCCCGGGCTACAAGCTTCTTAGCTCCGCAGCCTTCCGCGTTACGCGAAACGCAGATATCGTAATCGAGGAGGAGGAAGCGGACGATTTTATGATGATCCTAGAAGCGGGGCTTAAGCTGCGCCGCAAAGGAGCTTTCGTACGACTTCAGATCGAAAAGGACGCCGATGCCGAACTGCTGGAATTTCTAAATTCTCATCTTAAAATTTTTTACAAAGATATATATGAATGCGCCGTGCCGCTTACGCTGGACGGGCTTTGGGAGATCGCTTCTAATAAGGATTTTTCCTTTCTAGCCCATCCTCAGTATCTGCCAAAGACGCTGCCCCCCTTTAACGAAAACACCTCCGTTATGAGCGCGATGGAGAAGGAGGATATTCTGCTGATCCATCCTTACGAGAGCTTTGATCCCGTCCAAAAGCTCATCAAAGAGGCCGCGAAGGATCCGAAAGTCATCTCGATCCGCATGACGCTGTATCGCGTGGAGAAAAACTCCCCGATCGTCCAAAGCCTGATCGAGGCCGCAAGCGACGGTAAGCAGGTAACGGTGATGGTCGAGCTTAAGGCGAGGTTTGATGAGGAAAACAACCTGCACTGGGCGAAGGCGCTCGAAGACGCCGGCGCGCACGTGATCTACGGCATCACGGGCTTTAAAGTCCACGCCAAGGTAACGCAGATCATCAAAAAAGAGGAAGGCAAGTTAAAATTTTATATCCACTTAGGCACGGGCAACTACAACGGCTCTAGCGCTAAAATTTACACCGACGTGAGCTTTTTTACTTGCGGCGATCGCTTCGATAAGGACACGACGAATTTCTTCCACATCCTCTCGGGCTATAACAAAAACCGCAAGCTCGACAACCTCTCTATGTCGCCGATGCAGATCAAAGAGCGACTCCTTGCGATGATAAAAAACGAGGAGAAAAAAGGCTCTGCCGGCAGGATCATCGCTAAGATGAACGCTCTTGTCGACGGCGATATGATCAAGGCGCTGTATAAAGCAAGTGCGGCGGGCGTAAAGATCGATCTCATCGTGCGCGGCATCTGCTGCTTGCGCCCGGCGCTTAAGGGCGTTAGCGAAAACATCCGCGTGATCTCGATCGTCGGCAAATACCTGGAACACGCTAGAATTTTTTACTTCGCGCACGCCCAGCCCAGCCTATACATCGCGAGCGCGGATTGGATGCCGCGAAATTTAGAGCGCAGGCTGGAGCTGATGAGCCCGATTTACAACGAAAATTTGCAAAACAAGCTCAAAGAAATTTTAAAGCTTCAGCTAAGCGACAACGAGCTCGCATTCGAGCTGCAAAGCAGCGGCGAGTACCGAAAGATCGTGCCGAAAAAGGGCGAAGATAAGATCGATGATCAGGAATTTTTAGAAGCTTATTTTAGTAAAATTTATAAAAACATCCGCAAACACGACGAAAGCGGCACGGCACTAACTAAGCTTTTAAAGGAGAGCTAGACGTGGCCTCGGTTCTGCTAGGGCTAGTCGCGCGCTAAGCCCGCGCGCAAACCGAGATCATAAAATATTAAATGCAGAATTTTACGCCGTGAATGCGCGAGTAGATTTACAGAAATTTCAAAGGGATTGTAATGAAAAAATATCTTTATTCGATCGTTATGGCTACGTTTTGCATGGGCGGAGTCTTTGAAGACGCGGACAAGCTCTATGAGGACGGCGATTATCCTAAAGCGGTAAAAATGTGGCAGCGCAGCTGCGACGGTGGAGATACGCGAAGTTGCTATAGGCTCGGAAACTTATATCGATTCGGCAGGAACGTCACTCAAAACTATCAAAAAGCGGCGAATTTTTATCAAAAAGCCTGCGATGACGGAGATATGACCGGTTGCTATGAGCTTGCAGGACTATACTTTGAAGGCTATGGCGTTAGACAAGATTATCAAAAGGCGGCGAGCCTGCATCAAAAGGCTTGTGACGGCGGCAATATGTTTTCGTGCAATTTGCTTGCAATTTCATACGAATCCGGTATCGGCGTCCCAAGAGACAAGCACAAGGCTATGGTTTTGCGTCAAATGATTTGCGATAACGGTGATGCAGATATGTGCAATAACCTTGCATATTTATATAAAAACGGCGACAAGGTCGAGCAGGACTTGCAAAAGTCGGAGAGCTTATATAAAAAAGCGGCTGTTTTGTACCAAAAGAAGGCTCAAATAAATCAAAAGAAATGCGATGAAGGCGACTTATATGAGTGCCAGCGCCTAGCGGATCTATATATAGACGGCAGGGGCGTAGAGAAGGATTTCAAAAAGGCTGCGGATTTATACCAAAAGGCTTGTGATGGCGGCAGGGCGGCGGCGTGCTTGACTCTGGGAGACTTTTACAAAGCAGGTAATTACCAAAAAGCAGAAAGCCTATATCAAAGCGGGCTAAATTTGCTTAAAAATACTTGCGAGAGCGGGGATGCGGACTCGTGTAGTTATCTCGGG
>ERZ773003.1987-NODE-1987-length-10783-cov-9.955630_pt1 | contig 10783 bp, 8 predicted proteins | sample MGYA00580668_ERZ773003 | MGnify/ENA primary metagenome ERZ773003 (study PRJEB29015, sample SAMEA2738002) | human oral metagenome | biome: human oral; feature: human-associated habitat; material: dental | place: China | collected 2126 ... | reverse complement strand
GTCTATAGGGAGTCCCTGAGTCATACGGCTGGCACTGATGTGACTGATCGTGTACAGCGTCAGCGCTTATAGAGACGATGGACGAGCAGCTGCCCGGGACACTCCTCCACGATGGCGTTGGATCCCGCAAGGGGCTCGTCCGGCACGCAGATACGTCGGGGGCGTAGATCAGGGTGTGTCCTATCGCTTGGCGCGTGCTCACGTCGCGCCAGATGGACTATCATCTCTTCGGAGCCGCCCCTGCAGAACAGAAGGTGACCCCGCAGATTCTGGGGCACTAATCGACCGGTCCTTTACAAGTCACTTTGTACATCCGGCTCCAATCGGCCTCCATAGTTTGTGCATAAATCGTCTGTCTTCGTTGCCCTCTCGGGGACATCTTCTCAGCAAGGTCGATTGTTTGCAGGTAGTATATAGCCGGTACTAGCATCACGCTTACGTATGCACATCCTCTGTCCGTCGACAATCAGAGCTGGTACGGAGAACACATGTTCAATCCCAACATCCTGCGTACGCTTCTCGAAAACCACAGGCGGCTGCGTCTGTGCGCAGTCATCATGGCAGCCATCGCCATTCTCATGGTAAGTGGAGCAATTATCTGGACGCACGGCTCGCCAAGACCTGTCACCGGCACAACAGGCCAAAACTCTTCGGACGATGGGGGACAAGATGCCCCGGCCTCGTCCCTTCCCGCCGTCATGGACCCACGCGCCGAGGCGCCTGCCGAGGCCACCAACCCCGAGGAGGGCGCCCGGGTATCCGATACGCCTCCCGAGGCCGTGGGGTCCGACGAGCCTGCCGTTCACGACAATCCCACTCCCGTCGATTCTGGCCGGGATAATGCCGTGAGAGCGGCTGTCGAGCCACTCGTTAGTCCCTATGGCGATGGGGTTGCCGTAGTCTACACGCCTGTGGACGCCCCTGACGGTGGCTTTGCGATAAACGGCGATGAGCGAATGCGCTCCGCGAGCATGATCAAGACGCTCATCATGGCGACGCTTTTGCAACATGAGGCAGACGGCTCGATCTCGCTCGGTGACAGCTACACCATCAGGGAGAGCGACATCGTCGGTGGCACGGGGTCCGTCCAGTCTATGGGGGCGGGAACGAGGCTGAGCCTTTCCCGCCTGGCAGAGCTTATGATCTCCCAGAGCGATAACGTGGCCACCAACGTGCTCATAGATCGGTTGGGCATGGGCACCGTGAACGACGAGGGCGCTAGGCTGGGCCTCGGGCAGACCGTCCTTGCACGCAAGATGATGGACACGGCGGCGGCCGCCGCCGGGCGTGAGAACTACACGAGTGCAAGTGACCAGGCAAGGATTCTCAGGCTCGTCGCATCAGGCGATCTCGTGAGTCCTGAGGCAAGCCAGGCCGCGCTGGCCTGGCTCAAGGAGCAGGAGGATTCAGAGGGTATCGCTCAGGGTGTTCCCTCAGGCACCGTCGTTGCCCATAAGACCGGCACGCTCGATAGCGTGCGACACGACGGGGCCATCGTGTACGGCAAGAGGCCCTATGTGCTCGTGATCATGACGCACGGCATGTCCGACGGCGCGGCAAACTCGCTCATGGCGAGGGTGTCGAGGACGGTCTGGGACGCCGCATAAGTGTTCGACGTACCTCTTACGCCTGGCTGGTGCCGTCTGCCATAGCGATCGCCCTTTCCGCCCGGGCGATCTACGTAGTTCCGATCTACGTAGAGCTCATGACCGTTTAGCTTGGGGGGTCAGGCAGACCGGTCCCTATCCTCTCACGCAGTCTCGTTGGAACTCCTCGTCACTCTTCGTGAAGTAGATGAGGGCTTCGATAAAGCACACGAATTCTACGATGCCTGGTACGATGAAGGTCCATCCAAGAAGGATATCCAACACGAGTATGAGGATGCCCTCGCCCGTACGGCCAAGGTAAAATTTGTGGATGCCAAGAGTGCCAAGGAATATCGCCAGCAGTCCAGCCGCCACCTTGCTCTTTGTGGGGCCTCCTCCAGTGGGCTGTGAGTTTGTGAAGACCTGTACCTGTGTGTAGGATGCCTGCTGCTGCGGAGGGTAGGGCTGTGTGTACGGTGCCTGCTGCGGGTAGGGTTGTCCGTATTGCATCGTCACCTGTGCCTGCTGCGGGTTGGGCTGCCCGTATTGCATCGTCGCCTGTGGCTGTGGCTGCTGCTGCGGGGATGGTAGTTGTGGCTGTGCTTGCTGCTGTGGATATGGTAGTTGTTGCTGTGATTGCGCGTACGATGCATGCGTCAGTACTTGTGCGGGGGCAGGGACTTGGGTGTGGGAGGGACTCGGTGCGTGCGATAGGGGGTATGTCTGCGTTTGAGTGTACGGTACCTGTGATTGCGCCTGCGAGTACGGCTGTGCTTGGAAGGTCTCTGTTTGGGGCTGGAGCGAAGGTGAGCTGTCCGTACCCTCGGGATGTTCCCCATGGCCGATTGCCTCCGAGAACAAGGGCTTCTCGTCTTCTTGCTTTGTCTCCGACTCGCCAGTTAGCTCGCTATTTGTGGGCGTAGGCTCATCGAGTTCTGAGGGCTTTGTGTCGACCAATTCTTCGGGGTCTGTCGATGGCTGTGCCTTCGTGCCCTCATCCCCCTCCGCTGATTCTGGTACGTCGTTAACGGTGATATCCTGGGTATCCACACCCTCGCCGATTGCAGAGTCTGTGCCCGTCTCCTCCTCAGGAACTTGTTCTGCCATAGGGGGAGTGCTCTGGACAGTCGACTCGAGCTCCTTGTATGGCGTTGGAATTGGCTCGGCCACTACAGGCGCGGTGGCCGTTGTAACTGTGGTCATAGATGCTGATACGACACCCATCGTGTCAGACGTGCTTGTTGGTGCCATGGTTTCTGCAGGGGGTCGCGTGATGTGAGTGGGGCTACCGCACTTTGGGCAGAAGCGTGCGGAATCTGGAACGGAACCTCCGCAGTGTGAGCAAAATGACATGGTCTTCCTCTCTGTTGTAACGTGTGCTGCAAATGGCTGAATGCAGGCATGTGAGATAAAAGACTTTAAAGTCTCATGAAACAAGCATTAGTTTATATCTGCTGGGTGAGATGTCAATATCGATGGCTTAGCTTTGTCATCGACAGGAGGGCACAACGGGGCCAAAGCCGAATAGTTCTGTCGGCCGAAAAGTCTCCTCTTGCATAAACCACATTCCTCCAAGATTGTCGGTGGGCGCTCAATGCCATCATGGCAGCGATCAAAGGCCAAATCCCGCTGGCGCCCCCACTGGCGCTGCGACATTCCTGTGCCTCATGGCTTCCTCGTTGACCTGCTGGAGACCCTGCTGCATGAGCACGACGAGCACTATCCACGCGACTGCGATGAGAAGCGCCGTCTTGGGGGTCATATAGAACAGCTCAAGATTATCGAGGATGGGAATGTCCATGTCCCAGACACCGTGGAGCACGATGGTAATGCCAAAGATGCCCAGCAGCTGTGGTTGGGCAAGATACGAGAAGTCGAGTCGCTCGTCCTGCCGAAAGAGCGCTATCGCGCCCCCTTCGATGGCGGCCCAGGCCACGTGGCCACCTATGGTTGTCACACCCCTTAGCAGGGTGATCTGAATCGCGTCGCCCACGCCTGCCATGTAGGCGCTTGCAAGCTCATCGTACGTACTGGATATGAATGTCTCAAGGAAGTTGACGAAAGCATATCCTGCAGACTCAAACATGTCGAAGCCCGCACCGACCGCCGCACCTATGAGGATGCCTCCAAGAATGTATACGCGCTTGTTTCTGCGCATTAGGAATACGATAACGATGGAAATCTTTGCCAGCTCCTCGATGAGGCCGGTGAGGAGTGAGGGTATCACGTCACCCACTCCCGAGCCGGGAAAGAGGGCGTCTATCGGGTATGACATGAGTATGGACGCCACGCCCCCAACAAAGAAGATTGCGACCACCTCGACGATGCTGATGTCTCGGGGTGCGTTCGTCTCGAAGAAGAAGATGACCGTCGCGAATGGCACTGCCATGGAGCCAATAAACAGCAGTCCGGGAAGGCTGCTTGGGTCGCTCATCGCATAGCTGAGAATGACGAGACCAAGAAATACGATGCCAAGCACGAGGAGGACCCTCGAGTAGAGCCAGGGATGGGGCCATTCCGTGACGGCCTGGGTGATGCTTGGGGTCGTGCTGCGAGTCCCGCACATGAACAGGTCCTCTGCCTCGCCGCGCGCATGGTGCCTCGGTACGGCGTCAAAGAAGTCCCTAAACCTTAGCTCGACGCGACTCGTACCGCCCACCAGCTTGTTGACCTGGTCGGCAATGCCCTGTGCCGCCCACGAGAGGGCGCTTTGCTGCGCCTGTGGGGTGCCTGGTCCCTGCAAGACCGACTGCGCCTGTGGGACGCCCTGCCCCTGCCAGGTACCCTGCCCCTGCCAGGTCCATTGGGCCTGTGGAGTTGGTCCTCCCATTGACGCACCCGCAGCCATGAATCCGCAGTTCGGGCAAAACGCTTGGCCGGGCGAAAGCTCGCCTCCGCATCTCGGACAGCGTGGCCCGCTTCTAGGCTGAGGCGTAAGGGGGACTCCACATCTTGGACAGGAGCTCGTGCCACTCGCAATCTGAGCTCCGCAGTTCATACAAAACATGGGCGCCTCCTCAGGCTGTCATGTGGGGTGTGACACGTCTCCGGTTGGCGTTGTCATGTGCTGGCCCCCGATCGAATCTTACTCTACGGTCTGCATCACGAAGGCCATAACGCTTGCCTTGTAGAAGGGGTCGAGGTCATAGGGGTCGTCGTACCAGCCATATTGACCATTCACCTTGTAAACGGCCAGGTAGTTCTCTGGGCCGACCTTGTTGGCCTGGTAGTTGGGCTCGCCTGCCGCCCATGCCGTGAAGGAGAATGTCCGGCCATCCACCCACGTGAAATTACCTCCATCTATCTCGCGACGCCCACCAATCCAGTACACTTCGCGGCCGTCTGCCCTCATGGCTGCGAGGACCTGATCCCATTCCTCCTGTGATGTGACCGTCGCGAGGGTCCCACCATGCTGCTCGCAGTATGCCTCTGCATCGGGCCAGGTCATCTGTCCAGGGACGACCGTATAGATCCTTCTGCCCGCAGAGACGACCAGGTCTATCGTTGCACCCCTCTCAGCCTCTCCGCTGATTGCCTGGGTGAGGACAACCCCCTTTGCCGATCCGCTTCCCTCCTTCGTTGTAACTGTGCCGACGTTGAAGCCAGCGCTCCTGAGTGCGGAGCTTGCCTGCTCCTGCGTCATGCCGGTGACGTTGGGTACGGCGGCCTTCGTCCCCAGGTCGCTTCTTGGGGAGCTGGTCCCTTCCGCGCCTCCAGAACTCTGGGTACGTGCGGCAGGATCTGCTCGCGTTGGCAGGAATCTCAGAAACGCGGGGTCTCCCAAGACACCAAAGTAGTGCAGGATGACTATCGAGAGTGCGGTCACGGCCATCAGACCAGCGATGGTGAGTCCGGCCACTGCGGCTCCGCTTTTGCGCCGTCTGCGTTTTCCGGGGCTGACGGAGACGGGGTTCGCGTAGGGCTCGAAGCCCTGCGCCGCAAGGCCTCCGGAGGCCTCTCTACGAGGCGCAAACGTTTGGGTTGCCGGCAGGGGAGGCTGGACCGGAGCTGCGGTGGTCACCTGGGTGGTACTGACGGAGGGCTGCGCGCTGGGCGGGGAGGCAATGGTGGTGGCCGCTCCGGTCTCGTTCGCGCTGTCATCCTGAGCGTCTGCCCTGCATCCGCACTGTGTGCAGAATAGCGTGCCATCTTCAAGCTGTGCCCCACAGTTGGTGCAATACATGAAACCACCCCCGTACGTCCGTGCCTAGGCCCCACCTGTGGGTTAGCCCTTGGGGTCCGAGCCATGTCACCCTATGCGGATGCATCCATCAGGCGAAACTTTGCCTTGATGATCCTTCTCAGGGAATCGTCGATTCTCTCCTCGCCAAGCGTTCCATCTCTTACAGCGGAGAGGACCCCTTCGTATGAGGCTGAGAAGTCAGGCGTCATCAGAAGCATGTCTGCTCCGGCCTCAAGGGCCTTGACGCCAAGCTCTGTGGCATTGTAGCGGTCGCCGATCGCACCCATCTTGAGGGAGTCCGTGATGATAATACCCTCAAATCCTAGTTGGGCACGCAGAATGTCCGTCTGGATAGCCCTCGAGAGCGAGGCGGGTGTGTCGTCGCCAGTCAGCTTGGGGCATGCCAGGTGCCCCACCATCACAAAGGGTACGCCCGCCGCGATGGCACTCCGAAAGGGTAGGAGCTCTTCTGCCTGCAGTTGCTCCACCGTCTTTTGCGTGCTGATGGGCTCTACCTCTGGGTCGCCCTCCGCACTGCCGATCCCTGGGAAGTGCTTTGCGCAGCATAGGATGCCACCCTCAGTGAATCCCCGTACGGCTGCCTCGACCATCTGGGCGACTGCTTGGGCGTCTGTGCCAAACGAGCGCCGGGCCATGGTATGGCCCGATCCATTGACGACGTCGGCAACCGGGGCAAAGTCTAAGTTGAAGCCAAGCTCAACGAGGTACTTCGCCATAGTCTGCGAGACCTCGAAGGCCTGGTGCGTGTCGCCGCTAGCGCCGACATCACGCATGTCACCTACGTTCGGAATGTTGAAGCTACCCTTGCCCCCTATGCGCGAGACGGTGCCACCCTCCTCATCGACCGAGATGAACGGGGGTAGGCCCACGGCGTCCTGAGAGTACTGCCTGATGCTGGAAAGCATCGTGCGAGTCTGGTCGGGACCCCTGAGGTTCTGACCAAAATAGCAGATGCCACCTACTGGATGCTCCGTGAGTGCCCGACGACTCGCGTCTCCTGCCGATACGACGGGGCTTGCGGGAAAGATCGACTCGGGCTCAAGGAAGAAGAGCTGGTTGATCTTCTGCTCGAGTGTCAGGGCAGAGAGGGTAGAATCGATTCGGGTGGTCATAGGGTCGGCGGGTGTGCCCTGCGCAGGGACATCTCCATTCCTTGAGGTGCCATCAGTATTGCTCGCGTCATCCCCCGTAGGCGCGGTGCCCTTTGGAGAGCAGCCAGCGAGCAGGGTGCCTCCCGACGTTGCTAGGATGGCGCCCAGTGCAATGGCCGACCTTCGGGCCACAGGCCACGACATCATAGATCCCATAGATGCTCCCTCCCCACAAGCTTAGAAGCCAAGAAGCGTTAGCCTAGGCCTCGCGACGTGCCCTTCCAGTATGAGGCGTGACACATGTCATGCGGGTTGACGCAGGCCGTGGTACATGCAGAACAACTTCATTTTACTCCATATCGGGCCAAAGTGCGTTTTTCCGTGAGGCTGTCTGTGCAGAATGCGCTTTTGCGTGAGGCGGCTCGACGTTTGCCCAGGTAAGGAAAAGCGCATTCTACGGAAAGACGCATTCTGGCCCCAAGCCCTCACGGAAAGACGCATTCTGGCTGCAGCCCCTCACGCAAAAGCGCACTCTGCGATTCCCGAGATCGTACAAACTGCGCTTTTTCGTTACGCTACCACTCGGGGAGCGTGGGGCAACCGCCCGCCAGGCTGCGGGGCACTATGAAAAGAGGCTCAACTGGGCAAATGCGCTCGAGCAACCGCCCGCCAGGCTGCGGGGCGGGTTGCGCCAAGGTCCGAAGCCTTTGGTTTGGAACCTGATCGTATTCTGCTATAGTGGGTGACTGAGGTGCTTAAGGTGCTTATGCGTGTTGTCGAGCACTGTCTTCTCATTGACAGGGACGTTCTGGGGACGTATCTGCTTGGCGGAAGAAGGCGTGAGTCCAAGGAGCCTGGGGCTTAGGCTCAACGCCGACTCGAGAGCGAGGCATGACCATGGCAACTGGTGAGTTCTGCACAAACTGCGGAGCACAATTGGATCGGGACGCGCAGTTTTGCGTGTCATGCGGACAGTTGAGACAGGACGATGAAGGCCAGCGGGCTGCCGTGGCCAACGCGACGGTCGCGCAGGAGCCTGTACAAGCATCCGTAGATCCTACGGCATCGACCGACCCCTCTGTGCCCTGTGGCGCCGTCGATCATGCTTTTCCTACCCAGGCGGCAAGTCCCGTTTCTGTCCGCACGGGGGCAGAGCGAGCTGAGCCTGATCGCACTGGGCGAGGAGGCAGGGGACCTGTGATCGCCGCCACCGTAGCAATCGTCTTCTCTGTGCTCTCTATCTCCCTGTCCCTCCTGTACCTCTTTGTCTGGCCCGCTGCCACCAACCGCATCGCCTCTGTTGGGTGGCGGCAGGAACAGTCTTCAGGCGCTGATCTGACGAGCAGCAGCCCATCAGAAAACGCAGGTAGCAAAAGTTCAGGTTCCGCCAGCGACCAAGGTGCAGCGGCAAGCGGTGCACCAAAGAACTCCCCTACCGAAGGCGAGCGAGACCCAGGATACCGTACCGGGTATCACGAGCCGTTTTGGGGCGTATGGACGTTTGCCTCGAAGTCGGCAAGTGAGGCCATGGAGCGTGCCACATCTATGACTGCCAAGGGATTTGACTCGACCATCGAGTTAACCACCGATTGGTCAAACCTGAATGACGAGGAGTGGTACGTGGTTACGACGGGCATGTGGAGAGATAGGGAAGAGGCAGAGAGCATGGCCTCGTCTTTGCGGTTGGCTGGCTACTCGGATGCGTACGCCAAGTACTCGGGTGAGTATGTGGGAGACAAGGGGTAGGAAATCCGACGCCGACACTCCTCTCGATGTGGAGCAGCGCCTTTGGAGCATGGATTTTAAGCTCGTTGCGTGCGGTACCAGATTTTGGCAGGCGATGCCGTACGCCCACTCGATTTAGCATGTCACATCAGAGATAGGAAAACGCCAACCCCATCGCTCCGCGTCATGAGCTGCTGAGCCGATTTCGAGGGACTCGACTGTGCCCACTGGATTGGCGCGTTCTGGACGTACTTTCACAGGCGCCATTCCCATATGACCTCAATCTGCATAATAGCCGTCGGCCAGCGTTGCTCTCTGCTACTATGCCACACATAGTGTCACCCGTTAGTTCCTTGAGTCCTTTCGGTATTCGTGCCCGCCCCTACGTTGACCGTAGGCACGGCTGGAAAGATCGGAGGAGAACCATGTTTTGTACGCGCTGCGGAAACTCCCTCCCAGCCAACGCCCGATTTTGCTCTAGGTGTGGCAACCCCGTCTTTGGCGTGCAGCCTGTGGTGCCGGTAGCACCAACCACCACGCTGGCGACCCAATCAACAACATCTTACCACCCAAGACAGAGCACGATATCAGACACGTACCCTACTGTGCCCGTTGCAGCTTCAGATGTCGCGCAGGTTGCGACAACGCTCGCCCAGGTCGATGTGTCCGCTACGGCAACAGTCCCCGTAGCGGAAGTAAGCGCAGCTGTGCCCTCCCTTGTAGAGGGTGCGGTATCAGAGACAGTGGGAGAAAGAGCCGCTCGTGACAAGCCCGTCTCAGCATCGGGGCCGGCTCCTACGTACATACCTGTTGCGAAGGACCGTGAGGCTATGCCGACGGTCACAGACGACAGCTTTCCCGCCGAAGGCGCGGCACTTCCTGCGGCACCTCGCGAGCCACCAACCATGAAAACCGTTGTTGCTAACGACCCTGACCAGACCGTCACAGGTGTGGTTTACACAGAGACACGGACTGCTGGCGAGGTCGAAAGGGGGATCGTAGAGGAAGCGTCCAAGGGCGAGGAGGAGACTGCGGTTTCTCAGTCTGATGGGCTCGGTGCGAAGAATGCGCTCGAAGATGCGAACACGAACAAAGAGACGGGGTCATATACTGCCCTTGCGAAAGCGATACCGGAGGATAGGGCACGAGGGGCGCGGCGTCTTACCGATGACGAGCTTGCGAGGCTAAGCATAGAAGTTACAGAGCTGCGTAAATCCATGAAGAAGATACAGCAGCTTCTTCTGTCTTCGGGCGCAATTACACCCGCACAGTACTGTAGGGCTATGTATGGGTCTCCCTCGCCACATGGATCTCCCTTGTCACCTAGCGCAGCAGATCAAAGTTTCCCGCAAGTATCCGTCTCTGCGCAGGCATCGTATGATCAGACGCAAGTACTCACAGTGCCAAGTACGCAGACAGCAAGCGTCCGCAGAACGGATTCCGAGAAGGGCAGGTTGGCAGCGGGTCTGTTGGCGATATTTCTCGGCGGGCTTGGCGTCCACAAGTTCTACCTGGGTTACACGGGTGCTGGCGTCGCCATGCTTCTGATATCCATCTTTGGGGCGGTCATCCTGATAGGTCCAATCCTTATGGGTCTCTGTGGGCTGATCGAGGGTATCATCTACCTCACGAAGAGCGACGAGGACTTTCAGCGTACCTACGTGTGGGGGGATAAACCCTGGTTCTAAGAGGCTCTTCGGGGGTTTGTGTGGGTTGATGCCTCGGCGAAGATGCCAACCTAGCGGCGACGCCGCTCGCTCAGAGCCTGTCTTCCCGACCAAGCAAGAGGGGCCAGCGAGGAGGCGCCGCCGGCACGCCATGGCGGTTAAGGCGCTCGTGCCACCCTGCGCAGATCGCGACGTGATTCGTATCGCGACTCGCGTCGTAACAGTGTACACAAATGCCCCAAAACGGCGCCGAGAGGCCATTTTCGGCGATCTGTGTATACTATTGCGTCCCCCTGCGTCACCACGGGGCGCCTCGCGAGACGCAACAGTGTACACAAACGCCCCGAAACGGCGCCGAGAGGCCATTTTCGGCGATCTGTGTACACTATTGCGTCCTCGCATCTGTCCACAACAGCGCAACAGCCCAACAGTGTACACAAATGCCCCAATCCGGTGCGGAGAGGCCCGATCCTCCCATTTGTGTACACTATTGCGATCCCAAGGCCACCC
>ERZ773003.1982-NODE-1982-length-10789-cov-86.588783_pt1 | contig 10789 bp, 6 predicted proteins | sample MGYA00580668_ERZ773003 | MGnify/ENA primary metagenome ERZ773003 (study PRJEB29015, sample SAMEA2738002) | human oral metagenome | biome: human oral; feature: human-associated habitat; material: dental | place: China | collected 2126 ... | reverse complement strand
CTTATACCCACCTAACTTGGGAAGATGCAGAACATACTCGTACAAATGACAAAGGAATTACCTATTACACAAAAGTTGATGATGTGATGGGGTATATGAACTTTAAATTCCATGACTATGAGTTACACAAACCAGTTCACTTATTTAGTTCAGAAACTTACAAGGATTATCTGTCTACTTTGTGGCATGATTTAAACGATGGGGATGATTTGAAATCCATGCAAGACCTTTATGAAACTCCTAAGTATAAACTATCGAAAGACGATCAAGAGGAAATAAAGGAACTAAAAGAAGAGGGTGTATATGCTTCCATGCAGGAATTGGACAATCCATTTGAGGGGAAAAGCAACGAAGATAGTCTAACCATGACTTATCGTTATGGATACTATGATTTAGACGGAAAACCTACTCTTCAGGAGTACATTCTACTAGAAGCAAAGGCTCACCAAACGATTGTCGCACCAATGGATGGAGTTGTATCTCTAGACGGAAATGATGTTATTCTCACTAACGGAAAAGGAGAGAATGAGAGTCGATTGACCTTGTATTCTATTCATAATGGCCGTGCGATTGAGGGGACAAGGGTCTTAACTGGTGATGTTATTGGTGAAACACCAGACGATACAGGTTTGAAAGTTTCCTATCAAAAGTATAAAAACAAGAAAGAAAAATTGGTGTATGTCAATCCGCAATTTTATTTTCCAAAAGTCATTCAACTTCAGACAACTATCTTACCTGCCATTGGTCAGTTTGGTGGGGATGAGTTTGAACGAGCAAAACATATTTATGAGTTTTTGAAATCTCAAGGGGCAAGTCCCCAAGCCATTGCGGCAATTTTAGGAAATTGGTCTGTAGAGTCTTCTATCAATCCTAAACGAGCTGAAGGAGATTATTTATCTCCTCCTGTTGGCGCTACCGATTCCTCATGGGATGATGAAACCTGGTTAGCGATAGGAGGGCCAGCCATTTATAGTGGTGCTTATCCTAATATCCTTCATAGAGGTTTGGGGTTAGGTCAATGGACGGATACCGCAGATGGTTCAACACGTCATACAGCTTTATTGAATTATGCACATATCAAAAATAAGAAGTGGTATGATTTAGACCTCCAACTTGATTTTATGCTTCACGGGGATAGTCCTTACTATCAAAGTTGGTTAAAGGATTTCTTTGGAAATACGGGCAGTGCAGCCAATCTCGCCCAACTCTTCCTCACCTATTGGGAGGGAAATTCTGGTGACAAACTACTGGAAAGACAAACCAGAGCAACGGAATGGTATTACCAAATTGAAAAAGGCTTTAGCCAAACAAACGGAGGACAGGCAAAAAGTGATCCACAATCCCTTGAAGGGGTTCGTGGGGACTTGTATGATCATTCTGTTCCTGGTGGTGGAGATGGTATGGCCTATGCCTATGGACAATGTACATGGGGTGTTGCGGCTCGTATGAACCAGTTAGTCTTAAAATTAAAAGGTAGAAATGGAGAGAAGATTTCAATCATTAATACCATGGGAAATGGTCAAGACTGGGTTGCGACAGCTTCAAGTCTTGGTGGAGAAACGGGTTCCACACCAAAAGCAGGTGCTATTGTTTCTTTTGTAGGAGGTACACATGGCACACCAGCTATCTACGGTCATGTGGCTTTTGTCGAGAAAGTCTATGATGATGGTTCTTTCCTTGTGTCTGAAACTAACTATGGTGGCAACCCTAACTATACCTTTAGAAAAATCTCTCAAGCAGATAGTGCCATTAGTTTTGCCTATACAACGAAATAAAAAGATCATGTCATCAGTTTAGGTGACATGATTCTTATTTTTTATAGAGTGACATATTTAATGCCATAGGCTGATAAGTTACTTGATGATCGTCTTTAATCAATTGACTGTAAGCAACAAATCCGAACTGTTCATAAAATTGAATGACTTTAGGATGATTGATACTATCTAAAAATACCATCTGAGTTCCTACAATTGCTCGAAATTCTTCAATTTTTTGAATTACAATTTCAAATAACTCTTGTCCTGATAGTTTATTTAGCTTTGTGTTTTTGCCGAATTGACCGATAAGTAACACAGGGAGATAATCAATATTTTTGGGACTTTTCCCTTTTAGGACGAGTTTCTTTTTTAAGGATTTCTCTAAATCAGAAATATCAACAACTTTGAGAGATAAACTAAAGAATCCTATGATGTTATTTGTTTCAGTTTCTTCAACGATAAAATTACGAGAACGATGTTGTTTTTCAAAATTGGGGGCTTTATCAGATAGATAAGTCAACATCTCTTCATTACCGTTGAAATCAACATTTTCTAAAATGATAGTTTTAAATAGATCCTGAACTTGTTTCTCAGTTTTATCAGGAGCTAGCACTTGAATATTTTCAAGATATTGCTTAAGTGGTGTTACTTGAATTGTCATCTTACAGATACTTTGAAATGAGTTTATTTTTCGTTGGAGCGGTAGCGTCCTGTGATTCAATAGATTTCAAGACTGCTTGTAGCTTTTTAGATGGTTTATGATTAAGAATTTTTAGAGCATCTTCATTTGTTAGTTTTATATCACGTGTTAAACTGATTGTAGCCATTTGTTCTACCTCCTGTTTCTACTTAAATTCATTATAGCTTATTTTGAACAAAAGTTCAATCTGAAGATAGTATATGTTTTCTATAGTGTATAAATCTAAAATAAGTTTTTCTCTTGCGTTTGTAGCTCATATTCGTTAGAATAATGGTGTAGATGAGTGGTTGGCTCATGGTCAATCTGATAGTAATCTTGGACATAAGGGCCAAGCGGTGGCGGACACCAGAACGAAATCCGATAGCAATCTTGGACGTAAGGGCCAAGCGGTGGCAGACACCAGAATAAACCGACTGACTAGGTGGCTTACAGGTTCTGTAAGTCATCTTTTTTACTTTGATAGTAACGTTTTATCATTTTAAGGAGAACGAGGTTTTGGCTCGTTCTCTTTTTTGTTGTGATACTTCTTTCAAGGAATATTTGGTAGGATTGGAGTGAAAAAAGATTAACTAGGAAAGAAGGAAGTATATGGAAGCCATTTATCAACGTGATTCGGATCAAGATGGACTGACTGATGCTCAAGAATTGGCGCTAGGAACCAATCCTCTTAGCGCAGATTCTGATGGTGATGGACGTTCAGATTTAGTGGAAATAGAAGAAGGAACCAATCCCTTAGAAAAGGATTTACAAGACATAGACCAAACAAGTATCACTGAACCGTCCTCAGTATTTATGGAAATGAAACAAAAGATTTCAGATATGATGGAGAGTCACTACAAGGAATTTATACAGGCTCTGATTAGTATTGAAACAGGGATTGAAAACCAACAAGACCTAGAAGACTTATATACTTACTACATGAGAACGGATGCCGTTTCTCTTTTATCTAGTGATTTAGAAATCAGTCCTCAAGAGGTTGAAATGGAGATAGAGTTGTAGGGGAATCATGTGATTCTCCTATTTTCGTATAGATGAAAGGAGCGAGTATGGAAGTAATACAATTATTGGCTATGTTTCGTGGAACAATTCCAAAAGATAGAGAGAAAATGGACTTATTTCTTCGTTATCAAGCGCAACATTTTGATGAGAAATGGCAGGATTTGGTAGAGAGTTTTTTGACTAAAGAGGGCAAAATAGAAGAGATACCTCATGTCTATTCGTTTCATCAAGATATTGTTTCTTTCCTAGAGGCCAGTTCTGAAAATAATGACCAAGATTTAGAAAGTTACACAAGAAATTTTGGACAAGCAGGTCTAAGTAAATTATCTCAATTAAGTAATTTTGAGAAAAACTTGGTGCTAGAAGTCGCAACCTATAATCTTTTCACTCGATTTTACATCCAATCTGAAAAAGAGAAGCTAACACCATTAAGTGAGCTTGTATTTCATCAGAATCAGGATGTCAATTTAGTCAATGTCTATCGGGTTGCGAATAATCTATCTGACCGTGTTAGTAGAGATATAGAGGAATTTCTGCTAATGGTTGATTCCAAAGAGCTTAAAAAAGAAGTTCTTGAGATTCATTTTGAAGAAAAAGAGGGAGCTGTTCTAGCCTATTTGGGTTCTGAATTAATGGCTACTTTAGATACCGTGACGGATCTTGTCCATCATGAAGAAAACTACACACAACTCCCACTGACACAAAAGCTGAAGATTATTACTCATTTTGATGAAGTAAAGGCTATAAGAGAAAAGTCTAAGCAAGTAGAGGAAGTGGTCTTACCTTTAGATAATATTGACCAGGTAGAAGAAAATGTGGAAGTTCATTCCCTATCTAAAGTAGATAAAATTGTAGAAGAAGCTTTGAGGGAATATCCAATTGGTTCACAAGTAAGTTATAAAGGACAAGTATTTCAGTTGGTTTCGATTGAAAATGCTCAGTTAAATGGCTTAGTTCGCCTAGAGCTATTCAATGATTCCAACCAGTTATTTGAAGAGAATCCTATCTTATACTTGAACAGTTTAGAAGAGATTGAACGAGTATTGTCTCATGTAGAACTTGAAAAAGAAGATTCAGAGATTGAGATGGATTCATCAAGTGAAAGTCAGGAAATAGATTTGTTTTCCTATCTGGAAGAAGAAAAGGAAAAGTTTAATGAAACAGAATCAACACCACTTATTTCAAGTTTAGAAGAGTTGGATATTCCTGTTCAAGATTTTGTTTTTCCAGATGATTTAGAGAACTTTTATCCTAAGACAAATCGAGAAAAAATTGAAACGAATATCGCCGCAATTGAACTTGTTAAAAGATTAGAAAAAGAGGGACGACAAGCGAATCCAGAAGAACAAGAGCTACTAGCCAAGTATGTCGGCTGGGGCGGTCTTGCCAATGAATTTTTCGATGAACTCAATCCAAAGTATGAAACAGAACGTTTAACTCTTAAGAGCTTAGTAAGTAAATCAGAATACTCGACCATGAAACAAAGTTCTCTCACAGCCTATTATACAGACCCAATGATTATTCGCCAGATTTGGCAAAAATTACTGGATGATGGTTTTGAGGGAGGAAGGATACTAGATCCTTCTATGGGGACTGGGAACTTCTTTGCGGCGATGCCTAGAAGTATACGAGAGAAATCAGAACTCTATGGGGTTGAATTAGACAGCGTGACAGGCGCAATCGCAAAACAACTCCACCCCAATACCCATATTGAAGTGCGAGGATTTGAAGAAGTTCCCTATCAAAATAATAGTTTTGATTTAGTCTTAACGAATGTTCCGTTTGGAAATTTTCGCATTGCAGATAAAAACTATGATAAACCTTATATGATTCATGATTACTTTGTCAAACACTCACTTGATTTAGTAAGAGATGGAGGACAAGTGTCTATTATCTCATCTATCGGGACAATGGATAAGCGGACAGATAATGTCTTACAAGAAATTAAATCCAACACTCATTTTTTAGGGGGAGTTCGGTTGCCAGATACGGCTTTTAAAAGCATTGCAGGTACTCGTGTAACCACAGATCTCCTCTTCTTTCAAAAGGATCAAGCAAAGAATCTTAATGAAGAGGAACTTGTTTTTAGTGGTTCTATTCCCTTTGAGGAGGATAAGCGTGTCTGGATCAATCCTTATTTTGATGGGAAATACAATACACAAGTTTTGGGTGAATATGAGGTACGTAATTTTAATGGAGGAACTCTCAATGTTAAGGGGGTATCAGAAACATTAGCTACTGACATAATGAAAGCATTAGAGAATGTAGAAGCTCCTAAACAAATTGACAATTCTTTGAAAGCACCTGTTTTTATCCAAGAAGAAGTGGATAATTCTATCCCAAGTCGTATACGTGAGGACTTAGCGCTCTATTCTTTTGGATATGAGGGAAATCAAATTTATTACCGAGATACGCATGGCATTCGGAAAAGTTCAAAAGTTGACGAAATTAGTTATTATGTAGATGAGAAGGGAGATTTTAAAGCTTGGGACAGTTCTTTGTCTGAACATAAAATAGACCGATTCGTGCAACTTCATTTGACAGATGAGGAAGCACTAGATGTTTACAAGTCAGAAGAAGCGAGTAAAAGAGGGAAATATAAGGGACTGTTCAAAAAAACTGTCTTTTATGAAAGTCCCTTATCGGATAAGGATATTAGTCGTATTAAGGGCATGGTTGATTTGAGAGAGACCTATCAATCCTTAATTGAAATTCAACGTCATCAAGATTATAGTCGGACAGATTTTCAGGTATTACTTAGTAAACTCAATCGTGACTATGACCGCTTTGTAAGTCAATTTGGATACTTGAATGCCTCAGTTAATCGGAACTTATTTGATAGTGACGATAAGTATTCTTTACTAGCAAGTTTAGAAGATGAATACATTGATTCTAAAGATCAGAAAGTAAAATATAAAAAATCTTTAGCCTTTGAGAAAGCATTGGTTAGGCCGGAGAGAGTGATTACAAGAGTATCAACGGCTTTAGATGCCTTAAACTCCAGTTTATCGGATGGTAGAGGGGTTGATTTAGACTATATGGTATCAATTTATCCCGAACATAGCCAAGCTGCTATTTTAGATGAGTTAGGTGACCAGATTTTAATGGATCCAGAAAGCTATTTAAGAGGGGAAAGAAAATATCTTTCTAAGAACCAGTTTTTGTCAGGAGATATTCTCAACAAGATAGAAGTAGTTCAACTATTAGTGGAGGAAAACAATCAAGAATGTGACTGGTCTCATGCTTTAGATTTGTTAGAATCTGTTCGCCCTCCAAGGATTCATCTGGCAGATATTGAGTTTAAAATAGGGTCACGTTGGATTCCTCAATCCGTTTATGGTAAATTTGCCTTTGAATGTTTTACCAATCGTGAATTTGAATTGTCTTCGCCTGATGTTGAACAAGTCATTGAAGTGAATCCTGTCGATGGCCAGGTTCATTTAAGGACATCATTTGCTTATCGCTATCCAAGTGCCAAAGATAGTAGTCTTGGAGTCAGTGGGTCACGTTATGATACAGGAAGAAAGATTTTTGAGAATTTACTAAATTCAAACCAACCGACGATTACTATGACTGTTACGGAAGGAGAAAAGAAAAAGACCATCACAGATTTGGAAAAAACCTCTGTTCTAAGAGCAAAAGAGCAGCATTTACAAGAGCTCTTTCAAGAATTTGTCTCACGGTATCCAGAAGTCCAACAAGTCATTGAAGAAAGTTACAATCGTCTTTATAATCGGACGGTTAGTCGAGAGTATGATGGTAGCCATCTAGTCATTGATGGCTTGGCACAAAACATCAGTCTTCGTCCTCATCAAGAGAATGCCATTCAAAGAATCGTAGAAGAAAAAAGAGCCTTATTAGCTCATGAGGTAGGTTCAGGAAAGACCTTGACCATGCTTGGTGCTGGGTTTAAATTAAAGGAGTTGGGGATGGTTCATAAGCCCTTGTATGTGGTGCCCTCTAGTTTGTCTGCTCAGTTTGGCCAAGAAATCATGAAATTTTTCCCTACTAAAAAAGTCTTTGTGACCACTAAGAAAGATTTTGTGAAGGCGAGAAGAAAACAATTTGTATCACGTATTATTACAGGAGATTACGATGCTATTGTCATTGGGGATTCTCAATTTGAAAAAATCCCTGTCAGTAAGGAAAGACAGATGAACTATATAGAGGATAAACTCAATGAACTACGAGAGATTAAAACACATTCTGAAAATAAGTATACCGTTAAAGAAGCAGAACAATCAATAAGTGGTCTAGAGAAACAATTGGAAGAACTCCAACGCTTTAATCGTGATAGTTTTATTGATTTTGAGAACTTAGGAATTGATTTTCTCTTTGTGGATGAAGCACATCACTTTAAAAATATTCGTCCAATTACTGGACTTGGAAATGTAGCAGGGATTACCAATACAACTTCTAAGAAGAATGTGGATATGGAAATGAAGGTTCGACAGATTCAGGAAGAACATGATTTTAAAAATATTGTCTTTGCGACAGGGACACCTGTTTCCAATTCTATTAGTGAGTTGTATACTATGATGAACTATATTCAACCAGATATCTTAAAACGCTATCAAGTTGATTATTTTGACTCTTGGGTAGGTGCTTTTGGAGAAATTCAAAACTCTATGGAATTAGCTCCTACAGGGGATAAGTACCAACCTAAGAAACGATTTAAAAAGTTTGTCAATCTACCTGAGTTGATGAAAATCTATAAAGAAACAGCCGACATTCAAACACAAGATATGTTGGATTTACCTGTTCCAGAAGCTCATATTATCCCTATTGAGAGTGAGTTAACTGAAAACCAGAAACTCTATTTAGAAGAATTAGTTATGAGGTCAGATATGGTCAAATGTGGAACAGTTGATCCGAGCCAGGATAACATGTTAAAGATAACAGGTGAGGCACGAAAACTAGCAATTGATATGCGTTTATTGGACTCTAGTTATAGTCTAGCAGACAATCATAAACTGCTTCAGGTAGTGGATAATGTTGAAAGAATTTATCGTGAGGGAATGGAAAATAAGGCTACTCAGATGATTTTTTCAGATATTGGAACACCTAAGAAAAAGGATAATGGCTTTGATGTCTATTCTGAAATAAAGGCTTTATTAGTTGATAGAGGAATCCCTAGTAAGGAAATTGCCTTTGTACATGATGCCAATAGTGATGAAAAGAAGAATAGTTTGTCTCGAAAGGTCAATGCAGGAGAAGTGCGGATTCTCCTTGCCTCAACTGAAAAAGGAGGAACAGGTTTAAATGTTCAGAGCAAGATGAAAGCAGTTCATCACCTGGATGTCCCCTGGAGACCAAGTGACATTCAGCAACGCAATGGACGGATTATCCGACAAGGAAATGAAAACAAGGAAGTGGATATTTACCACTATATTACCAAAGGTTCGTTTGATAATTATCTATGGGCAACTCAGGAGAACAAACTCCGTTATATTAAGCAGATTATGACTTCTAAGGAGCCGATTCGTGCTGCAGAAGATATTGATGAGCAGACCATGACAGCTTCTGATTTTAAGGCACTAGCAACAGGTAATCCTTATCTCAAATATAAGATGGAACTAGAGAATGATCTAACCCTATTAGAAAATCAAAGACGCGCCTTTCAACGCAGCAAGGATCACTATCGTCATACAATCTCTTACTGTGAAGAAAATATGCCCATTCTTGAGAAACGATTAAGCAAGTATGAAGGCGACATTCAACAGTCTGAAATGTCGAAAGACCAAGCATTTTCTATGACAGTAGGCAAGCAAGTTTTTGATCAACGAGCTGAAGCAGGGGAATCCCTACACCGTCTTATCCGTCATAATCAATCTGACAGCAAAGAATTTCGTACCCTAGCCAGTTATCGAGGATTTGACATTAAAATGCTTAGTCTTCCAACAAATCAACCTCTTCCTGAAACTTTCTCTGTTAAGATTGTAGGAGAAAATCGGTATTCTGTCAGTTTAGATTTGTATTCTCCTTTGGGGACAATTCAAAGACTTCAGCATACGATTGATCACATTAAGGAGGACCAAGTGAAAACTCAGAACTTATTGGATGAATTAAAGGATAAATGGACTACTGCTAAAGTTGAAATTGAGAAAAATTTTCCAAAGGAAGAGGATTATCAAACTAAAAAGGCCGAATACGATGTACTCGCGCCATTGATTGAAACAGAAACGGATTTAGATATTATTGATCAGGCCTTAAGACAATTCCACGAAAAAGGAAAAGAAAAGCAGGAGCAACTTTCTTTTGAATTGGATTAAAAAATAGATACAAATAGCGGACAAGAAAAGAAAAGCGCGGTAGAATAAAGATAGAAAGAAACGAGGTAACGATTATGATGGAAGATACCTATTATCAATTAGAAGAGGCCTTGGTACAGGGATTTCAAACACCTGAAGAATACCAAGCCTACAAGGAGTTAAAGGAACATTATGAGGAAGTTACTGGGGATTACAGTTTTTCTAAACGAGAACTCACTAGTCAATTGGAAATAGCTCTTCAAAATCATCGAGGTGTGGACTTTGAAGAATATGAAAAAGAGGAGTATTTGGACTTAGTTCAAAAATTAGAAGAGTTTGATTCCTCTCTTGCCACCCATTATCGTCAATTGATTGACTAGAAAGGAGAAAGTCATGAATGATTTACTCCTTATCCCAGTAATTTTTTTAGCAGTAGGAGGAATTCTCATTCTTTTATGGAGACTCTTTCTTATTGCCAGTGGACTTTTCCTTATTGGTTTTATTAGTTTTCTTATTTTCGTGGAGGTCTATGGAATTTATTTGTTCTTTACTGAACCTAGTTTATATTTTGATGATATCAGACAACATGGTTTAACTAGTTTTACGGCTGTGTACCTTTTCATCAATCTGATGTTGGTTCTAGGATTCAGTTGGCACTTCATTAACTCCATAAATAAGGAAAAAATATGAACTTTTTAGATAATCAAAAGACTTTATCTGAATCTAAATTCGGATAAGGTTTTTTATTTGCCTTGATTCTTTCATATACTTCATAGCTAAATTGGAGTAATAATTTATGAAAATCATTATCCTCACTATTATTACTTGTATTTATAGCTTGTTTATGTCGTTCAATATGAGAAAGAGCTCTTCTCAAATTTTCTTCTTTTAATTTGTTCATATTTATATTATAAGCTGAAGACAGCTAATTTTGATATTTTTCTCTGAACTGTACGATTTGGCGCCTGAAATGTAGGAATTACCTTTCGTTGTGATGTGATAAAACTTACAAGTTCTTTTTGTTATTCTTGACCTAGTTTTTATAGAAAGAAGGTCTAAGATGTTAAATAAAGTCAAAACTA
>ERZ773003.1981-NODE-1981-length-10791-cov-3.135898_pt1 | contig 10791 bp, 21 predicted proteins | sample MGYA00580668_ERZ773003 | MGnify/ENA primary metagenome ERZ773003 (study PRJEB29015, sample SAMEA2738002) | human oral metagenome | biome: human oral; feature: human-associated habitat; material: dental | place: China | collected 2126 ... | reverse complement strand
CAAAATAGGCCCTGTATAGTTTAAGTAATACGCTATCTTACGTCTAAAAGCGATTGACTGCGTACTCTCTCGAGCGTGTTCCGTAATCGCCATTCCAGTAGCGAACATACCGCTACCATAATAGGCGTCATGCAGTAGCTCATACTCCTCTAATCGAGGGTTATTTGTAATAATTGCCATATTGCCCCTTTCTAATTGATGTTAATTCTACCGCTGCGAACTTGCGGCGCATTGATTTTCTCGGCCATGCCTGTAAGTGCGTCTGGGCCGTCGTCGTGTGCATTCTTGCCCTCTCGTTGATATTTTGTAATATCAGCGGCAAACTGCGGCCACCTATCACGCCAATTCTTAGGCATATATACATGGTTCATAACCCATGTAGCGTTTGACTGAATGCGAGCTATCTTATTGCCGCGTTGATGAAACATATTGATCACACACTTATTAGAGTTATATTTCTGTTTGAGTATACTTTGAACGTTACGGCCAAACCCTCGGCCGCCGTTATTGCTTTCTATATCCGCCACATTTACGCCGTTACGATGTAGCATATCCGCCACCGCTGGCTCTGTGGTTTCCATAGCGTCTTTGGTGTATATCACATCGAGCACATAAGCCTCGCCGTCATACACTCCGTATGTGATACTAGCCAAATAGTCGCTGCCAGTATCGGCGGTATCTGTATAATTCTTGATACAAGAAAATAATACGTTGCCTTTATCATCTCTTGGCAACGTGTCATATGTAAGTATTTGACTGTAAAGACAACCCTTTAAGTCAATCGGTATTTGTTGATAGTTGGCGCTGGCAATATCCTCACCCATAGCTCTTACTTTTGATGTGTAAGAGGCTTTGGATAGCACCTCTTCGCAAAGCATAGAGCCGTCGTCTTGTAGGGCTTTCATGGTAATGACTTTAGCTTTAAATAACGGATCGTCCTTAAAGTGCTCTATCGCCCTGCCTGCTAAATCATCACTCGCCCAGCGTGTCATGATAATAATAATCTTGCCGCCCTCCTCGAGCCGTGAGAGCATTGTGTTTGTAAACCATTCCCAGTGCTTCTCTTTCACGCTGGCGTTGTAGGCCTCCTCGCTGTTCTTTATAATATCGTCAATGATCATAAGCGAACAGCCAAAGCCTGTAGCTGTACCAGTTGGCGAAGTTGCAAGATATGAGTTAGTGTATCCCTCTAAGCTCCATAAGTGCGCCTGTGCGTCGCCTACGGCTACTCTTACATTTGGGAACACATCGGAGAATACAATAATATCCTCATCGGCCTTATTTTCTTGAACCGCATTTCTAACTGATTTACTGAACATTTTAGAAAGCGTTTCATTGTAAGATCCTGTCATTACTTTAATAGCTGGGTTATTGCCCATACACCATTGTGTGAGGTGCTGTGCTGTCAAACTCTTGCCATGCCGAGGCTATGGGGGCAGGTTCAATATAAGCACGTTATACTCATCATTTTTAATAAAATCCTCTAGCTCATTACACAGCTTAACCAAATACTTACGGCTCTTTTTGTAAAAACCGTCTGTCTTTAGTTGGCAATAATAAAAGAACTCACGCCTTGCGAGCTCCAGCTTTGCCAGTCGAATGATTTTTTCTTTATTATCTCGAACCTGCACAACCTCACCCCCTTTACATGACTATATACAGATTACTGCTATTCCTCACCAATGAGCTTTTTAATATCTGCCGTTTCTACGCCGTCAAATGGGTTTTTCACCTCTACAGCTGCATTGACATTCTTAGTATCTCGCCATTTCTCTGCTTGTCTGTTTTTAAGCCAGAATATAAGAGCAGTAACATTCGGTGCCACGTCTTTAGTAGTGCGTTTAACCTCTACCATTTCGCTCTCGCCTGTTTCTTGGTTGTATATACGCTCTTGAACAACCTCATCATACTTATAACCCATAGCACTTTTAAGTAGCGCATTCTCTACAATTCTATCGACTACCTCTTTACCTCTTTTTAACGCCTCCGAAAACTCTTTATATTTAACTTTCCAAGCGTACAAAGTAGATACGTTAATGCCGATATTATGCGCTATCTGCTCATCTGTGAGGCCATCTCGTGCCCAGCCCTCGAGCCTTATTAAATTATCTGGCTCTAGCCATATTTCATATTTAGGTGTACGGCCTATCCTTTTCTTTTTCTTCGGCTCTGTCTTTTTTGCTTTAGCTGCCACGATCTCACCTCTTTTATATGTGTAAATACAAAAACACCTCGAACAGGGTTCCCTAATCTCTGCCGAGGTGTTTTTGCGTTGTTAGTATGTTTATAGTTGAAACAAAGGAGGGTAGAATGAATCGTATAAGTAACATTCACCACTAACATAGTACCACATATATTTAGTACTGAATATGACAGCTTTATGACAATTTATAAGGCGTAAGCTCCAAATAAATATATGCTCAAATCATCTATCCCTTTATCTAACCACCTATATACATTTCGCTCTACCGTGTTATGCTTTTCTGCGATTTCCGCAATCGTTAAGTCGTTGATATACCTATCAATTACACAGTCGCAATAGTGCTTATTATTATTAATGCAGGTTATACGATACACATCGAGCATTTTATCTATATGCTCGATGATTAGCTCGGTGCGTCGTTTACTAGCGAGAATGGTTTCAATCTGCAGCAAGCCTCTGCGATTAAAAACCTCATACAACACAGTTTGTAAGTCGCTAGGTGTGAGCGTATCCTCTGCCTTTGCAATAGCACTCTTACAATGTGCTTTCATAGCCGTATAGCCCTCGAGTAGCGTTGTAGTATTCTTATAGGCTCTTTCATTTTTCTTGGCGAGCAAAACCTCGTTTCGCCGATTAAATTCGGTTAAGGCTGTTTGTGCCGCTGTTTCTGCCGCAATTTTAACGATAGCCTCTACCTCTGACTCGGTAAAAGTGCGCACCTTACACTCCATTTAATCACCCCCATATATGATGAAAACCAGCAGCTAACAATAGTATCATTATGAGTACGAATAGAATGCTGAACGCAATGCAGTATACGAACATAACCCATGTAATGATGTCTAACCCTTTTTGCATTACATAATCGCTTTTATTCTGACTTTCCAATTCTAACCGCCTTTCCGTTTTTGACTTTGTAAATGATTTCTTCATTAAAATAAACGCCATTAGGAATGCGATTATTTTTGATGAGCCAATGCTTAAATAGTTTTTCAATGGCTGTGTCGAGTTCTTCAATTTCTTTAGATGTTACTGTGTTAAGCGTTTCATAGTCGAAAATTTCATCTCTTAATTGCTCATCTATATCGCTGATTAAATAATCAGCCATTCCAGCAGTATTAGGCCACCATTGAGAGCAACGTACCAGATAGAATATATCCTTACCACACCTTTTAGCCTCTTTCATGCCTGCCTCTTTAGCCTCTTTTAAACTATGTATTTCATTTTCTCGAGTCCATTCATAATGACCGCTTTCAAGTGTGATGATGTATGTATTATTTTTCATCGTCGCCACCTGCTAAACTAATCATACTTTTATGAGCCAATGCAATATCATCAAAAGTCCAGCTCGTTTTGCCTTTTTTGTAATAATAGATACTGCAGCCATCGCACTTCGCAAAATGCCTTTTTAGCTTTGTTCCGTTGCCCAAATCAACAATTATAGGCGTATTAACAGGAATATTGCTCCAATCAACAATACCGAGATACTTGCCAATATCAAGATAATTCGGCTCATTAAAATCTGGGAGTAAATCGCTTAATAGGTCAATTCGCTCAAAATCTCCACTGACATACGTTCTATTTCCCTTAAATTTTGGCGGCTGCTTTGTAGCTAAATATCCGCCCATTGCACTAGAATGAAAAATGTATTTAAAGCCTCTATCATACAGTTTCTGTAACAGCCACTTACGGCCCTCTTTATCGTTCATGTTAATGCTCCTTTACAAACCAATCAAAATCATAGCAGCGATCGCAAAGCATTTTCTACGTAATCGCACTCACTTTGACTTTTATAGAATTCACGAATTTCTATCGTACTATTTTGATTTCCTTTGTCTTTTATAGAAAGCAATATTCTATGTTTTTTATCCATTACAACCAGCAAATAAGCTCTTTTATTCTTTTCGATTTCAATTACAATTTCGCCAGTTGTGGTAATAAAATAATTCTTTTTTATCCCCTCTATAAACTCTACGAATTTTCCTATTTCAATACTTGTCAGCATATACTAACCTCGCTTACCCACCTAACGTTGGGCATTCGCATTCCCATTGGTAATCATCGAACTCATGTACTTTATAAAGAATTTCATCGCCATTAGAGTTGTATTCAAATTCTTCTGCAAAGTTCATGCCGCATTCATAACATTTTCCTCTAATGTCCAACTCGTATTTTGCAGCAAGTTCTGGATATCCATGCCCTCCAACACACCACGCATGCTTTATTTTGATAACAAAAATGCCAATATCATTATCATCAAAATAAATATAATCATCACAATCGCTATTACCCTCAACGAAAGCACGTCTTAAAGAGTTTAAGAATGTGTTCCTATCTGGAATATTAGGCATTAACTCGTCGCCGTCAAACTCTGGCTCTGCGCCATTAAATTCACCTCTAATAAATTTCTCTAAATTTTCTTTTGAGCCTCTAAACTTAACCCAGCCCTCGCACCAATTTGGCATATCCTTTACCTCATTTCATTAATACTCTTAATACTTTACCAATGGTAAAGCTATTTTCTGTTAATTGAATTTTTCTATCTTCTATAAATAGCTCAATAATATCTTTAACTTCAAGGGCTCTATAACCTAGATCATCTTTCACCTTGATAAATACCCTATAAGGTTTATCTTTAGCAATCTTTCGAGCGCAATTTAGAGCCTTATCAAGCTCTTTATTTGTGATATAATCGGCGCACTTTAAAACCAAGCTCATACCTTTTTGGTATTGATATATCTCAAATTCATCAAAGCCATGTTTCGCTAACTCTTCCATACTACATAGCATTATTTTTCACCTCTCTGCCCATTAATCGATACAGCTCGCCTTTTACATATGCCCTTGTAACCTCAACATGTCTATCAAGTTCGTTGTTTTGAAATATAGTAGCGCTTGCGATACGTCCATAATCAACCATTACGCTGCAATTTTTATAACGCCAGATGTACCCATACATTACGCTACTTACTAAAATATCCTCACGTTGTGTAATACAAGGAATGACTATATCGTTACCCATAACGATCGTTAAAGCTGCTCTTAATTCTTGTAAGTCTAATCGACTTTCAAATCTATTCATGTACTCCACCTACTTTTTGAGTTCTGCGCTAACATACGCCACTAATGATACTGCGAATGTACCAAGAGTTAAGCCAATCAATCGCAATACATCGCTGCCAGTAACTCCGAATAGTCCAATTAACCAAAGTACTGCCGCAATAGCAAGCGCAATAAGCTCAACTTTCATTACTAAAATAAGTACTATAGATACTGTGTATAAGAATGTTTTCATATTTCACCTTCAATTATTTTGTTCGCAACAATAAATAAGACAATCGAGCCTATCATATAAACAATAAGCTTAATTAAGTCATATATCCCAACGCCGAACAACCCCATAAACCACAACGCAACACCAATACATGTAGTTACAAACAAAAACATTGATATAACTACCGCAATCAGGCTTGCAATAACTAGCAAATTATCAATAATCTCTTTCATATATTCGCCTCGTTTCAACCTTTCCAGCTTAACCCCTGCATTTAAAAGGCGTTTTCTCACCATGGCGAATGACATATCACATACCGCTGCGATTTGTCTTATTGTTAAACCCTCACGCCTCATATCAATTAAAGTGTTTATATCTACGTTATAGCGGTTTTTCTTTCTGGCTCGAGCAATCTGTAGCCCTAACTCCTTTAGCGCCTCATCTGGACTTTTACGCCCATATATGCAAGCGCCGAGAGCGAACCAGTTGCCAGCGTATACAAGTTTCATGATTTCCTTTCTATGCCCCTATAGCTGCTCAATTCTATCTAACAAATCGAATACCTCGTCGCTTGTTAGATAGCCGATTACATCATCTGTGATTGGCGTATCATAACAAAGCTCGCCATGTTTTAATACAGCCAACTCATACGGCTGCTCATCGTTACAATAAGCCATACTGCCAGTAATTACCGAGGCGCCGTATCCGTTATCAAATTCAAATTTCCATTATGTCCCACCGTGGAAAAATTTACAACCTCTAAACCCTCTATGAGTTTGAAAATCTTTGCTTTCTTCCATTGTTTAACCCCTTTCTATCCCTTAAAAAATACAAGCCATATTGTTTTACCTCTACGTTGGCCAATTACAGGCTCACTAGGCAATAATTTTTTAACATCTGAAAATAGTACTTGCTCCTCGTTCCATTTAAAAATGAATGTTCCATTTTCTTTTAACACTCGCCAACACTCTGAAAGCCCTTGTTTAATATCGTCTTTCCAGTTTGGCCCTAGTGTTCCATATTTAGCTTTCAAATATGATGTTTCGCCTGCATGTTTTAAATGTGGCGGATCAAAGATAACTAAATAAAATGTTTCATCATCAAAAGGAATGTTTTTAAAGTCGCCTATCAAGTCTGGTGATACGATTAATTTTCTTCCGTCGCAAAGCGTTGTTTCTAATGTTCGATTATCCATATAAACAACACTATCATGCTCTTTATCAAACCAAAACATACGAGAACCACAGCAGGCGTCTAATATCTTCATATCTTTATTTCCCATTACTGTAAAACTCGTTCTTTCTCTGGCGCTCCCATTCCTTATATTTCGTCAATAAGCGCCGTTTTTGCCTCATCGAATAGCTCTGTATCGTTACCAGCAATAATATATAAGGCCTGCTCTGCTACATCGCACACAAAGGATAGGAGCTCTACTGTGTTACAATTCTCTGCTGTGAGTGAAAAGTTATTGCCGTCATATTCGGCTTTTATAGTGCGTTTCATAGCTGCCCCCTCAGTCATAAATTACTAGCTTTTCGATTTCGAGCTCTACTTCATCAACGCATACATCTTGAGTGCCCTCTATTTTTCCGCAGTCAACTGTAATCTGATCGTTGACAGTTTGCAAGATTTGAGTTTTCAGCTCTTGCGCCTCGCTTTCGCTCTGTGCGTCGATTGCTATATCTAATCTGATTGTGCCTGTTAGCAGCAACCTGTATTCTGTTTCGCTATTTGTCATGGTGTGTGATGTCCTTTCTGAAATAGCTTTCTAAATTCTTTGTAAGAGATAGAGGTAGGGGCTTTGAGCTTTCCATAGCCCCTAGTTGGCGCAACTTTTCGGCGTTTAGGCTTTTGAGTGGTGTCGCACTCTCTAGCTTTTTGCCTTTTGTACTCATCAACTAAGACAGTATCATTATTAATTGGCTGAATAGTGATATCGGCCCTCGGTCTATCTTTGTCAATGCCTGCAATTTTCGAGCCGTCATAATTAACAATGTACTTATCATTATCAATCACGCCAGCCGCTTGCAGTATGTCGCTAGTTGCTTGTAATAGGCCTACCAAATCTGGCCAATGTGCTCGGTTTTGTAAATAATAGCAGCACCTAACAGCTATCGGCCCATGAACAGCTTGCACTCGCCCCAGCTGCATGAGAGCAACTTTCTCATATTCTTCAAACGCTTTTGACGGTAAGAGTACACGTTTATTATTGACGAGCGCTATTCTGCTGCCGTTCTTTTTCGTTCTTGGTTGGCCCAATATTACAATTTCCAACTTTACACCTTTATAACTTTCAAATTATTTTCTAATTCTATGCGGAAAATTTCGTTATTTTGCCCTCTCTAGTTATTCTCTCGATAATTCTATCGTGAGAATTTTAAACTCACCTTATAGGGCGTTTAAATGAATTTTACTATTAAAACTTATCAAGTAAGCTGTTGATTACATTTCTCATGTCAAACAGGCTTAAATGCTTTTCTAAATCAGAGTGATTAGAGCTCATAATCATTTCAGTACCAGTGAGAATAAGTATCTCTGACACCTCTTTTTCATGCTCGAAATCATTGCTATATGTAATTCTTGACACACCGTTATTAAGCACTTTAACCGTTATCTTTTTCATTTTTCCTCCTGTGAGAACCGCCCATAAACACAGCCTCTTGATATTCACCTCGTAAGCGATCATATATACGCTGGCTGTAGTTATCCTTTGTCCAGCTATCGCTATAGTTAGTAGTGAGTATAATAGGCCGCATTCTGTTATAGCGGTCTATTATAATACTTTCTACTTTAGCTGCCACCCATTCAGATTTTGAGTATTCCGCCCCAAAATCATCGAGCAGTAAGAGCGGTACATTCCGCAGTTTTTGCTCATAGCTCATGAACGCCACGCTATCGCCTTTGGATAAGGTGAGCATATTATCCAAGAGATTTGGCATTGAGATCATTAAGCACCCCTTACCAATCTTTAACGCCTCTTTTAATAGGCACACACCTAGCGAGGTTTTTCCTGTGCCAGCTGGGCCCCTCAATATGAGGCCCTTGCCTGTGTTTAGATTCTGCTCTAGTTGCTGCCTGTAGTTATTCACTATGCGATAGGCCCCTTGGTTTTCCTTTGGAAACGTTCCATTTTGTTTTAGCCAAGCGAAAGACATTTCATAGTAGCGTTTAGGAATGCCAGCCAAGCTATATGTATTGTTTATACCGGTCTGAATGATTACAGGCTTATCATAGATAGGCTTGTAAAATTCGTAATCAGTTTTGGCCGTGCACCCTTTCGTATTCGGCCTTCCAATCGACCGCCTCTTCTTTAGCTTTTCGATTGCTGCCGTTACATCTATTTTTTTCATTTCCTAACCTTTTATTTTTCAACACGCCCTCAACGTATTTAATTGAGGTTTTCCCTCTATCGTGTGTGATCTCGATAGCCTCTACTACTTGCTCTGGGCCATATTCCTCGGTAAGCATTTCTAAAGTTTCTTTTATAAAAGAAGAGATGTCTCCGAAAGTATTAAACCAAGTTGAGAATACATCGTTTTGAATTACTGTATTTTTCTCTTTACTTTCCTTTACTTTACTTTCCTTTACTTTTACTTTACTTTCCTTTACTTTACTTTGTGTACTTTTGTATACATTAACTGGGGTTTCTGCAACATTAACTATAGTTTCTGCAACATTAACCATAGTTTCTGTATACATCATGTCAACATTAACTAAGTTAATGTCAGCATTAATTTTTACCGATTTTCTGCGCTCTGTGATTTTTAGGTATCTATTTTGTATTCCCTCAGACGTTAGGACTCGAAAATTATCGTAAATTCTAAATGAGAATAACCCTACCTCACACGCTCGATTTATTACATTTTTTACATAATCGGTATCGAGGTTTGTATCAAGAGCGATGAGTGCTATATCATCATCTTTAACATTCATGAAATAGCCCTCATCTCTATAGATCGCTGCGAATATGTATATCAGCACAGCAATAGAGCTGGCCCCACACGAAAGCATGATTTTTCTTATTTTTAAATCACTCAAAAACCCTACATCAAGAGGGAAGTACTCAACCCCTTTCGCTTTAGGTCTAGCCATTGTTAAACTCCTTATCTAACAGGTGATAACGTAATATAATCTCTATCGCTCGTCTTTCCATATAGCCCAATCTGTAGACCATAGTCTAAAATGCTTTTTACTGTATTAGCCGAAACACCTGTTTCCTTTTCGGTACGTACCATAAAGGTAGGTGTATAAGGAATATAGAACAGCTTTAACGCTGCGATATGATCCCTCACTTTCACCCAGTCAGCGCCGAATTGAGCGAGCATTTTGTCATTATTATTCACGGCCTACTACCTCGCCTGTGTTAGCGTCGATAATCTCGCCTGCTACGTTGTAGGTGTCGCCGCTTTGCTCTGCTGTTGGTTCGTCGTATTCTGCGTCGATAGTTTCACCGCTGAAATCAACGTCAAATTCGCCGTCTTTGTTCATGGAAATAATGCCGCCGTCATTAGAGAGGGCTTGGCTCATTTGAACGCTTTCAATGCTCAAAGGGCCGAATTTGGAAAGTAGGCGTTTTAATACAGTCTTTTCGGCCATTACATTGAAATCAGTTAACCCCCATTTATCAGTGCCGCCCTTATAGTTTTGGCTGTATTTTTTGGCATGCGTTTGCATTTCGTCAAGCGTCATGAATAGCATTTTTTCAAAACCGTTTGTAAGTCTAAAGTAGGCAAGATAGCCAATAACTTTATCACCTGTACGATTACCGAACTTGAATTTATCAAGTAAACGATTCTCGTATTCAAGCTCGCCCTCGTATACTGTTTTAGCCCCAATATCAACATATTGGCCGCTGCGTTGTGCTAGTTGGATATAACCTTTATAGCCGAGTTGGAACTGTGCAGCACCTTTATAAGGTACGATGTAGGCAAACCCAAGAGACTGATTGATTGGCAGATCCAACATAGCTGCCTGTGCCGCTGCCCCAATAACTGTGGCAGGGTCTGCTTTCATCAAGTAATTATTGTTATTTGTAACTGCAATAATACTGCTCATAAAGCCAGCTGCTTTCTTGCCTAGCATTTCCTCGAATTTTTTCTTGTATGCTGGGCTTTCGAGCATGCCTTTTAATGTTTTAGCCTCTTTTGCGGCTGTGATAGTGTTTTTCTTTAATTCAATTCCTGTTGTAGTTGCCATTAGATTTTAATCTCCCCTATTACTAACACTTCATTTTCAAAGTCGATATATACACCTTTTATTTCAGTTGTATACTTAATTGCGTCCGCAGGCGCTCTGATAATCACACCAAACTCAT
>ERZ773003.1978-NODE-1978-length-10822-cov-4.283644_pt1 | contig 10822 bp, 10 predicted proteins | sample MGYA00580668_ERZ773003 | MGnify/ENA primary metagenome ERZ773003 (study PRJEB29015, sample SAMEA2738002) | human oral metagenome | biome: human oral; feature: human-associated habitat; material: dental | place: China | collected 2126 ... | reverse complement strand
CCCTGCGGCTGCGATCGCGAGCATGGCCTTGAAGACGGCGCTCATCGAGTGCCCTTCTCCCGGTCGGGCGCCGGCCTCTCGCGCACGCGCGCGTGCCCGCGCTCGCCCTCAAGGGCCTCTGATGTCTTGCGAGCCTCCTTGGCGCGTTCCTCCAGCGGACGCTCGTCTCGGACCTTCTCCGCCTCGCGCCCGAGCCGCTCAAGGGCCTTCGCCTTGGCGGACTCGGTCTCGCGCGAGAGCTCATCGAGCCCCTGCCAGACCTCCTGGGCGTCGGAGACGTGGAAGAGCAGGTACTCCTTTCCCAGCTGCTCGTCGGCGAACCACGCCGCATCCACGCTGTGGGCCTTGAGCTTTCCCTCGATGATTCTCTTGATGCCGTCGTCGTCGAGCGCACGGAAATCGTGCATGTCGAGCTTCGCGTACTCGACGGGCGCGGCACCGCCTCTCGTCTTCTCTTGAGCGGTAGTTGATTTCGCGTGCTCCAGGGCGGCGTGCAGTCCGTCGGCACGCCGGATCATGGCGGCGGCTCCCATGCGCTCCGCGAAGCGCGTGAGGTCGTCCAGAATCTTCTGCCCGGAGTCGTCTCCGTAGTCGTCTGCCGTCAGACGCCGCCCCCCTCGTCCATGCGATCGAGTGCGAGGAAGAGGGCGAGCGCCTCGGCGTCACCCTTCTCCTCGGCCAGGCGCCTGAGGTCGGCGGACAGTGCATCGGGGTTCTCCGTGACGGACTTCTCCACGCAGGCGAGGAACGCCCACCAGTCGTCGTGGGCGTCCATGATCTCCTTGCTCCTGTGCTTCAAGAGGCACAGGGCCACCTCGCGCGCGGTCGCGCGTGCCTCAGTACTCGGCGCTTGTCCCATCACCTGCGCACCTGCCTGAGGTCGGACGTGCCAGCTCCGGTGCCGAACTCCTCTATCACCTGGCGGCGGCGCTCGATGATCTCGTCGTAGCGCTCCTTCTCGACGAAGCAGATGAGGTCGATGTCCAAGACCAGCGCGAGCTCGACGAGCTCGGCTGCCGTGGGCGAACGGTTGCCGCGCAGGCTCTCGCTTAGGGAGTTGGGCGTCATGCCCGCGCGGCGCGCCAGCGTCGCTATCGGCATGCCCGACACCTCCCGTGCGAGCCTGATCTTGCTCACGATATATGCGTTGGGGTCCATGGTCTGCTCCTGCCTTCCGACCGCACGGCGTCGTGCCAGTCGCGGCTTGGAGCGTCTATGTCGCCGCAGCCTCCCGGTCGGATGGCAGGAAGGTAGCGGCTTGCGGGGGCCCCGTGCGGATTCCATCTTCGATTCGAGGGTTCCCGCTCGGAGTCAGAGTGGCCGCGCTCGGCCACGGGCTGTTTTCAGGCTCCGCCGAAGGCCCCTGGCGCGCGCCCTTAGGGTCGCTTCCCGGTGGTTCGACGTGCGTCTCGGGAGCCCCCGCGCGAGGGTGCTCACCGAAATTCTATCCGAGGGACGCGCCGCCGCTCCCCCTGAGCTCCACGAGCTCCCATGTGTCGCGGCAGATGCAGTAGCGCGCAACGTGGCCGTGCGTGGAGTGGTCGAGCTTGCGGTAACCGTCCACCTTGCGGACGACCGGTGCGATGACGCCCTTGTCCCGAAGCTCGCTCATGCCCCGCGCTATCTGGCGATAGGTGAGGACGGTGAACGCGCTGATGTCCTCACGCCCATAGGTGCCGAGCTCTCCGTCGGCGTAGATGCGCCTGCAGAGCGCGAGCATCACGGGCCAGCCGTTGGCGCCCACGCGCCGGCGCGCCATCACCCGTGCGACCTCCTGGGGAAGCGTCGTGTAGCGTCCGGGGTTGAACCTCGCGAAGGGGTCGCCCGGGTTCGCTACCTTGCTTCCGTGGAGCGACATATGACGGCCTGCCTCTTGAACTGCTCATCGATGAACCGCTCGCAGGCCGTGGTGCTCGTCCTCCATGAGTCCCTGATGCGAAACGCCTTGAGCTCACCGTGCGTGACGAGCCTGAGCACCGTGGCGTACGAGGCATGAAGGATCTCTCCCGCCTCTGACAGCGTGATGACGCGACCCTCTTCCTCGCCTTCCCTTGAGTTCACGTTCTCCATGAACTTCCCTCCGTTCTTCGGCTTCATGCAGAAGCTAGCAGGAGGGCTTTGGCGCTGGCGAACTCCACTCGAAAGCCGAGTGGGCTTAACGCAAGCGCGAGCGCCAGCGGCGGGGCGCCGCGCCCTCGGGCCCGCTCGGAGATTTTTATAAAAGTAGATAAAGGAGATAAGAGGTGTCGCCAGAGCGTAAACAACCCGTCTGAAGCTACCGCCAGAGCGGTACGTAGGTTTCGCCACAACGATAGTTGGGTTTCGCTAGGGCGGTTGTTGAAAAGTGAAGGTTTTTGCCAAGGCAGCAGCTACGCCTTTTTCTGAGTGGTTTTCGACTTGCCAGAAAAATTTTTGGTAGTCAAATGGCGGTCACGTTGGTGGTCACATGGTGGTCAAACAAAACCCCAACCTGTTTTCAGGTCAGGGCCTATTTTTTGGTCGCGGGGGGCGGATTTGAACCTACGGCCTCCGGGTTATGAGCGAGTCAAGCTGGAGGTTCCGCAAATTCTCCCTCGTCTACCTCGTCTGGACGCACTGCGCTGAGCAGGTGTTTTGTGTTTTTTCGCGTCTCCAACGTTCTGTAGGAATCTGCTTCTTCTGCATCTCCAACCTCGTTTTGGCGGTCATTTGGCGGTCACTTTGGCGGTCACAATGTCGGTCAGAAACGGCTGTTGAAAACCGAGTGGAAGGAAGTGGAGATGCAGAACCTTACCTACACCAGCCGTGGCCTGAGGAGACGGAGGAACAGCGACCGATGGGAGGCGGTCCTCTCGCACACCGACCCCGTGACGGGCGAGGTCGTGAGGACGTTCCATACGGTCGAGGGCAAGACGCGCCGGCAGGCGGAGCGCGCACGCGACGCGCTCATCCTCGATCTCGAACGCAAGGGAGGGGCCGTCGGCTCCTCGATGAGCGTGCGCGAGTTCATGGAGCAGTTCCTCGCCTACAAGGAGGGCTCGGGCACCATAGAGCCCTCGACGGCGCGCGGCTACCGCGCCGAGGCGCGCCAGATAGACTCCTACATCGGGAACGTCCGCCTGGCGGACCTCTCAGTGGAGGACGTGTCGGGCTGGATGCGCGACATGAGCGCCGACGGCTACGCGCCGAAGAGCGTGTCGAAGCCCTTCCGCCTGCTCAAGCAGGCGCTCAAGTGGGGCATGGCACAGAACCTCATCACCAAGAACCCCTGCGACTTCTGCAAGCCGCCCAAGCGCGTGAGGACGCCCATCAACCCCCTGCCGCGCGAGGAGCGCACCCGCATGCTGGAGCTGGCGAGGCGCGCGCAGCCGGCGCCCCTGGGCATAGCCATAGAGCTCGCCCTCACCACGGGCATGAGGCGCGGCGAGGTCTGCGCGCTCAAGTGGTCCGACCTCTCCGACGACGGCACCATAACCGTGAGCCACGCCCTGGGAAACGGCGACGGCGGCTTCTACGTGAAGGAGCCCAAGACCTCGAGCTCCCTGAGGACGATTCCCCTCACCCGGCGCACCTTCGACACGTTGCGCCTCGTGCGCACTGACGCCGTGCGCGTCGCCAACGAGTCCGCGCTCCCCTTCGGAGACCCCTACATACTGGGAACGCAGGAGGAGAAGAGCAGGCCCTACAACCCCACGCAGCTCGGGAAGGACTTCGCCGCCTTCTACAAGATGAACGGCTTCAAGTGCACCTTCCACGACCTCAGGCACACCTTCGCCACCATGATGATCGCGGGAGGCTGCGACGTGCGGACCGTGGCGAGCTACCTGGGGCACGCGAGCGTGTCGATGACGCTGGACATCTACGCCGACGTGGACCCGGAGGCCAAGCGCGCCGCCGTGAGCAAGGTCGAGGAGAGCTTCGATGCCGAGATGAGCGGCTACGGCGACGCCATCATGGACAACGTCCTCGGTGCGCCCAAGCGCCGCGAGCCCGCGCTCAGCTTCTCGGTGGACCAGCTCAAGGCGATGCTCGCCGCCGCAGAGGAGAAGGAGGCTAGACACGGGCGTCTTTAGGCTCGTCTGGCGCTTCGTGCGCTGGCTCTTCCGCGCCGTCTCACGATGGATGTGATACACTGTGGTCAGTAAACCCGCCTGGCCTCTGCTTCCGAGCATGCACACTGGCGGGTCTTCTTTGTCTGGAGGTGCATGAGCACCGTGGGGACGTACACGAAACCTTGGCTGTCCTTCGAGCAGCAGGCAGACCTTCTCATCAACGAGCGTGGTCTCGTTGCCGACCGTGACGATCTTATCAAACACCTCGCTGACATCGGTTACTACCGCTTGAGTGGATACTGGTACATCTTCAAGCGCCAGCCAAAAGGCGACAAGGATGGCATGCAGGACGAGCGCTTCATCGAGGGAACGTCATTCGACCAGATCTGGCGCCTCTACATCTTCGACCGACAGTTCAGGCTTGTCGTACTCGATGCCATAGAGCGCGTGGAGGTCTACTTCCGCACACAGCTCGCATACGAACTTGCTAGAGAGACCGGCGCCTTCGGATTCCTCGACGCTAACAACCTGCCAAGGCTCAAGCAGGGCAAGTATGACAAGTTCATAGCGCGCTGCAAGGATGAGCTCAGACGCTCACGTGAGCCCTTCGCCCTCCACTTCAAAGAGGCCTATAGCGACGAGCACGAGCTTCCTCCCTACTGGATACTCGTCAACCTGATGGACTTCGGCACCATGCTCAGGCTCTTCAACGGCGCACCAGCTGAAATCAGGAACAAGCTCGCAAACGACTTGGGCGTGAGCTCGCGCGTGCTGGAATCTTGGCTCGTGACCATAAACACGGTGCGTAACATATGCGCGCACCATGGCCGTCTCTGGAACAGGGGCATCGGCACCAGACCAATCATTCCCAAGCGGTCGAAGCATCCGGGATGGCACGAGCCCTTCAGCGTGAGGTCGGACAACATGTTTGGCATCCTCACAATCCTGAGCTATCTGCTGGAGCACATCGCGCCCGAGACGTTCTGGCGTGAGCGTCTCTTCAAACTTTTGGCCGCCTTAGTTTCGGTGAGCTCTGCCGCATGGGCTTCACCAAAGGCTGGCAGGAGTGCCCGCTCTGGAAGCCGTATGCGCACGACATCGAGGATGCCAAAGAGTAGGCGGGCAAACCTGTAGGCCAATAGCAGATAAATATTGTTGGAAGTGGGTACAACTTGTACCCACTTCCATGTCTTTTCGCCTGCGACCGGCCCTACCCCGAGCCCGAAGGGAAGGACGGCCGCTCAGGCCAACCTCCCGTCGGAACAATCAACGTGGTAGCAGAGCAGCCTTCTCAGCCCGTCGCCAGGCACAATGCCATAGCAGATACCGGGCCTCCACACGCCACAACAGGCACCATGACGGCACGAAGCGCACCAGACACCTCACGGTTATGGCTACCACACACCACACGGCATCCACGTGAGTACCCCGTCGCCCAAAGAGGCCACTAGTAACCAACTAGCATACCACACCTCCACCAGACGCCCCAGCGCCCCAGGCACGCAACGCCTCGTAACAACTTCATCGCCGCATTCCCACACGCTGCCTCCGCGAGCAGCCCCTACCCCGCCTCGCCTTGGAAGCGAAAACTCGCCCACGGTCGCTTCCGCGCAAGGGCTGCAAAAACTTTTCCGATGGCCGCAAGCGCCCCTCGGAAAACCCAGGCGTATCCGCATTTCACTATTGCCCCTTGCACTATCGCTTTCCCGCAGGCATCGTCCGCCCCACAAGGCGCACCAAGGGGGCGGGCCCCAACACGAGTAGGCAGACAGCTATGGGAAAGAGCATCAACAAGAGGTCGCACGAGGCAATCCGCGCGCACCTGAGGCACAGGGGCATTGGGGTCCTGGAGGAGGGCTGGGCGCACGGCTCGGACGGCATCGACTTCATCGCCATGGACGACGAGGAGCTCGTCTTCGTGGACGCCGCCACCAAGTGCGGGGGCCACGGCATGCCCCGCGAGGAGCCCGACCAGGAGCGCTTCGAGCGCATCGCGGCGGCGTACCTCGCCGAGTCTGAGGTGGAGGGCCTCACCAGCACCCGCTACGACATCGTGAGCCTTCTGGTGACGGGCTCGGAGAAGGCACTCCTGCGCCACCACAAGAACGTCCTCAACGACGGGAGGTGACCCTAAAGCTGCTGCCCCGGGCCTTCGGGCTCGGGGCAGGACGTTCTACAAAATCACCTTGTTCATGCTCTGATCAAGCAATTAGTGGTGCTGTGATGCAACGGGCTCGAGCGATGACGCCTGGTCGATAATGCTCTTGAGAACAGACTTAATGGGGTCCCAATCGTATTCAAACGTCTCGGGTCCATCCTGCCTTAGCTGGCTAATCGCGTGGCGAAATGATTCCTCAATCGTCCGCTTGTCGTCCTTTGAAAAACCGCCCTGGTACTCGCCTGCATGATATTCGTTCCAGATTATCGGTCTAAGATTGTTTTCGCTGTCTAGCAGCGCATCTCTTCCAAGATAGAACTCGACTGCACATGCCCGGCCATTCACGTTGCTCCCAGATTTCCCATCAGGACCAATGGTTAGATAGTTTTCTCCAAGTTGTGTATCGGGAAGAGTAATGGCAGCCATGTTACCAGGCATGTCTTCATTCTTTGGCAAGCCATTTCGCGCTTGCCGTCCAACCGTATCGTTGTCGAAAATCAGAATAAAGCGGTCGCCGAGTTTAGCAGCCATGAGCGCTTTACCCAGCTTGCATAATGCGTTGGCGCTTTGCTCGGGCTTGTAGTCATTGTGATAATCGAAGAATTGAAAGAGATGCGCGACGTCAGGCTCAAACAGTTCCAAGGCAGCACTGAGAAACTCGTCATCGGTAGGCCCCTCCGTAAGCACCACTGTCTTGCAACGCGCTGATACGTCATCGAACTCCCGTAAAAGCCTCTCTTCTATATTTGGATCCCAATACTCGATTACATCCGTGCAGTCATATTCAACTTCGCAGTTATCCTTCTGGCACTCGAGAATAATTCGAAGTTCGTACAGAGGGTCAATCGCCAGTAGAAAATGCCAACCCGTTAGATTCGCAAATAGCTTCTTGGCAAGCACATTCACCGGTTTTACCGGCTGAAGATCTGGGTTTCTGGGAACGGAAGGCCGACGCATTAAATCCGCTATACCCCGGTCAGAAAAGAACTGTTCGTATGCAGCTAGAAGCGTAGAGCAATCAGAAATAGCAGCAACTATCCGCCCTACTTCCTCTGGAGGGTTCTCATCCTCTTCCCAAAAGTAGTCTTCATTTGCATCAATAAAAGGGAGCTTTGCTTGTTTATGCCCGCTCAACTCATACTTTTCTACCGATAGGGATATCTGGTTGAGCGCCCTCTCAAGGCTATACCCTTGGACTTCCAGACGGCTAATTGCGGCCTTGCGGTTGGTCTGGAATGCATGCCTCGCTTCCGTCCTCTCTCCATCAGGCGCGCTAACCCAGTCATCACGCTTGAATATCTCGAGAAGACGTGGATACGCGGCATTGTCATTCTTCAGGGCATACAAATCGACGCCGTTAACTTTGAACTCCGCATACTCACCCACGAAAATCCACCTCCTTACATAGAATCCCAAAGCGTGATTAGTAGCCTGCGCTGCTTATCAAAACTGTCCTTTACTCCATGCCGCCGTTCACAAGCTGAAGCAAATCACTGTAGTTGGTCACCTCGTGATAGCGGACGTCGGACGTGCTAGCCTCGTTGAAGAGCTTCTTGGCGCAGGCGATCTTCGCCTGCTCGACCCCGCGCAGCTCAAGCGAGTCCAGCGTGCCCTTGGTCTCCGCAACGAAGTAGACGTGCTTGACGCTTCCCTGCTTGAAGGCGATCGCCCAGTCGGGCGCGTAGTTGCCGACCGGCGTGGGGATGGTGAACGTTCGCGGGAGCTTGGCGTACACCGCCACCTCGTCGGCAGCGTCGAGGTCATATGCGAAGCCGGCCTCGCCGTCTGAGTCGGGGAACACGTAGTCCTGTATGCCCTTGCTCACGCTCATGGCGCCGCTCGCGTTCTGAGGCATGCGCTCGGTGAAGATGCCAGAGTCGTACTCGTCGTTGATGGCGTGGTACTCGATGTGGTCGACCACCATCGTCGCCTTCTCACCCACGATGAGGCTGGAGACCTTCGCGATAAACTCCTCCGGGTTGGTCGCGTAGAGGGCGAACTTCTCGGGCCTGATGCCCTGGAGGATGGCGGCGGCGGTACGGCGCGTAACCTTCGCCTGGGCTGATATCTCGCCCAGAAGGTCATAGGTAACCCCCGTCACGTCACCCGCGTTGACCTTCTCCTGAGCGGTGCGGCGCACCTTGAACTGGCCCGCCGCCTCAACATCGTCACGGCTCATGTCCTTGTTCTGAGAACCGACGGTCATCGCGTAGGAGACCTCGCTCACGACGAGGTCGCGGTCTATGCGGTCAATCGCGTGGCCGATGAGCTGCTGGCTGTCGAATTCAACCGTATAGGCGTGCTTGCCGTTGATGCGCTGCCAGAGCTCCTGGAACTCCCTCTTCTCGAAGTTGTCGTTGAACCTGTTGGCGGACACCTTGCGCTCGAGGCCGTTGCTCACCATTCCGTCGAGAGCATGCGGGTCGTAGACGCTTCGCACGAGCGCCTCGATGGCGGACGCCTTGGGTCGCATATCCTCGGGCAGGCGCTCGACGGCCACCTCGTCGAAGCCCTCGTCGCGGAAGCGGTCGGTCGGCGCGCCCTCGAAGTCCACGTAGTTGTTCTGGAGCAGCCAGGCGTAGGCGATCTTGGACTCCCGTTCGCTGAAGGTCACTTCGGTGCCGTTTGGCAACGCGACCGTCTTCCCCTTGAAGAAGTCGTCCGAGACCGTCGTGGGCCGTGCGTGCAGGCCGCTCCTGATGTCGCTCTGCAGCGACTTGGTGAAGTCCGCATAGCTCTCGGAGGCCACAACGGTGAGCACGTTCACCTGCTGCACCTCGTCTTCCCCCAGCGTTGCGGCATCCTGACGCTCGCCGCTCGCGTCCACGCACAGGCGGAGCCCTCGGCCCACCTCCTGGCGCTTGCCCGTCTCGCTGTCCGAGTGCTTGAGCGTGCAGATCTGGAAGATGTTGGGATTGTCCCAGCCCTCGCGCAGGGCGGAGTGGCTGAAGATGAAGCGCGTGGGCTCCTCGAAGGAGAGCAGTCTCTCCTTGTTTTTCAGGATGAGGTCGTAGGCGCTCTCGTCGTCGGACATGTCGCTTCCGCGCTTCACGGCGGAATCGATGGCATGGCCCTTCTTGTCGATGGAGAAGTAGCCCTTGTGCGTGTCATGCGCGCTGATTCCGGCCAGGTAGGCGCGGTACGGCTCGTCGAACGGCAGCTGGTCCATGTACTCTTTGATGCAGCACTCGTACTCCTCCTCGAAGACCTTGCCGTAGCCCACCGTGAGCTCGTTCCCGTCCTCGTCGTAGGCGCGATAGCGGGCGACTTCGTCGATGAAGAAGAGTGAGAGGCACTTGATACCGCGAGAGAAGAGCGCCTCCTCCTTCTCGAGGTGGCTCCGGATGGTCTCGCGGATCTGCACGCGGCGCATGTCGTCCTCAGCGGAGTCGCCGTGTACCTCGCCCTTGTAGATGACCTCGCCGTTGAGGAAGCGCACGCAGGCGGTCTGCCCCTCCATGTCGGGAACGATACCATCGGGGGCGATGACGAGGTCGCGATAGGCCTCAAGCTTGGTCTCGCCGCTTGCCTCGTAGAGGGAGTCTCCCACGTTGAAGCGCCCGATGACCTTGCGCACCGTCCCCGTGGCGGAGAGGCGCCTGTGTTCTATCACGGCAACGGGCGGCTTGCTGTGGCTTACCAGCACGTCCTGCAGGTAGAGGTAGCCGTCGGTGCCGCGCATATTCTTGAGCTCGAAGCCCTTCACCTCGATGCGCTTCACCAGACGCTGGTTGTAGGCGTCGAGCGTGTCCAGCTCGTAGACCAGGTTGTGAAGGGGCTCACCTTTCTTGTTCCTGGGGATGGTGGCGGAATACGTGAGCGAGAAGAGCGGGTCGAAGCGCCTCATGCCCTGCTGCGTCGCCTTACCGCCCATCTTCTGGGGCTCGTCCTGAATGATGATGGGGTGCGTCGCCGCGATCACATCGATAGGACGGCGCGACTGGAAGTCATCCTGCGGCTCGAAGATCTTGCGTGCGTACTTGTTCCTGGCGCCCTCCTTCATGGAAGTGTTGAACGCCTGCATGTTGATGATCATGCAGCAGATGCCGTCGTCCTCGGCATAGCGGTCGAGCTCCACCAGGCGGTCGCTGTTGTAGATGAAGTGCCTTATCCGCTTGCCGTACTGCTCGAAGAAGTGCTGCTCGGTGGTCTCGAAGGTCTTGTTCACGCCCTCGCGGATGGCGATTGACGGCACGACCACTATGAACTTGCTCCAGCCGTAGAGGCGGTTGAGCTCGAACATCGTCTTGATGTAGACGTAGGTCTTGCCGGTACCGGTCTCCATCTCCACATCGAGGCACACGCCTCCGATGTCGGCGCTCAGGGTGCTGGTCTCTGCAATCTGGTTAGCCCGCTGCACACGCCTGGCGTTGGCAAGCAGCCTGTCGGTTGTTAGCTGTATGGGAGCGTTGCCATAGCCTGTATCGCTTCCAATCTGAATCTGGACCTGTCCGTCTCGCCTAGAGGTAGTGCCAAGGTCTCGCAGGAAGGCGAGAGGGTTGGCGTTTGGCTGGCCCTCGAACACGTCGCAGACTGCCTTGGCGGCATCGGCTTGGTACTGCTGCTTCTTGAACTTAAATCGCACGATTAGTCCCCGCTTTCCTCAAGAAGCGCCCTCAGACTCTCGATGAGC
>ERZ773003.1974-NODE-1974-length-10839-cov-8.825482_pt1 | contig 10839 bp, 8 predicted proteins | sample MGYA00580668_ERZ773003 | MGnify/ENA primary metagenome ERZ773003 (study PRJEB29015, sample SAMEA2738002) | human oral metagenome | biome: human oral; feature: human-associated habitat; material: dental | place: China | collected 2126 ... | reverse complement strand
GAGTACCCGGCCTCGCGGAGCACTGCGGCGGCCCGCCGGTCGATGGGATTGCCCGATTCCTCCGACGAGATGCCGACGCTGTCGGCCTCCACGTCGAGCCCCCGCTCGGCGGCCATCCCGCGGGCCACCCGCTCCGCCATCGGGGAGCGGCAGATGTTGCCCCAGCACACAAACACGACCTTCGCCATGGACAGCAACCCTAAGGGCTCCGCGGACGGGCGCCGGCACGAACCGGTCCCGGGCCGTGCCCCGCGAGTTGGCGGCGCCTCCCGCGCACCGTGATGTACCTCCCCGGGGTAGTTTGCCCTCTGCACCGGCGTTGTTCGCGGGGTTTCGGGTTTTTGATGGCAGGCTTGTGCCATGCAGATCCTGGTGGTGGACGACGATCAGGCCGTGCGTGACTCGCTGGCCCGGTCCCTGAAGTATTCCGGCGACGAGGTGACGACTGCGGCTGACGGCGTCGAGGCGTTGGCGCAGCTGGCAGGGCACACCCCGGATGCGGTGATCATGGACGTGATGATGCCCCGCCTCGACGGCCTGGAGGCCACCCGCATGCTGCGACAGTCGGGCAACGACGTTCCCATTCTGATCCTCACGGCCCGCGACGCCGTTGGCGACCGGGTGGACGGCCTGGACGCCGGCGCCGACGACTACATGGTCAAGCCCTTCGCCCTCGACGAGCTGCTGGCGCGGCTGCGGGCCCTGACCCGGCGTTCGAAACCGACCCCGGAAAACGATTCGAAGGTGCTCGTGTTCGGGGATGTGACGCTGGATCCGCAGCACCGCGAGGTGACCCGCGCGGGGCAGCACATCTCCTTGACCCGCACCGAGTTCGCCCTCCTCCAGGCCTTCATGGAAAATCCCCGCCGTGTGATGGAGCGCAACACCCTCCTCAACGAGGTGTGGGGTTTCGAGTTCCCCGCCACCGCCAATTCCCTCGAGGTCTACATCGGCTACCTGCGCCGCAAGACCGAGGCGGGCGGCCTGCCCCGCCTGATTCACACGGTACGCGGCGTCGGTTACGTGCTGCGTGAAACCGCCCCGTGATCAGCTCGTTCTGGATTCGGGTCCGCCGGGGCGTCGAGAGGCTCATCACGGGCCAGTCGCTCCGCTCCCGGTTGGCCTCGCTGACCGGGATTTCCGTGGCCGCAGCCGTGCTCCTGGTCGGTTCCACCGCTTATCTGTCCACGCGAATCTCGCTGCGAGACCAGCTGGACCGCGAGATGCTTTCGGCCGCGCGCGCCACCGCCGAGATCATCAACTCCGACATCAGGAATCTCGACAACCTCGGCCCGGGGCTCGGAACGTCCCAGGAGTTGCTGGCCGTCACCACCGCGCGGGGTGAGACCTCCCAGGCTGGCAAGCAGTCCTTGGCGTTGTTCCCGGACGCCGGGGAGATCGCCGTCGCCCGCATGCAGCAGGGGTACCGGGCCCGTTCCGTGAAACTGACGGACGGCCAGGAGTACCGCCTGGTCTCGGTTCCGGTGCGGGCCAGGGACCGCACCGGCCAGGTGCAGAGCTACGCCATCCTCTACGCACGTCCCCTGACGTCGCTGGGAACGACGCTGAACTCGCTGTGGCTGGTGATCGCGCTGTCCGGGCTGGCCGGTATCGTGGCCACCACCCTCACCGCCCTGTGGATGGCGCAGACCGCACTGGCCCCGGTGCGTCGTCTCTCCACCGCGGTGAAGAACGTCACCCAGACCGACCAGTTGAACCCGATCCGCATCTACGGACGCGACGACCTGGGTGAGTTGACGCGCAGTTTCAACCTGATGTTGAAGAGTCTCCAGACTTCGCGGGAGCAGCAGCGACAGTTGATCGCCGACGCCGGCCACGAGCTGCGCACCCCGTTGACGTCGATGCGCACCAACATTGAGCTGCTGGTGGCCGACGACAAGTCCGGGATGTTGCCGGAGGGTGCCCGCTCCGAGATTCTCGACGACGTCTCCGCCCAGCTCGGTGAGTTCTCGGCCCTCGTCGGTGACCTGGTGGCGCTGACCCGCGACGACCATCTCCAGCGCCAGCCGGAGCGGCTCGACATGTCGGAGGTGGTGGAGGCGGCGCTGGCCCGGGCGGCCCGTCGCGGACCGAACATCACCTTCCACACGCGCCTGGAGCCGGTGCCGATCCTGGGCGATGCCTCCACGCTGGAACGCGCCATCACGAACCTGCTGGACAACGCGGTGAAGTTCTCTCCCAGCGACGGCGAGATCTGGGTGGAGTTGACCTCGGCCGGGGTGCTGACGATCGTCGATTCGGGCCCGGGGATCGCCGACGATGACCTGCCGCACATCTTCGACCGGTTCTACCGCTCCGACCGGGCACGCAACACCCCCGGCACCGGTCTCGGCCTGGCGATCGTCACCCACACCGTCGAGGCCCACGGCGGCTCGGTCCGGGCCGGGAACCAGCAGGGGGCCGGGGCGAAGTTCACCATGCGGCTGCCGGTCCTGAGCGTCCCCGAGTCGCCGCTGTCCCCCTGACCCCGTCGCTCCCACCCCACCCAGTCATGTCATCCAGAAAGGTTTTGTTCCACAGACTTTTCCACAGCCTGGGTAGAACTACACGGCTGTGATTCCGGTGGCTCTCCCCGCCCCGCTCCGTCTCTCGCGAACACAGCGGCCGCCTCACAATCGGAACGGATTTCCCATACACCTCGGTTCACCCGTCGCGTCATCCGATTGACCGACAGGCGACGGCGACACGCCGCCCAGCTCCGCGCAATGCCCGGGTTCCGCGGTCTCCGGGGACTGGACAATACCCCGATGCCGGTTACTAGGGTGTCGGGATGTCCCCAAGACCCGCAGCGTATTACGCCGCGTCGACGCTCCACGCGGCCCCGGATTCCTCGCCCATCCCCCTGCGGACACACGTTCTCGTCTCCGTGCTGATCGGGCTGGTGTTGTGGAGTGTGACGGAGCAGTGCTGGCCGATCGCGGTCGGGGTCATGACCCTGATAGCCGTGGTGGCGGTGTTCAGGGGCCGCAGACGCCACGGCAGTCATCTTCCCCCGTCCCGTTTCCTGGTCGCGGGCATGGCCGTGGCCCTGAGCCTGCCCTTCACGATCTTCCTGCTCGACCTTCCCGGGCTTCCCGTCGGGGTTTTCGTCGTCGGCACCACGGTGGTTCTCGCGGCGATGCGCGTGGATGAGAAGAAGCGGCGGCGCCGGCTCGCGACCGGCGACTTCAGCTACCGCGATCTCTGGTGAGCAAGGACGCCACCAGCTTTTCCCACAGAGTTTTCCACAACCGGGGTAAAACTACACCGATGTGATTTGCGGCGCCGGCTGGCCCTGGGCCTACTGGCCACCGGTCACGGGAGACGCGCTGGTGGCGACGGCGGCCGAGACCTGGATCTGCGAGGAGATCTCGGGGGCGGCATGCCTGCCCTGCCGGAAGATCACCAGGTAGGCAACCCACACCAGAAGGGCCAGCACCATCATCGTCACCACCACCCACGCCCAGGTGCTGCGACGCTTCGGGGCCTGGTCCTGGGCGGGTTCCATGCTGTAGACCGGGGCCGGGGGCTGGTAGGGAGCGCTCGGCGGGGGCATGTACTGGCCGTAGGGCTGCGGGGATCCGTAGTACGGGGCTGAGGGAACGGCGCCATAGCCGGAATCACTCATCGGCGGGGGCGCCATCGCGGCCGGATCCGGCGGGGGCATCTGCCCGTAGGGCGCCCAGGGATCCTGCGGCGGGTTCGCCGACGGAGGGACCGGCGGGGGCATGGACGCCAAGGCCTCGGCGGAAGGCTCGGGAACCGGGGGCGGCATCGGAGGGACCGCGTATTCCGTGGAGGGGGCGGTGGTCGCCTGCGCCATGGGATCGGCCGGGGTGCTGGAGAAACCCTGGTTCATGGAATACGGAAGCACCGGTTGCGGTGGTTCGGAGATTTTCTCGGTCGCCTCATCCCTGAAGATGGACAGGTCCTTGACGGCGTCCAGCACCTGGGTGGGGGCCTCGGAGTCGTCGAACCCCACTGGGGCGGAGATACGGGTCACCGGCTCGTCGTCCTCCGTTTCCGGTTCGACCGGGGCCCGGTCCGCCGGGGACGGTGCGGCCGGTTCCGGTTCAACCGGTTCCGGTTCGGGCAAGGGCGATTCAGGTGAGGGCGATTCAGGTGAGGGTAGTTCGTCCCAGACGGATCTGATCACGCCGGGTTCGTCCGGGGAGGGCGCGGAGGGCACCATGACCACGACCACCCGGTTCACCGAATCGTCGTCGTCCTGCTCCGCCGGGGAGAGTGCCGTGCCCGGCGGCGGTTCGAGCGGGGCCATCTCGGCCGACCGCTGCCCGACCGGGGACAACTCCGTCGAGGTCGGGGCCTGCTCCCGGGGAGACAGTTCCGACGACGCCGGGGCCTGCTCCCGGGGAGACACCTCGGCCGACCACTGCCTGACCGGAACCAGTTCCCCGGGGACGGGCCCGGCGGGCGTCCCGGGCTGTATGACCGGGACCACGCGGGTCACCGGGTCGTCCACTTCCAAGGACTCCGGGGAGTTCTGCGTCACCGGGGCCGGCACGTCCTGGTCCAGATGGTGAGCCTCCACGCCCGGAAACGAGTCCTCCTCGTCGGGGTAGGGGTCTTCCTCTCCCGGAAGTGAGTCCTCGTCGCCCAGGTGGAAATAGTTCTCGTCCGGAAACGGATCGTCCTCGTCGGTGTAGGGGTCGTCGTCCGGGAACGAGGGAAACGAGTCGATCGGGGCCGGTCCGGCGTACGCATCGGCCCCGGTTGCCCGGACCGCCCGGGTGGTTTCCTCCTCCGGCCGAGGGACAGGGCTGGCCGGTACCGAGGAGAAAACCGTTGGAACCTCGTGGCCCTCGTCGGTGAAACCCGGTTCCCCGGCCGCGGGAACCAGATCCCGGATCAGGGCGTACAGATCCCCCTTGTCCACCGCAACCACCATCGCTCGGATACGCGTCCGGTACTGCGCGGAATCCAGCTTGTCAGCGGCCAGTGCCTCGTCCAGGACGCGACGGCACCGGAGCAGGTCCTCCGAGGTCAAGGGGTTTGAGCTCACGGTGCCAGTTTGTCAGAGACCGTCGCCAAGAACCATGGCCGTGTCCAACGATTGGCTTGAACCGTCCCGATTTCGCGACCGCGCACCCCTGCGGACTAGGGTTGGCGCACAAACCCCAGGAGGCAACATGCTCGGTTTCGCCGCGGTTGATCGGCGCTCGGAGACGGTGGCGATCTGGCTGGTCAGCCGCACGGACCCCACCGAGGCGTCCAGCACGAACGCCGTCGTGGTGGACCTGGCCGACGAACACGCCCTGAAGAAGGTGCACTCGCTGACCCGCGAGCGCGTCGTCATCGCCACCCCCGGCAGCGACCTGACCGGCCTGCCGATCAGCGACGGGCATCCGACGGCGCTGCTCGGGGAGTTCATCGACGCCACCCGCACCCACCAGCGCGCCATCGTCGAGGCCGTGCGTTCCTACGCGGCCTCCCGCAAGGGCCAGAAGCTGGTGGAACCCACCTTCCCCGCGGAACCGCAGCTCCCGGAGAACTGGCCAGAAACCTGCCAGGACCGCGCCCTGGAGCTGGCCGGCCTGGTGGGGCGGGCCTGGACGAACTGGCTGGTCAGCGACGGCGAGAGGCTCCGCCGCACCACCCAGCCACGCACCGGCAGGACCCCGTGGATCATGCCCGGGGAGCTCAACCAGCCGGAGCTGCTGGCCCTGCCACCTGCCCTGGCGGAGAAGTTTCGCCCTGAACCCGTGGGGCCCTTCCCCGGCTGAGCGGTCCCGTCCTCAGCCCTCCTCCACCGGAGGCAGCGGGGCGTACCACTCGACGTCTGTGAGAAGGATGCGGGTGTCCACGTTTCCTTCCCAGCTGACGCCTATCCCGTGTTCCTGGAGGATCGGGATGACCACGGTCTTCATCAGTTTGATGGTCGTGGCGTCGTGGAGTTCCTCGCGCTGGGAACTGCTCAGGGCCTTGTACTCCTCCTCGCTGATGTGGGCGGGCCAGAAGATGCCGTAGCTGAGGTAGGTGCTGCCGCTCTCCGCGAGACTCTCGGTGTCCTGCTGGTGGAAGAACACGTACCCCAGGTCGTCCTGATCGCCCTCGATCTCCGCATGCCCGCAGGTGTTGCAACAGGAGAAGTCCTGCTCCGCGACGACATGGGCCCTCCGCAGCGCCTCGAAGGCGCGGTCCAGCTTGCTGGCGGGCACCTCCCCGAATCCCGCCTGCTGGGTGCGGCGCGCATCGATCAGGTACTGGGCGATGGCGCGGCACTGCGCCTCGGACAGCGTGCCGCCGTCGCTCTCCTCGTTCTTCTCGTCCTCCACGGCGCAGGCGATCTCGTAGGCATGGTCGTTGACGCTGTCATTCCCCCTCACGAGTTGCGTCCAGATCATGTCGCGGATGTACTCCTCGAGTTCGGGATCAACCACGCCCCCGAGCAGTTCTTCGGGGATTCTCAGCCCATCGGGCTGGGCGTTCAGTTCAGTCATGGCCGAGACCCTAACAACCGACACCGACGGAAAGGGGCCGGACGGCCCCTCACCACGGCCTCTCACCGCCAGGGGTTCTGGCCCGGCTGACCGGGCTGACCCGGGTAACCCTGCTGACCGGGCTGACCCGGATAACCGGGCTGACCCGGGTAACCAGGACGGCCCTGTTGACCGGGCTGCTGGAAATTGACCGGGCCCTGGAATCCGCCCTGCGGGCCGGGCTGCCCAGGACCGGGACGAGCGGCCTTCGCCTTGCCGCGCTGCACCAGGATGACTGCGACCGCGCCGCCGCCAACCACGACGACCCCGAGCACGATCCACAGCCATGTCAGATCGGGATCGTTGCTGGCGGTCGCCTTCAGGCCCTCGGAGTCGGCCAGGTCGGAGGGGTCCTTCCACGTGACGGTGTTGCCGGAGATCTCCCCCTTGCCGCTGGCGGTGAGGACCTTGCCCGGGAAGGTCACCTTGACCTCGAAGTCGGTGATCATGGTCGCGCTGATCCCCTGCAAATTGCCGCCCGGCATGTGAAAGGTCCACTGCTTGCTGGACTCGTCGAAGCCGAGGTAGCCGTTCTCGGTGAGCTTGGTGGTGCCGGAGAGCCGACAGCCGACGTACCTGTCGTCCTGGTAGCCCTCCTGTTTGAGGTCGCCGGGGAGTTTCGACGAGCTCTTTCCGCGCTGGCAAACCTCGCTGGGATCCTTGATGCCACCCGATTCCGCCCGTTCCTTCAGCACCCCGAAGTCAACCTTGACCTCGATCCTGTCCCGGCTGCTCACGTTGATCTCCTGACGCATCCGGACACAGGAACTGAGCGCCAGGACAAGAGGCAGGATCAAGGCGACGATGCCGATTCTGCGTAGTTTCATCATGGCTGAAACCTACCCTCCGGCCTTTCCCGGAATGCGGGATCCCCCAAATTTGCAGCGCCCGGGCGGGTTTCCCGTGAAAACCCTTCCCGCCCGCAGCGGAACACGGCACCATTGACCCGTGAAACCAGATCGCAACGCCACCGTCGCCGAGGTCTACGCCCATCCGCTCGGACGCGACATCATCGACAAGATACTGCTGCAGACCGGGCGCAGCGCCACCTGGGTGCGCAATCCCCTGGTATCGCGGTTGCGGCTGCGACAGCTCGACAAGTTCCTGGGGCGCATGTTCGGCCCCGGTTTCGTCGACACCCTCGTCGATCTGCTGGCCGACTGCCCCGAGTCGCCTCCCCGCCTCGACGGACCCATCGCCGCGACGTGGTGGAAGCGGGCGGTGTTCTACCAGATCTACCCGCGTTCCTTCGCGGACAGCAACGGAGACGGCATCGGCGACCTGCCCGGCATCCTGGCGAAACTTCCCTACCTGGACGACCTGGGCATCGACTGCCTGTGGCTCTCGCCCATCTTCACCTCGCCGAACAAGGACATGGGCTACGACATCGCCGACTACCGTTCCGTCATGGCCGAGATGGGCACCATCGACGACCTGCGACGCCTGATCGCCGCCTGTCACGAACGCGGAATGCGCATCATCCTCGACCTGGTGGCCAACCACACCTCCGACGAGCACCCGTGGTTCAAGGACGCCTTGGCCGACCCGGAGGGCGCGCACGGCGACTACTACTTCCTGCGCGACGGCGACCCCGAGACCCCACCCAACAACTGGACGTCGTTCTTCTCCGGCCCCGCCTGGCGCCGCATCGGCGAGAAGTGGGCGCTGCACCTGTTCGCCCCCGAACAGCCGGACCTCAACTGGGACAACCCCGCGGTGCGCCGCGAGGTGGCCGACATCGTGCGGTTCTGGCTGGCTGAGGGCGTCGACGGGTTCCGCCTGGACGTGATCAACTACATCTCCAAACGCGACGGCCTGCCCGACGGCAACGCCACAGTCGGACAGGTGATGGGTTTCACGGGCGTGGAGCACTACTTCCACGGCCCGCACCTGCACGACCACCTGGCCGAACTGCGCCGCGAGGCCTTCACCCGGACGGACGTGGAACCGGGCCACGAGGCGCCGGGTGCCGATGCCCGGCCCATCATGATCGGAGAGACCCCGGGGGCCGGCGTCGAGGTGGCCCGGCTGCTGACCAGCTCCCAGCGGGACGAACTGGACCTGATCTTTAGTTTCGACCACCTGGAGACCCCGGGGCACGTGCGCTGGGACGAGTACGCCTACGATCTGAACTTCCTGAAGCACTACTACATCGACTACCAGTCCCGGCTGGGCTCCGACGACTGGATGAGTCTGTTCTTCGAGAACCACGACAACCCGCGCATGATCTCCAAGGTCAACCCCGACCCCCGGTTCCGAGACCAGCTGGGCAAGGCCCTCGCGACGATCCTGCTGACCATGCGCGGCACCCCGTTCATCTTCCAGGGACAGGAGATCGGGGCCGTCAACCAGGACTTCCCCGACGAGTCGGCGCTACGCGACGTGGAATCCCTGAACCTCCTGGCCGCCGAGGGCCCCGGGGCCTGGGGGAAGATCATGGCCGGTTCCCGCGACCACGCCCGCGTCCCGATGCGCTGGGATCGCGACGAGCACTGGGGGTTCACGCGCGCAACCCCTTGGATCAAAGCCTTCGACGACTCGGTGGGCTACTCCGTCGCCGCCCAGGAGCACAACCCCGATTCGGTGCTGCGCTACTACCGCCGCCTGATCTGGCTGCGCCGCTCCAACCCGACGCTGAGCCTGGGTTCGATCCGTTTCATCGACGCCGACGTCAAGGACTACTTCGCCTGGTTCCGGGAGCACAACGGCGAGCGTTGGTTCATCGAGGTGAACCTGTCGGGCCACCCCCTGCGGCGGCGCCACCGCGAACGGAACCTCGAGATCGTCGCGGGCACCGCCAAGGACCGCTCGGGCCCCATGGAACCCTACGAGGCCCTCGTCTGCCAGGTCCCTCGTGACGGGGGTGAATGACCCAGAATTGCAAGGGTCGCGATTCCACTTGGAAGTTGAATATTCCATTTCCAGTGGGGACCGCGACCCCTTTGTCGTCACGTCTCCGACCCGTCCCGCCGTCGCCTCCCGGGGCCCTTCTGGATTTATGGCTGACAAAGAGTAGGGGTTTTATTTAACCAAGGCGAGTGCAGCCTCACTAGGGGCGACGCCAGAAAGTCCAGATCCATGCGTTTCCCCTCCCAAAAGTTCATCCTCGTGGGTTATGCTTCACAGAGCACCCCCTTGGGCGGGCAGCTAACCCCAACCGCGGGTTGTAAAATCCTAAAGAATTGAGGAAGTTTATGAAAGCTGCTTCATCATGCGCCAGGGCGCGGAAGCTCCTGGCATCAGTCGCCGCGACCCTCGCGGCAACCCTGACCTTCAGTATGTCGCCGGCACACGCCGACGACCCCCCAGACAGCGGCTACCCGAAGATCGGGACGAGCAGCGAGAGCGTGCCCGGCTACCGTCTGAACGTCAAGAAGATTGAGGACGGCAAACCACAGCCCAACCATGTCACGCCTCACCTGTTCACCGTGCACACCGAGAAGGGGGTCATCAAGGCCTACTGCATCGAGATCGAGATCGACGTCATCTACGGCTCCAGCCTGCGCATCGGCGGCTGGAAGGACTTCCCGGGCACGAACAAGTTCAAGGACAACCCGGATGTCCAAGCCAAGGTCGCCTGGATCGCCCAGAACAGCTACCCCCAGACCGACCTGGCCAAGGTCACCCAGACCACTGGCATCGCCGGCCTGACCGAGAGGGAAGCCATCACCGCCACCCAGGCGGCCATCTGGCACCTCACCAACCCCGACGAAACCCCGTCGCTGGACCTGGCGGAAGGCGACCAGGCCACGAAGGACCGCACCGGGAAGCTGTACGACTACCTGCTCGGCGAGAAGAACGGTGGACTGAAGGAGCCCGCCCACCCCACCATCGGAATCAAGGGTGGCGACCTTCCCTTCGCCCTCAACGACGCCAAGACCGAGGGCAAGGTCGGGCCGATCCGCTTCGAGTCCAACCAGCCCACCGCCAAGCTGACCAGTGAACTCAAGTACGAGCTGGTCGACAAGGACGGCAAGGCGGTCGACAGGAATGCCATTCCCACCGGCACCGACCTGTACCTCAAGGTGCCGGCCGACAAGACCTCGGGCGAGCAGGAGTTCACGGCCTCCGTCACCAGCACCGTCCAGGCGGGCAAGCTGTTCATCACCAAGAGCGGCAAGCACGGCCAGACCATCATCACCGTCTCCACCGATGAGATCCCGGCCGACAGCCAGGGCAAGGTCACGTGGTCCGCCCCCCAGCAGACCCCTCCGGCACCTCCGACGAGTCAGCCGCCGACCTCGGCACCTCCGACGAGTCAGCCGCCGACCTCGGCACCTCCGCCGACCTCGGCACCTCCGACGACCTCGGCACCTCCGACGACCTCGGCACCTCCGAC
>ERZ773003.1972-NODE-1972-length-10847-cov-2.864159_pt1 | contig 10847 bp, 10 predicted proteins | sample MGYA00580668_ERZ773003 | MGnify/ENA primary metagenome ERZ773003 (study PRJEB29015, sample SAMEA2738002) | human oral metagenome | biome: human oral; feature: human-associated habitat; material: dental | place: China | collected 2126 ... | reverse complement strand
CATTACTCCCCCTAAGTATTATTGTAGTTACCATTGTAGCATATTATTCAATATGGCCATCCAGTGGAGATACTCTGTTTAATTTGCTATAATTTATCTATGACTAAACAACATGCCTACATCACTACCGCTATTCCTTATGTCAACGGTTTGCCGCACATCGGGCACGCCATGGACTATATGCTAGCGGATGTATGGACGCGGTATCAGCGGCAAAATGGTCGTGAAGTACGTTTCCAGACGGGCGTGGATGAACATGGCAATAAAATTGCTGCCAAGGCTGCCAGTCAAAACCAAACGCCGCAAGCCTATGTTGATCAAATGCACGGTAATTTCCAGAACATGATCGCTGAGTTGAATATTTCGGCGACGGATTTTATCCGCACGACTGACCCGCATCACGTTGGCGCGGTGCAATACATTTGGCAAAAACTTGCTGAGGCTGGTTATATTTACAAAAGTACGTATGAGGGCTGGTACTGCCAAGGTTGTGAGGCATTCGTCACTGACAAAGAAGCAGCTGAAAATAACGGCATTTGTCCTGACCACCAGTCACCATACCAACGGCTGAGCGAAGAGAATTATTATTTCAAAACCAGTGCTTTTTCGGAGAACATTCGCCAATCCATTGAGTCGGGCAAAATGAAAATTGTGCCTGAATTTCGCAAAAAAGAGTTTTTGGAATTGATGAAAGATGGCCTAAAAGACGTGTCAATTTCGCGTCCGCGAAAGAATTTGAGCTGGGGCGTGCCAGTGCCAGGCGATGACACGCAGGTGATGTATGTCTGGTTGGATGCGCTGAGTAATTACATCACGGTCATCGGCTATCCTGACCGCCCAGAAGAATGGCAGAGCTATTGGCCAGCAAATGTGCAGGTGATTGGTAAGGATATCCTTCGTTTTCATGCTGGGATTTGGCCGGCGGTGTTGATGGCACTGGATTTACCGCTGCCGAAAGTGCTGTTGGTACATGGATTTATCAACGTTGGCGGCGCCAAGATGAGTAAGAGCCTCGGTAATGGTGTCGGTCCAGCTGATATCATCCCGCACTACGGTGTCGAGGCCTTTCGCTATTATTTCCTGCGTCACGTGCCAACTCAGGACGACGGCGACTTTACGTGGGAGAAATTTGAAGCGGCCTATAACGGTGAGTTGGGCAATGACCTGGGTAATTTAGTGCAGCGCGTTGCTAAGATGGTGCAGTCGTATCAGGCAGGTGTCATTGGCGATGCGCCACAGGCTGAACACGACATGGGCCCATACCGCCATTTCATGGAGAGCTTTGCTTTCAATCAGGCCATGGATGAAATTTGGCAAATTATCCGTGCGCTCAATCAATACATTGAGCGTGTCCAGCCGTGGCAGGTTGCCAAAAAGCGCGCTAAGGACCCAGAAGCGGAAGCACACTTAGGCGAGATTTTAGCGTATGCTTGTGGTACGTTGCTGCAAGTGTCTGATATGCTACGACCATTTATGCCGCAGACCGCCGAGAAAATTCACGAGATGTTCGCTAGCGGTGTTGTCCCGTCACAATTAACGCCACTGTTCCCGCGTAAATATTTGCACACAGCTGATCCGCGGGCGCCAAAAGTAGAGACTCAAGGTAAATAACTATGAATTCAGTAGTGGAGCATCACACGGCGACAGCTTTGCGTTTGATCGATTCACACTGTCATCTGCATGACACTGAATTTTTTGCGGACAATCGTGAGGAGCTATATCAGCAGTCAATCGCAGTGGGCATCGGTATGATCTGTATTGGCACCGATGAACGCAGTAGTCGACAGGCAGTAGAGTTTGCCGCAAACCACGACTGTGTGTGGGCGGCGGTTGGCGTTCATCCGCATGATAGCAAAGATGGCTGGAGTGAGGTAGAGCAACTACTCAAAGCTAGGTCAGAGAATTCGCCGATTGTGGCGATTGGTGAGATTGGCCTTGATTATTATTACAATCACAGTCCGCGCGAGGTGCAAATTCAGGCGCTGGAGGCGCAGCTGCAGCTGGCAGTGGATTATGATTTGCCGGTGAGCTTTCATATTCGCGATGGGGCGCCCGACCAGCCGTCGGTGTGGGATGATTTTTGGCCGATTTTTGATAATTTCCATGGCGTGCGTGGTGTACTACATAGTTTTACTGATACGCGCGCCAATTTAGAGAAGGGATTTGCTCGCGGGCTCTACGTTGGTTTGAACGGCATTAGCACCTTCACTAAAGACCAAACACAGCGAGAATTATTCGCTTCTATCCCACTGGAGCGATTATTGTTAGAAACTGATGCGCCATTCTTGACACCAAAGCCATTTCGTGGTAAGATAAATAAGCCAGAATATGTGGAGTTGGTGGCGAAGTATTGGGCGGCGGAGCGCAAGCTAGCGCTTCACGACCTCGAAAAAGCAGCGACCAATAACACGGTAACACTTTTTGGCTTGTAACAGTGGAGAAATATGCGAGAAAACAATACGGGTACGTACGACAAAGAAGTTAATGCGGCGTTGGAAGCTGCCTTAAAAGAGGCAAAAAAAGAGGCAGATACGCTGAATTTTGAGATTACTCCTGTCGGTCGTGCTGACAAGCTTGCTACGTATCAAAATGCTGATGCTCGTTCACTATCAAGTGCTGCCATACGTGGCAGCACCGGTGAAAGTGAGGCATCAAGCTTAGCCGAGTCGATGGAAGCTCCACGTGTATTATTGATTGAGTTTCCTAAACATCCCAAAGACCCCGTCGAAGCAGTGCAATATTCAAGCGATATCGGTAAGCGCCTGGCTGAAATGCGACAGAGTGATGCTATAACTAAGCCCGGTTTTGAATTAGCGGCATAAGGAGGTCTGGTATATGAGTAAGATTCTTAAAAAAGCTGCAAGCCTCGTTTTTGCAGATGAATCAGTTAAGCCATTGATGCGAGTTCGACGCAAAGATCGACCAGCAAAGCCGCTGACCGAGCGGCAATTGATCCAGATGGAAAGCCAAATTGGTGCAACGATTTTTGGTGATAAGCCTGAACATGTGCAGCGCCGAGAATTTTTCAACCTGGATAAGAAGACCTGGATTTGGTATGAAGAAGTGGTTGATGCTGACGGCAAAGTGCAAGAATTGACAACCAAATATGAGATCCAGGAAAAGGGCGTGTTGAAGGTTCAGCCAAACTACCAATACAGCTACCTGGAAGGCGAGGAATTACACAACTTTGTCTTGGCGGTGAAAGAGTATTATGAGCGTGTTTCGCGCAAATTGTATAAACAAGATCCAGACACTGGCAAACCTTTGCAAGTGGTATAATAGATAGCAGTGAATGATAAGTTGATATATCTTGATCATGCGGCGGCAACGCCGATGGACCCGTTGGTGGTTGAGGCGATGCAGCCCTATTTTTCTGAGAAATTTTTCAATCCATCCAGCCCGTATGCTGCTGGTGTCGCAGTTAAGCGTGACTATCAAGCTGCTAAAGCGCGCATTGCCCAAGCTTTGGGCGTTGTCGCTGACGAATTGGTGATGACGGCTGGTGCTACGGAGTCAGTCAATTTGGCATTTCAGGCGGCGCAGCGGGCAACCTGCGCAGTTGCGACCATCGAACATGCATCAGTCTTGTCGGCTGCTGGCCGCCACCGAGAACCAGTGCTGATTCGGCCGGATCGTAAAGGAAGAATTTCTCCAGAAGCAGTGAAGCAAGCTCTTACGCCAGATGTCGGTTTTGTATCAATCGCCCTGGCAAATCATGAGCTAGGCTATGTGCAACCAATTGAAGAGATTGCTCGCGTCATTCAAGCAGAGCGGGAACGGCGTCGGTCTGCTGGCGAGGATACGCCGCTCTATTTCCATACTGATGCATCTCAGGCGGCAGCGTTGTTGGACATAAGAGTAAAACGATTGGGCGTTGATTTGCTGACGCTTAGTGCGGCAAAAGTCTACGGACCAAAACAAGTTGGCCTGCTGTGGATGCGTCCGGGTGTACATATTGCACCAACCATTGTCGGGGGTGGACAGGAGCTGGGTCTTCGCAGCGGTACGGAAAATGTGGCTGGGGTGGTTGGTTTTGCTGAGGCTTTGGAATTGGCTGCCAAACGGCGCAAGGCTGAAGTGAAGCGACTGCAGGGATTGCGCGATGTTATGATTCAGAAATTAAAGGCCGAGCTGCCTGAAATGATCATTTCGTCTGATCGCAAAAAATCGTTGGCGAATTTTTTGAATATTTCTTTTCCGGGCTTGGACGCTGAACGGTTGGTCTTTTTGTTGGAAATGCATGGCGTGATGGTGGCGACGGGTAGTGCCTGTGCCGCCAACTCCGGTACGCGTTCGCATGTGCTATCGGCTATTGGTTTGAGCGACTCAGATATTGATGGTAGTTTGCGCATCACCCTTGGAAGGTTAAATGATGAAGCAGCGGTTATCCGAGCGGCCGAACTGATCATCCAATCAGTGCGAAAAGAGCAGGAGAGAATGCGATGATTCATCGATTGATTGGATTGGCTGTTGTTGTGGTGGTGATTATCATTGGTTTGACAATGTATCTAGCGCCAGACGATTTGGCAAAGTGTCCTAGCCCTGGCTCTGGTGAGTGTGCGACGGCTGATGCCATCGTAGCGGTTTCTGGTGGCGATACTGATGCACGAACTGACGAAGCGATTCGTTTATATAAGCAGAAATGGTCGTCATTACTCATCATGTCGGGTGCGGCGGCTGATAAGACGGGCTTGTCCAATGCTGAGGCTATGAAGCGTCGTGCATTGTTGCAGGGTGTGCCAGATAAAAATATCATCATCGAAGATCATTCTGAGACGACAAAACAGAATGCAGTTGAAGTAAAATCAGTCATCACTGCTCGCAAGATGAAGCGCATCATTTTGGTGACTAGTGGTTATCATATGCAGCGAGCTCGGTCTGAGTTTGCGGCGCAGGTGCCTGGGGTGGAAGTGCTGTCACACCCAGTCAGTCGTGATAAGCATTGGGGTGATCTCTGGTGGCTAACGCCGTGGGGCTGGTGGCTGGCAGTTGGTGAATTGATCAAAATTGGCTTGTTTACCATCGGAGGAACACGCTGATGGCTCGGGTGTTCGTCGGTATGTCGGGTGGCGTTGATTCGTCAGTGGCGGCAGCGCTACTAGTCGAGCAAGGCCACGAGGTGACTGGCGTGTATATGAAAAACTGGTCGGAAGATTTGCCGGGCATGCACTGTCCATGGGCTGAGGATGTGGCTGATGCCAAGCGCGTGGCGGTGGGGCTGGGGATCGATTTTCAGGTGTTCGATTTTCAAAAAGAGTACAAGCAAAATGTCGTTGACTATATGATCCGCGAATACCAAGCGGGTCGCACACCAAACCCTGATGTGATGTGCAATCAAGAGGTGAAGTTTAAGTTGTTTTTGGAGGCGTCGTTGGCGGCGGGTGCGGAGTATATTGCGACGGGGCATTATGCCAGGACGAGCGAGGGGCGTTTGTTCCGGGCGCACGATGACAACAAAGACCAAACCTATTTCCTCTACCGGGTGACGTTGGAGGCACTCGCAAAGACCATGTTCCCGCTGGGTGATTTTACTAAGGCTGAGGTGCGCCAGATGGCTAAGGAGCGGGGTTTATGGACGGCAAGTAAAAAGGAATCGATGGGTATTTGCTTTGTTGGGCAGGTGGGGATTCGTGAGTTTTTGTCAGAATATGTCGAGACGAGTCCGGGCGACATCATCGATCAACAAACAGGTGTAGTTGTTGGCAGACACGACGGCGCAATATTTTATACGCTGGGGCAGCGGCATGGGTTGGATATCGGTGGTGGCTTGCCGTATTATGTCGTCGGTAAAGACATGGCAAAGAACGAAGTTTACGTATCGCGCTCAATTGATAATCAAAATCTCTGGCGGAAAGAACTGACACTGGCTGATATTCACTGGATTGGTGAACCACCAAAAGACGGCGCCTATCAGGTTCGGGTGCGACACCGGGCGCCGTTGATTGATGCGGAAGTTGCGCACATGAACGACGCTGGCGAGAAAGTGGCAGTGAAGCTGGTTGAGCCGCAGCGTGCCGTCGCGCCAGGTCAATCAGCTGTGATATATAATGTCGAGGAATGCTTGGGCGGTGGGATTATCCAAACAGATTGACGCATGCAGTAAAATAGTGTACACTGGTACAGAATAAGAATTAACCTAAGAGTGTAAGAGAAGGAATAAGATAAGTATATGTTAGCAATTCGTTTGCAACGTTTGGGTCGCAAGGGCTACCCAGTCTACCGTCTAGCTGTACAGGAAGCGCAGCGCCACCCATCAAGCGGTCGCGTTGTCGCCTATGTTGGTAGCTACAATCCACACACAAAAGTAGCAAATATTCAGGTTGAATTGGCACAAAAATATTTGGACAATGGTGCTCAGCCAACACCACGTGTTGTTAAGTTGTTGAAAGAAGCTGGTGTCACATTGCCAAAATGGGTTAAAGAACCAGCTGCTGACAAGCACAAAGCCATCCGTAACCCAGAAAAATTGCGCAAAAACCAGCCAAAAGAAGAAGCTCCAGAAGAGCCAGTAGAAGAATCCGCTGAATAATCATATGAGCTATTTGAAATCGCCTCGCTTTGGGGCGATTTTATATTGTGCTATAATTAACAGATATGAAAGCTCAAGATATCCGCAAAAAATACCTCGATTTTTATAAGAGCAATGGTCACGCTGTTGTCAATCGAGCGCCGCTGGTGTTGCACAACGACCCAACTACGCTATTTACTGGTTCTGGTATGCAGCCGATGATTAGTTATTTGTTGGGCGAGGCCAAGCACCCTGAGGGCAATCGTATCGTTGACAGCCAGACATGTTTGCGCGCCCAAGATATCGATGACATTGGTGACAACCGTCACACGACGTTTTTTGAGATGCTCGGTAACTGGAGCTTGGGTGATTATTTCAAACAAGAGCAGATCAATTGGATGTGGCAATTCTTGTCCGAAGAGGTTGGGCTGGATATGAATCGTGTTTACGTCACCTGTTACATCGGTGATGAGCGCTATAATATCCCGAAAGACACTGAGGCAGCGGAAATCTGGGCGGAACTATACGAAAAAGCAGGCCTGAGCAGCGGTCAGGCCGATATCGGCTCAGAAGAAGCTGGTTATGCGCGCGGCATTAAACCAGGTGAGCGGATTTTTTACTATGATGGCAGCAAAAACTGGTGGAGTCGCAATGGCGGGCCGGAAACTACGCCAATTGGGGATCCATGCGGGCCGGATAGCGAAATGTTTTATGAGTTTACCTCAGTTGAGCATGATAAAAGTTTTGGCGAGCATTGCCATCCAAACTGTGATTGTGGTCGCTTTATGGAAATTGGCAACAATGTCTTTATGGCCTACAAAAAGGTGGCCGATGGCGTGTTTGAGCCATTAGAAAAACCAAATATCGACCATGGTTCGGGTTTGGAGCGTATCGCGGCGGCGGCTATCGATGATCCAGACGTTTTCAAGATTAGCTTGATGTGGCCGATCATTGAAAAATTACAAGACCTGAGCGGCAAACAGTACGAAGAGCATACTGAGGCTATGCGGGTGATCGCTGACCATTTGCGAGCGGCGACGTTTCTGGCGGTTGATGGCTGTGTGCCGAGCAACAAGGAGCAAGGCTATGTGATGCGTCGTTTGCTGCGCCGGGCGATTCGTTTTGCGCACGAATTGGGCATTCAGGATGCATTTTTCGAGGAAATTGTGCCGGTCATCGCTGATTTGTATATTCAGGATTTCCCAGAGGTGGCCAAACAGCGCGATAAGATCATCATCACGCTGATGAAGGAAGAAAAAGCCTTTGCCCGCACGTTACTTAAGGGTACGAAGCATTTGTTGAGCTTTATTGCCGACGGATTGACGGGTCAAGAAATATTCACTATGCATGATACGTATGGCTTCCCATATGAACTGAGTGTCGAGATTGCCAAGCGTCATCATATTCAGCTCGCGGCAGATTGGAAGGCGGAATTTGATGCCTGTATGGCGGAGCAGCGTAAGCGTTCTCAAACTGCTGCCAAAGGTACATTTAAAGGTGGGCTGGAAGGCCAGACTATGGCACACTGCCGACTGCATACAGCGAATCATCTGATGTATGCAGCACTGAGACGAGTATTGGGCGACCACGTTATGCAGCGCGGCAGCAATATTACTGCTGAACGTCTGCGGTTTGACTTTAATAATGATACCAAGGTTACGCGTGAACAGCTGGATGAGGTGGAGAGACTAGTTAACACTTGGATTGATGCTGACTTACCTGTTAGCTATACTGAATACCCAACCGAGGAAGCTTTCAACATGGGCGCGGTTGGTGCCTTTGGTGACCGCTACGGCGATACTGTCAAGGTTTATCAGATGGGGGAGGGTGACCAGCGAGTCAGCTTCGAAATTTGCGGCGGCCCACACGTGGATCACACTGGTCAGTTAGCACAAGATGATGACGGCACACCAAACGGTAAACGATTTAAGATAATCAAAGAAGAATCCAGCTCTGCCGGTGTGCGACGCGTAAAAGCCGTACTAAAATAGGCTATAAAGTTTGCTCAAAAAGCATCAGCAGTATATAATTTAGGGTATGGTACTAAAAGACTTGCTCAAAAAAACCGACAAAGAAGAACGAGATCTACTAGTTAGTCTAGATATTGGTACAGAAGCTGTTAAGGCTTTGATCGCTGAAGTGCGAAATGATGCCATCGAAGTGATTGGTGTTGGTCGCAAGCAGCAAGAATTGGGTGATATGCACTCTGGAGCGATCGCCGACATATCTGGTGTGGTTGCCAACTGTGAAGCAGCCCTGGCCGAAGCTGAGGAAAAGGCAGGCGTCCAAGCGCGACGCGTCGTGATTGGCATCGCTGGAGAATTGGTCAAAGGTATGACGAACACCATCCGCTATCGTCGTCCGCAGCCAGAACGAGCGTTGGACGTTGCCGAGATGGAATTTATCATCGAAAAAGTTCAGGAGCGAGCACAAGGCAAAGCTCAAGCACAGATCGCGCTGGAAACTGGCAATGAAGACGTCGAAGTGAAATTGGTCAACTCGGCCCTGGTGAGCTTGCACATTGATGGCTATAAGGTGTCAAATCCAATCGGTTTTCAGGGCAAAGACGTGGCAGTGCAGATCTATACGGCGTTTGCGCCAATGGTGCATATCGGTGCGCTGGAAAAGGTGGCTGATGAGTTGGCGTTAGAGCTGATAGCGGTAGCGGCTGAGCCATTTGCGGTCAGTAGAAGCGTGCTGGGAACAGACGCCAATAGTTCATTCACTGCAATTTTAGCAGACGTTGGTGGTGGAACGACCGACATTGCCGTGGTCAATGACGGTGGCGTGGAAGGCACCAGGATGTTTGGCATCGGTGGTCGCAGTTTCACTAGAACAATTGCCACGGAGCTTGATCTCAGTTATAAAGATGCTGAAAAATTAAAACTCAATCTTGGTCATGAGTACGTTAAGCCGTCGGTCAAGAAGCGGCTTGATAGTGCGATTGATAAGACGCTTGACGTGTGGCTATCTGGAGTAGAATTGGCGTTAAGCGAATTTGATAGTGTTGATCATTTGCCAAATAGGATTTTACTGTGTGGTGGAGGCGCCAGCTTAGAAAAATTGGTTGACGCCCTGGGGAGTGAACCATGGTACAAAGAGCTGCCATTCACGAAAAAACCAGTGGTGCAGCGCATCAAACCGTCCGAGGTGGTTGGTATTACTGATACAACAGGTGATATCACCGACCATACATTTGTAACTGCCATGGGTTTGCTGCGCGTAGGATATGATACAATGGTAAGTGGCCAAGATGCTAATGGCTTAATGGATAAAATTAATCGATTACTTAAAATATAAATGAACAAAGACGTTATCTATATCGATGTTGAAGACGATATCACCAACATCGTCAGCAAGATAAAAGATTCAAAGGCGCGTATCGTTGCATTGGTGCCTCCTAAACGGGTTGGTATATTGCAGAGCGCGGTCAATATGAGATTGTTAAATCGTGCGGCGGAGAATGCCGAGAAGCGAATCGTGTTGATTACCAGTGACCAGGCGCTCAGTGGTTTGGCAGCCGCAGCCCGTATCCCAGTGGCCAAGACATTGCAGTCTCGCCCAGAGATTGCGGAAATTCCAGCCATCGATGTTGATGATGGCGATGATGTGATTGACGGTAGTGAGATACCGGTCGGTGAATTGGCTGATAAGGCGATGCCAAAAGCACGAAATAAGGCTGATGATGCTATCGATGCAGCTATAGCCGAGGATGAAAAGCCAACAAAGCCAGCAAAACCTGCTAAGCCAGCAGGCAAAGGTAAGCCAAAAGTCCCAGATTTTAATGTTTTCCGCAAAAAATTAGTCTTGATTGGCGGCGGCATCGTTCTATTTGTTCTGTTCATGGTTTGGGCGATTTGGTTTGCACCACATGCTACAGTGGTGATCACAGCCAAAACGACTACATCTACCGTTGATAAATCAGTCACATTAAAGCAAGATGGCAAAGTTGATACTGCTAACAACACCATCAAGTCATTGCGTCAAGAACAAAAGAAAGAGATCTCTGTTGATTTCACTCCTACGGGCAAGAAAAAGGTTGGTGAAAAAGCCAGCGGTAGCATGAAGCTAGTTCGAACATCAGTGTCAAGTTTGACGATCACTATCCCAGCTGGAACGTCATTCTCTTCTGGTGATTACACCTTTGTTAGTACTGAGCCAGCTACCTTGTCTGGCACGTCAATTGGTCCTGGCGGCGTCATCCAGTCTTCGGCTACTGTGCAGGTGCAAGCAACTCAAGTCGGCAGTGAATACAACCTATCCTCACGCAGCTATTCGTCGAACGTCAGTGGTTTTTCGGCAGTAGGCTCTTCTATGAACGGCGGCTCAAGTCGTGAAG
>ERZ773003.1968-NODE-1968-length-10862-cov-2.609235_pt1 | contig 10862 bp, 8 predicted proteins | sample MGYA00580668_ERZ773003 | MGnify/ENA primary metagenome ERZ773003 (study PRJEB29015, sample SAMEA2738002) | human oral metagenome | biome: human oral; feature: human-associated habitat; material: dental | place: China | collected 2126 ... | reverse complement strand
AAATTCGTCCAGTGTTAGCACTTCAAAAAGCTCCCAATAAGCGTCTAAGTTTTCCTTGATGCGGTTCAAAATGGCCAGCTTGCGTTTTTCATCTGGCACAATCCAAACCACTAGAGGAAATATGTTATTTTCTCGTTGCTCGATACCAGTGTTGAAGTAGGCGATGTATTGCTTACATTTCGAAATCACTCTGCCGAGGTGTTCCGTGGCATTGTCCGCCTCGAAAAAGTAGGTGTCCTCGAAATTCTCAATAGTTACTCTCGCAAATGCATCAGGTTTGAGCGTGAAATGTGAAAACAAGGTCGCAAAACTTCGCCAACATTTAGGTTCAAAGAAAAAGGTTTCAAGCAGAATTTTGCCATCCAAGTGAAGTGCGGTCAGTTCCACGAATAACTGCGTCACAAATAGCTGATGCTTGAGGTGGTTTTGGCTTGGTTCATAACGATTTTTCAGCTTGAGCTTGACGCTTGGTTCAACTTCTCGAAGCTCTTTAATCCCTTTATGCGTGATATGCCAAACATAGGAACCGCTCCCAGCTCGCACGCCACCAATTCGTCGATTAAGATGGTGGATAAGTCCAAGATTCGTCAATTTCTTAGTTAGAAGATTGGCTCGCCTCGTGGCGGTTTTGGGTTTATTTTCCCTGAAATAGAGCTCCACTAATTGCTTAGTTGTGGCATAGCGACAGCGGTTGAGTAAGCTCAGCACCTCATAATCTCGTTTAGTTAATCTCATCTGTCGCCTCCTTTTTTCGTCTTCCAATTCTTGAAGCTTGTTTCTTGGTTGTTTCGAAAGAAATGTCTTCATTTAAGTCAGACCCATATCTTTTGAAGCTTTCGCCATAAATCTCATCTTTCTGTCGAAAGGCTGGGGGTGTAGGTAAGGTTTTGGCAGATAACCATTTGAAGGTGTTTTTCACGATTGACACTCTGGCATAAACCTGAAACGGAGGCAGTTTGTAGAAATCTTCTGCGGAGAGTTCAGGCACAAGTCCAGCCATTTCCTTTGCCTCGTCCATTGATAGCCCAAAAATAATCTGGTTGTGGCAGTTGGCGTAAATGGCGTGGCGGAGTTGTTTAGGTAACTGTTTCGAAAACTGATTTACCAAAATATAGCCAACGCCAAGGCTTCGAGACATGGATAATGCATCGTCTAATGGAACAGGGAGCTTCAGATAATCTGTCACTTCGTCAATATAGATGAAAACTGGCTTTCGGACGGTTTCCTTAGCTCTGAGAAGCGTTAGTTGATACAAGCAGCCCAGTAGGATAGCTCCAATGAATTTGGCATTTTCTGCCCCTATTAAACCTTTATTAAGTGGTATAAGTAAAATCCGTGACTTGTCAAAAATATCTTTCAGGGAGAAGTTGCCTGAAGATTTGCCGAGAATAGCTCTTAGGGCTGGACGAAGCAAAATCCCTCGAAACTTATTGAGGACAGGCGAAATCATGGTTTGGCGAGCAGAGTCGCTTAAAGTATCATAACCTTGCCAAAAATCCAGCAAGAATGGGTCTGAAATACTCTTCAAAAGTTCGTGCCGAAAGGCTTTGTTAGTTAAGAGATTCGGTAAGTCAAGGAGTATCGAGCCGTCCACTTTTGCCAAAGTATGAAGGCTGTGGCTAAGAATATCCTGCGTGTAAACTCCCCAAGACTCTTCGAAAATCTCCTGAAAAACACCGAGAAGCATATCTGCCACCAACTCGGCTGGCACGCCGAATCTGACCAAATCAAATGAGTTTATCGAAACTGCTTGTCCAGTTTGGCTTGGGTCTAAAATGACCACGTTCTTGTCTCGCTCTTTAGGTAGTCTTTCTAAAATATCCGAGACCAGTGTCGCCTTTGGGTCGATAACCACAGCGGAGCGGTTTTCTCGTGCGTCGGCTAAAATCAGGTTAAGTATGGCGGTGGATTTTCCACTTCCAGTTCCACCCAAAAGCCACGTATGAGACAAAGCTTCTTTGGTTGGAATACCGATAAATCTCGGAGATTTTTCTAAGCTGTAACCAAAGAGACGTTTGGTGTTTTGCGAAAAGCCGATTGGTGGTAAAATAGTTTTGGGCGACAAGGATGAAACGCCTGCGTATTGAGCGTCGCCAGCTGGTAGACAAAAGAGGCTGGCGAGTTCAATGCTTGAAAGAATCGTCTGGAAGTGCCACGGCAGATGCCCGTGGTTTAGTTTTTCTATCGAAGTTGGTTTGGCAGAAAATCTTGCTCCAGCACGCTCTAAAATCCGAAGTGAAGCCAAAACACTTTTCAAAATTTGAATTTCTCGTGCTTTATTGCCAGCTCGAATACCAAGACGTAAGCTAACCTGAAACTGACTATAATGAAGTTTTTCTCGTATCAAAGCCTTACTATCCGACGAAAGTGGTGGAATATTGCCAGTCACTTTTTGCCAAATAGTGGCGTCTGGATTACCGAGGTCTTTGAGAATTGGCTTGGGTGAGGAAGATTTGCCAATAACTAACTGAAGAACAATTTCTTCATTTCTTTTTAGTGTGCCAGTTTGTGATAAGAAACATCGAATCACGTTTTCTGTCTCTTTAGTTTTAAGGGCATAGTGGTGCTTCGAAAGAGTGACGTCATAGGTGGAAGTGACTTTACTTCGTTTGGTTTTTTCGAAACGAACGGTGTTGTGCGAAGCCATCATCTCGGTTAAAAATGGCATATCCAGTGGGTCAGCTCCGATAAGGTATTTGGCTTTTTCTTGTATTAAACGAATTTCCCAAATAAAGGGCTGCCGACGAGAATAGCCGTTGAGTTGCATCGTGAAGTTACAGACAGACTCAAATTTGAAAGGTCTCGTCCAGTCCATACTTTGCCATGATAAGTGCGTTTGTCTTTTCATACTACCTCCAATCTTGATGATGTTTGATGAAAATAATGGTAATGTAAAATCCCAAGGCAAGCAATGAGCCAACTACAAGCTCTAACCAAATATCCGCAAGCAGTTTGACAGCATAGTTGATTAATATCGCTAAAAGACAGGAGCCGATAATGTAGCTTGTTAGTTTTTTCATTCATCTTGTCCTGCCTTTCGAAAATCTCGAGCATTTTTCGAATACTCTGGCACTGGGTAGTTGGGAATCATAACGTCGCTTTTGATTTCATTTCCCCAAACACTCCAGTTTTTATCTGACGGCACAGAACGCCGAGCGAAAAGCTCCAAGTAGTCTCCGTCTGAACAGCGTTCAATGATGGCGTATTGTTCTTCAGGTTTATGCGAATGATCTTGGACTGGAAACATACCCCAGTTCATTTGCCCTTTAAACTTGATGGGAGCTTTACCTCGTGTCGCAAAAATGACTTGTTCGGTGCAGTTTCGAAGGTAATTACCGAGACCAAGCCGAGGTTTCACCCAAGTAAAAATGGATTTTGGCTCGAAGCCCCAAGCTCGCGCAACGTCGAAAGATTGTTCAAGGACGGCTGGATATGTCCAGAGCCATAGATGGGCATCGTCTTCGGCGAGGTCGGCAACTGGTATTTTTTTGATGTCTTCCACGGTCATCAATTTATAGTGCTTGATAGCTCCGTGAGTTCCTTTTTGAGCTACGTCCCAAGGTGGGTCGGCAAGAATAGTCTTGAACTTTTTCGGGGAGTGTTGATTGATAGTATGTTGATGTTTTGTCATTTTGAAATCCTTTCTGTCTGGTGTGACGCTCTGACTTTACCTTAAATCTTGCCAAAATCAAACCATAAGCAAAAACAGCTTTCAGAGCGATGCGAAAGTCAAGAACAGAGGTCAGGCGGAGCTTTTCCGCCTGACTTGTTCGCTGTTGTGAGAAATATAACAAACTGTCTTAAAAGTTCCTTCTTTCGTGGTTGAGGGTTTCTAATAGATTCTTCTGAGCCACCAGAAAATCCTCGTTGATAGCTTGGCGAGTTTCGAGAAATTCTACCAAAGCAAGTTCTTCTTCGGTAAAAAGCTCTGAAGTCTCAGCCTTTGGCTTTTCTTCCTCTTCATCATCTAAGGCAACGAGAGTCATCCCTAGAACACACAGAGCCGAAAGCGCCATAAGGGCAATTAAATTCCAGTCCATAGAAGCCTCCTACTTGAAACGACGAGCCGAAGCGTAAGTGAATGTCTTGATAATAAAGTCCACTCGCTCCTGAGCTTGAGGATTATGAGCTAATATCTGAACTTCCAACTCCGAAAGCGTGGTAACTTTATTCAAGATATCTTGAGCCAAGATTTCGTTCGCTTGAATAACTGCCATATCTTGGTTGAGTTGGCGAGCGATTGCCATTTTCTGCGGACTAAGGGCGGAGGCCCGTAAAACTTCAGGTGTTTGCGATTTTTGTGGTAGATGTGACATGATTGGTCTCCTTTTGATATAATTGGGTTAGCTAACTTGATTACAGTATATCAAGTTTGAAAGTCTAAATTTTGCCAAAGTTTTGCGATTTTATTGCGAAAAAAGGAGAGCGTTCATGTTTACACTTCAAAATTTACTTCACTTGCTAGAAAAAGAAAAACGTGGCTGGAAAAATCCAACCACGATGACAAAAGCTATTTTGATGGCACTTATCGACTTCAATTATCAAAGTGATATTGCTTCGAAAATATTTTCTGGTGTTAATCAGGGGAGGAATATCTTTTTTGAAATAGAGGACGTGATTTCTGATGAGGGGTTCGAAGCATATCTTTCTGGCGCTGAATCAAGACTTCGCAGCCAAAACTTTCGTGAAGGCAATTTTGACACCCAGAAGATGATTGAGATGACTTACCAACTCCTGAAAGAATCTACTAATTTGAGTCAAGATATTTACCAAGGCTTGCTTCATTCTTATGCAAAAAATAAAGAGAAACGACCGTATTTGTTCTTAGTGGAATGCTTTTACTATGCCTTAGCTTGTCGTCACAATAATACTGTGAACTATAAAACCGCAAATATTTTTGAAGTTAAATATCCTCAAGCCTTGCCAGCTTGGGATAGAGATTTAGATGGCACCTTACTTGAAGAAACTCTTTCGCCTAAATTTTGGGCAACCATTGAGCAGATGACCGTCAAAGAAATTGCCGTTTTCAAAACCGTGGCAAAGTTGGTGATTATCGATGAAGATGAGGAATATTACCTTTACGCCCCTATTACTGATGCAGAAATTCAACTTTATAAAAAGTTTGGTGTCGGCAATGCGGAATTTCTTTTAATGAAGGAGTTTGGGCTTATCAATATTGGAGCAAGGGTAGCTAACCCCGTTTCAGTTGAGGAGGAGCTAGCTGGTTTCCAAAATGATAATCTTGTTTTTGCGTTCAAAACAGCTAGGGGACCATTTGATATTACTTATAGGAGTTATAAGTTTACAACCGTTGGCTTGAAACTTTTGGACATTTTAGAGATTGAAACGGATAATACTTTCTTTGAGCAGTTAGCTAAACTTTTTGTTCAACAACATACCCATTTGCCGATTGATTTCTACCTCGCTCCAGTTGAAGTTATGGAGGATGCGGAAAGTATGGAGGAGTTGGAAGGATATCAGTTGAAATAAATAAAAAATGTGCCCCAGCCAATTTGGCTGAGGCATTACTAGTCCTCCCACTCCTTTACGAAATAAACTTCCGTACACAAAACTTCAAGTAAATTTTGGCAAAATTCTTTTTCAGTTTGACTATCAATAACTGATTGGAGCTTTGCTGTAAATTCTTCAATTGTGGTGTTAATTTCATAAACTTCAGTGTGTTTGATGAACTGATCGAAACTCGTTACCACAAAACCCATAACGCCGTTTTTAACGGTTAAATTATTAATAAAGGCTGGTAGGCTGATGGCTGGCAGATACGCCCCAAGTTCGGTGCAATCCCACTCTGGTATTTCCGGTATCAATCCCCAAAAGGTTTTTTGGCGGATTTTATTGCCAAGTTTAACTAATTCTTGTTTAACGTTATAGTCGTTCACAATTTCCTTATCTGTTAATTTGTTAATACTCGACAAGGATAACTCTCTTTATTAAGGAAGTCCAGTCTATTTCGATGTAATATTTACAATCTGAAAATGGACTTCAAAATTAGAATTGAAAGAGTGTTTTAACATTCCAAAATACGATACATGGTCAGGAAATGGGTGTATATAAGATGAATTATCAAAGGCGGTGTATTTGATAATTAAATTGTTATTGATAGGCTATCTTCTAAGATAATTGACGCTTTTGAGTTTGAGTTGATAAAACTTGAAAAGATAGTGGTGACCGTCTTATTCAAGAATTTTGAGTGTGTAACTCTGGTTTACTATTTGAATTTATTTAATTCTTTCTAATGATAAAGTGCCTCGACCACCCCTGAAAATTACCCTAAATAGATAATAAGTCGCCTGACGAAATACACAAGAAACGGCGACACTCCGCCGACCAAATCTGACCCGAAGCGAATGGCGATGCGAACATAGAAAGCAAGCAGAAACAGTTAGAATTCCTAGCTGTTTTAGTGTATTATCCTACTTTTCAAGCAAGACTTTCACTTCATCTGGAGTTTTAAACTGACAAGCGCATCTCAGAACTTTATCGTTACTCGAATCTTGAAACATTTCAAAGTTTTTTCTCCTCGACTTGTTTCCGATCTAACTTAAAATTATTAAAACAAGGTAGCTTGCTTCTATCTCCAGTTTTTTGAATAAAGTGGGAGTTGGTAAGTAACAAGAAGATTGTGATAACCGACTCAAGATATGCTATAATAGAAGCAGAAAAATTCAATAAACCCGAAGGGTACCCTTCCTTTATTATATTCATAATAAAGGAATACCATCAGCCCTTCAACAATTTTCAGCTGAAAGGTAGACCTAAAAATGAAGCAAGACTTAGAGCGACTTCTAGTACAAAATGACGCCTTTATGGTGGAAGGCGCACTCAATAAAAATAAACTGGCAGAGCTGGCACGACAGTATAATCCTGAACTCCTAAATATTTTGATGAGTGATGAGGAAATCTCTAATCATTTCTTTTCAACACTCGAAACTGGTGTCCTCGTCTTTAAGAAAGATGTCTTTTTGCAGTTTTTGAACAATAAAGAATTTCTCCCAGACAGCTTTACCGCATATAAAACTAAAATTGGCTTAGCAACAGGTGAGAAGTACCTCTCTGAAAACAATGATGTTGTATTGAATTTTCCATACAAAGATTGCATACTTGAGGGTGGACAGACTAAGGATGATGCCAAGCGTCAGGAAATATTCTTTAACGAAACGCTTGCGCCGACGGGAATCAATCGTCTTTTGGATGATAAGGTCTTGACCAACTTCAAACGGTATGACGAAACTGGCGAGCATGAAGTGGAAGAACTCACAGATACGGATAATCTCATCATCAAGGGGAATAATCTTATTGCTCTGCATAGTTTGAAAAAGCGTTTTGCTGGGAAAGTCAAGCTGATTTATATTGACCCACCGTATAATACTGGAAGTGATGGGTTTAATTATAATGATACGTTCAATCATTCAACTTGGCTAACCTTTATGAGAAACAGATTTGAAATTTCAAAAGAATTACTTTCTGAATACGGTACAATTTTTGTTAGTTTAGATGATAAAGAGGCTCATTACTGTAAAATATTGATGGATGAAATATTTGGAAGAGAGAACTTTATAGCTGATATTTGTCACAAATCTCGTGCCTCTGTTTCTAATGATAAAATCATATCATCAAGCCATAATCATTTATTATTCTACGCAAAGAATGAAAGAAAAATTTTCAGTATTCAAAAAGAATATGGTATAAGTAAAGACCTATCTACCTTCAAAGATAAAGACGAATTTGGGTACTATAAGTTGGTTCCAGTTGATGGTCCTGGAGGTGCTGCAAAAGGAAATCCATTCTATGAATTTCTGGGTATCGAGAAATACTGGAGATTTTCTAAAGATAGAATGCAGGAGATGTATGAAGACGGGCTAATTGTAAAAAAAGGTAAGAGTTTATATCAAAAATATTATAAAACAAAAGCAGAACAAGGTAGGCAAACTATTACTACTTGGTGGGATGAAGGATATTTAACTTCGAGCGCATCAAGTGAACTAAGAAAAACGATAGAAAGCACATTTAGTAATCCCAAAAATGAAAGTCTACTAGAACTAATTTTAGAATTTGCGAGCCAAGAAAATGATATTATTCTCGACTTCTTTATGGGTTCAGCAACCACACAAGCCGTCGCCCACAAAATGAACCGTCAGTACATTGGTATTGAACAAATGGACTACATTGAGACCGTGTCCGTTAAACGTTTGGAAAAAGTGATTGAGGGCGAACAAGGTGGTATTTCAAAATCTGTCGACTGGCAGGGTGGAGGTTCGTTTGTCTACTGCGAACTCAAAAATGACGTTCAGGATTTCAAAAATGAAATTCTTGAGGCGACAACAAAAGAAAAACTGCTTGAAGTCTTTGAACTTGCGAAAAAATCATCATTCCTTTCCTACCGCATTGACCCTAAAAAGTTGAAAAAGAATGAATTTGAAAAGCTCTCTTTGCCAGAACAAAAGCAACTTTTGTCTGAAATCATTGATAACAATAACCTCTATGTGAACTATTCTGATATTGATGATAGTGATTATGGGATTTCTGAAGAGGATAAAAAGTTGAATCACGCTTTCTACGGAAAGGAAAAGTAAGTCATGCCATTTATCTATGAAACTTATGATACGGTTAGTCGGTCTGGCTTTAAGGATTTCAAAGAGTATTTACCAGATTACATTACTAAAAATCTGAAACACTCTTTGCGTCCTTATCAAGAGGAAGCTATTGGACGATATTTATACTATAAAACAGATGAAAATCGTGCGATTCCAGAGCAAGTCCTCTACAACATGGCGACTGGTTCTGGGAAGACGCTTTTGATGGCGGCGGTTATCTTGGAAAAGTACCAGCAAGGCGAGCGAAACTTCATCTTTTTTGTCAATAACGACAATATTCTTACCAAAACTAAGGCTAATTTCTTGGAAAGTGCTTCTAATAAATACCTCTTTGCAGATAAGATTATCATGAACGGGCAAATTGTGACCGTGCGTGAAGTGACAGATTTTTCAGATAGTCGTGAAGATAGTATCAATATCGTTTTCACCACTATCCAGAAACTCCACCAAGATCTCAACACGCCACGAGAAAACCGTCTGTCTTATGAGCAATTCAAGGATATTTCTGTTGTCATGTTGGCGGATGAAGCCCATCACTTGAACGCTGGACTGGATACAAACGAGAAAAAAGACAACACCAGCTGGACGTCTACCATTGAAGCTATCCAGAAAACCGCTAAAAAATCCAGTATTTTTGAGTTTACGGCAACGATTGACCTAAAAACTCCAACCTTAGCTCAAAAGTACGAAAAATCCTTACTTTTCAAATATGATTTGAAGGAATTTCGACTGGATAAATATTCAAAAGATGTTCTCTTTCATCTGGTGGATGGCGAAGTCAATAATCGTATGTTGCAGGCTATTATCATCAGCCAATACCGCAAGAAAATAGCACTAAAAAATGGCATAAATCTGAAACCTTTGGTTATGTTCAAATCGCAGAAGATTGCTGAGAGCCAAGAAAACTTAGATGCTTTTTTAAGCTTGCTCGAAAATCTTACTCCATCAGATATTCAAGCACAACGTGAACTCGTTTTAGAAATGGATGAAAAATCTAGTATCTTAAAAAAAGCGTTTGCTTACTTCGAGACAGTTAGTATTTCTAATGCTGACTTGATTGCAGAGCTTCAGGAAGATTTTAGAAAAGAGCGCCTGCTATTAGTGGACGGAAAAAATAAGAACAAAGACAGCCTCACTCTCCTCAATACTTTGGAACAACCGACAAATGAAATCCGTGCGATTTTTGCCGTGGATATGCTTAATGAAGGCTGGGACGTTCTCAATCTTTTCGATATTGTCCGACTTTATGACACCCGTGATGGTAAGACCACAAAAAACGGATTTGTCGCAGGAAAAACCACCAACACCGAGAAGCAGTTGATTGGCCGTGGTGCTCGTTATTATCCTTTTGTGTTTGGAGATAATTTTGATGAAAAATACACTCGAAAGTTTGATGAGAATGAAAACAACGAACTTCGAGTGATTGAACAACTTCATTATCATTCTGCGAACAACCCTCGCTATATTTCAGAACTCAAGCAAGTCTTGCGTGAATCTGGGATTTATGATGACCAAAATCTGGAAGAACGTGAGCTCAAGCTCAAGGAGTCTTTCAAGAAAACTCGAACCTACACAGATGGCGTTGTTTGGATGAATAAACGCCTCTCTTATGAGCAACTACTTGAACAACGTCAAGGAAGTCTGTTTGATACGAATTTCATTCCCAAATCTTTCGAAGTCAAACTCCCAACCCACGGTGTGCGAGATATTGAGGCATTTGATGAAGGAAATTATGTTTCGGATCCATTAGAGGCGATTACCTTCAAATTTGGCAAAGTTATCAGCAACAATATTGTCAGAACGGCTATCAATCGCAATAAAAAGTTCTCGTTCGATAATCTACAGAAAGCTTTCGTAGGATTGCCAAATGTTGCTGGATTTATCAATATGCTTTCAGATATTGATATGCGAGTGGAGTCTCAGTACAAACTAGTGAATGATTTAACTCCAGACGACAAACTTTATATTACTGAAAAACTTCTCCATCACATTGAAAAAGATTTGATTGCGACCGAGGAACGCTTCTTTGGTTCTGAAAAATTTGAACAGTATAAGATCAAAGACTTGTTCGCAGATACTATCCTGCGTAAATACACCATTCAATCTGGTAGTGATAAAGAAATGGGACTATCGCAAAAAGATCCGAATAATAGGATTTATGTCAATTTAGATGCGCTAGATTGGTATGCTTATGATGACAATTATGGGACGAATGAAGAAAAATACCTAATTAAGGCTCTCCAAGATGTC
>ERZ773003.1966-NODE-1966-length-10877-cov-2.600906_pt1 | contig 10877 bp, 5 predicted proteins | sample MGYA00580668_ERZ773003 | MGnify/ENA primary metagenome ERZ773003 (study PRJEB29015, sample SAMEA2738002) | human oral metagenome | biome: human oral; feature: human-associated habitat; material: dental | place: China | collected 2126 ... | reverse complement strand
CGACGGAAAAAGATCTGGCCGAATATACGGGCATGACGGGGGAAGAACTGCAGAGTGAATTGACCGCTCTGTCCGATGCGGGAAAATTGCTGCATACTTCTCTCGGCTATATCCATACGGACGTGTATAAGAAGATAAAGGGGCAGGCCGTTCAGATCCTCCTGTCATATCATCAGAAATTCCCGTTGCGGGCAGGCATGTCTCCGGAAGAATTCCGCTCCCGCCTGCGGCAAAAAAGCGGGGAAAAGACTGTTTCGGATAAGGAAATTTCGGCGCTCATTAAACTGCTGTTGTCAGACGGCGCCTGCAAGGAAGAGGGGAGCCTCATTGCGGCCGCGAGTTTTACCGTGAAATTCAATGAAAAGCAGACGGCATTACGCAAAAAAATAGAAGAAACAGTGCTGAAAAGCGGATACACGCCTGTTAAAAAAGCGGAATTCTACAGCCTTGATCAAGAAGCTGAAGGGGTCGTGGAAGCCCTGTGCGGCAGCTCGTTTGTACAGCTTACACCCGAATATGTCATTTCCGGGGAATATTTTAATAAAGCCGTTCAGACTATACATGACTATATCCGCGAACACGGACGGATGGCTCGGGGCGATTTTCGCGATATACCCGATTCGAGCCGTAAATCGTCAATGCTTATTCTCGAGTATGCCGATTCGCTCGATATCACAAGGCGTGTGGAAAATTACCGTGTTCTCGGCTCCTATTGGAACCGTCAGCAATAACCCGTATTCAGCATAGTATGTCGGTTCCTGCAAGCACAATACTACTCTTAAAAGGAAAGAAGGTAATTCCTGTATGAACAGCAAGAAAATCGGTTTATGGGATTTGGTATTCATGGACGTATCGGCATTGTTCGGTATTCGCTGGATAGCCAAATCGACTGCATCCAGCTTCGGGTTGGGCTTAGGCGCCATTCCGTCATGGGTGCTGTTCTCTTTTATTTTCTTTGTTCCGTGCGCCCTGATCTGTGCGGAACTGGCATCGACCTATCCGCGTGACGGCGGTCTTTTCGAGTGGGTGAAGGAAGCGTACGGAGAAAAATTCGGTTTCCTCGTTTCCTGGCTGAACTGGACTTCCAAAATTTTCTGGTACACGTCCTTTCTTACCTTTCTGACAATCAATGTGTCCTTTGCCATTAACATGCCCGAATTGTCGGAAAACAAAACGTTTGTACTCATCATGTCTCTCGCCGTTTTCTGGATTCTTTCCTTTATCAGCACAAAGGGTATGACTTTCGGCAAAATTTTCACGAATCTCGGCGCGTTGGGCTCGACGGTACCGGCTGTTCTTCTGATCCTCATGGCCTTCGGCGCCGCAATTTTCTTCGACAGGCCGTCCGCGTCGGTCTATACGGTGGAAACGATGACTCCCGTATTGAACTGGGACTCCCTCGGCGCGATTTCCAGCGTCATGTTTGCCTTTGCCGGGTCGGAACTTACGGCCAATTTTGTTACGGAAATGGAAAATCCTAAACGGGATTTCCCGCGGGCGATTTTTATTGCCGCCGCCGTTGTGGCCGGCATTTACATGCTCGGTTCCGTTGCCATTACAATGATTATGCCGACCGATCAGATCACCGCTTCGCAGGGCATTCTCGTGAGTTTGGCTGCAATTTCCGCATGGTTCGGGATCGGCTCATGGTTCATCCAACTCGTTGCTTTAGGCATTACTTTTTCTATGGTCGGCGCGATTATCCTGTACATCGCGTCTCCCGTCAAGATGCTTTTCGGCAGTGTCAAAAACGGCATTTTTCCCGAATCGATGACGCGGACGAACAGTCGCAATATTCCGGAACGCGCCGTCTATCTGCAGGCGATCCTGGTTACCGTAATTATTCTGGCGTTTCAATTCATCCCGTCCGTCGACGCGATTTACAACGTACTGGTCACGATGACCGCTTTGACGGCCCTGTTCCCGTATGTGCTGCTTTTTATGTCATACATTAAACTGCGCAAAACCCGTCCCGACGAAGAGCGTCCGTACGAAATATCGAAAAATACGGGCACTGCCGTTTCCGTGGCGACACTGGTCCTCATCGTTACCGTAATCGGCATTATCTGCTCGGCGGCGCCCGTTATGCCGACATGGGAAGATAATCTGATATATGAGGCGGAAATGATCTTCGGCGCTGTTGTTGTCATCGGTGCCGGCTTGGGCTTATGGAGCCGTTTCGTCAAAAAGACAGGGTTTAAAGAGTGATTGTCTTTTTACGGTAAATACCGCGTAAACAGAGGCCGTTTGTTGAAATTAAGGAGGAGTTGTTATGCATCAGAATCGTGTTAACAAAGTATTACAGTTAATGGCGGAACAGAACATACCGCAAATGATCGTGTCCGACCCGTATGCCGTCTTTTATCTGACGGGAACATGGATTCATCCCGGCGAGCGCATGCTTGTCTTATACCTGACACAGAGCGGTAAACATAAATTATTCGTAAACGAGCTGTTTCCCTTTGCCGCCGCGGTGGACGCCGAAAAGGTCTGGTTCAACGATACGCAGGATGCAGTCGCGATTTTAGCCGATTACATTGAAAAGGACAAGACTGTGGCCGTCGACAAGAACTGGCCGGCCCGTTTCCTCATCGGCCTCATGGACCGCCATGCAGGCAGCGCCTTTGTGAACGGCTCCGAAATCATCGATCGCGTCCGCATGGTAAAAGATGCAAAAGAGCTTGATATTATGCGGGAAGCGTCCCGTTTAAACGACATTGCGTGCAGTAGAATGGTCGAACTTGTCAAAGAGGATCTGGACGAAGCGCAAATGGGGAAAAAACTCGGTGAGATCTGGGAAGAACTCGGCGCCGAAGGACATTCGTTCGAACCGATCATCGCATACGGCGCGAACGGCGCCGATCCGCATCATACGACGGTAAAAGGCGCCCGTAAGAAGCCGGGCGATACTGTCGTCATCGATATCGGTTGTATTTATAAATCCTATTGTTCCGATATGACGCGTACCGTATTTTATCAGTCCGTCCCGGCAGAAGGGAAGAAGGTTTACGAAATTACGCGCGATGCCAACTTGAAAGCCATCGAAAAAGTTAAACCGGGCGTCACGTTCGCGGCACTCGACGCGGCCGCCCGCGATTATATTACGGAGCACGGCTACGGTAAGTATTTTACCCATCGCCTCGGCCATTCTATCGGGCTGGAGGACCATGAAGCGGGTGATGTATCCGCCATTAACCATGATGTCGTCGTTCCGGGCCGCGTGTTTTCTATCGAACCGGGGATTTACCTGCCCGGCAATCTGGGCGTTCGCGTGGAAGATCTCGTCATCGCCACGGAGGACGGCTGCGAAGTGTTGAACCGTTATACAAAGGATTTACTGGTAGTAGGATAACCGGAAACATAAAGTGTTGCGACATGAAGGTACGGCGCAGGTCTTCTTTATGTCAGAAAGGGAACGAATATGCTCTTGCTGAACAGGTCGGATATTGAATCGGTATTTTCCATGAAAGCCGCTATCGCGGCGAACAAGGAAGCGTTTGCGCTGGCGTCATCGGGAGAGGCGGTTGTTCCGCTGCGCACGTCTTTACGCAGTGATACAGTTGACGGGACATTTCTTTTTATGCCGTCATATACAAAAAAACTGAACAAAGCCGCTTTAAAAACGGTCAATGTGTTTCCGGGCAACGCGGCGGCGGGGCTTGACGTCACCCGAGGCGTAATCCTACTCATGGACGGTGAAACAGGCGCTTTTTTAGCCATGCTGGACGGAACCTGTGTTACCGCCCTGCGTACCGGTGCCGCGGCGGGAGCGGCGTATGATCTGCTTGCCCGTAAAGACGCGGCCTGCGGGGCACTTATCGGCACGGGCGGACAGGCCGAATGCCAACTGGCGGCCATGTTATGCTGCCGGGCGCTGAAAAGCGTGCGCGTCTTCAGCAGGAACGAGGAAAAAAGGGAAGCTTTCGCAAAGGCTATGAATAAAAAATTTGCTGCTTACGGCGCCCGTATCGTTTCCGTTTCTTCGGCGGATGAAGCCGTACAGGGGGCAGACCTGGTCACGGCGGCAACGACCGCTTCCGAGCCGGTGATTAAAGGTGAATTGCTCAAAGAAGGGGCTGTCGTATGCAGTATCGGTTCATATACTCCGGAAATGATAGAAATGGATACGGCCGTCCTGAAACGGGCCGCAGCCGTTTATGTCGACTCACGCGAAGCCGTACTGGCGGAAGCGGGAGATTTCCTGCAGCCTATGTCGCGCGGTGAATTCAGTGAGGCCCGGATTACGGGAGAATTGGGCGAACTTGTCCTGAACCGGTGTGCCGGACGAAGCGGGGACAGTGATATCATCGTGTTTAAAAGCGTCGGTACGGGCATTCAGGATTTAGTAACGGCCGCCCGTATTTACGAGGCCGCCGCAGCCGCTCGTGCCGGTACGGAATGGATATAGGCGGACAGCTGAAGTTGTTGTCAAAATAACTATTATATGATAGTATTTATATTGTCGTTTGGGGGGGGATGGGTTCTGGTGTGCCCTCTGGTCTTCAAAACCAGCATGAGGAGTTAGGAGCTTCTTAGGTGGGTTCGATTCCCACACCTTCCCGCCATTTACCAATTCAGGCCGGGCCGCCGCCCGGCCTCTTTTATTTGGTTGCAGGAAGCGGCTTTTGTTGTCCCGATTTGCCGGGTATGCTATAATTTAACTTATTTATATGACGGACTGTCGGGGCTTTAGGAATCTAAAGCCCCCTTTGGTATGAGGAAAGATAAGGATATGGACCTTTTTTTTAAATGGCTTGAACAGGATAAAACGGTACAGAGTGCGCCTCAGCTTTTTAAATGCGGTAAGAACTACGGCTTATACGGTCTCGGCGGTTCTTCCAAAACGGCTCTTATTGCCGATATACTTAACAACACCGGGAAAAAATGTATTATTATCGTGCCCACGGGCGAACAACAAACTATATGGCTCACGGATTTACATTTTTTTGCGCCTCATCTCCGTACCTATACTGTGCCGCTGGTTCATAGGACCCTTTTCACGACAACCGCGAAAAGCCTGGATTTTGCCGCCCGTCGTATGGAAGCGCTGACGGCCCTGCGCGGTGATAAACAGGTGATCGTTGTGGCGACGGCGGCGGAAGCGGCCCAGCATGTCGTGAGTCCGGGTGAAATCGATGCCGCCGTGCTGACGTTTGCGGTCAATGAAGAATATGCCCGTGAAACGGTTCTCGCCGGCCTTGCGGAGGGCGGGTATGAACGGACGGAACTCGTTGATCGTCGCGGCTGCTTTTCTGTCCGCGGCGATATTATCGACGTATATCCGCTCAATGAAGAGCGGGCCGTCCGTATCGAATTTTTCGGGGATACCGTGGAAAGTATCCGCTATTTCGACAGTACGTCGCAAAAGTCCGGGGAGCACATCGATTCCGCCAGAATTTTACCCTTCGCCATGGCCCGTGACGGGATTGATGCCGGGTCTACGCTGCTTGATTACGGCGAAGACTCGTTTATTATCTGGGACGAAGGAAACAGGTCGAAAGAAGAACTGAAGAAGTTTTGTATCGAAGCGGACGAATGGAAGGGGCGGACGGAGCAGTGGCGTACTATCACGGGACGGCAGCATAATGCCGTACAGCTGTTCCTGTCCGTCCTGGCCCAATCCGTGAGTAATGTTGACGAAGCCGCCGCGCTCAGTTTCACGGCCAAGACGATAGCCGGCTTCCGCAAAGAGTTCGCTCTTTTAAAAGACGAACTTCAGCATTGGCTGCGCAATGACTACAAGATAGTTTTCGTTATTTCCGGTAAAAACAGAGCCGCTTCCTTGCAAAGCTGGCTGAAACGCAACGATCTCGGCGCAGTTCCGTTGGAAAACGGAAAAGACGGAGCGGGGATCTATATGGCAGACGGAGAAATTCAGAACGGGTTTGATTTGCCGTATGCCAAACTCGCGGTCTTATCCGAACGGGACGTATACGGCACGCAGAAAAAGCGATTGCGCAAGCATACGGCAAACGGACGGGAACTTAACGCCTTTACCGATTTGAACAAAGGTGATTATGTAGTGCACGCCACTCACGGTATAGGTAAATATACGGGCATTAAGACGATTGAAAGCGACGGGGTGCATAAAGACTATTTGGAAATCCACTATGCGGGGCAGGATATTCTCTACGTCCCGACGGATCAGCTTAATTTACTGCAGCGCTATATCGGCAATGAAGGAGAGGCCCCCCGTTTACATAAAATGGGCGGCGCCGACTGGAAAAAAGCGCGCGCAAAAGCGCAAAAATCAATTGACAGTTTAGCCGAAAAATTGGCGAATCTGTACGCTAAACGTGAAATCATCGACGGCTATGCGTTTCCTCCCGACACACCCTTTCAGCAGGAATTTGAAGAAACGTTCCCGTATGAAGAAACGCCGGATCAGTTAAAAGCCGTGGCGGCCGTAAAAAAAAGCATGGAAAAGCCGCTGCCGATGGATTGCCTGGTCTGCGGCGATGTCGGTTTCGGCAAGACGGAAGTCGCCATTCGCGCCGCTTTTAAAGCCGTTATGGGCGGCAAACAGGTTGCCGTCCTCGTGCCGACGACCGTTCTGGCGCAGCAGCACTATCAAACTTTTACGGAGCGTTTTCGGCCCTTCGGCATTGAATGTGACGTTCTCAACCGTTTCCGGTCATTAAAAGAACGGAAAGCTATCCTGACCCGTCTGTCCGAAGGCAAAGCGGATATCCTCATCGGCACGCACAGCATTTTAAATAAAAATGTTGTGTTTAAAGATGTAGGCCTCCTCATTGTCGATGAAGAGCAGCGTTTCGGCGTGGCGCAGAAAGAAAAATGGAAATCGTGGGCGACGGGAATCGACGTGCTCACCTTATCGGCCACGCCGATTCCGAGAACTCTTCATATGTCGCTCGTTCACTTACGTCAGCTGTGCCTTATTGAAACCCCGCCGACGGAACGAATCCCTGTGCAGACATATGTGACCGCGTATAATGCGGACATCGTGCGCGACGCGGTAATGCGCGAAAAACGCCGCGGCGGACAAGTCTTTTTCGTATATAACCGGGTCGCTTCGATAGAACGGATGAAGGCGGAACTGGAAGCATTGCTGCCGGATATTACCGTCGGCATGGCACACGGGCAGATGCCCGGTTCACTCCTGGAAGCGACGATGTTTGATTTTTATGAAGGGAATTATGACCTTCTTCTGTGTTCCAGTCTGGTGGAAAACGGTCTGGACATAGCTAATGCCAATACGATTATCGTATATGACGCCGATCGCTTCGGCCTGTCCCAGTTGTATCAGATGCGCGGCCGTGTCGGCAGAAGCCGTCGCATGGCTTACGCATACTTTTTCTACAGACGGAATAAAATCCTTTCGGAAGTGGCGGAAAAGCGCCTCCAGGCGGTAAAGGAATTTACGGAACTCGGTTCGGGCTTTAAAATTGCTATGCGCGATCTGGAAATACGTGGCGCCGGAAACCTTCTCGGCAGGGAACAGCACGGCAATATTGCCAGTGTAGGCTTCGCCATGTACGTACACATGCTGGAAACGGCTATTGTCCGGCTGCGCGGTGAAGAAACCCGTGAGCGGCCGCCGGTGCGTACGGTTATGGAAGTGCAGGCCGACGCGTACATTGACGATGCATATATCGGGCACGGCGGGCAGAAGATTGAAATGTACCAACGGCTGGCTTTAATTGAAACAACGGCCCAACTGGACGAACTGGAAGAAGAACTCCTCGATCGGTACGGCAAGCCGACCGAACCGGTACGGACGCTTCTAAAAGCCACTCGCCTGCGCCTGTGCGCCCAACATCTACAAATTACGCGTATCAGCCAAAAGACTGCCGGCCTGGAAATGAAGTGGCGGAACGAAGCCCGCGTTCCGGACCCGGACGCTTTCGAGGCGGTCCTGAAGCGCCGCTGCCGCAGGCTGCCGGGATTAAAGGCGACATTTCGCTTTGATTTAACAGGCATACCGGACATTCTCGCATACATCGACTATATTCTTAAAGCTTGCGCGAAACAGGAGGACAGGGATGCTTAAAAATATGTTTTTACGGGGCGCCATGGCCCTCACGGCAGCGGGTATTGTCGTCAAGCTCCTCGGCGGCGTCAACCGGATCCTGTTATCCCGTATTCTCGGCGGTGAAGGCATAGGCCTTTATCAGATCGCTTATCCCGTCTATGTACTCGGCCTCAGCATCGCCGGAGCGGGCGTACCGATAGCGCTTTCCGTCATGGTGGCGGAAAAAATCGCTCAGGGCGATTCGGGCGGCGCGCGCCGTATATTCCGCATTATTCTGATCTTCATGACGGTCGTTGCCGTTTTTTTCGGCGCGGGCCTGTTTCTCGGCGCCGAAGGTCTCATTGCGTTCGGCCTGGTACGGGACGTGCGTGCCTATTTTCCCTTGGTTGTTTTGGCTCCGGCACTGACTGTTTCAATCATTACCTGTACCTTTCGCGGTTATTTTCAGGGCTTACAGATAATGACGCCGACGGCGATCTCGCAAATGTGCGATCAATTCGTCCGCGTATGCGTTATGCTCGTCCTGGCGTATACGCTCCTTCCGTACGGCTTGGAAACGGCCGTTACCGGTGCCGCTTTCGGTGCCGTTCCCGGCGCTCTGGCCGGTCTTGCCGTTATCAGCGCGCTCTATGCGCGCCACGTTCGCCGATCCGTGCCGCCCCTTCGGGGCGCCGGTAACGGTGAGCCCGTGTTTTCTCTTCTGCGGCGCTTTATCATTCTCGCCGTACCGGTTGCGGCCGCCAATATGCTGCTGCCGGCCGTTGCCGGTATCGATATGATCATCGTGCCGATGCGGCTCGAGGCGGCAGGCCATTCCGTACAGGCTTCAACCGCCCTGTACGGGTATTTGACGGGTATGGCCAACGGTCTCGTTCAAGTGCCGACCATCCTTACCGTATCACTGGCAACCAGCCTTGTGCCGGCCGTTTCGGCCGCGTTTACGGCGGGGCGGTTACAGGAAGTGAAAGAACGGACCGATACGGCTATGCGCATAGCCAATCTTATCACTGTGCCCGCATGCCTGGGCTTGGCCGTCCTGGCAACGCCTATTTCCGAGCTGTTATATAATACCGCCGCCGCAGGACCGGCCATACGGGTGCTTGCGCTGGCCGCCTTTTTGATCGGGTTGCAGCAGGTTACGAACGGGCTGTTGCAGGGAATGGGGCGTACGGGCATCCCTCTGCTCAACATGGGCATAGCGGCCGTCGTCAAAATCATTCTCTCCTGGTATTTAACGGCCCTTCCCTGGCTCGGTGAAGTTGGGGCCGCATGGGCGACAAATGCGGATATCGCCTTGGCGACGACGTTGAATATATATTTTGTGCGCAAATATATCGGGTATAGGCCGGAGTGGGCGTATATCGGCAAATTGTTTATCGCTGCCGCGGCGATGGCGGGGACCGCCGTAATTCTGTATCACCCTCTTTCAGCCGTAGCGGGAAATTCGGCAGCCACTGTGGTTTCAATCGCGGCCGCCGCCATTATTTACCTTGCCGGCCTCTTCCTGGTACGTGCCGTTAACATTGCCGTACTGCGAAATGTCCCGTTTATGGGAAAATTGTTGAAATAACCGTCAGAAAGGAAAGTATATGGGAAAATTACAAATCGTCGGACTGGGACCCGGTGCCGCCGGACTCATCACGATGGCCGCCATCGTTATCATGAAACGCACGCCCTGCCTCTTGCTGCGCACGGCGGTGCACCCCGCTGCAGCCTATTTGGATGAAAAGGGTATCGCTTATGAAGCGTTGGATCGGTTTTATGAAAACTGCGTTCCCTTTGAAGACGTATATACTCATATTGCGGATTATGTCATGTCTAAAGTCGCCGGCGGAGATGTCGTTTATGCCGTGCCCGGCAGTCCCGTCGTAGCGGAAGATACGGTCCGGATCCTGGAAAAACGTTGTGCCGCGGCCGGTGTTTCATTAGAAATACTCCCGGGCATGAGCTTTTTGGAAGCTCTTTATACCGAAACCGGCATCGACCCGATCAACGGCCTCCTTGTTTTAGACGGCTTTGAGCTGAGTGAACCGGGGCCGTTGCCGGCCGTTCCCGTCGTCATTACGCAGGTCTGTAACCGGCAGGCGGCGTCAAACATAAAGCTGCTTCTCGCTGATCGCTACGGGGATGGATATGAAATATTTGTTGCGCATCATATATCGCTGAAAGATGAACGAATTGAACGGATCAAACTTTACGAACTGGATCGGCTCCACTATATGGATCACCTTACCAGTCTTGTCCTGCCGCCGCCCGAACTCTCTGCAAAACGTAATGAAGCCATGCCTTTTGATATGACTCCTCTTATCAAGGTAACGGATACGCTGCGCGGGGAACACGGCTGCCCCTGGGATAAAGCGCAGACACATAAGACATTGCGCCGTTTCCTCGTAGAAGAAGTATATGAGGCTCTTGATGCCATTGACGACAACGATATGGAAGGTATCTGTGAAGAATTCGGGGACATTCTCTATCAGGTGGCAATCCATGCGAAAATCGCCGAAGAAAAAGGATTTTTTAATGCACAGGATGTAGTCGATCATGTGACGGACAAGATGATTAGGCGGCACCCGCACGTTTTTTCTGAAAAAAGCCTTGAAAATACCGATACGAGTATGATAAACTGGGATAGACTTAAGCAGAAAGAAGGGCGTCAACAGCATAAACACTTGCTGGACGGCGTTGCCAAAGGGTTGCCTTCGCTACTGCAGTCCTATAAACTGCAAGACAAGGCGGGTAAAGCGGGCTTTGAATGGCCTTCCGCAGACGGCGTCTGGCGGAAACTGGCGGAAGAGCTGGACGAGTTTAAGGAAGCCGTAAAGGAAGAAAACAGCGATCACATGGAAGAAGAAGCCGGTGATATACTGTTTGTTCTGTCCAATCT